>ENA-OZDC01000032-OZDC01000032.1-human-gut-metagenome-genome-assembly--contig:-NODE-32-length-66868-cov-11.815380_pt1 | contig 66868 bp, 58 predicted proteins | sample MGYA00244082_ERZ653570 | MGnify/ENA primary metagenome ERZ653570 (study PRJEB26926, sample SAMN06164919) | human gut metagenome | biome: ENVO:00009003; feature: ENVO:2100002; material: ENVO:00002003... | reverse complement strand
CGTTTGCGCAGTCATCGCAGAAGCCGCAGGTGTCGCAGATGGTTATGGAGCAGCAGGGACCCTTATGGCATTCGCCGCACAGCTGGTCATCCTCGCCGATGTAGCATTTGCCGCAGGTGGAGCAGTGCTTTTCCTCCATGCAGTCGGCGCACTTGTAGCATTGATCGCACCAAAAGGGTGTATTGAACAGACACTCACCACAATCGTTGCAGTGGAACTCAGCGAAGCAGTCGGAGTTGCAGTCAACAGTGCAGAACCCGCAACCGTCGCAGCAATTCTCAGCCCAGTGGTAGTGGTCGCAGTATTCGCAATCTTGGCCGTTGTCGTAGTCTTCCCAAAAGGCGTGGGCATGAAGCTCCAGACTCGGCATCAGCGAGAGCAGCATCATAAGCACCAGCAGGATGCTGACGATGCGACTTCGTTTGTTCGTTTTTGTCATACTATCATTTCCTCCATCAAAATCATTCTGAAGATTTGTCTATGTGTTTTGTGTTGCCTGATTTAAACACTGTCGATGACCGAAGCAAAATAGTTTTCGGATACCGAACCGAAGAGAAAAGCGTCTATCAGACCCTCACGCTTTGCCTGCCGTACCTTTTCGGTCAACTCTCCGTCTGTATCATCATCCACAAAGAGAATGACACGGCAGTTTTCCGTGTTCCGTTTTACCTTGTCACGGATTGCCATTCGTTCTTTGAACATCCATGGCGAATACGCCTTGACCTCCATTAAAAGCACATCCGGTCGATGCGTTTTGCACCACTCGGCGGTTGCGTCCGGCGACTCGGATATCACAACCTGGCAATCGTCCAATTTTTGCATCAGCATTCGCTCCATGGTGTGCGCATGGATATCGCTCTGAATGTCCAGAACGATTTTTTTCATCATTCATCACCACCTTATAAAAGCACAACCCTAAGCTTACAATATCTATTGTACTGATTTTTTGGCGCTTGTCACTGGCACTTGTGCCAGTAACAGAAGAAAGATCTCGACTTTTTTCAAAAAATTTTTGCCTTTTGGGCGCGAAAAGCCCCTTGACCGTACAGCCAAGGGGTTCCGTTTTGCTTATTCGTCTTTCAATGTGGTTACCATGAGCTTGTTTTCAATGGCGGTTGCAACCAGCGCTTCTCTGCTTTCAAAGCCGCCCTTTTCCACCATATCGTCCAGGTTCCAGCGAACGCCGTTTTTGGAGATGCCCAGCTTATCGGCAATCTCCTGATAGGTAAAGCCCTTTATATAAAGCCGCAGGATGTTTAACTGCCGGGGCGAGAAGGCATCGGACATCGTACCCTCCATTTCAATGGCCGGAGCGATATCGGGGAATACCTTTTCCCCTGCCAGGGTGCGCTTTACCACGCTCATCAATTCCTCTGTACCGTGGTCCTTATACCACAGGCTGTCGGCTGCGCCTAATTTGGCTCTTTGCAAAACTTCAGGATCGACAAGCGAGGTAGCCACAACGATTTTGATTTGCGGAAAAGCCTTTTTGATGCGCTCTGCGGCGGCAAGGCCGGAGTGCTTGTGCTGCGTCTGCACATCCATAAGGACGAGCTTTACGGTGGCGTCGCAGTGCTTTTCCGCTTCAAAGGCGTCACGGAAAACGCCGACAAGATGAAACTCGCCGTCTGCCGCAAGACGATCGACAAAGTGCTTTTGGATGTATAAATCATCCTCTACAAGTATGGTGTTTATCATAGGCTGATCTCCTTTGCGGGAATCGTAATCAGAAGAGCAAAGCGTGGATTGTGCGAAATATGCATTTCGCCGCCGGAGCTTTCAATACTGCGGCGAAGCGTTGACAGGCCGCTGCCTTCCTTTATCGGCTTTGTGGGTATTTTGCCGTTGTTGGTTATGGTAACATCATAGCGTTCGCCGCACTGGGCAATGCGGATATATACCTCATTCCCGTCTGCGTGCTTGATGCAGTTGGTCACGCACTCCTTGGCGGCAGCAACGGTCAGCTCCTCGGCTGCGGTATCACGGGGCAGGTAGCCGTCGATTTTTACAGTCACGCCAAGCTGCTGTGCGGTTCTTTTTACCTCGTCCATTGTGCTGACAGAGGTGACACGGTTGCTTGCCAGCATACCGATGGCAGTTTGCAGCGCCTCAAGCTTTCGCTCGGTGTCCTCACCGCTGTCTATGATGTCACGGATGGTCAGGAGGCTTCGCCCGATGGTGTCGTGAATATAGACCTTCAGGTCAAGGCTTTCCTTCTCCTTGACATCGTCCTCCATGCGAGCGTACATCTTCCTGAGCTTTTGATTGACTTCCGCCAGTTCTTTATTTATTTCCTCTTGCTTTTGGTAGCCGTTATACAGCTCGGTTACATTGTGCGCCGTTATCTGCTGCCAGCGGTCATCGCCCTCCACGGTGATATTTTGTGTGCGAAACTGCCAGACGGTCTTGTCGGGCAGAATGTAGCAATCATCCTTGACGGTTACGGATCTGTCCGGCACGCTCAGGGCATTTTCCATATCGCTTTTGATTTGCAGCTCGTGACCGCAAAGGGCAAAGGACAACCTGCGCATACGGTTGTTGCACAGGATGATCCTGCCGTTCGGGTCGGCAAAACAGATGCCCATAGGCAGCTTATCCGTTGCTTCCTTAATGGAGAACGGCGAGAGCTCGTTCTTTTTACGGCGGTATTCCCGCGGCAGAGCAATGGCAAAGTGAACTGCCGCAAGGAAAATGGCAGCGGCAAATATCAGCCACGGTGCGTCCAGCAGAAATGCGTCCCCGATATTATCGGGATCTGCCTGAGAAACGGAGAACAGCAGCGGGATCATCACCGCCATAACCGCCAGACTCAGCAGGCTGCGCACCGGCTTATTGCTGCGAAGAAGCTGATACATAAACAGCCCGATTTCAAGGACGATCTCCACAAGCATGATAAACGGCAGCATGGTCTGCCAAAATTCAGAAAGGGAAGAAAATGCACTCATTTCCCGTCACCTTCTTTCGCTTCAAATACAAGGCGCTGGTATTCCTCGTCATCCTCTTTTTCACAGCGGATACCGTCTCCGCTTACCAAAGCGGAAAGGTCGGCTTTGCAGCACACATTCAGCGACAAACGCAAGCCGTCTGCCTTTATGAGGCTTACCTGTATGCCTGTTAAATTCAAAATGTCGGCTTCAATAACCGATTCATAAAAATCAAATACAGCGGTCGCCGTTTTGCCGGAGAGCATGGAAAGAGACTCGTCCACATACAGCGAGCTGCGGACGCCCAACAGCTTCAGCGTTTGGAGGGACTCATTGAAGGCACGGTGGAGTTCCGTTGCCGCTATTTTAATATCTCGGTCGGTAAGGAGCGTCAGATGCTTGCGGCGTTTAATATAGCTGCACAGCACGGCGATCTCGGCAAGGAGCGTTTTGGCGCTGTCGGGATCGGTGCTTGAGATTCGGCGGTATTCCTTAGTGAGCTCCGCAATGCGGTCGATCTGCGTCTGCGTAGCGGAACGCAGGAGATCATACAGGCGGTTTTGCTCCTCCACCTTGCGGCGCTTGGCTTCACGCTTGTATTCATAACGGAGTATTTCGTTCCTGTCGGCAAGCTCGTCTGCAAGAAGCTCGGAGTTCTCCTTGATGTCACGCAAAGCCGACACATCCTCTGTCCATACGGCATAGCCGCCGTCAACGGGCATGGTGTGAACGGTCAGGCCGCTCATCGTGACCGGGCTTTGCTCGGCCTTTTTCATCGTTTCCTTTGAGATAGGCGCAGTGTTTACAGCTGCATACCGAACGGTAAAGTCCTTGTCGGTAATCTCTGCCGATGTGCCGACAGAGGAGGCGAACAAGTCCACATAACGGCTGTTTGAATGTATATATCCGCAGGCGATGCAAAACTCAAAGGTCAGAATATACATCACACTTTGGAATGCGGCGATATCGCCGAACAAGTGGTGCAGCCAATCCGCACCCGCATAGTAATGTGCGCTGTAAACAATCGCCAGCAGCATAGGAACAATGGGAATAAAGTGGAGCCTTCCTTTTTGCACACGGCATTTGAAAAACATAATTACGAGTGCGGCAAAGGCACACAGCACCTGCCAGCCGGCAATAATGAAGTAGCCTACCGAGTAACCGTTGTTTTTATCTGTCCACACGGCGGCGTCCTTCGGAAAGGTAAATACGAATTGGTGCATGTCATTTGTGAGCACGAGCAGAAGCAATACGCCGGAGATGATCCACAGAACCGACATTCCCTTGGGGAATTTGTATTCGTCCGGCTTTCCCAATGACATGGCAATCAGCAGTGCCAGCATAGGCACAAACAGCATGGGCAGATAGAACAGATACCACAGGTAACGGACGGCATCCGGCTGCCAGAATATAAAATACTTTGCCGAACGGACTACCATCCATATGATGAGCAGTACTGCGGTGACCGTCATAAACCTGCACACCTGCTTTTGCACGATCCGCTGACGGACGGAGAGCCCCCATGCAGCGAATATGCCGATATAGATAAAGCTGCGCAGATAGGAAAACAGCATCGGGTAGAAGCTGCCCCTGCCTACAATTCGGAAGCAATATGCCAGTATCACGGCAAGTACAGCGATGCCGCTTGTTATGATAGTATTCTTTTTCTGTTCGGTCATAAACAGACCCCATTTCGCCTTCATTCGTTTTTGCTTTTCCTTGGGTATACCTTTTCAAACTAATTTATAGCATAAATCCGTCTGTTTCTCAACTGCTTCTTACGAGGCTTTGCACAATAGCCACACTTTTTACCCCACAACAGAGAAATAAAGGACAGCATATCTGATTTCTCCTTTTTAGGGTAATAAAAAAGGCAGATAGATTTTTGCTTTCTATCTGCCTGTGTATCTGATATTTACTTTTCGGGAATTCAAGTCTATCCACAAAGGGAAAACGGCGATTTTACATCTGTGTTCTGGTACAGAGAAAAATCGCCGTTTGGGCAGCAAAAAAGCCCGATATATTCGGGCTTTTCGCAGGAGACATCTTTTTTGCCTCCACATTATGGTGCGAGAGAGGAGACTTGAACTCCCACGTCGGTTGACACACGCCCCTCAAACGTGCCTGTCTACCTGTTCCAGCACTCTCGCATAGCCCAATCAAGGGCAAGAGTTATTATAACAGAGAAAATGCGATTGTCAAGGATAATTTTTATCTTTTTCTTGGTTTCCTTTCAGATAAATGCCGACATAAATGGCCGAAAGGGCCAAAACCGCAAGCATCAGCTCACCGCCGATGCGGGGCTGTACAAGGTAGTATCGGGAAAAGTATGCGTAATAGCAGTGCAGCGACGCAAGCTCGGCGAGAATGGGCATGACCGCAAAGCGCAGGTCGGAAACTGCGAGAACGATGCACATCATGCCACCGGTGAAGAAATAGCGGTCGTGCATATGCGGAAGCAGAAACGGTATGCCGACAGCCAGAAGCACCGCTATGCCGAAAATGACACGGTCGTCAAGCTTTTTGCGGTTTGCTATCGCCACGGCGAACACGATGAACATAAACACGAATGCGGCGATGACGAGCAGCATCGACCACATCTCGGTGTTCTCACCCCACCGGAACATCGAGGTCAGGGAGGGAGCATTGTAATTCATAGCATCGCCCACCGTGCCCGCCTGCGAGAAATAAAGAGTCAGCGTGTCCCAAAGCGGCCTGCCTGCGATAACGGCGGGCAGCACCATGACGAGGTACGCAGCGGGGAAAATGAAAAGATGCTTGAACTTTATCTTCTTTGCAACGAGCAGCACAAAGAATATCGGCATCACGAACACCGCTTGAAGCTTGAACGCAAACGATACCGTGATAGTGACCATCGCACCCACGGGCTTGTCGCTCAGCGCAAGGTACAGCGAGAGCACGGCAAAGAAGGTATAGATACTGTCGCACTGCGCCCAGTATGCGCCGTTGAGCACAACGGTGGGGAACAGCGCAACGGCAAAAAAGCAGACGATGAGCCGCAGGCGGCCTTTTGTAAACAGTGAGCACAGCTTCATGCACGCCCACGCAAGCAGCACATCGAAAACGATAGACAGAAGCTTTATCAGATACAGCTCACTTATATCAATATAGGAAAAAAGCGCAAGGAAATACAGATACGGCAGGTTGTAGTTGCCGACCGACAGCCCCAGCGCCTTGAGCCCTCCGTGCTCACGGAAAAACTGCGTCCACGGTGCAAGGAAGGTCTGATAGTCGCCGCTTTCAAAATCGAGCAAAAAATATCGGATAACGACCGCACCGGCCATAAAAAGAAAGGCAAAAACGAGGTGAGCGGTGTTTTTCAAAAGCCCCTCACGCCAGAGCAGAAACATCCCCAGCGCAAATATGAGCAGCATCGATATCATTATAAAAGCGTTCATAAGCAGTCAAATCTCACAAAAAAACGGCGGAAGCTTATAGCAACCGCCGAAAAATCCACATTTCACAAAATATTTCTTGACATAGCTATATATACAATGATAGAATAACTTGCTATGTTATCTTGTGCCGTAAACGCTGGCATCCCATTGTCTACGAGTACAATATATCATCATCCGAAAGCAAATACAACACCGACTTCAGCAAAAGAAACAACTTAGCCGGGTGTTCTCAATTTCAATTAAGGAGTGTGCACGAATGCCAAAAGATGTTCTCTACGGCAAAACTCTAAGAAAGAGCTTTGCAAGATACGAAGAGATCCAGGACATGCCCAACCTGCTGGAGATCCAGAAGAAATCATACAAGTGGTTTCTGGAGACCGGCCTGCGTGAAGTTTTCAGAGATACCGATGCGGTCACCGACTACAGCGGTAAGCTCGAGCTCAGCTTCGTTGACTATTCCATGGACGAAAAGCCCAAGTACAACGAGGAAGAGTGCAAGGCAAGAGACGCAACATACGCCGCACCCTTGAAGGTCAGCGTTCGTCTGCGCAATCTCGAGACCGAGGAGATCAAGGAGCAGGAGATCTTCATGGGCGACTTCCCGCTCATGACCGCAGGCGGCACCTTCATCATTAACGGTGCTGAGCGTGTCATCGTCTCGCAGATCGTCCGTTCCCCCGGTGTGTACTATGATAAGACCACCGATCGCAGCATGACCAGCATCTACGCTGCGACCGTCATCCCTTATCACGGCGCATGGCTCGAGTATGAGACCGATGCAAACGATGTGTTCTATGTCCGCATCGATAAAAACCGCAAGTTGCCCATCACATGGTTCCTCAAGGCCATGGGCAAGTACGATGCAAATAAGCCTGAGACTTGGCTTTCCTGCACCCCCGATCCTATCGTCGGTGCCGTCACCAATGATCGCATCAAGGAGATCTTCGGCGAGGACGAGCGCATCGTAAACACTCTTGATAAGGACACCACCACCAGCCGTGACGAGTGCCTTATCGAGATATACAGAAAGCTGCGCCCCGGCGATCCCCCGACGGTGGAAAGCGCCGAATCCCTGCTTGACGGTCTGTTCTTCGACCGCCGCCGTTACGACATTTCCAATGTCGGCCGCTACAAGTTCAATAAGAAGCTTGCGCTTCGCAGCCGCATCGTCGGCTTTGAGCTTGCAATGCCCGTTGCAGACGAGCGCACCGGTGAGATAATCGCCGACGCCGGCGAGGTCATCTCCCGTGAAAAGGCTGAGCTTATCGACAGAGCCGATGTAAACGAGGTTTACCTCAATGTCGATGGCAAGACCGTTCGCGTGTTCTCCAACGGCATGGTGCATCTTGATAACTATGTCGACTTTGACCCCATGGAGCTCGGCATCAAGGAGAAGGTCAGAGGTATCGTCCTCAAGCAGCTTTTAGAGCAGTATGAGGGCGAGGCTCTCAAGGCTGCTATCGCCGAGAATATCGATGTTCTTATTCCTAAGCACATCGTTGTCGACGATATGTTTGCTTCCGTCAACTACCTCAACTGCCTTGCCCACGGTATCGGCACCAAGGACGATATCGACCACCTCGGCAACCGTCGTGTCCGCTGTGTAGGCGAGCTCCTGCAGAACCAGTTCCGTATCGGCTTTTCCCGCATGGAGCGTGTCATCCGTGAGCGCATGACCCTGCAGGATCTTGACATCGTCACCCCGCAGAGCCTTATAAATATCCGTCCCGTGACCGCAGCCATCAAGGAGTTCTTCGGCTCCTCGCCGCTGAGCCAGTTCATGGATCAGACAAACCCCCTGTCCGAGCTTACGCATAAGCGCCGTATGTCGGCTCTCGGCCCCGGCGGTCTTTCCAGAGAAAGAGCGTCCTTCGATGTCCGAGATGTACACTACAGCCACTATGGCCGCCTGTGCCCCATCGAGACCCCCGAAGGTCCTAACATCGGCCTTATCTCTTACCTTGCATCCTATGCCCGTGCTAATGAATACGGCTTCCTTGTTGCACCTTTCCAGAAGGTCGAGAAGGGCACCTGCCGTGTCACCGACGAGGTCGAGTATATGACCGCAGATGTTGAGGATAACTACATTGTTGCTCCTGCGACCGAGCCCCGTGACGAGAACGGCTGCCTTATAAACAAGCGTATCACCTGCCGTCACCGTGACGAGATCATTGAGGTCGACCGTGAGCGCGTTGATTATATCGATATCAGCCCCCGCATGATGGTCTCCATTGCGACCGCAATGATCCCCTTCCTCGAAAACGACGACGCAAACCGTGCTCTGATGGGCGCAAACATGCAGCGTCAGGCAGTTCCCCTTATGACCACCCAGGCGCCTATCGTTGCTACCGGTATCGAGCACAAGTGCGCTGTCGACTCCGGCGTTGTTGTCCTCGCAGAGGGCGACGGCGAGATCGTCCGTTCCGATGCTCAGAATGTCACCGTTAAGTACGACAGCGGCGAGATAAAGAACTACAAGCTTATAAAGTTTGCCCGCAGTAACCAGGGCACCTGCGTAAACCAGCGTCCCATCGTCTCTCTCGGCGACCGTGTCCATGAGGGCGATGTCATCGCCGACGGCCCGAGCACCAGCCAGGGCGAGATTTCCCTCGGCAAGAACATCCTTGTCGGCTTCATGACTTGGGAAGGCTACAACTACGAGGACGCTATCCTTATCAACGAGCGCCTTGTTATGGACGATGTGTTCACCTCCATCCATATCGAGGAGTACGAGTGCGACGCACGAGACACCAAGCTCGGACCCGAGGAGATCACCCGTGATATCCCCGGTGTCGGCGACGATGCACTCAAGTATCTTGACGAGCGCGGTATCATCACCGTCGGCGCAGAAGTCCGTGCCGGTGATATCCTTGTCGGCAAGGTCACCCCGAAGGGCGAAACCGACCTCACCGCCGAAGAAAGACTGCTGCGTGCGATCTTCGGCGAGAAGGCAAGAGAAGTGCGTGACACCTCACTCAAAGTCCCCCACGGCGAGAGCGGCATCATCGTTGATGTTAAGCGCTTTACCCGTGAAAACGGCGACGAGATGAGCCCCGGCGTAAACGAAGTCGTAAGAGTTTACATTGCGCAGAAGCGTAAGATATCCGTCGGCGACAAGATGGCCGGCCGCCACGGCAACAAGGGCGTTGTTTCCCGTATCCTGCCCCGTGAGGATATGCCTTATCTGCCCGACGGCACTCCGCTTGATATCGTCCTTAATCCTCTGGGCGTTCCGTCCCGTATGAATATCGGTCAGGTCTTGGAAGTCCACCTCGGCTATGCCGCACAGGCTCTCGGCTGGAAGGTCGCAACGCCTATCTTCAACGGCGCCAACGAGAAGACCATCCGTGACACTCTGCGTCAGGCCGGCCTGCGTGAGGACGGCAAGAGCGAGCTGTACGACGGCCGCACCGGCGAAAAGTTTGACAACGATGTCACCGTCGGCTGGGTCTACTTCCTTAAGCTGCACCACCTTGTTGATGATAAGATCCATGCCCGTTCCACCGGCCCCTACAGCCTTGTTACCCAGCAGCCTCTCGGCGGCAAGGCACAGTTCGGCGGCCAGCGCTTCGGCGAAATGGAGGTTTGGGCGCTGGAAGCATACGGCGCTGCTTACACCCTGCAGGAGATACTCACCGTCAAGTCCGACGATGTCACCGGCCGTGTCCGCACCTACGAGAGCATTGTCAAGGGCAACAACATCCCGCAGCCCGGCGTTCCCGAGTCGTTCAAGGTTCTCGTCAAGGAGCTTCAGTCTCTGTGCCTTGATATCCGTGTCCTTGATAAGAACGGCGAGGAGATAGAGCTCAAGGACGACGATGAGGATGAATTCATCCCCGGCGTGAAGGACGAAATGTTCGAGAGCTTCACGAACGATGACGAGATAGCCGCCGAGGGTTACACCATCGAGGATATCCCCGAGCAGGACGATGAAGATTTTAATTTCGATTCTGACGATTACAGCGAGGAGGATGAATAATAATGAGCTACACACCGTTTGACGCCATCAAAATAGGCATTGCCTCCCCTGAAATGATCCTTTCCTGGTCGTCCGGCGAGGTCACCAAGCCCGAGACCATCAACTACCGTACCCTTAAGCCCGAGCGTGACGGCCTGTTCTGCGAGCGCATTTTCGGACCGACCAAGGACTGGGAGTGCCACTGCGGCAAGTACAAGAAGATACGCTACAAGGGCAAGATCTGCGACCGCTGCGGCGTCGAGGTCACCAAGAGCAAGGTACGCCGTGAGCGCATGGGTCACATCGAGCTTGCCGCTCCCGTGTCCCACATCTGGTACTTCAAGGGCATACCCAGCCGCATGGGTCTGCTGCTCGACCTCACTCCGAGGATCCTCGAGAAGGTTCTGTACTTTGCAAATTATATAGTAACCGACCCCGGCTTCACTCCGCTGGAAAAGTGCCAGATACTCACCGAAAAAGAGTACCGTGATATGCGTGAGAAGTACGAGGACGACTTTGACGCAGGCATGGGCGCAGAGGCTATCAAGAAGCTCCTGCAGCAGATAGATTGCGAGAAGCTCTCGGCTGAGCTGCGCGAGGAGCTGCAGAACGCCTCCGGTCAGAAAAAGGCAAAGCTCGTCAAGCGCCTCGAGGTCGTCGAAGCGTTCAGACAGAGCGGCAATAAGCCCGAGTGGATGATAATCGACATTCTGCCTGTTATCCCGCCCGAGATCCGCCCCATGGTTCAGCTCGACGGCGGCCGCTTCGCAACGAGCGACCTTAACGACCTGTACCGCAGAGTTATAAACCGCAACAACCGTCTCAAGAGACTTATCCAGCTCAACGCACCCGATATCATTGTCCGCAACGAAAAGCGCATGCTCCAGGAAGCAGTTGACGCACTTATCGATAACGGTCGCCGCGGCCGTCCCGTCACCGGCGCAAACTCCCGCGCACTCAAGTCGCTTTCCGATATGCTCAAGGGCAAGCAGGGACGCTTCCGTCAGAACCTGCTTGGTAAGCGTGTTGACTATTCCGGCCGTTCCGTTATCGTTGTCGGTCCTGACCTCAAGATCTATCAGTGCGGCGTTCCCAAGGAAATGGCTATCGAGCTGTTCCGTCCGTTCGTCATGAAGAAGCTCGTTGAGGACGGCGTTGCGAACAACATCAAGTCCGCAAAGAAGATGGTCGACAAGCAGCGCACCGAGGTTTGGGACGCTCTCGAAGTTGTCATCAAGGAGCATCCGGTGCTGCTCAACCGTGCACCTACGCTGCACCGTCTGGGCATTCAGGCGTTCGAGCCCATCTTGGTTGAGGGTCGTGCTCTTAAGCTGCACCCGCTGGTATGTACCGCATATAACGCCGACTTCGACGGCGACCAGATGGCTATCCATGTACCTCTGTCTGCAGAGGCACAGGCCGAGGCGAGAATACTCATGCTCTCGGCAAATAACCTCCTGCGTCCGCAGGACGGCCACCCCGTAACCGTGCCTACTCAGGATATGATCCTCGGCTCTTACTACCTTACCATGAAGCGCATCGGCAAGGCAGAGAAGGGCGCAGAGAATGTCCGCATCGACGAGCCGGGCGACACCGATTACATGAAGGGTGAGATAGTCGACGGCGACGACTTCGTTGCCGCACAGGAGAAGGCCGAGGCCGAGGGCAAGACCGCTCCCACCTACAAGCCCCTGCTTTGCTACCGTGACCCCAATGAGGCGGTCATGGCATACAGTCAGGGTGAGGTCGGCCTGCACGCTCCCATCCTCGTAAGAGTTACCAAGACTATCGACGGTGTCGAGAAGTCCAAAATTATCGAGAGCACCGTCGGCCGCATCATCTTCAACGAGAACATCCCGCAGGATCTGGGCTATGTTGACCGCACCGATCCCAAGACCATGTTTGACCACGAGATCGGCTTCCAGGTCGGCAAGAAGCAGCTGGGCAACATCATTGACCGCTGCATCAAGAAGCACGGCTTCACCATTTCAGCAGAAGTTCTCGACAGCATCAAGGCAATGGGCTACAAGTACTCTACAAAGGGCGCTATCACAATCTCCATCGCCGACATGACCGTCCCCGAGGCAAAGCAGACCCTCATCCACGAGACCGAGGAGAAGGTCATCAAGATCGAGCGTCAGTTCAAGCGTGGCTTTATCACCGATGACGAGCGTTACCGCCTTGTCGTCTCCGAGTGGGAAAAGACCACCAAGGATGTTACCGCCGCACTTCAGAACTGCCTTGATACCTACAATCCTATCTACATGATGGCAAACTCCGGCGCTCGTGGTTCCATGAACCAGATCCGTCAGCTTGCCGGTATGCGTGGCCTTATGGCTAACACCTCCGGTAAGACCATCGAGATCCCCATCAAAGCAAACTTCCGTGAAGGACTTTCCGTTCTGGAATACTTCATTTCCTCCAGAGGTGCACGAAAGGGTCTTGCCGATACCGCACTTCGTACCGCCGACTCCGGTTACCTTACCCGCCGTATGGTCGATGTCTGCCAGGATGTCATCATCCGTGAGCCCGACTGCGGCACTACCGAGGGCGTGTGGATGAGCGAGGTCGTCGACAAGGGACAGGTCGTCCAGTCCTTCGGCACCAGCATCCACGGCCGCTTCCCGGCAGTTCCCGTTTGCGATCCCGCAACCGGCGAGGTGCTGTTCGATACCGACCATATGCTCATGCCCGAGGATGCGGAAGTTCTGGAAGCACACGGCATCAAGGCCGTCAAGATCCGCAGCGTCCTGTCCTGCGAAGCTCGCACCGGCGTCTGTGCGAAGTGCTATGGCATCAACCTTGCTATCGGCAAGCCCGTCAACGCAGGCGAGGCCGTCGGCGTTATCGCAGCTCAGTCCATCGGCGAACCCGGTACTCAGCTTACCATGCGTACCTTCCATACCGGCGGTGTCGCAGGTGACGATATCACACAGGGTCTGCCCCGTGTCGAAGAGCTGTTCGAGGCACGCAAGCCCAAGAAGATGGCTGTCCTTTCCGAGATCTCCGGCACTGTCAGCATCGAGGAAACAAAGAAGGGCGCACTGTTTGCAATAAGCGTTATCAACGAGGACGAGAGCGATACCAAGGTATACACCGTTCCTCACTCCGCAGGCATTCTCGTCAAGAACGGCGACCATGTCGACAAGGGTCAGGAGCTCACAAGCGGCGCACTCAGCCCGCATGATGTTCTGCGCATCAGAGGCATAGACGATGATGAGTTCGGCCGTCCCGGCGTCCGCAACTACATCATCCAGGAAGTCCAGAAGGTCTACCGTCAGCAGGGCGTTGATATCAACGATAAACATATCGAGATCATCGTCCGCCAGATGATGCGCAAGGTCAGAATCGAGGAGTCCGGCAGCACCGACCTGCTCAGCGGCGCAACGGTCGATATCGGCGAGCTCAAGGCAGCAAACCGCAAGATCGACGAGCGCATTGCGGCAGGTGAGGAGGGCCTTACCAAGGCGACCTACACCCAGCTTCTCATGGGTATCACCAAGGCATCCCTTGCAACGGAAAGCTTCCTGTCGGCAGCATCCTTCCAGGAGACCACCAAGGTTCTTACCGAGGCTGCAATCAAGGGTAAGGTCGACCACCTCGTCGGCCTCAAGGAGAATGTCATCATCGGCAAACTCATCCCCGCAGGCAGCGGCCTTGCAATGTACCGTGAGTTCGAGGAAAAGACCGACGAAACGGAAGCCGACGAAGCCGAGAGCTTTGTTGACCTGTCTGCACTTGTCGGACGCACCAATGCACTTTAATAAAACTAAAAACTGCTGTACCCACGGGTACAGCAGTTTTTGCCCGTCAATACCTCCAATTACGGCGGTATGCCATTGTATAATATGGCAAAATTCGCAGCGATTGAAAAGTTTTTTTGCATAGTCCCGAGCAATATAGTATAATTAACTTATAATGTAAGGAGGGATAGCTATGTCGAAGAAATTATCCGGTTGGATAACCGCCGCCGTGTGCCTGCTGCTGATAATAGCGCTGTATTTCCTTGCGCCTGCTCATCCCATCGACGCAGGCGAGATAACCTACGCAACCGTCACTCGTAGCGATGACCACATTGATTTGAAGGGGAAGCGGCTAGAAGACATCAATGAACTGTTTGCCGAGGTTACAGCCAAGCGCTGCTTCGCCCCGGCAAACATCACCGAGGAGCCGGGTGTAATATCGGCTGACATAACGACAAACGACGGACCAATGCACATCGTCTTCGGTGACGAGGTGTATCTGTACTCATCGGCCGACGACATCATTTGGTACAGACTAGAAAATGCACTCTACCTGCGTTTGTTCGTAGAAAACCTTCCGCATGTCGAAGAGTGACGCAAAGCATGAAACTGCCGCCCATATGCGGCAGTTTCGGCATTTAGACAAGAAAAAGCGAAAATGAAAACTGTATTTTGTGTAAAAAATTCTTGACTAAATTTGTGTAATTTGCTAAAATATCAATCTGTGTGGGGTCACTATGCCCAAAATGGAATTACCCACCGAAAATCCTTGATATTCAAGGAAATTTTTGAAGAAAGGAGAAATGAAAATTGCCTACCTTTAACCAGTTGGTAAGAAAAGGCAGAGAGAAGGTCACCTACAAGTCCAATTCTCCCGCGATGCAGAAGGGTCTGAACACCCTGAAGAATCGTGAGACCGACCTGAGCGCACCTCAGAAGAGAGGCGTCTGCACCGCAGTCCGTACCTCTACTCCTAAGAAGCCGAACTCCGCTCTGCGTAAAATTGCCCGTGTCCGCCTGACCAATGGCTACGAAGTTACCGCTTACATTCCCGGTATCGGCCACAACCTTCAGGAGCACAGCGTCGTCATGATCCGCGGCGGTCGTGTAAAGGACCTCCCTGGTGTCCGTTACCACATCATCCGTGGTACCCTCGATGCACAGGGCGTTTCCGGTCGTATGCAGGCCCGCAGTAAGTACGGTGCAAAGAGACCCAAGGCCTCGAAGAAGTAATCAACCAACAGCAAAAATTTTGCCCTGTTGTTTATCATAATATTGATAACCTCGGGGCGCAGACGGAAAGCGAGAAGTCTTTCCGAGTACCTGTGAAGTCATTTTTTAATGAAGGAGGGAAGCAAAGTGCCCAGAAGAGGTAATGTTCCCAAAAGAGAGATTTTACCCGATCCTATGTACAATAGCGTTCTGGTGACCAAGCTCATCAATGCTATTATGCTGGACGGCAAAAAGGGTGTTGCTCAGAAGGTCGTTTATGACGCTTTTGACATCATCAAGGAGAAGACCGGCAAGGAGCCCCTTGAGGCCTTCACCGAGGCAATGAACAACATTATGCCCAGCCTGGAAGTCAAGGCTCGCCGTGTCGGCGGTGCTACCTACCAGGTTCCTATCGAAGTAAGACCTGCCCGCCGTCAGACGCTCGGCCTTCGTTGGCTCGTCGGCTACGCCCGCAAGCGTGGCGAGAAGACCATGAAGGAACGTCTCGCAGGCGAGATCATGGATGCATGCAACAATCTCGGTGCCTCCGTCAAGAAGCGTGAGGATACCCACAAGATGGCAGATTCCAACAAGGCATTCGCACACTTCAGATGGTAATCTGAACAGGAGTATTTTATGCCCAGACAGTATTCACTTGAAAAAACCAGAAATATCGGAATCATGGCTCACATCGATGCCGGTAAGACTACGACCACTGAGCGTATTCTTTACTATACCGGCGTCAACTACAAGATAGGTGAGACCCATGAGGGTACTGCGACCATGGACTGGATGGAGCAGGAGCAGGAGCGTGGCATCACCATCACCTCCGCCGCAACCACCTGCCACTGGCGCAATACCCGCATCAATATCATCGATACCCCGGGTCATGTTGACTTCACCGTTGAAGTCGAGCGTTCTCTGCGAGTACTCGACGGCTGCGTGACGGTCCTCTGTGCAAAGGGCGGCGTTGAGCCTCAGTCCGAGACAGTATGGAGACAGGCCGACCATTACCACGTTCCCAGAATGATATACGTTAATAAAATGGATATCATGGGCGCCGACTTCTATCATGTTCTCGAGATGATACATGACAGACTTAAATGTAATGCGGTCCCCATTCAGCTCCCCATCGGTGCTGAAGCTGATTTCAGGGGCATAATTGACCTGGTCGAAATGAACGCCCGTGTCTACTATGACGATCTCGGCAACGATATGCGTGATGAGCCCATCCCTGAGGATATGCGTGATCTCGCCGAGGAGTACAGAACCAAGATGCTCGAAGCCGTTTCCGACTTCGATGATGAGATAATGATGCTTTATCTCGAGGGCGAGGAGATCCCGCAGGATATGATCCGTGCCGCCATCAGAAAGGCCACCTGCGCTGTCAAGATGGTGCCCGTCGTCTGCGGAACTTCCTACAAAAATAAAGGCGTGCAGAAGCTGCTTGACGCCATCGTCGATTATATGCCTTCTCCCTTGGATATCCCCGCAATATGCGGCGTGAACCCCAAGACCGACGAGGAGGAGACCCGTGAGGCCTCCGACAGCGCACCGTTCTCGGCGCTTGCGTTCAAGATTATGACCGACCCTTATGTCGGCCGACTGAGCTTCTTCCGTGTATACTCCGGTACGCTGGAGGCCGGCAAGACCGTGCTCAACTCGTCCAAGGGTCAGCGTGAGCGCATAGGCCGCATCCTGCTGATGCACGCAAATCACAGAGAAGATCTCACCATGGCTTATTCCGGTGACATCGCCGCCGCAGTCGGTCTCAAAAACACCACAACAGGCGATACTCTTTGTGATGAGAAAAACCCCATTGTCCTTGAATCCATGGAATTCCCCGAGCCTGTCATCCGTGTTGCCATCGAGCCCAAGACCAAGGCCGGTCAGGAGAAGATGGCTATCGCCCTTCAGAAGCTGGCAGAGGAAGACCCCACCTTCAAGACCTATACGGATGAAGAGACGGGTCAGACCATCATCGCCGGTATGGGCGAGCTCCATCTGGAGATCATCGTTGACAGACTGCTCAGAGAGTTCAAGGTAGAAGCCAATGTCGGCAAGCCCCAGGTTTCCTATAAGGAGACCATCACCCGCTCTGCCACCGTCGATACCCGCTATGCCCGCCAGACCGGCGGTAAGGGTCAGTTTGCACAATGTAAGATCACCGTTGAGCCGAACGAGCCCGGCAAGGGTTATGAGTTCATCAACAAGATCACCGGCGGCGCTATCCCCAAGGAATACATTCCTTGTGTCGATCAGGGTATTCAGGGTGCTATGCAGTCTGGCGTCCTTGCAGGCTATCAGGTCGTCGATGTCAAGGTAACCTTGATAGACGGCTCGTACCACGAGGTCGACTCCTCCGAGATGGCCTTTAAGATCTGCGGCAGCATGGCGTTCAAGGAGGCCTGCGAAAAGGCCGGCCCGACTTTGCTCGAGCCCATTATGAAGGTCGTCGTGACCGCACCCGATGAGTACATGGGTGATGTCATGGGCGATGTAAACGCAAGACGCGGACAGATCGTCGGCTCCGACATCAGAAACGGTGCGGCAGTCATCGAGGCAAATGTCCCGCTGTCTACCATGTTTGGTTACGCTACCGACCTGCGCAGCAAAACGCAGGGCAGAGCGACTTACAGCATGGAACCCAGCCACTATGTTGAGCTTCCCAAGAGCCTCCAGGAGACTCTGGTCGGCAGCCGCAGAAAAGGCTGATAAAATAAATGTACAAGTAAGTAATTATTAAAAGTATTGATCAAAACAATTTGGAGGTAAAATCATGGCAAAGCAGACATTCGACAGATCCCTGCCCCACGTTAATATCGGTACCATTGGCCATATTGACCACGGCAAGACCACTCTGACCGCAGCTATCACTAAGTACCTTGCAATGCAGGGTGGCGCAGAGTACACTGACTACTCTTCCATCGACAAGGCTCCCGAAGAGAGAGAGCGCGGCATCACTATCAACACCGCTCATGTTGAATACAAGACCGCAAAGCGTCATTACGCACACGTTGACTGCCCGGGCCACGCCGACTACATCAAGAACATGATCACCGGCGCAGCTCAGATGGACGGCGCGATCCTCGTTATCGCAGCATCCGATGGCCCCATGGCTCAGACTCGTGAGCACCTTCTGCTCGCTCGTCAGGTTAACGTTCCTTCCGTTCTCGTATTCCTGAACAAGTGCGATCAGGTCGACGACGAAGAGCTCCTCGAGCTCGTTGAGATGGAAGTTCGTGAGCTTCTCGACTTCTACGGCTTCCCCGGAGACGAGACCCCCATCATCCGTGGCTCCGCTCTTAACGCACTCGTTTGCGAGTCCAACGATCCCAATGCTCCCGAGTATGCTTGCATCAAGGAGCTCATGGACGCAGTTGACAATTGGATCCCCACTCCCGACCGCAAGGCCGATCAGCCCTTCCTCATGCCCATCGAGGACGTCTTCACCATTTCCGGTCGTGGCACCGTTACCACCGGCCGTGTTGAGCGTGGCCGCGTCAAGGTTGGCGACAAGGTTCAGATCGTTGGCCTGAAGGACGAGATCACCGAGACCACCGTTACCGGTACAGAGATGTTCCACAAGATCCTCGAGTACGCAGAGGCTGGCGACAATGTCGGTACTCTTCTCCGTGGTATCGCAAAGAAGGACGTCGAGCGTGGACAGGTTCTGGCAGCTCCCGGCTCCATCAAGCCCCACACCAAGTTCAAGGGTCAGGTTTACGTTCTGTCCAAGGAAGAAGGCGGCCGTCACACTCCGTTCTTCAACAACTACCGTCCCCAGTTCTACTTCCGTACCACCGACGTTACCGGCGTCATCACTCTTCCCGAAGGCACTGAGATGTGCATGCCCGGCGACAATGTCGACATGGATGTTGAGCTGATCACCCCGATCGCAATCGAGAACGGCCTGCGTTTCGCTATCCGTGAGGGTGGCCGCACTGTCGGTTCTGGCGTTGTTATCGCAATCAACGACTAATATCGTTTAATAGCCGCTCTTGCGGCAAAGCAAGGCCGCATCAAGGGCTAACGCCCTTGGTGCGGTTTCGTGCCTTTGATTTAGGCTGAAATCCGACCATATAATATATAAATATAAAATGAAAACTAAGACGAATAGAATTCCACAGATTGTATTTTTGGCCGTTATCATTGTCGCTGTCCTCGTGGCAGTAATCGTGCGTCTTGTGCAGTCTAAGCAGACTACGACCGAGACTCCGCAGGAGACACTCGCTCAGCCGACTGAGACTGTTGTCGTGACGCCCACACCGACTGCGACACTTCCTCAGCCGAGCAGTCAGATAAGTGTGTCGATAGACCTGCCGGACTACGACGGCTACTCGTTTACCGACAGTCAAAAAGCGCTGATCTCAAACTGCGCCTTTGTCGGCGACAGCATTTGCAGCGGCCTTTATGTTTACGGCGTCCTGCCGCAGGATATCGTCGTTGCTGTCGGCAATGTCGGCATCCGCAGTATCGACGACTACACCTTTAAGGTCAACGGCGGAGAGTATAATGCCCTTGATGCCTTGAAAGTTATAGCGCCAAAGTATGTCATCTTTTCCATGGGCATGAATGATATCAACATAACCAGCGCCGAGACATATTGCGAAAATTATCTAAATATGCTTAAGCGCACTCATGATATATTGCCGCAGTCGAAGCTTTATGTTGCGTCTATTACTCCCATCGATGCGGCGTCAAGCTTTGCGTCTAACGATAAGATAAATCGCTACAACGCAGCTGTTAAGCAGGCGGTCGAGGGAGCAGGCTACAACTATATTGATATTGCTACATCCCTGCGTGACTCCACCGGTGGCATGAACGCACGCTTTAGCGGCGGCGACGGCATTCATATCAATAAATCCGGCTACTACTCCATCCTCAACGATGTTGTAAAGCAGGTAGGATAAAGAAGAGAGATGCATTTGCATCTCTCTTCTTCGTTTATTTATTCAACATTTGCTTTTTTGGCTGCAGCTCGGCGCACAATGCGCCGGAAATTATGATAACTGCGCCGATGATTTGACCGACGAGAAGCTGCTCATCAAGGAAAATGAATGAGAAGATAATTGCCGAGAGAGGTTCAAGATAGCCGAGTATCGCAACGGTTTGCACCTTGATACCGCCGATGGACGAAAAGTACAGGAAGCATCCTATGCCGGTGTTGAGAAGCCCGAGAGCGAGCAGCGGCGCAATGTCACTTGCCTGAATATCAAAATGCAGCCCCTGCTTTATAGCGGAAAACATAAAAACGGTAACGAATGCAGCCGTAAGTTGAACCGTAGCGTTTTCCTCGCCGGATACTCCTTCGACCTTCTTGTTCAGGCATAACATTACGGCATACATTACGGCGGACCTCAGCGCAAATGCGATTCCGGTAAAATTGTGCGACTCATAAAATGCGTTGCCGTCTACTAAAACAATTCCCACAATCACTGCAAAAAAGCACAGAAGCATTCTTTTGGTCAGCTTTTCGTTAAACAAAATGGGGGATAACGCCATGACGATTATCGGACCGCAGTAGTAGCCGAGTGAAGCAACGCTCACTCCGACCTGCCTGTATGCTTCATACAGAAACAGCCAGCTTATGCCCATGGCAAAGCCGGACAGAACAAGGGAAAATGCTGATCTTCTGTGCCGGTAAAATGTAAAGCGCTTGTTTATGATAAGGTACAGCATGCTAAGCAGCGCACTGCCTATCATCGTGCGAAACAGAACTATCTCATTGCTGCTAAGCGAAAGTTGCCCTGCCACACATTGGATACAGTCGTTTTTCACCGTTGTAAAAGTCATTTGATAGACATGGCCGCTATTTGCGGATAATATTTGGGACACAAGGTGGTTTGAACATGGAGATCAGTGAAAGATTAAAACAGGCAAGAATAACGTGCGGCATGACGCAGGAGCAGGTCACAGAAAGGGTGATGGTGTCCAGAGTGACACTGTCTCACTGGGAAAACGGCAAGACCCTGCCGGATATCGCAAGCCTTATAAGTCTCAGCGATATATATCAAATCAGCCTTGACGAACTATTGAAAGGTGATCCGAAAATGACTGAAAAGGTAAAAAAGGACGCAAATGACCTCAACAACAACAGGAGAGTGCTCCTCATAACGGCGATTTTGGCTCTTATCGTGATGCTGACTTATACGATAAGCCTGTTTGTCGGCGGCGACTTCAAGGCATTCACGCAGGCGGCGGCACCGTGGCTCATCATGGGCATAGGCGTTGCGGCACTGGCAAGCTACTCGTCGCAAACACAAAACAGCAGCAAGAAATGCTGAAAGCTCCGCAGTCAATGCGGAGCTTTTTCTTGACTTTCGGAAGTATGCATAGTATAATCAGTTATACAAATCATACTAATTATACGGAGATGATCATATGAAAGCCCCAAAGGGACGCTACGCATGGACGGCGACCGTCGGCGAAAAAGGACAGATAGTAATACCCAAGCAGGCGAGAGAGGTGTTCGGCATCGAACCCGGCGACACGCTCATTCTGCTCGGCGACATTAAGCGTGGTATTGCCATACCGCCAAAATCGACCTTTACGAGCCTCGCCGGCCGCATTTTCGAGGAGGAAAAGTAATGGATTGTGTTTTGCAGGTTGAGAACCTATGCAAGGAGTATCCCAAGTTTAAGCTCCAAAGTGTTTCGTTTTCCATCGAAAAAGGTTCAATAATGGGCTTTATCGGCAGAAACGGCGCAGGCAAGAGCACAACACTCAAATCCATTCTGAACCTTGTGCACCCCGCATCGGGCAAAATTCGTTTCTTCGGCATGGATATGGCACATCATGAGGGCGAGATCAAGCAGCGAATCGGCTTCGCCGGCGGTGCAGTCGACTACTATAAAAAGAAGATCTATGCCATTGTCGCCGTCACCAAACAGTTTTACGACAATTGGGACGATGCTGCGTATGAAAAGTACATGAAGCTTTTTAACATCGACGAGGACAAGACCCCAGGTGAGCTGTCCGAGGGCATGAAGGTCAAGCTCAATTTAGTGCTTGCCCTTTCGCACGGAGCGGAGCTTCTCATCCTCGATGAGCCGACGAGCGGGCTCGATCCCGTGTCGAGAGAGGAGCTTCTTGAGGTTTTCGAGTATCTGGCGAGCAAGGGCATATCTATCCTATTCTCGACACACATCACCTCCGATCTTGATAAATGCGCCGATCAGATAACCTACATCAAGGACGGGCAAATAGTTGCCTCAGAGAACAAGCAGGCGTTTCTCTGCCGCTGCCGTGAAAACGGCTGGGGCAATAATATCGAGGAAATTATGGTGCACTTTGAAAAGAGGTCTATATATGAACAGATTGCTGACTAAGGAGCTCAAACTTTTGCCGCTCCGCTGACATATTTTTTTCTTGCCTTTTCACTCATGACGCTCATCCCGAGCTACCCCATTTTGATGGGCTCATTCTTTGTCTGCTTCGGCATTTTCCAGTCGTTCCAGCTTGGTCGGGAGACGAACGATGTGCTGTACACGGTGCTGCTGCCGATAAAGAAAAGCGATGCCGTCAAGGCAAGGTTTGAGTTCGTTGTGCTCATTGAGCTAATGGGCTTCGTGCTCATGGCGATACTCACCGCCGTTCGCATGACGGTGCTAAGCGGCGCTGCACCTTATGTGCAAAATCCGCTCATGAGCGCAAATCCCGTGTACCTTGCGTTCGTACTGATAATTTACGCTGCATTCAATCTTATCTTCGTCCGGCAGTTTTATAAAACTGCGTATAAGATAGGCAAGCCATTTATCATTTTCATCGTTGCGGCGCTCATCATAACCGGCATTGCCGAGGCGCTGCATTATCTTCCCGGACTTTCCTTTTTGAATGCCGTGAGCGGGGAGGGAATGACGACAAACTATCTCATTCTTACCGCAGCCGCAGTTGTGTATGCTCTCGTGACCTATTTGGCCTACAAGGCCTCCTGCTACAGCTTTGAAAGTGTGGATTTTTGAAAATTCCGCTCGTATTCTCCCACTAAGGGATGTATAATTAGGTCAAGTCGAGCTATTATTGAGCCATCAAATGTAGGAGGCGGCATATGAATCAGATGGCCCTCGGCGCAATGTTATTTACACTCGGCGGCAGCGATGTCAAGGACTTTTTATCCGGCCTCATGATGGGACTTTCCTGCGGGTCAATGCTTGTCGGCATTTTTGTAGCCGTCAGATCCATTGCAAAACGGGGATAAATGAGCAAAAATTTGCGTTTGATGCTTGACATTGCAAAGTTTACTGCTATAATACTATACGAAAACTGAACACCTTATCAAGAGTGGTGGAGGGAACGGCCCTGTGAAGCCCGGCAACCTGCGTAAAGCGTGGTGCCAAATCCGGCGGTGATTATCGAGAGATGAGGCTATGACCAAGAAACAGAATCCGTCGGTAACGACGGATTTTTTCGTTGTAATGACCAGAAGTGTGTTCGGCAAAAATTTAGGAGGAAAAGAAAAATGAGCAAAAGACTGTTTACATCCGAATCCGTGACCGAGGGACATCCCGATAAGATCTGCGACCAGATCTCCGACGCTGTCCTTGACGCAATTCTGGAAAAAGACCCCGAGGGTCGTGTCGCCTGCGAGACCACCGTGTCCACCGGCCTTGTCCACATCATGGGCGAGATAAGCACGGACTGCTATATTGACATTCCCAAGATAGCCCGTGATGTAATCCGTGAGATAGGCTATGACAGAGCAAAGTACGGCTTTGACTGCGATACCTGCGGTATCATCTCCAACATCGACGAGCAGTCGGCGGATATCGCTCTCGGTGTTGACAAGTCGCTTGAGATGAAAAGCGGCGAGGATGCTGAGCTTCAGAACGGAGCGGGCGACCAGGGCATGATGTTCGGCTATGCCTGCAACGAGACCCCCGAGCTCATGCCGCTTGCCATCAGCCTGTCGCACAAGATGGCAAAGCGTCTTACCGATGTCAGAAAGCAGGGCCTTGTCGACTACCTGCGTCCCGACGGCAAGACCCAGGTCACCGTCGAGTATGACGATGCGGGCAAGCCCGTGAGAGTTGACACCGTCGTCCTCTCAACCCAGCACGCCCCCGAGGCAGAGCTTGAGCAGATAAGAAACGACATGATAAATCTCGTCATCAAGCCCAGCATCCCCGCAGAGCTGCTCGATGAGAACACTAAGTATTATGTAAACCCGACTGGCCGCTTCGTCATCGGCGGCCCTCAGGGCGACTCCGGCCTGACCGGCAGAAAGATCATCGTTGACACCTACGGCGGCAGCGCACCTCACGGCGGCGGCGCATTCTCCGGCAAGGACCCCACCAAGGTCGATCGCAGCGCAGCATACGCTTCCCGCTATGTCGCAAAGAACATCGTGGCCGCCGGACTTGCAGACAAGTGCCTTGTCCAGCTTGCCTACGCCATCGGCATTGCAAGACCCGTTTCCGTCATGGTCGACACCTACGGCACCGGCAAGGTCTCCGATGAGAAGCTTGCCGAAGCCGTCAACAAGGTCTTTGACCTGCGCCCGACCGCAATCATCCGTGACCTCGACCTGCGCAAGCCCATCTACCGCAAGCTCGCTGCCTACGGTCACATGGGCAGAACAGACCTCGGTGTTCGCTGGGAGGACACAGACAGGATCGACGCACTGCTCGAGGCAGTAAAGTAATGCATATCCCGACCTGCGAAAGCTCGGAGCTTGATATTTTGAGTTTTGATGAGGCGTTATTGAACTCCGGCAGCAGCGGAGACTACGATGCCGACAAGTGGCTGTATGTGCCCGATTACTACGCCGACTACCGTTACATTTTAGGTACCCGTGGCAACGACCCGCTTATCTGCATCGGCATAAATCCCTCGACCGCCGCACCCGATGACCTTGACAACACGCTCAAAAGCGTTGCACGCATTGCCGAAGCAAACGGCTATGACAGCTGGATAATGTTCAATGTCTATGCCCAGCGAGCCACGAACCCCGACGACATGGACATTGTGCTCAACGAAAAGCTGCACCGAGAGAATATGCGTGCGTTTGAATACATATTAAGTAATGTAGGCGAGGGCATTTCCCCGGCAATATGGGCTGCATGGGGCACCATCATCGAAAAGCGGCCGTATCTGCGGGACTGTGTCCTTGACATGGTCAGGATAGGGCAGAGCTACGGCGCAAATTGGTTTTCGGCAGGCAAGCGGTCAAAGAAGGGGCACCCGCACCATCCGCTGTACCTGCGCAAGGACGCCGTCACCGAGCCCTTTGACATTGAAGAATATCTTGAGGTGATAAAATGAGCGATCATGCTTTTAAGCTTGCCGTTTGCCAGATAAGAACGGAGCTTGATAAAAATGTTACCATGGACAAGGCCGAACGCATGGTGTGCGAGGCGGCAGGGAACGGCGCAAATGTCGTCGTGCTGCCGGAAATGTACAATTGTCCATATTCGAAGAAGTATTTCCAAGCCTTCGCCGATGCCGAAAACGGCGAGAGTGTGGAGAGAATGTCCGCTTGGGCAAGGGAAAACGGCATCATCCTCGTTGGCGGCTCTATCCCCGAAAAAGCCGACGGCAAGCTGTATAACACCTGCTTCGTGTTCAATGAGACCGGCAAAGTCATTGCCCGCCACCGCAAAATGCACCTGTTCGATGTTGATATCGAGGGCGGCATACGCTTTAAGGAGTCGAACCACTTTGCCGCCGGCAGAGACATAACCACCTTCGACACGAAGTACGGCAAAATGGGTGTTTTAGTCTGCTTTGACATGCGTTTTCCCGAGCTCGTGCGTGCCATGGCACGCCGCGGAGCAGAGGTCGTTATCTGCCCTGCGCAGTTTAACATGACAACCGGCCCAAAGCATTGGGAGCTGACCATAAGGGCCAGAGCCATGGATAATGAGATATACTATGTCGGTGCGTCGGCTGCCCGCTATGAGGGATTTGACTACGAGTGCTGGGGACACTCCACCGTTGCCGACCCGTTCGGTCAGGTCATCGCCACCTGTGACGAGACCGAGCAGATAATTTACGCCGATATTGACCTTAATAAGGTCGATAAAGTGCGCCGTGAGCTCCCCACATTCCTGCACCTTCGTGACGATATCTACAAGGTCGCAGACTAATTTCACGGCTAAACCCGTCAAATTCAATAAAAGTTCACAAATGCGAAAAAAGGGCTTGCCAAACTGACGGCAAGCCCTTATAATATGCAGGAAAAGATTTTTAAGTATCGGTACAGAGAGACCGGCAAAATCGCTGATATGGTATAGCTGCGCTGTGCGCGGTCGTAAATGTTGTGCGTCTTGTCGGTTTTCGACAAGGCTTTTTTTGTTGCTGAGGTGAAGATATGAAGCTCAAGGCAAGGCTCATGGATGAGGCCGCAATGAACCGTGCACTCATGAGAATATCCCACGAGATAATCGAAAAGAACAAGGGTGTTGAAAATGTCGTGCTCGTCGGCATCCGCCGCCGTGGCGTGCCCATTGCCGAGCGCATCTGCCGCAACATAAAGAAGATCGAGGATATCGAAGTGCCGTGCGGCAGCGCAGACATAAGCTTTTACCGTGACGATCTCACGCACGCAAGCGACTCTCCGGTGCTGGCAAAGGCCGACCTCGGCATCTCGGTGAACGATAAAAATGTCGTGCTTGTCGATGATGTGCTGTACACCGGCAGAACGGCCAGAGCCGCCATTGAGGCGGTGTTCTCCGTCGGCCGCCCGAGAAGCATCCAGTTTGCGGTGCTTGTCGACCGTGGGCATAGGGAGCTGCCCATAAGAGCCGATTATGTCGGAAAAAATGTTCCCACATCACACTCGGAGCTCATCGAGGTCAGGCTGCCCGAATACGATGACGACACCGGCGTGTACTTAATGGCGCAAGACCAATAAAAATAAAAAATCTACACAAAGAGAGGTACAATCACCAAATGAAAGAAAAAACCGTGATTAATGGACCCGTGTATGACGCACGCACCCTTGGCAAGCCCAGAATGATGGTTCTCGGCCTTCAGCACATGTTCGCAATGTTCGGCGCTACCGTGCTCGTCCCCATGCTGACCGGCCTTGACATCGCAACGACCCTGCTGTTTGCAGGTCTCGGCACTCTGCTGTTCCACCTCATCACCGGCGGCAAGGTTCCCGCATTCCTCGGCTCGTCCTTCGCCTTCATCGGCGGCTACAACGCCGTTCGCACTGTCGGCCTCGACGCTGCCGGCCAGCCCATATATAACAACGACCTGCTCGTGTACGCCTGCTTCGGCGTTGCCTGTGCCGGACTTATGTATGTTATCCTGTCGGCACTGTTCAAGGCCTTCGGCGTCAACAAGGTCATGCGCTTCTTCCCGCCGATAGTTACAGGCCCCATCATCATCTCCATCGGCCTTATCCTTTCAAGCTCCGCAATAACCAACTGCTCGGCTAACTGGCTGATCGCAGTTTCCGCAATAGTCATCGTCGTCTGCTTCAACATCTGGGGCAAGGGCATGACCAAGATCATCCCCATCCTCCTCGGCGTCCTCGGATCCTACATCATTGCAGTCATCGTTGACCCCTCCGCAAGAGAAAAGGTCGTTGAGACCGTCTCCGCCGCAAAGTGGATCGGCCTGCCCATCGTATGGGAAAACAGCGTGTTCCACCTGTTTAACATGGATGTCGACACCGGCATGCTCTGGTCGGCTGTGTTCACGATAGTACCTCTGTCTCTGGCCACCATGGTCGAGCACATCGGCGATATCTGCGCCATCTCCTCCACCTGCGGCAAGAACTACATGGCAGACCCCGGCTTCCACCGCACCCTCCTCGGTGACGGTCTTGCAACCACCCTTGCATCCCTCTTCGGCGCACCTGCAAACACCACCTACGGCGAGAACACCGGCGTTCTGGCCCTGTCTAAAGTCTACGACCCCCGTGTCATCCGCATCGCAGCGGTCTTTGCAATAATCTTCTCCTTCTGCCCGAAGTTTGCAGCACTCATCACCGCAATGCCCACTGCAACCATCGGCGGCGTATCCCTCATCCTCTACGGTATGATCTCCGCAGTCGGTGTCCGCAATGTCGTTGAGAATCAGGTCAACTTCTCCAACACCCGCAATGTTATCGTAGCTGCACTCATCCTCGTCCTCGCGATCGGCATCAACTACTCTGTCGGCAGCATCAAGATCGGCATTGTCTCCCTGTCCGGTCTCGCAGTAGCATCCATCGTCGGCATTGCAGTCAATGCAATCCTGCCCGGCAAGGACTATGTCTTCCAGCAGGAGGACAAGGGTGCAACATCCGTCGACTTCAGCGTCTGATATACAAGCATCGTAAAGGCAATGGGTAAAACCATTGCCTTTTTTCTTAAAATAAGTATTGACAAAAGGCAAAAAACGAGTATAATATTTCTTGCGCTTAGCGGATTTGTGTAATGGTAGCACACCGGACTCTGACTCCGTTTGTGAGGGTTCGAATCCTTCATCCGCTGCCACATTGGTACACAGGCTATGATACAATAGCCTGTGTACTTTTTTGCGTTTATAGAGATTCGCCAAATGATTCAGATACAATACGAAAAAATGAGGTTTATCTTTTGTCGGAATCAAAGCTTAGGGTAAAGGACGCAGGCGAAACCGACCCTATTGGCTTGAAATACTCCATAGTACAAAATACATTGACGAACGCTCGTATAAAACTCTTTCTGCAAAATGTACATCCTTGCGTGTTATGCTGATTGCATCCTACAAAACCGCAAAGGAGAATGTGGAATGAACATAACCGGGGCTTGACTTATCCTTGTTCCCGGTGTATACTGTATCTGTCAGTTCAACTGACAGATACATGGGAGGGAGCATTACTTGCCGCACGAGGAACAACGGGAGAAAAACATCCGGCTGGTTACGGAAAAAGCCCTGGACTGTTTTCTTGAAAACGGAATAGAGAAAACAAAGATTTCAGATATTGCACAGTTGTCCGGGCTTACCGAGCGGTCGGTGTTCCGGTATTTTGAAACCAAGGCGGATCTGGTTCTGGCTGCATCCCTGCTTTACTGGAACAGAGTTCTGGAGCGGATCGACCGGATGTCTCATGAGAATTCCGACGGCAGTACTACCGGACTTGAGGATGCGGAGAAGATACTGATCTGCTATTCAAAGCTCTATCGCCTTGATCCCAAGGGGATGCGCTTCACCCTGGATGCGGAGCTGACGCTGCATAGTGCGGGAAGGCTCCACGAGATCAGAAACCAGCCCCCCGAGCCTTACGAGACCTCCAACGGCCCCATGGCGAAGGCTATCCGCAAGGGTCTTGCCGACGGCTCGATAAGCCCCGAGGTGGATGTGCGGGAGATATACTACAACTCCTACGACGCAATTCTGGGAATCATGCAGCGCCTTTCCATCGGCGGCACCCCCAGCGCCAGAGAGCTTGATTACGACAGCAGAATGCTCCATCTCAGCGAAATGTTCGTTAAAGCGCTCAGCGGAAAATAACAGGCGAATTCCACATCCCGAGAGATCGGGATTTGTGTATGCCCGCTTTTGTCAGTTTTACTGACACAAACGGGTAAATATAAAAATCAAACAGGAAGAAGGGCCGCAATGAAAGAACTGAAGCATTTGATTTACTTTGAGAGCCTGCTGGAGGACACGAACAACGAGCTTGTCCGCAAGGCAGAGTCGGAGGGGGACCTGGCGCTCGGTTACACCTGCTTTCACGCACCGGAGGTGCTCATGAACTTGGGCAATTGCTTCTCCGTCCGGCTTCGTGCACCGCACACCAACTCCATGGAGCTCGCAACATATTACATGGCCAACAACAGCTGCGAGTTCGCCCGTGCGCTTTTGGAGCGCGCACTTGAGGGCAGCTACGCATTTCTCCACGCCATGATAGGCGTTGACGTCTGCGAGGCGAATAACCGCGCCATCGAGAACATGGAGATCTTGCACACGCAGGGCGAAGACAAGGACAAGTTCTTCTACTGCAATCTGGACATTCCCTATTCCGACGACGAGGACTGCGTCGAGCACATCCGCGAGCAGGTCTCCAGAAAGATATTGAAGCCCCTGCGCGAAAACTACGGCATCGACACCTCGGACGACGCCATCCGCGCCGCCGTGAGCGAGCACAATGAGGTCTGCCGCATCCTCACCGAGATAGGCGAGCTGCGCAAGCTGGATATCCCGCCCATCACCGGCTATGAGTACGCCGTTTTGGTTCTGGTCAGCTACACCTGCCCCAAGAGACTCATCCTCCCATACCTGCGCGAGACGCTTGATGAGATAAAAAGCCGCAAGACCGACGCCGAGAAGGACTACCGTGTCCGCGTTGTCGTTGTCGGCTCGGAGATCGACGATCCCCAGCTCATCAAGCTCATCGAGGGCTGCGGCGCACTGGTGGTCGCCGACCGCTACTGCTACGGCAGCTTTCCCGGCAGACAGGAGATAGAGCTCTCCGATACCGAGGACGCACTCACGCAGGTCTGCCGCTGGTATCTGCAGCACACCGAGTGCCCGCGCCAGAGCGCTCTGCACAGGGTCAAATACCGCAATGACCATGTGGCTCAGCTCGTTAAGGACTTTAACGCCGACGGCGCAATTTACGAGCAGATGAAGTTCTGCACCTACTGGTCGTATGAGCGCGTCATCGCAAGTCAGGTAATGCCCCGCGACTACGGCATCCAGATGCTCTCCATCGACCGCCCCTACATTTCCGGTCAGAGCGGACAGCTTCGCACGAGAGTGCAGGCATTCGTGGAGAGCCTTGAAATCAAAAAGCTCAGGACAGCTCAGAAGGAGGAAAACTGACATGGCATACAACCCCAAAACCGGCAAAGGCTTGGGCCGGTTCTACGACGCCAATCACCGTGCTTTCCGCGCCCGCGAATGGAGAGGCTTTAAGGACACCTTTTACGATTTCTTCCGCTGGCTCTACCTCTACGGCTTCATGGCCGTAAAGCTGGGCTGTCACCCCATCCTCATGGTCAAATCCATGCTGCGCTACCGTTGGATGGTCTCCTACCTCACCGCAGCGCACATGGTCGACCGCCACACCATGGGTCTGCGCGGCAAGGAGCTGCACTATGCCCACAACCAGTTCTTCTCCGTCCTGCACAACTCCGTCATCGGCGTTCGTGACATCATCGTGCGCGACAAAAACCTGCGCCCGAACAGCAAGCGTGCGGCAAAGCTGCGGGAGAACACCGTCATGTTCGACGAGATGACCCCGCACCTTATTATGATGGGCTTTCCCACGGTCAAGTGGATCGACATCGCCATGTTCGCCATCGGTCTGCCCTCCGAGGTCGACCAGAACGCAAGTATGTTCTACATAGACGCAATGGAGCACCTCGGTCTGCCGGCAGACGTCTGCCCCGAGCCCGCCTCCGAGTGCGGCTGCGCCGTTGTTGACGACTATCCCCGCGTCGGCAAGTGCTACTTCACCGGCACCATGCCCTGCGACGGTGCGATCTCGCAGACGAATATCCTCACCCGCCACTTCAAGGATCTGCCCTCGTTCCAGATAACTCCCCCGCAGAGAATAAACGAGCCCGAGGTACAGACCTACGCGATCAAGAACCTCAAAAAGGGCATCGCCTTTCTGGAGCAGCAGTTCAATGTCAAGTGGGACTGGGACGCATTTTGGAAAAACGCCGAGATGTACAACGAAAGCTCCCGCTGTATGGTTGAAAAGTGGGATGTGAACTGCACCGATTATCCCCAGGTCTGCGGCGCTGCACTTGCGCTCCAGCGCGAGTATGAGTTCATGGCCGCCGCCTGTATGGATGAGTTCATGCTCAAGACCGACCGCAAGGTCACCAAGATGATGCTCAAGGGCTACGAAAAGGATAAGGCCGCAAACGCACCCAAGCCCAAGTACCGCTGCCTCGTCTGGGCGTGCCCCGCACATTATTACACCAACTTCACCTATTGGACTCAGCACTGCTGGGGCGTCACCTGCGTAAACGACATGGAGGCAATGCTCAGCTACCTGCCCATCAGCACCGACAACAAGGATCAGGCGCTTGCCGACCTCGTTCGCTGCTATGAGAGAATGATGATGCGCTCCCACACTAACGGAGGTTATGTAAACCTGCTCGACGAGTGCTGGAAGATGTGCGAAAAGTTCAACGTCAATATCGTCATCATGTACGACCACGTTTCCTGCAAAAACGTCGGCGGTCTGCACGGTCTGTTCGAGGACCAGGCACGCGAGCACGGCATCCACCTCATTTGGATACCCCACGACGTTATGGACCCGCGCACCGTATCCCGCCGCGAGATGCGTGAAGCGTTCAATCAGTACATGACGACCGTCCTGCGCGAGGAGCCCCTCGACCCGACGCTGCTCGATTACGAAGACAATCTCAGCTGGTAATTAAGGAGGAAATAAAAAATGGCTTGGTACTGGATAGTTCTGATAGTTCTCTTCACTCTGCTGTGTCTGCTGTTTCTGGCATACATGACCAATGCGGACATGAAGCTCATTGAGAAGCTGTACGACGCTCTCATCAAATACCACGACAGCAAGACCGTGGAAGAAAAAATCTGATATGAGTCAAAGGCGTTATCTCAAAACAGCAGAAAGGCTGTTGAGAGGCAGCGCCTTCAATGATATCCGTTCCACGCGGAAAGGATGATTTATCATTGTATCGCAGCATACCCTCCTCTCTCGCACTCGCTCCATGGGGTTTTGGACAGTTGTTGCCGGCGGTATCATTTTCGTCATGTGAATTCTGCAATGAGCAGAGGAATGTCTTATCTGTATCCTTACATCCTTTTATCTTTAGAAAAAGATAGTGGAGTACGAGATATACTCAGTTTGCTATGATATTGGCTGGTGTACTTTTGGGGCAAATACCCTGCCTCTACGCACCGTTTGGGGCAAATACAGCAAAGGGAAAGCACCTGTTGATACAGGTGCTTTTTTCATTTAAGCAAATTAAAAGCAGCGAAGATTAATAGCAATTTTTTTCGAAAAAATAAAAATTTCTATTCAAAAGGCTGTCCCTTATTGTCCCACAGCGGACATGCATATAATAGAGGCGTGCGATGCAGATTGACTATACCTCTGGTATATACAAACATCAATAATAGAAAACAGCGGTATAGGCGCCTCCTACCGCTGTTTTCTATTGCTTGGAGATGAAAGGAAGCCTTTCCGCAGCGCAAAATGCGCTTAGCGGCTATTCCGCAAATGCTGAGCTCTGGGCAGAGAAGCTTCTGAAAAATATATAAAAGATGCAGTAAAAGTCAACAGCATGCCGCCAAAAAAGTCAGACACATTTTTCGGTGGTGAGGGGGTTCCAATTACCCAATAGTCGGAAGGAAAGCTGACTCCATCTATTTTTATACACAGTTTATGACAAGTTGTCAAAATGAAAATCCTCGGTCGTAGACCGAGGCTTTAGGTGCGTATTTAATTACAGGCTGTCGAGGCCCTGCTTGAGGTCGGCGATTATATCCTCATAGTTTTCAAGGCCGACGCTGAGGCGAATGAGACCGGCTGCGATGCCGGAGGCTTTGAGTTCGTCCTCGGTGTAGGTCGAGTGGGTCATGGATGCGGGATGCTCGATGAGAGTTTCAGCATCGCCGAGGGAAACGGCAACGGTCACGAGCTTGAGGGAGTTGACAAGCTTTGCACCGGCCGCACGGCCGCCCTTGACTTCGAACGAAATCATGCCGCCAAAGTCCTTCATCTGCTTTGCGGCGATGTCGTGACCGACATGAGCCTCAAGACCGGGATAGTAGACTTTTTCAACTGCAGGGTGGCCATCCAAGAATTCGGCGATCATTTTCGCATTGGCGCAGTGCTTCTGCATACGGATCTCAAGGGTCTTGAGACCGCGGAGAATAAGAAACGCGCAGAAGGGATCCATAACTGCACCGGTCATGTCCTTAAGGCCGAACATACGAACCTCGCCGATAAACTCGGCTGATCCGACTACAAAGCCCGCTATGACATCGCCGTGACCGTTGAGGTACTTGGTGGCGGAGTGAACAACGACATCAGCGCCTAACTTAAGGGGATTCTGAAGGTAGGGGGAGGCAAATGTGTTGTCGCAAACGACTTTGATGTCTTTGTTATAAGCGTGAGTAATTTCTGCAATTGCGGAAATATCGGTTATCTTGAGATTTGGGTTTGCAGGAGTTTCAAGGTAGACGCAGCAGGTGTTGGGCTTGAGATGAGCCTTGACAGCATCAAGGTCTGAGGTGTCTATAAAATCAACTTCAACGCCGTAGCGGGTCATGCCGTGGTTGAGCAGGGCGAAGGTACAGCCGTACAGTGTGCCGTCGGCGATAATATGCTTGCCGGCACCTGCGATAGTCCACAGGGCAGAGGAGATAGCGCCCATGCCGGAAGCGGTGGCGACACAAGCCTCACCGCCCTCAAGAGCGGCTACCTTGTTTTCGAGAACGGATGTGGTTGGGTTGCCGAGGCGGGTGTAGATGTAACCGGCTTCCTCACCGGCGAAGCGGTGACCGCCCTGCTCGCAGCTATCGAACACGAAGGTCGAGGTCTGGAATATGGGAGTAGTCAGAGCGCCGTACTGAGTGTCCTTGACATTACCTGCGTGGATGGCCTTGGTGCCAAAGCCATATTGCTCATTATTCATTGTATTTCCTCCTAAATTGTGTTCTTTCCTTACCTAAACTTTAGCATATCTTTCGGCATCAACGGTAATTCTCATTATCTAACACTTGCTATATATTCTTGCTATAACCGAAAACACAAAACTGCCCAAGCACTGCACTGAAATGCATGCCTGGGCAGATGGAATTTAGTTATACTAACAAAAGATTACAAGAAAATAAACGAAAAACTCGCAGATATATAAAAAACGATTATAGTTAAATTGAATATCAAAGCATCAAACGCTGTCAAGAATGCGGCGGAGGATATCGACAAACTGCTGCTCGAGTTCTGTAAGCGGCAGACCACGCAGGTGAATATAGCCTATGCGCATCTCGTTTTCTGCATCTTCGAGAGGCACACTTATAAGTCTGTCGTCACCATAGCCAACGGGCAGAACTCCGCTGCCGGTAGAAATGCATTCGGTGTGTGCCATTATGTTGTAAATGGTTGCACGGTCGTTGACATAGACGACGCGGGCAAAATCCGACGCTTTGCCTGCAATGGCCTCCTCGGCGTAGTTCATGTTGCTCTCGGATTGCGTGAACATTACATAGGGATACTCAAAAAGCTGCTCGACTCGCACCGAACGCTCCTTAGCGAGCGGATGCTCCTTGCTCATGTAGACCTGAGGCTTGATGGTTGACAGCTCAAAGAATTCAAGATGCTTTTCGTCGAGAATACGGCGGATGAAATGTTCGGTCATATTTGAAACAAACATAATGCCAAGATCGCTCTGGCGTGTGCTGACCTCACTGATAACGCTGGACATCTCTGTTTCCTTGAGACTGACATCTACCCTCGGCTCTTCTATCAGATGCAAAAACTCGACAAATGCCTGAGCGCAGAACGGGTAGCGCTGCGAGGATATAGAAAGGCGCACACGATCCTCGGCATTTTGCTCACTGTAATAGCGGTTTATCTTGCGGCTTGCTTCAACGATCGGCGTAATCATCGCAATAAGGCTGCGCCCGTCATCTGTGAGCGAAACTCCACGGTTCGTGCGGTGGAACACCGTTATGCCAAGCTCCTTTTCAACCTCGGCAATCGCCGTTGACAGCGCCGATTGCGATATGAAAAGGCTCTGAGCAGCACGGTTAATTGAGCCGCAGCGCTCCACCTCGATAATATAGCTCATTTGCAGTAAAGTCACAGTTATACCCTCCTTGACAAACACCCGATGTTCAGGGAACATCGGGTGTTTCACTATGCGTTTTTACTCTTGTGCATCGTCCTTGCCGAGATAATTTATAAGCAGTTCATGCATAAGCTCATCACGGTCAATGCGGCAGATAAGGCTTCGGGCGTTGTTATAGTTGGTTATATAGGTCGGATCCTCCGACAGGATATAACCCACAAGCTGATTGATGGGATTGTAGCCTTTCACTTTAAGAGAGTTGTATACGGACGACAAAATCTCACGCATCTCGGTTTTGCTGTCGATAACTGTAAATCTTCTGGTTATGTCCTCCATAACTCATCCCTCCTTACGATCAAATATACTTGTTTAGATTATAACCACTTTGGTCGCAAAAGTAAAGAGATTTAGCTGCATAAATTCCCTCGGAAACCAAATTTAGCGCCATTTAGCGCATCTTTGCACCAAATTTACTCTCAAGAGCGCTCAAAACGGCATTCACTGTCTCCTCGGCGTGCTCATCGGTGAGGGTCTGATCATCGGCACGCATGGTAAGCGAGAAGGCGACGGACTTCATACCGTCGGCGATATGGCTGCCTGTGTAGATGTCGAACAGAGAGCAGCCCTTAAGGTACTCACCGCCGCTTTTCATGATGCAGTCGATAAGATGCGCAACGGGTATCTTCTTATCGCACACAATTGCAATGTCACGGGAGACGGCCGGGAAGCGGGGCAGCGGGGTGTATATGGGATCGGCGCCACGAGCCTTCATAAGAGCGTCCAGCGAGAGCTCAGCGCAGTAGAGTTCGGCGTCAATGCCGTAATTCTGGGCGACCAGCGGGTGAATCTGACCGAACACGCCGATATATTCGTCGCCGCAGTAGACCTTTGCGCAGCGGCCGGGGTGGTACGACGGGTTGTCGGTGCAGGCCTCATAACGAATGCCTTGTGCACGGATATCGGTAAGCACGGCCTCGACAACGCCCTTGAGCGTGAAGAAGGTCGTACCGGCACCGTAGGTACCGAGCGTGAGGTACTTCGACTCTATCGCAAGACCGTCCTTGCCGCCGAGACCGTAGATCCTGCCTATCTCATAGAGCTTGACAGCCTTATTGCGGAAGTTGTAGTTGCGGGTGAGAATTTCGAGCATGGACGGCAGAGTTGTCGTGCGCATGATGGAGGTGTCCTCGCCAAGCGGGTTGAGTATCCTGAAGCTTGCCCTTCTCGGGTCATCGGCTGCCCAGCGGATCTTGTCGTAGTAGGTGGGGGAGATGAACGAGTAGGTTATTATCTCGTCATAGCCGACCGCACGGCACAGACTGCCCAGCTGCTGCTCAAGAAGCTGCTCGGGGTTATAGCCGCCACGGGTGGTTTCGCCACGAACGAGGGTGCAGGGAATGTTATTGTAGCCGTAGAAGCGTGCGACTTCCTCGGAAAGGTCGGAGTAGTGCACAACATCGCCACGCCACGAGGGAACGGTGATGGTCTCACCGTCTACGCCGAACTGCAGGGACTTAAGGATGCGCAGCATTTCCTCGGTCTCGACATTCGTGCCGAGAAGTGCGTTGATTTTATCGGGACGCAGGGCGAGCACGGTGGGCTCGGGCAGGTTGTTCACGACATCGATAACGCCGTCAACGACCTCACCGGCACCGAGAAGCTCGACCAGCTCACAGGCACGGTCGACTGCGGGCAGGGTGTTGTACACATCAAGACCCTTTTCAAATTTTGCCGAAGCCTCGGTCCTCATGCCAAGGGCGAGAGCGCCTTTTCTGATGCAGGTGCCGTCAAAGTTGGCAGACTCGAAAACGACATCGACGGTATCGTCGACTATCTCGCTGTTCTCGCCGCCCATTATGCCTGCAAGGCCGACTGCACGGGTGTCGTCTGCGATGACGAGCATGTTGGAATTGAGCTTGCGCAGATTGCCGTCGAGCGTGGTGAGTGCTTCGCCGTCCTGCGCACGGCGGACGATTATCTTGCCGCCCTTGACATAGCGATAGTCAAAAGCGTGCATCGGCTGGCCGTATTCCATCATGACATAGTTTGTGATATCAACGATGTTGTTAATGGGACGCACGCCCATTGCACGCAGACGCTCACGCATCCACTTGGGTGAGGGAGCTATCTTAACATTGCGCACCATGCGTGCGGTGTAGCGGGGGCAGAGGTCGGAAGCGGGGACCTCGACCTTGAGCAGGTCATCCAACTTGCCGTCGGCGCCGCCCTTGACGACGGGCTCGTGCAGCTTGAGCTCCTTGCCAAAGGTAGCCGCAGCCTCTCTTGCAAGGCCGATGATCGACAGACAATCAGGGCGGTTCGGGGTTATCTCGAACTCGATGACATGGTCGTCGGCACCGATGATGGGTTTGATGTCGTCGCCGGGCTTGATGCCGTCCTCATGCAGAATAAAAATACCGTCGGGGATGCAGTTGGGAAACTCCGCCTGCTCGGCGTGCAGATCTGCGAGGGTGCAGACAATGCCGGATTTGGTGTTGTATGCGAGCATGTCGCCCTCATGGATATTGTGGCAATCGGTGTGGCAGCTGACTTCACTGCCGCCGATATCAAGAACGCAGTCAAACTCGTTCACGCCGGAAACCGCAGCGCTCACGACCTTTGCGGCGACGACAGGTCCGAACACCTTTGCGCCTGCCTGAATGTCGGCGGGGATAGAAGGCTTGTTCTTGTCCAGCGGGTGGTAGTTGCCCAAGATTGCGGCAGCCTTGATTGCGGCATAGGGGAAGTCACGCTCGTCAAGGCCGAGCTCATACAGGCCGCAGAGCATGCCGTCGGAGACCTCGCCACGAAGTTTACCCTTGGTTATCGTCTTGCCGCCGGGGAGGGTGGAGTTATCGAGCGCAACGGGGACAAGGTCGCCCACATGCACATTCCATGCGCCCGTGACTATCTGAACAGGCTCTGCCTGCCCTGCATCGACCATGCACAGCCACATATGGTCGGAGTTAGGGTGCTTTGCCATCGAAAGCACCTTGCCGACAACAACATTGCTTATTTCCTTGCCCAGATCCTCAAATGTCTCGACCTTCGAGCCGGAAAGGGTCATAGCCTCGGAAAATTCATGGTCATTTATATCGCTGACGGAAACTCCGTCAACAAACTCGTTAAGCCATTTTCTGCTAAGATTCATATCATAAACCTACCTTTCTCAGAACTGCTCCAGGAAGCGGACATCGTTTTCAAAAATCAGGCGCAGATCGGAGATCTTAAAGCGGCGCATCGCAAGTCTTTCAAGACCCATGCCGAATGCCCAGCCGGTGTATTCCTCGCTGTCAATGCCGCTCATTTCGAGTACACGGGGGTGAATCATGCCGGCACCGAGCACCTCAATCCAGCCCTCACCCTTACAGGTGGGGCAGCCCTTGCCGCCGCACTTGTGGCACTGGACATCCATCTCGCAGCTGGGCTCGGTGAACGGGAAGTGATGGGGGCGGAAGCGGGTGACTGTGCCCTTGCCGAACAGCTCCTCCATAACGGCATTGAGCGTGCCCTTGAGGTCAGCCATGGTAACGCCCTTGTCGATGACCATACCCTCGACCTGATGAAACATGGGGGAGTGGGTGGCATCGACCTCGTCCTTGCGGTAGACCCTGCCCGGGGCGATGATGCGGATAGGCAGCTGCATCGTCTCCATCGCACGCACCTGCATGGGGCTTGTCTGCGAGCGGAGCATCACACGACTGTCGGTGTCAAAATAGAAGGTGTCCGACCAGTCACGGGAGGGATGACCTTCTCCGGCGTTGAGCTTATCAAAGTTATAGGTCGCAAGCTCGACCTCGGGACCGTCGAGCACGGTAAAGCCCATGCCCACGAATATATCCTTAATTTCGTCAAGTGCCTTGTACATCGGATGCTTGTGTCCGAGCCTGATTTCCTCACCAGGGATGGTAACATCGACTGCCTCAAGCTCAAGCTTGGCCTCGAGCGCCGCCGCTTCAAGTCGTGAGCGGGCGCTTTCAATGTTCTTTTCAAGCTCAGCTCTGAGCTGGTTTGCAAGCTGACCCATGATGGGGCGCTCGTCTGCCGAGAGCTTGCCCATCTGCTTCAGAATGGCGGTCAGCTCACCCTTTTTGCCAAGATACTTTACTCTGAGAGCTTCGAGAGCTTCAATGCTGTCGGCGCCGGTGATGGACTTAACAGCGTTTTCTCTCAACTCCTGCATAAGTGTTTTCATAATTTCTCTCCTTAGAAAAATTTTATAAACCGGAATAAAAAAAGCCCTTCATCCCACAAAGGGACGAAAGACCAACTTCCGCGGTACCACCCAGATTCGATACAAAGATCGCACTTTGTGCCGTAACGGGGCATACCGCCGATGATTAGTCGGAGCTCACGGGCGAACTAAATGTCAATGCCACGGGCGGCTTCCAGCCGATGACCGCCTTTCTCTGTCTGGCAACCGGACATTATCTTCCCGATCGTCGCAATACCATATAATAAAGATATTAAAGCTCACATTTCAAAAAAAGTCAAGCAGAAAATTTGACTAATGAAAGCAGGACGACTATAATACAATAAACCGTAGGAGGGAAGCGGAATGCGAAAAATCATTTTGCCGCTAATGATAAGTCTCGTCATCCTCTGCGGCTGCTCAGATAACGGCGAGGAGAGCTTTTTGAAATTCATGCAGCAGGTGTATACCGCCGATGAGGTAAGCTTCAACGCCGCCGTCCGGGCAGAATACAGCGACAAAACGGTGGAGTTCAAGCTGGGGTATGTGCAGGACGAAAACGGCGCCGTTGTGGAGATATTGGAGCCCGAGCTTGTTGCCGGTATAAAAGCGAGGGTGTCCGAGGACACGACGCAGCTTGAGTACGAGGGCGTTATCTTGGATATCGGGACGCTTTCCGATAACGGCCTTAGCCCCATGTCGGCACTTCCGGTGCTCGTAAAGGCGATGCGTGAGGGCCACCTCGACATTGTCTGGACGGAGGACGATATGCTGGCGGCGAGGATAATTCCCTCGGACGACATCACCGTGACGCTGTGGCTTTCTAAGGAGCTTGTTCCGTTGAATGCCGAAATAAGCTGTGACGAGAAAACAGTTGCATTCATTGAGATAACAGATTGGAGTGTGAGCTAAACAATGAAGGATCTGCAAAAGAGAACATGGGCAGAGGTCAGCCTTGAGAATATCGAGCACAATTACCGTGCCATAAGAGCAAGACTGCCAAAGGGCTGCCGCTTCCTCGGCATCGTCAAGGCCGACGCATACGGCCACGGTGCGGTAGAGGTGGCAAAGCGCCTTGAAAAGTGCGGTGCGGACTATCTTGCCATTGCCTGCCTTGACGAAGCACTGGAGCTAAGGCGCAGCGGCGTTAAAATGCCGATACTCATACTCGGACACACGCCGCCGGAGTATGTAAAGGAGCTTTTGGACAATGACCTTACGCAGACCGTGAGCTGCGAGGCAAAGGGCGTTGAATATTCCGAAGCTGCCACGAAGCTCGGCGGCACGCTCAAAATTCACATAAAGCTCGACACCGGTATGTCCCGCCTCGGCTTCCTGTGTGCAGGCGGCTACTTTGACGAGGGCGTGCAGAGCGTTATCCGCACCTGCAAGCTCCCGGGCATCTATGCCGAGGGCGTATACACGCATTTTGCCGTGTCCGACTATACCGACAGTGAGAGCATCGACTATACAAAAAAGCAGTTTGAGCTTTTCATGCATGTCATTAACGATGCCGAGCGCATCGGCGGTTTTAAGTTCAAGATCCGCCACTGCGCAAACAGCGGCGCTGTTGTCAACCATCCGGAGATGATGCTCGACATGGTTCGCCCGGGCTTTCTGCTCTACGGCTACGGTGACGACGGCAAGCTCGGTCTCAAGCCCGCCATGCGCATGGTGAGCACCGTAAGCACCATAAAATACTACGAACCCGGCACCTGCGTCAGCTATGGCAGACACTATGTTACAGATAAGCGCACGAGGATGGGCGTTGTCGCCGCAGGCTATGCCGACGGCATCCCTTGGGCGGCAGCAGGCAAGTGCAGCTACTTTACCGAGGGCAAATTCGTTCCGCAGTGCGGCAATATCTGCATGGATATGAGCATGGTCGATCTCACCGACTGCCCCGAGGTCAATGTCGGCAGCGAGGTCGAGATCTTCGGCGAGAACGCAAGGATAGAAAAGCTCGCCGAGGCAGCGGGCACGATACCGTATGAGCTTCTTTGCGCCGTGTCAAAGCGTGTCCCGAGAATATATAAGTAAACGATTGTATAAAATTTGATTCACCGTGGGAGAATGTAATCAGCACACTACATAAGATGTAGCGGGCGACTATCATTCGGAGTGTGAATTAAATTGAGTATAGTCAAGCGCGGAGATATATATTATGCCGACCTGAGCCCCGTTGTGGGCTCGGAGCAGGGCGGGATGAGACCCGTTCTGATCGTTCAGAACGACACCGGCAATAAACACAGCCCAACGGTTATTGCCGCTGCGATAACGAGCCAGACCGGCAAGGCGAGACTGCCGACCCACATCGAGCTCGATGCGCAGAGTGTGGGACTTTCCCGTGACAGCGTCATACTGCTTGAGCAGATACGCACCATCGATAAATCCCGACTGCGTGAGCGCATGGGAAAATTGGATGACACGACGATGACCAAGGTCGACAATGCAATTGCCGTGAGCTTTGGCTTGTAAGACAAAACCCCGAGGTTTTCCTCGGGGTTTTTGCATAGGAGGTATTATGGAAAATTACCCGGTTTACATTGACAGCGCACAGTGCGGCAGCTTGCAGGTATACTCCGAGGGGCTGATGACCGTTTTCGATGCCGAGTGCCGCTGCGTCGACAGGCTCGTGCGGTTGAGAATTTTCGGTGGCGGCAAAAGTGCGGCTTTGGGCGTGATGCAGCCGGAAAAGGGAAGACTGCGCCTTGTAAAGAAGCTTTCCCGAGCGCAAATGCGCATTTTGCCGCAGGTGATAGATTACGCAGCGGATAAGCCTTTTGCGCCGATAAAGCAGCCGGATATATCCGAGGACGACGGCCTGCTATGGTTTTCAACACCGCAGGGCTTTCTCACCTGCTTTGACGGCAGGCGGAGCCTTATCGCCATTCCGGCGGACATGAGCGCATCGACCCGCACGAAGGCAATACTGCGCACGATAAACGGTCGTGAATATGCCGTTTTCCCGGGGAAAAGAAATTTTCCGGGTAAGTAGAAATCTTAACAGATATGTGATATACTGCAAAGCATAGATAAGAATAAACCGGAGGTATGCAATATGCTGATGACAGATGTAATCGTAAAAAAGCGGGACGGCCTGAAGCTTTCCGCCGAGGAGATAGAGTTTGTCGTAAACGGCTACACCAAGGGCGAAATACCCGACTATCAAATGTCGGCGCTTCTGATGGCCATCTTACTGCGCGGCATGGACAGTGAGGAAACGCTGGAGCTCACGATGGCGATGATGCACAGCGGCGAGACGCTCGATCTCAGCAAGATAACCGGCGTCAAGGCCGATAAGCACTCCACCGGCGGTGTCGGTGACAAGACCTCGCTCATTCTCTGCCCGATGGTCGCAGCGGCAGGCGTGAAGATCGCCAAAATGTCAGGCCGCGGTTTGGGTCACACCGGCGGCACGATAGACAAGCTTGAAAGCTTCCCGGGCTTCAAAACCGGCATTTCCGAGGAAAAGTTCATTTCCAATGTCAACACATTCGGCATCGCTATTGCCGGTCAGACCGCCGACCTTGACCCTGCCGACAAGAAGATGTACGCTCTGCGTGATGTCACCGGCACAGTGCCGAGCATTCCGCTCATCGTCAGCAGCATCATGTCTAAAAAGCTTGCCGCCGGAGCGGATGTCATCGTTCTGGATGTCAAGTCCGGCAGCGGCTCGTTCATGGAAACAGAGGACAAGGCAAGGGAGCTTGCAACTGAGCTTGTCAGGGTCGGTAAGCTTGCGGGCAAAAAGACCGTCGGTGTAATTACCGACATGGATGAGCCTCTCGGCAACGCCATCGGCAACGCACTTGAGGTCAAGGAAGCCATTGAAGTTCTCAAGGGCGAGAAAAAGGGTGAGCTTCTTGAGCTGTGCCTGACGCTCGGCTCTTGCATTCTGACTCAGGCGGGCATAGCCGAGACCGAGGAGGAAGCCCGCAAAATGCTCCAAAAGGGCATCGACGACGGCAGCGCACTTAAAAAACTTGCACAGCTCGTCGAGGGGCAGGACGGCGACCCCAAGGCAGTTTATGACACCGAGCTTCTGCCCAAAGCACCCGTTCAGCTTGAAGTTAAAAGCGACAGGGCGGGCTTTGTTAAGCACATTTCCGCAAAGGATGTCGGCCTTGTGTCGATGCACCTCGGTGGCGGCAGAGTGACCAAGGAGAGCGTCATTGACCTTTCCGTCGGCGTAATACTCAACAAAAAGGTCGCAGACCGTGTCGAACTTGACGAGGCCTTAGGTGTTATCCATGCGCAGACAATGGAAAAAGCGCAGGAGGCAGCGCAGCTTCTCAAAAACTGCTACACGATAGTAGATGAACCTGTCGAAAAATCTAAATTCATAAAAGGCATAGTAAAATAAAAACAAGGCTGAAAGGATAGTTCCTTTCAGCCTTAAATTTTAGCCTACAAAAGCGATTAACACGGCAATGAGCGAAACGACAGATGCAATTGCTATTTCGCCCGCCCAGACCTTTCTTGCGGTCGCCTCGGAAACCTCAAAGCTTGCAAGAACGGACTCACCCTTTTCCGCAACCTCCTGCTTCTTCGGTTTTTCTGCTTTAGTTTTCTTTTCCGGCTTTTTGATATTGATTTTGGGAATTTTCATAGCTTTAAAGAAACGGCGGACGATAGTCCGCCGTTTGTGATTTTAGATTACTCAGCCTCGGCGAGTGCCTTTGCTTCCTCGATGACCTTCTGCTGGATGTTGCCGGGAGCTTCCTCATAGCGAACAAACTTCAGAGTGAACGAGCCACGACCCTGGGTCATGGAGCGCAGGTCGATGGTGTAAGAGCTCATCTCAGCCATCGGAACCTCAGCCTCAACTATCTGCATGCCGTCCTCAGCGTTCATGCCGAGCACGGTGCCGCGACGCTTGGAGGAGATATCGGACATGATATCACCGAGGTTTGCATCGGGGATGGTGACCTGCAGCAGGCCGATAGGCTCAAGAATGGTGGGCTTTGCCTTGGGGATACCGTCCTGATATGCAAGGCGGGCAGCAGTCTGGAACGCCATATCGTTAGAGTCGACGGGATGGTAGGAGCCGTCGTACAGGGTTGCCTTCAAGCCGACCAGCGGGTAGCCTGCAAGAACGCCCTTGTTGACGGAGTTGCGCAAGCCCTTCTCAACGGAGGGGAAGAAGTTCTTGGGAACGGAGCCGCCGAAGACCTCTTCTGCGAAGATCATGTCGTCGGACTCATCCTGCGGCTCGAAGCGGATCCAAACATCACCGAACTGGCCGGAACCGCCGGACTGCTTCTTATGACGGCCGTGAGCCTCGACACGACCCTTGATCTTTTCACGGTATGCGACACGGGCGGGCTTGAGCTCGGTCTCAACGCCGAAGCGGGACTTGAGCTTTGCACACAGGACATCGACCTGAATGTCGCCTGCGCCGGAGATGACCATCTGATGAGTCTCTGCGTTGTTGACGAGCGTGAAGGAGACATCCTCTTCGTTCAGACGGGAAAGGCCGCCTGCGACCTTGTCGTCCTGACCCTTGGTCTTGGGGGAGATAGCCATGGAGTAGCAGGGATCGGGCATCTCGAGAGCGGGAAGCTCGACCTCGTTCTTGGGATCGCAAACGGTATCGCCAGTCTTCCAGTCCATCTTGCCGACGGCAACGATATCGCCGCAGCAGGCTTCCTTGACCTCGGTGGTCTTCTTGCCGCAGATGGTGTACAGACGGCCGAGCTTGTCGGTGCTGGAGGCACGGACATTGCGCAGGGACATATCGGCAGTGATCTTGCCGCCCATGACCTTAACGAAGCTGTACTTGCCGAACTGGTCGGAAACGGTCTTGAATACGAATGCGAGAGTGGGTGCTGCGGGGTCTACATCGGGAGCGGGGACATAGTCGCAAACTGCCTGAAGAACTGCCTCAGTGCCGATGTTAGCCATTGCTGCGCCGCAGACAACGGGAACGACGCTGCGTTCTTTCATGCCGAGCTTGATGCCGGTAACGATATCGGCCTCGCAAAGCTCCATCTCCTCAAAGTACTTCTCCATGAGCTCCTCGGAAGCGCCTGCGGCGGTCTCCATAAGAGCCTCACGAAGCTCTGCTACCTTGTCGGCATCTGCTGCGGGAACGGGGATCTTTGCGGTCTTGCCGCCCTTGGTCTGGAATGCAACATTGTGTACCAGATCGATAACGCCGGTGCCGTCGGACATGGGAGCGACGACGGGGCAGACGATGCTGCCGTACTTTGCCTGAAGGTCGCCGAGGACCTTGTAGAAATCACCGTGCTCCTCGTCGAGCTTGGAGATGTAGAACATTGCGGGGACATTGGCAGCCTTCAGATACTTCCAGCTACGCTCTGCACCGACGGAAATGCCGTCCTTTGCCGTGCAGAAGATAATGCCGGTATCTGCGACACGGATTGCGGCGAGGACATCGCCGACAAAGTCGAAGTATCCCGGGCAGTCAAGCACATTGATCTTGCAGCCGCCGAAATTGACGGGTGCAACTGCAGTAGAGATAGTGATCTGGCGCTTGATCTCTTCTGCGTCGTAGTCACAGACGGTGTTGCCGTCGGTCACCTTGCCCTGACGGTCGATAGCGCCGGTAGTGAACAGCATGCTTTCGGCAAGGCTGGTCTTGCCGCTGTTGCCGTGACCCATAAAGCAAATGTTACGGATGTTTTTGGTTTCGTAGCTCATGTGTTGCTTCCTCTCTGAAATATATTATAAAGTTTATTAAATAACGCAATCGATTTATTATACACTATAAGTTTATCTATATCAACATTTTTTTACTCCGAGAAGCAAAAGCCGATAACGAGCACAGGTATCAGCCATACAAGCAGAAACGAAAGCGCCGCCGTTACGGTCATTTGGCCGGTCAGACTGAGGACAAACATGACTATCATACCTATGACGGTGCTCATGACAGACAGCATCACGCTTACCCGCACTCTTGTGTACAGGCCCTTTGCGTGCTCGGCAAGATGGACGAATGCGCCAAGCCCCTCACGGGAAACGAGAGCAGCCGGTTTGCTTGCCTCCGAGGGCTCTGCACCGGATATCTCATAGCGCTGTGCAAAGGACGGAAAATCAAAGCCGTCGGTCGGAATGTCGTATTTTACCGACAAAAGCTGCGGCGTGATGTTAAAGTCACGCACGGCAAAAACGGGATGGCGATCCGAGCGCATGAGCATGTACAGTGCTTCTCTTACGCTGTCAACGGGGGTGTACTCCATCTGGAACATGCCGCAGATGGTGTCGCCCTCGGAGACATATACGCAGTTTTTGATCTTGAACATATCCGGCAGGTGCACACCCATAAGGTGCATGAAGCTTGCCGAGCCGCAGTAGACCTCAACGCCGTCGACCATTGCGATAAGTCCGCCGCCTTCGTGACAGCGGAAGTTTTCAACACGCAGGAGACTGCCCTTGCCCTGCTTCATGAGCTCTGCAAAAGCGGGGGAGAGCGCACTGCCGGAGGCGGCGATCATACTGCCTGCCAGCGACACGACCTTTTCCGGCTTCATTCCGGCGAAAATTCGTGTCTGCGAGATTGTGACGCTGCCCTTGGGGAACAGATCAAAGTCCGTGATTATCATGTGGCGGCACTTGCCGATGTCGTAAATTCCGGACCAACCGGCGATAGCCGAGCCGCTTTTAATAAGCGTTTTGGCGGAAACGAAGTTTGCCAGCGGGTAGGTGAGCAGTATCGCAAGCGGCGCTGCACACACGAAAATGCCCGACAGGATATGCGCAAACTGGGCAAATGATTTGCTCACGGCTGCGGAAATCAGGCTCAGAAGAAGCGCAATAACTATCAGATACGGCGCCATAACGCCGTAAACGGTCTCGTCGGGACCTGCTTCCTCCGTGCGGCGGACAAAGCCCTTGGTGGTCATGCGGGACTTGAGTATCGTAACTCCGTCGCCGGTGACTGAGGTCTCGGCGGTGACAGTGTACGGCTTGCGAGAGGAGGACACGGTGTTGAACACTATCCTGCTGCTTCGACAGTTGAGCAGCGATCCCAAAAGCGAGAACGATATCGTCAGTGCAGGCACGGCACAGAAGGGAAGCTTCGTGCCTTTAACGCCGCATGCGGCCAAAAAACCGTCGATGACGCAGAAAAGTGCCGACAGCGCAATAAGCGTGTTGGCGTTCGGCCTGCGATGGGCTATCGCAATAAGACCCGAGGTCATTATATCAAGCCCGCAGATCATGACTGCAAGCAGTAAAATGAGCGCCACTGCGCTCTTTACTGCCGTGGCGTTCATTGCACCCGTGACCGGCAGACCGAATGAGATGTATGTCAGAACAAGGCTCAGCACAAAAGCGATGCGCACCCTGATGTGCAGACCGCCTATGAAGCTTTCATAGAACCTTGATGCCTTCTCCGGCGGCAGCTCCTCGCCGAGCTCCTCGTCATCATCGGCAGAAAAGCTCAGCGGCAGCTTGCTCTGCTGCACCTTGAGTGCTATAAGTGCAAGGGCGGAGATAAACGGTGTGACGACCATCTCACCGAATGAGCGGGCCTTACGGCGCTCGCACCGCTTCGGCTTCGGTTCCTCGTCCTTTCCGGCCTCGTAATCGCCGTCCTCAGCGTAGTCCTCGGGCGATGTGTCCTCATCGGATATCCCGTCCGTGACGAGCTCATCGTCCTGCACGGGCTTAAATACCTTCGTCGCCTCGGTCTCCGAGCCGTCGGTATATTCATCGACGATGCTGTCAATGATATCCTCTTCCCCGGACTCCTCCTCGACCTCCGGCTCGGTCTCGGGCGGATAGTCATAGCCCTCGTCGACGCTTAGATCGGTCGATAAAATGTCCTCAATGTCGTCATATGTGACGGGTTTTGACCCTATCGCATCATAGTCTATCTCGGCATCGCCTCTTTCGCTGCCGAATTCACGCATGATGCTTTCAAAGTCAAACTCATCACCGGCGTAGAATATTTTGTTTTCCCTGTTTTTATCCATAAATCGTCCTAACCCGTTCGCTTATCAGCGACCGGAGCGCTGGCGCAGCACCTCGTACATGATGACCGAGGCAGCCGCCGAAGCGTTGAGAGAATTGATCTTGCCGACCATGGGAATATTCACAATGAAATCGCAGTTTTCACGCACGAGCCTGCCGATGCCGTCGCCCTCAGAGCCGATAACGAGAGCCATTGCGCCCGTAAAATCGGTGTCCCACAGGCCGTTTGAGCCGCCTGCGGCAGCACCGTAGACCCACAGCCCTTTGTCCTTGAGTTCCTTGAGCACGGCGGGGATGTTCGGCACTCTTGCTATGGCCATGTGCTCTGCGGCACCTGCGGAGGCCTTGCCGACTATCGCAGTCAGACCGGCACTTCTGCGCTTGGGGATAATAACGCCGTGCGCACCGGCACACTCTGCGCTTCTTATGATAGCGCCTAAATTGCGGGGGTCGCTGACCTCGTCGCACACGATGACAAACGGCGCTTCGCCTTTTTTCTCCGCTACTGCAAGGATATCCTCAACCGAGCAGTATTCGTTCACACCGACAAGGGCGATAACGCCCTGATGCGAGTGCGTGACGCTCATGTTGTCGAGCTTGCGGCGGTCGGCGTCGACCACCACGATACCTGCCTCACGGGCCTTGGAGGCGATGTGACCCAAGGTCTTGTCCGTTTCGCCCTTGGCGATAAATATTTTATCGATACTCCTGCCGACACGCAAAGCCTCAATAACGGCGTTGCGGCCCTCAATAATATCGTTTTTTATTTCATTTTCTGCGTTTCTTTCGTACATTTTTTCACCTACAAACAATAATACATTTTACATCTTACCACATCAGAACAAAAACTTAAAGATAAAAGTTACATTGCCGACAATTTTTTTGTAGACTTTACCTTGTTTTAGCTTTATAATTTATATAAGTATGTTGAAAGGAGCTGCATATGAAAAAGCTGAACAAAAGTATTGATATGTTCTGTTATCGGCATCCGAGATTCGGCGTGCCTAACCTTATGCTATATATCGTCATCGTAAGCCTTGCCGTCTGGGTGTTCACCCTCATGGACTCGACTCATACGCTGCTGTCGTTTTTTGTGTTCTCGCCGGAGAAGATACTCAAGGGCGAGGTGTGGAGGCTCGTGACCTTTATCTTCGTGCCGCAGTCTACGAGCTTTTGGGCGCTGCTGTTTTTCTATTTCTATTACTGGATAGGCAATGTGCTCGAAAGAGAGTGGGGCACTCCGAGGTTCAACATCTTCATCATAAGCGGCGTTTTGCTGACCATAATTTACGGCTTTATCGTGTACTTCATCACCAAGCAGGACTTCGAGGTCACGACCGAGTATCTGTATCTTTCGATGTTCTTCTCGTTTGCAACGCTGTTCCCCGATGTTCAGGTGCTTTTCATGTTCATTATCCCGGTTAAGGTCAAGTGGCTTGCATATATCGACGCTGCGGTGTTCGTGTTTGCAATGGTGACGGCACCGTTCCCGTTTAACCTCCTGCCGCTGGTCGCAATTTTGAACTACTTCGTGTTCTTTGGCGATGAGCTTATATCGTCTATCCGCTCGAACAGAGCACGCTATAAAAAAACGACCGTCAACTTCAACAGGGAAAAGCAGAAGATCAAGTACGAGCAGAAAAATGCGTCATATACGAGAAAATGCGCAGTCTGCGGCAGGACCGATACCGATTATCCCGACCTTGAGTTCAGATACTGCTCACGCTGCGCCGGTTATCACTGCTTCTGTCAGGACCATATAAACAATCATATACATTTCACAGAATAAGCATTTTGGGGTGGATAGAGATGAATGAAAAGAAAAAGAGAAAGCCAATAGTTCTCGTAATTGAAATACTGCTTCTTGTGGTGCTGGCGGCTGCACTCGTGTATGTTGTATATAGCTCCATGCAGGCAAATGACGAGCTTAACAAGCCCGCCCCTACGCCTACACCGACCGCAGCCCCCACACCTACACCTACGCCCGAACCCACACCGACACCTGTCGGCCTGCCGGACTTTGAGCCGCACGCCGTTGAGGGCACCGAGCCCGAGAACCTCATCAAGAGCACGGCCATCATGGTCGACGGTGAGGTCGCCGAGGAGTATGAAAACCAGTATGACATTTTGTTTGATCTGCCCGAACGCTATGCACAAATAGACGGTGTAGTCACCTTCAGAGGCGATAACTTCCGCTCCGGCGCAGCCTACGGCACGGCAAATGTCAGCAGCAAGTCCCTGTCGGTCGTGTGGAAAAACACCACAGGCGGCCTTGCCGACTCCGACGGCTTCAACTGGACGGGCAGCGGCTGGACGGGTCAGGCACTCATCGCAAAGTGGCCGGAGGCTACCCGCAAGAATATGACCGCCATGTATGACTGGGCAAGGGAGAAGAAGGATCTTGTCGAGGTCATCCACGCAACGCTCGACGGATATGTCCGTTTCTATGAGCTGTCCACCGGCGAAAAGACTCGCGATCCGCTGTTTTTGGGCTTTAACTTCAAGGGTGCAGGCGCCCTTGACCCGAGGGGCTATCCGATACTCTATGTCGGTGCCGGCGTTGACAGCTCCGCTAAGGGCAGCGCAAGAGCACTTGTAGTTAATCTGTTAGACAACTCCGTTATGTTCGAATTCGGCAAAAACGACGGCTTTGCAGACCGCGGCTGGTACATGTTCGACTCGTCTCCGCTCGTGAGCGCAGATACCGATCAGCTCATTTACCCGGGCGAGTGCGGCATACTGTACATAATCCACCTCAACACAAAGTATGACGAGGCAAACGGCACGCTGTCCGTTGACCCGGACAACATCGTCAAGTGGAAGTATAAAGGCACACGCACGGGCTCAAAGTATTGGCTCGGCGTCGAGTCCTCGGCGGCAATTATCAATCACTACGCCTTCCTCGCCGATAACGGCGGCAACCTAATGTGCCTTGACCTTAACACGCTCAAGCTCGTTTGGGTGCAGGATATCCTTGATGATACCAACTGCTCGCCCGTTGTCAGCATTGAGGACGGCCACCCGTATATCTACATAAGTACATCCTTCCACATGGGCTGGCGCTCAAGCTCCAAGGCGGAGATACCCATTTTCAAGATAGATGCCGAGACCGGCGAGATTGTATGGAAAACCAGCTATGAGTGCTACACCGTTTCAGATCTTTCCGGCGGCGTACAGGGCACGATAGCCGTCGGCAAGAATAAGCTTTCGGACATGATATTTGTCCCCGTTGCAAGAACCCCGGGAGCGGGCTCCGGCACGCTCGTTGCGCTCAAGAAGGATAACGGCGAAAAGGTCTGGGAGAGAGAGACCTCGGTTTACAGCTGGAGTTCACCGGTCGACTTCTATGATAAGGACGGTAACGGCTATCTTGCCTACTGCAACACGGGCTTCAACCTGTATCTGATCGACGGTAAGACCGGCGATGTGCTCGACCAGATGAACCTCGGCGGCAACATCGAGGCTTCGCCCGTTGTGTATAACAGCAATATCGTTGTCGGCACGAGAGCTAACAGAACCTACTGCATAGAGGTAAAATAAAAAGGAAAAAGGAAAAAGGATAGAGGATAAAATGAGAAAGGTAATATTTTATTTCAGTCCCTGCGGCGGCACAAAAACAGTTGCGGACATTATCAGCAAGGCCTGCGGAGATGTGCTCATGCAGGAGATAACCACACCCAGCATGGATGTTTCGCTTGACGAAAATACCTTGGCGTTTTTCTGCTTCCCCGTGTACGGCGGACGCATTCCCAAGCCCATGTATGACCGCATGGAGCAGATAAAAGGCAACAGGACCCCCTGCGTCCTTGTCGCCGTTTACGGCAACCGGGCTGTTGACGATGCGCTGCTTGAGATGCAGGATCTTTCCGAAAAGCACGGCTTTATAACCGTCGGCGGCTGCGAGATGATAGCTCCCCATTCCATCGACCCGACCTTTGCTGCCGACAGACCCGATGCAAGCGACCGTGAAAAGCTTGTTGATTTTCTCAAGAGACTTGACGAGAAGCAGCCGCTCACCGAGGTCAAAATGCCCGGCAACCCGGATTATAAGAAGAAAAAGATCAGCGATTTCCCGCTCTACCCCAGCCCCTCCAAGGAGTGCATCGGCTGCGGCATCTGCTATAAATATTGCCCCGCAGGGGCGATAAGCGCAAAGCGCATGAAGACCAATATCAGAAAGTGCATAAGCTGCATGCGCTGCGTGAACATGTGCTCCACCGATTCGAGAAAGGTCCCGCTGCCCATGCGCCTCGCCGCCCACGCAGTCCTCAAAAAGACCTGCTCGGACAGGAAGGAACCCAAGTTTTATCTGTAATTGAATTAATTGAAAACAGCAGGTATCAAACGATACCTGCTGTTTTCGCCTCCGCCGCAATGCGCAGCGTGTAAAATTGGCGCAGCCATTCCGGCTGATTGTCTATGTCATCTTTGAGCGTTGCAAGCGTTCGCTTGCCAAGCCTGCGGTCAAGAATGGCGAACATCCGCACAATGGAGTCGGGGGATTGTGTGCTCAGCTCGATACTTTGGTTGCGGTAGCGCTCAAGCGCAGCGCAAAACTCCTCGTCGGTGTATTCGGTGCGCTCGGTCATCGGAATTTTGTTCAGGAGCGCCCAAAACTCGCTCCAATATTCCTCCGTGCCGAACGGCTCACCGTTTTTCTTGAGCCCACTGTCTATAAAATACGAGTTGACGGTCTCCCACGAAAAGCGCTTTACCTGCTTACCATCGATGCAGACTTCAAAAATACGGCAGCCGTCCATGCCGATATATGCAGTGCACCCATAGCGCACACGCCCTTTCAGCACCTCGGCGAGCATATCCTGCTCAAGGTATTTCCGCATCCCGCTCCACGAGCCTAATATTTTAGCCAAAAGACCACCGCCTTTATTTCATTCGACTGATATCAAGCCATCTTCATCGTAGCATACGATGTGCCTGCCGTCAACATAGTCGATGAGCCGCCATTCTTCGTCTTTCCTTGATGCGGGTGTAAACTGCTCAAAGACAACACCATTTGAAAAGACGATGGTGATGTCATTAGTCTCGGATAAGTTGCACTCTGAAACGACGCTGCCACTCATTTCCTGCATAAGCAGTCTTGCGGCGACATCAAAAACACTGCTCAGCTCATCCGGCCTGCCTACAAGGTCATATGCCCAATCCTCGGGAACGCCGTTGCTGTACGGGGTGTAGATATCTCTTGAAGCCAAGAGAATTTCACCGCCAAGTCTGAACCGCCACTGCGTTGTGAAGTGTATGGAAAACTCGGCGACCTCTGCCGACCGCCCGACAGGGGAGCGGTACACATAGTCCTCGCCGAGAAACAGACACAGCATATCAGCCGCACGGCTGATGCGGTTAAATTTCTTTCCTATTAAACATGAGAGCATATATCCACCGCCAATAAGAATTCTACACAAGTAATGTGAGCAATAAATGAGCAATAAGTCTGTAGTGTCTGCAATAGCATGATTTTTTGCACACTCGAAAAGAAGCTACAAAATAACAAAAAAGCTCGTGAACCATAGAGTTCACAAGCTTTTTATCTGGTCCGAGTGACTGGAGTTGAACCAGCGGCCAGCCGACGCTACGCGTTCGGCAGGCCGAGCGGCGGATCAAAATGCAAGAGGCCGCTGGTTCGCAAAAACGAAAAAAGCCTATGAACTATAGAGTTCATAAGCTCTTTACTTGGTCCGAGTGACTGGAGTTGAACCAGCGGCCTCTTGAACCCCATTCAAGCGCGCTACCATCTGCGCTACACCCGGATTTTTAACGCTTGATTATAATAACACATTCGTTCGACAATTGCAAGACCTATTTTCAAAAAAGTTCGCCCTCGTGATATACACGAGGGCGATGCTCATTTTTTTACGGGACACTGCATGCCGGTATTGTCGATGGTGGTATCGCCGGTTAGGAGTATCTGCGACACGGGCACTATAGTATAGCCGTCAGCTATGAGCCCTTCGATTATCCCGGGCAGAGCCTCGGGCGTGTGCTTGGCTGCATTGTGGAACAAAACGATGCTGCCGGACTTCACATTTTTAAGTACACGGTCCTTTATCTTGTCTGCCGAGAGATCCTTCCAGTCAAGACTGTCAACATCCCACTGGATAGCGTCCATTTTCATGCCGTTGACGGTGGAGATGACGGTGTCGTTATACTCACCGTAGGGGCAGCGGAAAAGGGTGGGGCGCACGCCGGTGACCTTTTCTATTTTGTCGTTGGATGCATTGATGTTCGCCGTTATCTGATCGGCGGTGAGCTGCGCAAAATGCGCATGGTCATCCGAGTGACTCATGACCTCGTTGCCTGCATCGTGCAGAGCCTTCACAGACTCGGGGTATTTATCCACCCACTGACCCACGACAAAAAATGTCGCATGAATTTTATACTTATTGAGTATATCAATAAGCTTTTGAGTGTCCTCATTGCCCCACGCCGCATCGAATGACAGTGCGACGGTTTTATCCTCACGCTGAACGCAGTAGATGGGAAGCTGCCTGTCGCTTGCCGAAGCGCCGACAACTGCGGGGCTGTTGACCGCCCAAAACACGATGCCGACGAACAAAACCAGCGACACTGCCGATATCACGGCCTTGCGATTTTTGATTTTATCCAATATATTCTTCAATGTGATCCCTCCCGAAGCAAGTTCTGTACATACTATGTTCGACCTGTCCCGATGATGCAAAAACCGGACTAACTTTGTTAGTCCGGTTAGGAATCACGCAAATGTGAGTGGAAAAAACTTGGCATTTGATTTGCAGTATGGTATGATAGAATCAAAGAGCCGGTCGGTTGAAAATTCAAGGGTTAATGGTGATGAAATGAAATTTATCTCTTATGTAATTGAGTACCTTATCATGATCTTTGCCATAGCATTGCTGTTAGCATATGTGGTACCGAAAATCCTGTAAAATCATGCAGATGATAGAAAAGCAGCAGCCTCGGGTGAGGCGGCTGCTTTTCTATTTACAGATTATGCAAATGTAAGCTGGTATGTAACGCCGAAGGCTTCACGGATGAAGTAGTTGAGCTTAATGGTGAAATAAGTTGTATGTGCCGGCACGGTATGTATATCCATGTCGAGCGATTTTGCGATGAGCTTTGCCCTGCACAGGTGATATTCGCTTGATACGACGGCAATCGTGGGGTCAGATTTATCGGTCAAGCTGCCAATTATCTCACGGCTGAACTTTAGGTTCTCGTAAGTCGAGACCGCTTTGTCCTCCTTGATTATCCGGTCGGGGTCAATGCCGCTTTTGCACAGCCAGTCGTACATTGCCTGAGCCTCGCTCATATTCTCACCGCTGCCTTGACCGCCGCTGACGATGGCAACGGTGTTCGGGTGCGCATCGAGATAATCCTTTGCCGCCCTGAGCCGCTCCACAAGGGAGAGGGAGGGAGTGTCGCCATGCACGGCGGCGCCGAGGACGATGAGGTAATCTGCGTCAAAATCGCCGTCGCCCGAGGCTTCGTCGATGATGGGAATCTCTATAATCGCAAAATACACGACACCCATCGCAAGCAGCAGGGCAATAAGCTGTTTGAGCGTTTTGCCCACAACACCGAATACAACAATGAGCACGCTTACGAGAAACAGGCCGTAGGCGATGAAGTCGTGACCCGAGAACCCAAAGCGCAGGAGCAGACCCGCCAAAAATATAATGCCTGCAATTATCAATCGCTTCTTATTCGTTTTCACTCGGCCAGCACCTCCCACGACTCGTATGCCTCAAGCAGTTTGTCGTTGAGGCTTTCTTTTTCGTTGTCTATCTCCATGAGCTTTTCATAGTCGGTCGAGTAGCTCTCGGCGAGCTTGTCAAGCTCACTGAGCTGCTCCTCGAGCTTTGCTATCTCACGCTCTAACTTGAGCCGCTGTTTTTCGCTGCTGCCGCTTTTCTTTTTCGGCTGAGACTCCTTCTTTTTGACCTCCTGCTTGGCGGTCTGATTAAACACCTGCTGCCGAGCCATATACTCACGGAACTCCGAATACGATCCACGGTAATCGGTTATCTTTCCGTTTTCGAGATACCAGATGCGGGTCGCAAACTTCTCAATAAAATATCTGTCGTGCGAGACGAACAGCAGCGCCTCGGGGTATTGCGAGACGGCATCCTCCATCCATTCACGGCTGGCGATATCGAGATGGTTCGTCGGCTCGTCGAGTATGAGAAAATTGATATCACTGCCCATGAGCATGCAAAGTCTCAGACGGCTTTTCTCGCCGCCGGACAGTGCGCCGACCGGCGTGAACACATCCTCACCACGGAATCCGAAGGCGCCGAGCCTGTCCCGAGCCTCCTGCGGCTGACAGCGGCAGTCGTAGAGCATCGTGTCGACCAAGCTCCGCTCGGGGTGGTCAAACGAAATTATCTGCGGCAGGTACGCCGGTCGTACCGACGGCCCGAGGTAGAGATACCCACTGTCGGGCAACTCCTCTTGCATGATGAGCTTTACGAGCGTCGATTTACCCGTGCCGTTGTCGCCGATAAGCGAGATACGCTCACGGCCCGTGACCTTGAGGCTGAGGTTTGAGAACAGCTTCTTTTCACCGAAGCTTTTTGAGACACCCTCGCACACGAGCACCTCGTCGCCGTTGAAGCTCTCAGCAGAGAACTTAGCGGTGAGCTTTTTTGCCTGTGTGGGGCGCTCGGTCTGCTCAAGCTTTGCAATGCGCTTTTCCATTGAAAACGCACGCTTGTGCAGCTTGTCGTTGCCCATGAACGCCCAGAGATGCATCTGCTCGGCAGCTCGTGTGAGCTGCTCTATTTTTGCCTGATCCTTTTCGTATTTGCGCAGCTTTTCCTCAAAGCGCTTTTGCCGCTCAACGGCGTAAAAGCTGTATCCGCCGCTGTAAAACTCGGCCTTGCCGTCGTTAATTTCAATGCAGCGCTGGGCGATGCGGTCGAGGAAAAAGCGGTCGTGGCTGATGGCAAGCACCGTGCCCTTAAAGTGCAGCAGGTACTCCTCGAGCCACTCCGTTGCACGCAGGTCGAGGTGATTTGTCGGCTCGTCAAGCAGCAGAATGTCGGTGTTCTCAAGGATGAGACGGGCAAGATTCACTCTTGTGCGTTCGCCTCCGGACAGTGAATCGAAAATCTGCTCACGCATGTGCTGCGGAATATCGAGACCGTTTGCGACACGGTTGCGATTGGTCTCCATCTCGTAGCCGCCGAGCCTGCGGTAATCCTCCGATAAACGATCGTATTCACGCAGAACCTGTTCGGACGAGTCTGTCTCCATCGCCTTTGCCAGCTCCTCAAGCCTGTCGGATATCCGATACAGCGCACGGTGAGCGTCCTTGAGCACATCCTCCGTCGTCCAGTCGGGCGGATAAACTGGGATCTGAGAAATTAGCCCGATGCGCTTGCCGTTTGCAACGGATACATTGCCCTCGTCGTAGTCTATCTCGCCGACGAGAATACGAAACAGCGTTGTTTTGCCGCAGCCGTTGTGCCCGAGTATGCCGACACGCTCACCCTCGGTAATGTCGAAGCTGAGCCCGTCGAGTATGTTTTTACCCAATTCAAAGGACTTTACCAGTCCGTTGACGGATATGTCTGTCATAGGTGTTCTCCAAGGTTTATTTTTTTACTGCATAATTTAGCACGGTGTTTGCCACGGCTCCTGCCGCACCGAGACCGCTGCCGCCGTGCTCAACAAGCACGACAAAGGCATAGGGGTGCTCCTCATCGTTTAGAAATCCGACGAACCAGCCGTGGCTTGCCTGACCCTTGCCGACCTCCGCGGTGCCGGTCTTGCCGGAAATGTCGAGGCCGGAGAAGGTGGACTTGCCATATTTATAGGTTACATTATAGTTCATCATCGACGCAATTTTACTCGCTGTTGACGAGCTCAGAAGCGTAGTCTTGTTCTCGGAAGCGCCGAGCATTGAGGGCTCATTGAGCGTGCCGCCGTTTGCAATGGCACTGACCACTCTGAGCATGGAGTAGGGGCAGACAAGGTCATTGTATTGACCGATACCCGACCAAGCAAGCGCTGCACTGCCGGATTCGTCTTTATCATACTTGCCTGCGGCGGTGGTGATGTTATCAAGCTTGTGCTCGCTCGTGAGACCTAACTTGTCGGCATATTCGCCAAGAGTGTCGGCACCTAACTCCAGTGCCAGCGTGCCGAACACGCAGTTGCAGGAGTTCGCAAGCGCCTGTTCTATAGACTGGCTGCCGTGGTGACCCGTGCAGGTGACGGTAACGCCCTTAACATCGATGCTGCCGTTGCAGGTGAATGTGCGCTGGAACAGATTGTCGATGTTCTCGATCGCCGCCGAAAGCGTGACAAGCTTGAATATCGAGCCCGGAGCGAAGCTTGAGCTTATGCAGCGATTGATATATACGCCGTCGGGCAGGGTGGAGGGCGGCTTAGAAGGATCGATGGACGGAGAGGAAACCATGCAAAGCAGCTCACCGGTTTTATAGTTTACGACCAAAACTGAACCGCTTCTGCCGTTGAGTGCCTCGTAGGCTTTGACATTGAGGTCGGCATCGACGGTGAGCTTAAGGTCGACATCCTCACTCTCCTCTATGCCGGTAAAGATGTTGTATCCGGAAAGCTGACGGGAGAAGCTTTGCAGTGCACCCGTGCCGACATTGCCGTTAAAATCGCCAATCAGCTGATAGCAGGCAGTGCGCACCTTGGAGCTTTCGGCATATGTTCTGCTGCCGCCGCCCATCTTGGCAAGCAGCGTGCCGTCACGGTCACGCAGTGTGTATGTGCATTTCGAGGTCGATTCGTCAAAGTACAGCGCCCATTTTTCGCCGTCCTGTACGAATCTGAAAACATAAAGGACAAGACCGACAATGACCAAAAGTGCCATTATAATTGCAAAAGATGCTCTTAGGGAGACTTTTTTCATGCCTTTGCCTCCTTTTGCTTAGCGTCGGGAGCTTTGACAACAAAACTTGCTCCCTTTCGTGTGTCGCCGGCCTTGATAAATGCAAGCAGCATCCAGCATGACAGTACCGAAGTGCCGCCCCTTGAAACGAAGGGGAAGGTGACGCCGGTAAACGGCAGAATATCAACAGAGCCGAAAACATTCAGCGCAAGCTGGATGAGGAACATACTTGCCGTTGCACAGGCGGCAATGGAGTAGTATGCGCTCCTGCCTTGAGCTGCGTTTCTCACGGCGAAGAATGCAAGAGAAACTATGGCCAGAACGGCGCAGATGGCGATGATCAGACCCAGCTCCTCGCACACGAGGCTGAACACCGTATCCGTGTTTGCGGCAAAGCCGTCCTTGAGCCAGCCGTTGCCGGCACCCTTGCCGAATAGTCCGCCTGATGCACCGGCAGACAGTGCGTGCGTCTGCTGATAGCCCGTGTCGTAAACATCCTCCCACACATGACCCCATGCAGCAAAGCGCCGTGCGACATGCGCCTTCATCCTCAGCATCAAAAAGCCCGCCATGCCGGCACCTGTGACGGCCAGTGCAACGGTTGCGATAGAGCCCGAGCGCATGAACGATATGACGAGGAAGGTCACGAAGAATATAAGCGCCGTACCGAAGTCGCTCATGAGCGCAAGCGCCATGACGCAGACTGCGGAAAAGCCTATGAAAACAATAAGGTTCTTGGTGCTGAACAGCCTGTCGAGCGTTGCGGCACCGACATATATATATGCAACCTTTACGAATTCCGACGGCTGAAGTGACATCGAGCCTATGAATATCCAGTTCTTTGCGCCGTTCTGCTCACGGCCAAGCACCAAAACTGCGGCAAGCAGCAGCACCGCACCCACGGCGGCGGGCAGACGCATCGTCTTTGTCCTGTCAAGGTCACGCAACCACGCACCCAAGAGGAAGAATGACACAACGCCAGCAAAAACGATTATCATCTGGCGGAACATCTCCGACGGAACGGAGGTCGCAATGACCGACAGACCGATGGTGGAGAGGAAAAACGCAATAGTCTCGACCTCAAAGCCCGTGCGCCTGATGCTGCGCATGGCAAAGTAGCAAAACCACTCAAGCAAAATGAGAAGCCCAAAGCCGAGTGCGATCTCCGGCAGCGTCTCCTGCGTGGCACTGAAGCAATGCTCCAAAAGCAGAAACACCTGAAAAATCGAAAGATACAGCAGCGTTATTGCCGGATGTACATTTCTCCATGTAACGATCCTGCGAGCCTCGATCTCGCTGCGCTGTCGCTCATTTATTTCACGAAATCTGACGCTGACCTCGGAGAGGTTGATGACATCACCGTCATTGAGCGGATATCCGCTTGCACCGACCGACTGCCCGTTGACACGCACACCGCCCTTTGAGAAAATATCGAATATCCGCCACTGCCCCTTGGCACTGCGGATGAGAACGGCGTGAACTCGGCTGACCTTGGGGTTAGAAAGATGTATATCGGCCGAGCGTGTCCTACCGATGATGTTTTCCCAGTGCGTTATGCGCAGCACCTTGTCATCGGTCTGAATATAGCCCCAGATCTCCGTCTGGGATTTGCCGTTGAACATGGAGCGCACCGTCCTTATCAGCACGATAAACGCAAACAACGGCAGAATGAACGATATGGCTCTTACTATCATGTCGGCCAACCGATTCACCTCTTTTCACAGTTATACATTTTTGTATTATATCATTATTTATGCTCATTGACAAGCAAGGCGCAGTCAATTAAAATATAAGTATGTTTAAGGGTAAGATCAAAAGCTGGATACTGCTTTTCGCCGCTGTGTTCATTATATGCATCGGCGCATTTTTGCTGCTCAGCCACGGCAGCATAGGCACGGTGGCTGTCATTCGAGTTGACGGCGAGGTGTATAAAAAAATAGACCTTGACACAGTCACTGTTGCATATGACATAGAAATCAAGACGAAATACGGGTATAATAAGATACATGTAGACAAAGGCAGCATCTGCATATCTAAGTCAGACTGCCGTGACCAGATCTGCGTAAAGCAGGGCAAGATCACCGATGACGGAGTGCCGATCATTTGTATGCCCCACAGAGTGACCGTTGAGATCGAGGGGGACAAGATCGATGCCTAAAACGAGAAAGCTTGCCCTCATGGCGATGCTGACGGCAGCGTCGCTAATCGTGTTCATCATCGAGGCTCAGATACCGCCCTTAGTGCCCATCCAAGGTGTGAAGTTGGGTCTTGCAAACATGATAACGCTCGTTGCTATGCTCATCCTCGGCCGCAAGGAGGCCGGAGCCATACTTTTGGTGCGTATTATCATGGGCAGCATGTATGCAGGCGGATTTTCGGGCTTTTTGTTCAGCATAGCAGGCGGTGTTTTGGCGTATGCCGTTATGTGCCTGACTGTGAAGCTCTTTCCCGAAAAGCTTCTGTGGGTTGTGAGCATCCTCGGTGCGATCGCACATAATGTCGGCCAGCTTGCCGTTTCCGTTTTCGTGACCGGCACACCGTCTATCTTGGTGTATGCACCGGTACTCATTGCATCGGGCATCATAACGGGAGCGTTCACCGGCCTCGGCGCAATGTATCTAAACCGTGCGCTTAAGCATAAGGGGAGTAACCAAAACCGATTTTAAGCGGATTTGAGCGCCGCAAGCTTCGTTTTGCTCAATCACAAGGCTTTCATATTTCAAGGACGATAACGCAGAGAAAGAGTAAAAAGACATGGCAGAGGCGGATTCGGATACTCCCATTATGCTTCAGAAGCTGGACAAAAAGTTAGCAAAGTATTATAATGTTATAAAAATATTTTTTGAGGAGATATAACCAATGAGTGAGTGTACACATGATTGCTCTAACTGCGGCGAAAGCTGCGCCGAAAGGGAGCAGCAGGATCTGACCGCAAAGCTCAACCCTGCAGCAAGCGTTAAAAAGGTCATTGCAGTTGTCAGCGGCAAGGGCGGCGTCGGCAAATCCCTCGTCACCAGCATGATGGCGACCGAGATGCAGCGCCGTGGCCATCAGGCCGCCGTGCTGGATGCTGATGTAACAGGTCCGTCTATTCCCAAGGCCTTCGGCATCCATGAGCACGCAAGAGGCACCGAGGAGATGCTCATACCCTGCTACTCAAACAAGGGCACGCAGATAATGTCCATCAACCTCATCCTCGATAACGAGACCGACCCTGTTGTGTGGCGTGGCCCCGTAATCGCAGGCGTCGTTACCCAGTTCTGGAGCGATGTTCTGTGGGATAATGTCGACTACATGTTTGTCGATATGCCTCCCGGAACGGGCGATGTGCCCCTTACGGTGTTCCAGTCCCTGCCCGTTGACGGTATAATCATCGTCACCTCACCGCAGGAGCTCGTCTCGATGATCGTCGCCAAGGCTGTTAACATGGCAAAGATGATGAACATTCCCGTCCTCGGCATCGTCGAGAACATGTCTTATTACAAGTGCCCCGACTGCGGCAAGGAGCACGAGATCTTCGGCGCAAGCAAGGTCGCAAAGGTCGCCGAGGAGTTTGGCATAGCCCACTATGCCCGCATGCCCATCGACCCCGTTATCGCAACCATGGTCGATGCAGGCGAGATAGAAAGCGTTGACACCGCAGCATTAACAGAGCTTGCGGACTTCATAGAAAAAGGAGAATAAACCATGATCATAGCAGTATCCTACAAAGACGGCGAGATTTATGAGCATTTCGGCCACGCCGAGTACTTTGCAATCTACACCACCAACAACGACCAGACCGAGATCACCGGCAAAAAGGTCATTGAGGTCAAGGAGACCGGCCATCAGGCAGTTGCAGACCTCATGGACGAAAACGGTGTCGAGGTCGTCATCGTCGGAAACATCGGCTCCGGCGCAAGACAGGCTCTTGCCGATTACGGTATCGTTGCATTCGCAGGCTTCTGCGGCAATGCAGACGACGCAGCAGAGCTCATGATGCACGGTCAGCTCCCCTTCATCTCCGATGAGGGCGGCTGCGGCGGCGGCTGCAGCGGCTGTCACGGGCATGATGACGGTGCATGCGGTTGCGGCGGCGGTGCCGACGACGGCGGCTGTGGCTGCGGTTGCCACTGATACTTAAAGAAAAAATCTCCTGTGCCGAGGCACAGGAGATTTTTATATATTATGCATATTTAAGTGTTACATTGAGCTTGACGGGGTTATGGTCGGAGTAGGTAAAGCCCTCATCAAGGGTCTTGACAGTGTTAAGCTGCACATTCGGTGAAAGGATAAAGCCGTCAATGACATAATACTGTGTGCTTGCCGTATCGTCCGGGTCATATGCCTGATTGAGCAGACGGCAGGTCGGGGTCTCGGTATCATATGCAAGCGTCCAGCCCTCGGGAACGATATCGTCGGGGATAATGCCCGGCTCCCAGAGGTCGGCATGCTCGTTGGGGTATTTGTCAAGTCCGCCGGGGAATATCTGATTAAAGTCGCCGCCGGCAATGACATAGTTGCCCTTTTCGTATTCCGACTGGATAAACTCACGAAGCTGCTTTGTCTGCGCTATTTTGCCCTCACCGTCGTCATATGCCTCAAGGTGGAGATTAACGATGACGAGATGCTTTTCCGAATCCTCAATGGGCATGTAGCTTACAAGCAGGCAGCGCTTGAGGTTTGCGGCGCTGACCGGCCAGCTGAACGGGCAGGGCAGCGAAATGCGGTCGGCGTGGTCGATATCAAAAAGCGAGGTCGTGAGCAGACCGCTGTTTACTTTGCCGATGGGCGGCAGTGGGAAGGGAACATAGGGGCATGAATAGTTCATCGCATACGCCGAGTTGTATATCCCGAGATACTGCCTTTCGCAGATGCCGTATGTACGGGCCGAGTCGTTATCGACCTCCTGCAGCATGAAGATAGACGGAGCGTCATCATCATCGTACAGGGTCTTGTATATACCGACAAGGTTAGCGGTAACGCCGTCATGGTCATAGGTCACGACATCCTCGCCGCCGTCCATAAAGAAGTCGGCATTTTTGCCGAGACCGCCGTAGCCGATGTTCCAGCTGATGAGCGATATCTCCTGACCCTCGTAGGGCGACAAATCACCGATCCTCGAGTTTGCTTCGATATCAACATCGGAAACAGGCTCGGGATTAAACTCGTTGATGCTCAGCCAAAGCACAAACCCGGCGACAAGCAGAACGATAACACCGATAATAATGAGCAAAATCTTAGACACTTTTTTTATCACTTGCCTCACCTCACTTTAAGATATTATCACAGCTTAAAGAGTCATTCAAGATTTATTAAACGAAAAAAGACGAAAAGCGGCTAAATTCGCTTGATATGGGACAATATTTAGCGTATAATCAACGAGAAATACCACATATGGAGGTGCACCATGAGTTACGAATTTATAAGAGATTACGATACAGAGCTTTATGATGCAATGGAAAACGAGCTTCAGCGTCAGCGTGACCATATCGAGCTTATCGCATCGGAAAACTTCACAAGCCGTGCCGTTATGCAGGCGATGGGCAGCCATCTGACCAACAAATACGCCGAGGGTTACCCCGGTGCGAGATATTACGGCGGCTGCGAATATGTCGATGTCGTTGAGCAGCTTGCCATCGACAGAGCAAAAGCACTTTTCGGCGCAGAGCACGCCAATGTCCAGCCACACTCCGGTTCGCAGGCAAATGTGGCGGTATACCTTGCGCTTTTAAAGCCCGGCGACACCATCCTCGGCATGGATCTCAGTCACGGCGGTCACCTGACTCACGGCTCGAAAGCCTCCATTTCCGGCAAATACTTTGACGCTCATTTTTACGGCGTTGACCCCGAGACCGAGCGCATCGACTATGAAAAGGCGATGCAGATAGCCGGCGAGTGTAAGCCCAAGCTCATAATTGCAGGTGCAAGCGCATATTCCCGCTTCATTGACTTTGCCAAGATGCGTGAGATAGCCGATGAGGTCGGCGCATACCTCATGGTCGACATGGCGCACATCGGCGGCCTTGTCGCAGCGGGCGTGCACCCGAGCCCCGTGCCGTATGCCGATGTCGTCACCAGCACCACCCATAAGACCCTCAGAGGTCCGAGAGGTGCCATAATCCTCTGCAAGGACGAGCTTAAAAAGAAGATAAACAGCGCCGTTTTCCCGGGAACGCAGGGCGGCCCGCTCATGCATATCATTGCCGGTAAGGCAGTCTGCTTCAAGGAAGCCATGAGTGATGAGTTCAAGGCATATCAGACGCAGGTCGTTAAAAACGCAGCCGTTTTGGCGGACACCCTCTCCAAGGGCGGCATCCGTCTCGTCTCCGGAGGTACGGATAATCACCTCATCCTTGCGGACACCATGAGCCTCGGCAGAACCGGCATGGAGGTGCAGGAGCTACTCGACGCTGCGCACATCACCGCAAACAAAAACTCTATCCCCTTTGACACCCAGTCCGTTAAGCTCACCAGCGGCATGCGCTTTGGTACTCCTGCAGTTACCACCAGAGGCATGGGCGAAAATGAGATGGTTGAGATAGGCAGCATGATAGTCAAGCTCATAAACGAGGGTGACGCAGCGGTTGAGGATGTAAAGGCTCGTGTCATCGAGCTTTGCGACAGGTTCCCGCTTTACCCCGGACTGTAATGAATAAATCAAGCTTGATCGTTCACGAAAACGCACGCCACGAACTTTGCCTTCGTCTGTGCGGCAGTCATCCTGTTCGTGTTCGACAGCCTCAGAAAATACAAGATACACGCAAAATAAAAAATACAGGCAATGCGTTCTGAACTGCACCCCATTTGTTAGACAAGTATGGTATAATACTTGGAATAAGAAATGGGGTGTTTTTCTATATTGACGAAATCGGGAGGAAATGGTAGGATGAAAATATAATTTAATCACTTCCTGTGATGAGTTGGACATGGCA
>ENA-OZDC01000024-OZDC01000024.1-human-gut-metagenome-genome-assembly--contig:-NODE-24-length-72710-cov-8.172762_pt1 | contig 72710 bp, 59 predicted proteins | sample MGYA00244082_ERZ653570 | MGnify/ENA primary metagenome ERZ653570 (study PRJEB26926, sample SAMN06164919) | human gut metagenome | biome: ENVO:00009003; feature: ENVO:2100002; material: ENVO:00002003... | reverse complement strand
CGGCAGCGTCAGATGTGTATAAGAGACAGATATATACATATATATAATAAGCAAATTTAAAAAAGTAAGTCCCTCCCGGCGGCAACCGAGAGGGACAGCAGAGCGATTTTTACGCCCCGAACCTTACATATATATAATACCACTTCGGGAGCGGAAAATCAAGTTAAAAATCAGAGGGCGGACAGGCCCTGTTTCGTCCTTGTATGCTATAGTAAAAAGTCAACCGAAAAGAAACCGTGGGAGCGGATAATAAGGGAGTTTTTCCGAAATGAACAATAAATATTCCGAAGTGTGCAAAACAAGTCAAAGTCAAAGTCAAGGTCAGAGTCATTGTCAGGCAAGCCTTGCAGAAACCTTAAGGGCAACTATGAAGCAGGTGGATTACGAAAAGCTAAATTGGTATTACGTGCCGTTGGCTTACGAGCTTTGTATGATAATAGCCGAGGTGAAATTACTGCCGCCGCATTTTGAAATACGCATAAACGGAAATACCCTTACCGCTTCGCTTGTAAGCGAGGTATACAGCAGCCTTAACCGTTCTTGCATTGAAATGGTTATAGAAAAATTCAGAAACATAGGCTACGAGGTCAAATACCGCAAATCATATTTCCGCACCGCTCTTTACAACGCAGCTTTTGAAACCGAAAGCTATTACGAAAACGAAGTAAGAAAGGACGACGACGCGTAATGGAGTGCGAAAAGAAAACGCTGTCCGGCAAACTGCTTGAAGCGGACTTTTACCCCGTGTGGGAAAACGGCAGTAAAATGCCTGCAAAACCCAAAGGCACCAAGCCTTCAAGCGAGGCTCAAAAAAAATATAATTTCAATATGGCGGTAAAGCGTGCTACACGCCTTATAAACGCAAACTTTGATAACGAAGATTTGCTTATCACCTACACATACAACCAAAGGTTCGCGCCGCTGACGCTCGACGGTGCGTCACGCGATATAGAAAATTACAAGCGCCGCGTAAAAACCAAACGCGCCGCAGAGCTTAAGCGAATAGAAAAGCTGTTAAAAACAGATCCCGAAAACAAAAAATACCGCGCGCTTTTAAAAAAGCTTAAAGCGCCGTTTAAATATTATTACACGATAGAAGAGGTTACCTACAAAACAGGAGCGCTTAAAGGCAAGAAAAATTACCACGTGCACCTGTTTATGACGGGCGGAATAGACCGAGACACTGCCGAGCTGCTTTGGGGCGAGGGAATGCGCGTTAACGCAAGGCGTTTTCAGCCCGAAAACTTCGGTCCCGAAGCGGCGGCGCGATATATTTGCAAGGACCTCGGCGGAAAAAACAGAGTCCGCCACTCTCAGCACCTTACCGAACCCGAAACAAAGAAGAAGAGCGGGCACATTACGCAGCGCGCTGTTGAGCTTATGGCAAAGCAGAGGGTTGACGATAAGGATTATTGGGAACGCAGATATAAAGGCTATCGCTTTTTGCGCTGCTTTGCAAGATTTAATAAATACAACGGGCACTGGTACGTCTCGGTTGTGATGTATAAAGCCGACAAAGGCAGCATATTGCCCGATTGGAAGATTGAGGGGGACGATTGGTCAGACACGCCGCAGCAGCAATGCGAAATTCGGAATAAAAAGGAGTTTTCAAATTGAAATATTTACCGTACATAATCACAATTCTTTCTATAATCGGCACGGTTGCAAACAGCCTGCAAAAGCGTTGGTGCTTTTATATTTGGCTTTGCACCAATGCTTTTTGGTGCGTTTACAACATAGCCGCGTGTTCTTTGGCACAGGCGCTTTTATACGCCTTTAATTTTGCAATGGCGGCAGTCGGCTTATGTCGCTGGGAAAGGAAAAGAAAATGAAGAGGAAGCTTTACACCAAAAAGTGCGCTGCCTGCAAGCTTATGTTCAGAACGGACAACCCCGAACAGACCATATGCGTCGCTTGTGAAAAGGCGGGCAGACCGGAACGCAAGAAAAAGAAAGCGCGACCGTTTGTGCCGACGCGTGGTATTTCTCTGTCCGAGCTTACGTCCGCGCTCGACCGTTACAACGACCGCAAGCACACCTGCTATACATACGGGCAGATAATCGTTTTGCTTGATAAAGGCGAAATATCCGTAAAAGATTTTTTGAAGCACTGAAAGGAGCGGCGCCGGTATGACACTTAAAGAGCTTTCGCAGCTTTATTATCTTAACAGAGAAATTGAAGATTTGAAGTTTAAAATATCCGAGCTTGAAGCAAAGGCGACCGACACATCGGTAAAAATAACAGGTATGCCGCACAGTGCAGGCGCGGGCGATAAGATAGGACGGGCCGTGGCAGAGCTTGACTATTACAGAGCAAAGCTTACCGACCGTCTTGAGCGGTGCCGTATAGAGCTTATCCGTCTTAACGATTATATATCCGCCTGCCCCGACAGCCTGACGCGGCAAATACTCACATACCGTTTTGTAAACGGACTTTCGTGGAATCAGGTCGCGGCAAGCGTTGGCAGTTCAATAACCTGTGAAGCAGCAAAGAAAATTGCTTATAGATATATACGCAATAATTAAAGTTGTCCCCAATGTCCCGAATTTGTTGTTATACTGGTATTATAAAATATTGCGAAAAGCAAAGCGTCTCTTTTTGGGATGCTTTTATTATACCCGAACGGAGAGGAGACAAATGGAGAATGAGACAAATATAGATTTAAAGCCGCGGGAGCGGAAATTCTGCGAGGAATATTTAAGGCTCGGTAAAAAGGAAGCGGCGGCGATTGCAGCGGGGTATGCCGAAAAAAGCGCGCGGAACGCGGCGACAAAGCTGATGAAAAAAGAGGAGTGCCTTGCGTACATACGCGCGATACAAAAACGCGCACGCGAGGAGCTTAACATAGACGATAACTGGGCAGTGCTTAAAGCTATTGACGTTTATAACCGATGTATGCAGGCGGAACCGGTTATGAAATGGGATTACGACAGCCACGAAATGGTGGAAACGGGAGATTATATCTTTGACAGCAAGGGTGCCATGAAAGCGCTTGAATTTTTGCGGACAATGCTGGGGCTGGGCGCAGACGATACGGATAAATTAAAACTTGCAATAACCTTTGTGGACGATTTAAAGGACGATAACAATGTCGGCGGAAAAGAAAAGCCTTAATGAGGTTGTGGGAGCGGGATACGGCGACTTTTGGCACAATAAAAGCCGATACCGTGTATTGAAGGGCGGCAAAGGCTCCAAAAAATCTACCACGACGGCGCTTAATTTAATTTACCGCATTATGAAATACCCGGGAAGCAATCTGCTTGTAGTCAGGCAGGTCATGAATACTCACAGGGATTCGACCTTTGCGCAGCTTAAATGGGCGCAGGCAAAGCTTGGTGTTTCGCACCTGTGGCGGAATAACGTATCACCTATGGAAATGACATACATACCTACCGGTCAGAAAATACTGTTTCGCGGCTTTGATGATGTTTTAAAGCTTGCCTCTACTACCGTATCAACAGGTTTTTTGTGCTGGGTATGGATTGAGGAAGCCTTTGAAATAGCGGACGAGAACGATTTTGACAAATTGGATATGTCGGTGCCGAGGGGCGCTATACCCGATACGCTTTTCAAGCAGACCACGCTTACGTTTAACCCGTGGAGTGCGGAGCATTGGCTAAAAAAGCGTTTTTTTGATAAACCGAATGAAAACGTATCGACGTATTCCACGAATTACTTAATAAACGAATGGCTGGACAAAACGGACCGCGCTGTATTCGAGAGAATGAAGCAGGAAAACCCGCGGAAATATGATGTTGCGGGGCTTGGAAACTGGGGCATAGCGGAAGGACTTGTGTTTGATAACTGGCGTATAGGAATACCGGATATACCAGATGCCGACAAATGGAAGTGGAGGAGCTTTTTCGGACTTGATTACGGTTATACGAACGACCCGACAGCGTTTATAGCCTTTAAGGCAAACCCGATTGACAGGCTTGTGTATATCTACGATGAATTTTATTCTACCGGAATGTTAAACAGCGATATTGCAGCAGAAATAAAGCGTAAGGGTTATTCAAAGGAGCGCATACGCGCCGACTGTGCAGAGCCTAAATCTAACGACGATTTAAGGCGCTTAGGCATTTCGAGAGTATTGCCGAGTGAAAAGGGGCGGGACAGCATATTAAACGGCATTGACCGAATAAACGATTACAAAATAACGGTTGACCCGCGCTGCAAGAATACAGCCGCCGAGCTTTCGGCTTATATTTATGACGAAAAGCACCTGTTTAACGGTCACAAAATGCCGATAGACACAAACAACCACCTAATGGACGCTTTCAGATACGGTTTTTATGACGTGCGGTTTTTCAAACCCACAAACCCGAACGCGCCGAAGAAAAGGCCAGGCGCGCAGGAGCTTGAAACAAGACGGCTTAATGTGGGAGCGGAGGATATGCGCGGCGGTTGGAGCTGATATTTAATGCAGAATTATCAACCGAAAGGAGGGCAAAAAATGATTGAAATTTTGACACTTGTTATTCTTTGGGCGCTGACGTGCGCTTTATCGTGCGTTGCCGGCGCGATTATTTCAAAGAAGCTTGACTTTAAGCCGAAGGCGCGGGAGCGCCCCGAAATAACCGAACTGCAGCAGCGAATGGCGGAAAGAGCGCGCACCGAATGGCATAATATGCTGACATATGACGGCGACGAGCAACCCGATATCGGCACGGACAGACCGTGATTGATATATAAAATCCCGCAAGGGAAAGGAGAACTAATAAATGGAAAATGAAATTGTAAATCCTGAGACAGCCATATCAACGGAGGAACAGAGCGTTACTGCGGCAGAGGAAACGGCGGAGAATGCCGAAGTAACTGCTGACGCTACACAAGAGGGCACGGCAGAGACAGCCATATCCGAAGCCGAGCCGAGCGAGAGCGAAGGCGCAGCAGAGCCTAAGTTCAGCCTTGACGTTAAATACAACAAGGCAACACGGTCGTTAAGCCGTGATGAAGCGGTAGACTTTGCCGAACAGGGTATTTTCTACAATGATACCGTAAAACCGCTTTACAACAAGCTTGATTACATAGCAGCGCAGCGCGGCTGTTCTATACCGGAGCTTGTGGACGGTTTACTTGCAGGGGACGAAGATACCCATCGCAAGGAGCTTGCCGAAACACTGGGAGCGGATAATCCGGTTATTGAGGAGCTTATGAAGGTTTACCGCAACGAGCAAAAGGAAAAATACGAAAAGGTATTATCCGACCGTAAATCGGCGGAGGAAAACGCCGAAAAAGAAAAACAGATAAGTCTTGAAAAAAGACTTGCCGAGGAATTTGAGGAATTAAAAGCCGAGTTCCCCGAAATAGCCGAGTTTTCCGCACTTCCGAAAGAAGTAAAAGCGGAGGCGGCAAGAGGGCGCGATTTATTGAGCGCTTATTTGCGTTATACGCACAAAGAAAATAAAAAAGCAGCCGCAGCAGAGCAGGCGGAAAAGGCAGCAGCAAAGGCGAGCACGGGACAGGCGGCAACTCCGCCGGCAGAGACCGAGGACAGCGTTGTTTCAGCCTTTTTGCGCGGCTTTAGCGGCTCATAAAAAGGGAGATAAATTATAATGGCAATAAACAGTTTAGAAACCGCAAAAAGATATACAGGCGAGCTGGACAAGGCAATTGTTCAGAAGGCTGTAACAGGCTTTTTTGCGGACAATGTATTCAGGGCAAAATTTGTAGGAGCAAAAACGGTAATAATTCCGGATATCGAGTTCGTAGGACTTGCGGATTATGACCGTGACGGCGGATTTTCACTTGCGGGCACTACAATCAGCAACACCTCTTACACCCTTACAAAGGACAGAGGCAGAAAGCTGCAGATTGACCGCGAGGATATGGACGAAACGGGCGTTGCAAACCTTGCCGGGCAGATACTCAAGGAATATATCCGCACAAAGGTTGCGCCTGAGATGGACGCATATGCGCTTTCAAAGCTTGCAAAGGTAGCGAGCGACAAGAGCCACAAAACCACATACACCGCTGCAAAGGCTGTAAGTCAACTTGCGACCGCTATTAACAACGTGCAGAGTCGCATAGGCTACGACGAGGAACTGGTTACTTTCTGCGACCCCGTATTCTATTCGCAGCTTATGAACTCAACCGAGTTCAGCCGCAACATAGTTGTTTCGGACTTTGAGAAGGGCGGAATAAACATTCGCGTTAAATTCTTTAACGGCGTTGCGCTTATTCCGGTAACGGAAGATCGTATGCGCGAGGAATACGACTTCAAAGCAGGCACGGCGGCGACTTCTTCGGCGGCGGCTACGGGTGGTTTTGCACCTAAGGCGAACACCGGCTATACAAGAGCGCTGGTTATTCCGAAGAAGGGCGCGAGCCTTGTTAAGAAAACCGAAACCTTGCGTATATTTACACCTGAGCAGAATATAAACGCAGACGCTTATGCCTTTAACTACAGGCTTTACTATGATGTGCTTGTTAAGAAATCAAACCTTGACAGCATTGAAACCATTGTTACGGCAGGCACCACTCCTACCGGGCAGGGCGGCTGATTACAGGAAAGTTAAGAGCCGAGGCATATTCTGCCCCGGCTCGATTTTGAGGTGAAAGAACAATGACGGTTAAACCGACAACGGCTCCTAAGGAAATAAAGGACGAATACAAGAAAGGTACCGATTTTAAGGCGAGTATAGGCGATAAGGGCATTTTCGACCAAACGAAGCGCAACGAGCGCTTTTACATAGGCGACCAGTGGCACGGAGCGAAAGCAGGAAACGAAAGACCGCTTGTAAGGCGGAATATAATAAAGCGAATAGGCGAATACAAAATGTCGGTAGTGACGGCGGCGCCGATAACCGTTAATTACTCAGCTGACGGCATACCGAACACGGCAGATATGCAGGATGATATAGCGGCGGTAAAGCAGGATATGCTGGGCGGAGACATTCCGAGCGGCAAGCCCGAAGCACCCGAAATATCTGCAATAACGGCGGCAATGTCGGATTATTTCAGAGTGACTGCCGAAAGGCTTAAATTTGATAATAAAAAGGAGCAGGTACTTAGAAACGCATACATTTCGGGTACCGGCATACTTTTCACATATTGGAACGACAGCATTGAAACGGGACTTTATGCCGATAACAGCCGCACCAAAGCTATTAAGGGCGATATAGCCTGTGAGGTGTTAGATGTTGAAAATGTGGTATTCGGCGATCCAAATAACGACGATATACAAAGTCAGCCGTATATAATAATAGCGCAGCGCCGCGATTACGAAGAGGTAAGGCGGGAAGCGCGCAAAAACGGACTTTCCGACGCAGATATAAAATCGGACAAAGCCGAGGAAGACGGATATAATTCGGGGGATATGGGAGATAACGAACCTGAGGAAAGCCGCAGAGTTACGGTGTATACAAAAATTTATAAGGAATGGGATAAGGACGACAAATCATTTCACGTTATGGCGGTACGTGCCACGGAAAAAACGTATGTTCGCAAACCTTGGAATCTAAAGCTTAAATGCTATCCGATAGCAAAGTTCTGTTGGGAGCGGCGCAGATCGAGCGCGTACGGCGAAAGCGAGATAACATACCTTATTCCGAACCAAATAGCGATAAACCGCGCGCTTACAGCTGCCGTTTGGGGACTTATGGCTAACGGTATGCCGATAATGCTTGTAAACGGCGATGTTGTAACGGAGCCTGTAACAAACGACCCCGGACAGATAATAAAGGTTTACGGCGAAAGCGCCGATGTAGCAAACGCGGTAAAATATATTCAGCCGCCGACCGCAATACCGCAATATCAGAACGTTGTAAATGATTTGTGCAGTAATACGCTTTCGGATTCGGGAGCGAACGACGCGGCGCTCGGTAACCTGCGACCGGACAACGCAGCGGCAATAATACAAATGCGCGAGGCGGCAACGGCGCCTATGCAGGTGTATATGAACCGCTTTTATGATTTTATAGAGGACATTGCTCGGATATGGGCAGATTTTTGGCTTAACCTTTACGGAGACAGGCAATTAAGGCTTGAGGACAGGAACGGAACGCAGTATATACCGTTTAAAGCCGAGCGCTACCGCAGCCTGCTTATAACGGCGCGCGTAGACGTAGGCGCCGCCACAATGTACAGCGAGGCGGTGGTGGTTGAAACGCTTAACAATTTGCTGTCGGCAGGGCTTATAAGCTTCGACCAATTCTTAGAGCGTATACCGAGCGGACTTATACCCGACGTTACGGGGCTACGCGAGGATATAAAGGCAACACAGCAGGCACAGGCAAGCGGCGGGGATATAACCGACGAGGAGCTTTTAGCTACATTACAGCAGCAGTACCCCGAACAGTATAATGCACTTATGAATATGCCGGAGCAGCAACGTACGGCAACACTTGCACAGATACGCGGTCAGGCAGGCGGGCAAGGCGGAGAATTTGAAACGCAGGAGGTCGGCAATATATGACAGCGGCGGATATGGAAAAGAAAATAATAAATCTGCTCGGTTACACTGACGGGAGCGGAAACATAGCGCCGAACGCACATTTAAGACAAAGAGCGCTTACAGCGATAAATGTCGTGTATGCGGATTTATTCTATGCACTCGGACGGACGGAATTTTCGCCTGTGACGGTGCCTGAGGATAAAATAAATTTGCCCGAACGAATACTGCACGACGTTATGCCATACGGCGCAGCGGCGTTTTTAGCGCAGAGCGAGAACGACGGGGACCAGCAGCAATATTATATAATGCTTTATAATCAAAAAAGGGCAGCGCTTACACGGAATGAAAGCGTAGAAGACAGTATGCCTACGCCGGAATAAAAAAGCCCCGACAGATAAATGTTGCAAAATCTGTCGAGGACTGATATAATAGGTTTCGTGATAAGGTGAGCCAATAACGGATAGGCGGTTAAGTCTTGCCCCTTAATGGGGGTGTTGCCGATGGAGTACATAATTATAATTTTAATTATAGTTTTATATTCAATCATTGCGATAAACAAGAAATAAACCGCCCTCTCTCCCAAAAGTGCGGTTTAAATCTTTAAACTAAACGTTGGGGCTAACCGTCTATCGGTTCGCCTTATCCACCCTTATTATAGCACATAATTAAATTTTGTCAAGCGTTCGCTTTTGCGGGCGCTTTTCTTATACCCAAAAGCCGTTTTGCAGTTAAGTGCAGAGCGGCTTTTTAATACCGAAAATACGGAGTGATGATTGAAATGAAATATCCGAGCATTAACAAGCAGCCGACAAGGTCTATTAACATACCTGAGCTTTCAGGCGGGCTTAATTTAAGAGACGGAATTTCCGCCGTTAATGACAACCAACTGACAGACTGTAAAAATATATGGTTCAAAGACGCAATTTTAAAGACAAGACCGGGAATGGTACTTGACGCAATACTTGAATTTGATAAATTTGAGTCTTCAAATTCGGGGCATATATATCCGCAGCGACCGCAGACGGAAAATGCCGCAAAGGTCGCGGGCGGCAGGCGTTATACGCTTGTTTCACAGCGGACGGATTATTTTCACAAGGTTACATCAGACGGCGACGACCTGCCTTCTGATTCTCATATACAGTTTTTTTGGGTAGGAAAAGGTCAAAACGGTATTGTGAAGGAACGATTGCCTTCAATTTCAACCCAATACGGAACGGTATATAAAAATCATTTTGTGATACAGGATAAGAAAACGCTTTATTGCTTTGCGGAGTTGCCGAGCGGCGGAGATATATACAAGCTTGAAGACGGCGGCGACAGTTGGGTGAAGCTTGCGGACGAAGAGATATATGCGCCGTTAATTATGACGCACTGCAAGCCGACAGGAAAACCGAGACCTTCCGAACAGGAGCTTTTGAATGCCGGAGGGGTGATGTTTGAGGGCTACAATCTTTTAGGCAATTACTGCAAGAGAATATGGTCTACATACAACGCCGAAATTGCCGCAGGGGAAACCACTAAAACCCACTTTATGCAATACGGGCTGCTTAATAATGTCAAGGATTTTGTAGGCAAGACCGTGACGGCGAAAATTACAGACAAAAACGGGAATGTATATACACACTCGGTAACCGTAACGACCGCTTCGGGCTGGAATGTTGAACAGGTAAACCGCGGAGATAATATTTACCTTGCGGTGGTAGGGAAAATGCTGAATTTCTTTGCCTCACCTACAGAGCAGAACGGCAGTTATACCACTGCGACAATAAGCGAAAACGATTATGTGGAAGACAATATGGAGGTAACCGAGCCCTGCCCCAACTCAAAAGAGAACCTAAAAAAGATATTTGCTATGACGCGGCAAATGTGGTTCGGCGGAGACGCCGCAGGCATAAGCGGCGGTTCGAGAGTGTTTTTAGGAGCAAACACCGATGTAAAAGAAAAAAGCCTTGTTTTATGGTCGGGGCTTAACAACCCGCTTTATTTTCCGGAAAACTGTTATGCATATGTCGGTAATAACACGCAGAGCGTTACGGCGTTCGCCAGGCAATCGGATATGCTTGTTATTTTTAAAGAACGCGAAACTTACCTTACGCAGTATGTGAGAAACAGCAATATAACCGCCTCGGACCTTATAAATCAGAGCGTTGTGGATTACACGGCTTCAAGCGTTTACTTTCCGATGATACAGCTGCACGCCGGAATAGGCTGCGACTGTCCTGACAGCATAGAGCTGTGCCGCAACCGCCTTGTATGGGCTTGCACGGACGGAAACGTTTACACACTGTGCAATGAAAATCAGTTCAGCGAAAGAACGATATTTAAGGTATCGGATATGATAAGCCGCAGACTTAAAACGGAAAATTTAAGCTATGCTATGTCGGCAGATATTGACGGCAGGTATTTCCTTATTGCCGGCACCCACGTCTATGTTATGGAGTACGAAAGCTACGGTTATACCTATGTTGCTTCGTACAGCAAGGCAGAGGACGCGCAATTGCGTATACCGTGGTGGTATTGGGAGCTGCCCGAAGCCGCCGTGTGTGCGTTTACCGACGGAGCGGAGCTTATTATGCTGACAGAGAAAAGCAACGAATATTATACAAACGATTACCCGGTTTATCGGTTTGAAGATGGCAGAGCAACCGATGGGGACGGCAACGCAATTGCAACACTTCTGCAAACAAAGATATTCGATTTCGGAGCGCCGGCATATACAAAGAACGTTCCGCTTGTAAACATTGCGTTCGGCAATAACGGCGGCGAGCCTGTGACGGTAAGCTTTGTAAGCGAGAGCGGAAACTGCGGCGACGAGGAAGTGACGCTTTCGGAAAGTGCGGGAGACGAATATTCACCCGAATTTGTTCACAACAGGCAGTTAAGACCGACAGCCCATACGGTAACAAGGTTCGGCGTGAGGCTTGAATGCAGCGGCATTATGTCGATTGACGCAATATCGCTTAATTACAGGCTGTTAGGGGGTGCAAGATAATGAGTAGGCTCACTGAGCTTTACGATATATACAAAAAACAGGGAGCGGCACAAAAGGACGCAGATGTAGCCGCTTCGGATAAAATGTACGACACCCAAAGGCAACAAACACAGAATACATACGACAGGCAGATAAAGGACACAAATAATTCCTACGAGGATATGTACCGCGAAAACATCGTGCAGAAGCTTATAAACGAGCGGGAAATCGCCGAGAATATGGCGGATTTAGGTCTTACGGATTCGGGGCTTAACAGAACGCAGCAGACGGCGGTGCAGCTTTCTTATGCGAACGGCAAGAATAAAATAGATGTGAACAGGCAAAAGGCGGTAGACACCCTTGCCGCCTCGCTCGCCGACGCCATAAGCAGCATTGACGCAAACAAGCTTGCCGCCGCCGAAAAGATACGCAGCTCATATGAGAGCAGCTGGAACTCTGCCGCGCAGAGCACATATGCGAAGGAATTAGAAGAGCAGACTCAAAGGCAAAAGGACGCATACGATTACAGTCTTAAATTGTACGACAAGCAGCAACAGGCTTATGAGAAGCAACTGCGGGCCGAAAAGGAAAATAATTATATTATCAAGGCAAACGGCGGTTTTCTATCTTACGGATATAAAGGAACGCTTAAGGACAACGGCGTTGCGGTTTATTACGAAACCGACAGCAACGGGAACCTTATAACTCGCTATGTAGACCGCAATTCGGGTAAATCGACAACTATGGCAAGAGGAGTAAATCCCTATTCTACCGGGGAAATCAACAAAGATCTATTGGACGAATCCGGCAATTACGATATTAAGAAAGCTTTCAGCAACGGTTACCAGCCGAACAATATCGGCGGCAAAAGGCTTGTAAAGGTTGATACGATTGATTTGCCGGAGGTAGGACGTACGCAAAATGTGTTTAAAACGGTGGACGGGAAATACTGGACTTGGAACGGCAGTGAAAATAAATATGCCCAACTCAAAAAGAGCGGTTCGGGCTGGGTGTTTGTTTAAGGAGCTGAGGATATGTTTGAAAAAGGAAAAGTTTACGCAAGCGGTAGCAATAAATCCTCTGACCGCGTAGGTGTTTTTCAAAAAGGAAAGGTTTATGAGGGCGGCGGCGGAAATCTTTATGATATGTCGCTGCTTATTGATAAAACCGCGACTAATCCCACCGAAGTGTTCAGGCAAAGCGTGCAAGGAAATCCCATACCGCATATAAACCCGACAAAAGGAATAGCGCAAACGGAAGAACAGCCGAATTTGCTTGAAAAGGTTTATCTTGACAGCGCAAAGAAAAAACAGACGACAGGCGGGGAACTTAACGTTCCGGAGATAGCGACTATGGCGAAGTTCGGCGCCGAGGAGGTTAAAAACCCGAAAAACATTTCACAGGCAATAAATTTTAAACGCGAGCTTGATTATAAAAACCTTGCTGAATTTGAAAAGGCGGTACAGCAAGCCGAAGACTTTAACACGGTGCTTACAGCTCAAAAAACGGGAGATAACACCAAAAAAGGTTTTTTTGAAAAGTTTACAGACGATTACAATACCGACGAGAAAACCGCCAATGCCGTAAAGGGCGACAAGGATATATTAAGCGGGAGCGGAATATTCAAATATTTATCGGCAAACGAAAGCAGAATATACCGTTATCTTATTGCCAAAGGCGACGGCAAAGGGGCACGGGAATATATAAACGCAAAAACACCTGTGCTTGAAACCCGAAAAGCGGTAGACGTTGCAAGCGGCAGAAAAGGGTTTAAGGGCGCCGTAAAAAACACAGCCGACGCGTTTGCTACCGGAATACAGGGCGGGCTTACAAATATGGCGCGTATGGGCGTTGCCGGAAATATAGCCGCCGGAAAGAATATGGGCGTTTTAAACGAACTGTTGCAGCCTAATTATTCCGAAAAGCTTTTCAGTGCAATACGTGAGCAGGCAGGGGACAAAAACAAGGTTTACGGTTTATTGCTTGATGTTGTAAACAGTCTTGGCGCTCAAATACCGCAAATTGCTTTCGGAAAAGCGACCGGGATCGGTTTAGCTCCGGGTTCAGGCGTTGCCAGAAGCGCTTATTATCTTGCTATGGCACAGCAGATTATAGGCGGCGATACGACGGAAGCCATAAACGAGGGCTACGACGGTATTCGCGGCGTTGTTTACGGTATTTTTGACGCATCTCTTGAAATGCTTACAGAACAAATTTTAGGCGGCATAGGTTCGAGAATAGACGGCGGCGAAACAAGCAAGCTTGTGAAAGCGGCGCTCGGAGCGGTAGATAAATCCGTGTCAAACAAGACTGTTGCTAATGTTTTAGCGAAAACAATTGTAAAACTATCTTCTATGAATGCCGAGGGCACGGAGGAATTTTTACAAGCGCTTGTTGAGCCGGTGATGCGCAATGTGATCTACGGTGAAACAAATAAATATAACAGCGAGACATTCGGTGAAGCAGTGCACGCATATATCATAGGCGCTTTGTGCGGTGCATTTTTCGGTATGTTCGACTCGAACACCCAACTCGTTAACACGCGTTTGGATATAGCCGGCGAATTTATAAAGGCAAATTCCGGCGTAGGTTCGGTTTTATCGCTTTCGGAGGTTGTGGGCAATAATTCAGAGCTTTACAGTCAGATAAAATCCGAATACGAAGCGGGACGGGACATTTCCAATGCGGAATTAGCGGCGCTTTATATGGAATCGGAAAAAAAGTTTGTAAATCCTACCGAGGATACGCTTAAACGGTTTGCCGAACGCAACGTTCAGGCAGTTATTGACGAGGTAAACAAAAGACCGAATACCGACGCCGCAGAAAACGCCGATTTGCAGTCGACTGCAAAAGCAGAGGACCACAGCGAGGTTTTACACGAGCCGGATATAAAGGATATTTCGGAAAAGCGCGATTTGTACGATACCGTTAACGCCAATATGTCCGGAAAGGCGGCAAAGGAAAGCACGCACTACCATATTGAAAGGCTTTCAACCAATATAGGGTTAAATGTTTCGTGGAATGAAAAGGTATCGCGCGGGAAATACATACCGAGCGAGCGCAGAATAGTGCTTAACCCGAACCTTAAAACCTCGGAAATGTATAACTTTGTGTTTAAGCACGAATTTACACACTCGCTTGAGACTAAAAAGGGATATGACGGTTTTAAGGACTATGTGTTTAAAAACAGCTCGCTTTTTGAACAGTGGGCGCGGGAGCGGCTCGAAAAGAGCGGCCTTGACAGCAAGGGCAGCAGAGAGGAAATTATAAAGCGGCTGACGCAAGCGGAGTTTGAGGCTTACAAAAATTCCGACGAATTATCAAAGATAATGCGCGACCGTTTTACAATGCAAAACGCCGAGGCAGAGGTGCTGGCGGACTTTGTGGGCGAAAATCTTTTAGGCACGGGTGACAGGCTTGATATGACGATTGCAGAGCTTGAGCGCATTAAAGCAAGAAACCCCGGCATTATTCAGCGCATACGTGACTTTATACGCGATATGATAAACCGCTTTAAGGGCAATAAGAAATTCGGCAGCCTTGTAAACGACCTTGAATATCTTAACAGCAGGCTTGAAAAGGTTACGAGGTCAAAGGATAAAAAAATCTCCGACAATCAGACGGAGAAATACAGTATAAACAATGTTGAATTTTCGCAATCTGATTGCGACAAAAATATTGAAACGATTTCAAATATGCAATCTGTAGCAAACTTGACCGGAAACGAATTTGCGAAAGGCGAAAAAAGTCTCGTCACACAAGTTAATGAATTTTTTGAAAAATATGGAAATTCAGTTGAAAACAACATTTTGGGCGATGTGGATATAACTTCTCGTGGTGTTAAAGACTCTATGGCGCACGGATTGGGAAGAAATAAAGCTATTGCTTTTGCGGCGGTTCCGGACGTTATTCGCGATGGAAAGATAATTGATTATCAAAAGAATTGGAAAGGCAGAGGATATGACACTGTTATATTAGCTGCTCCGATATCCATTTCGGGAAAAGCGTATTACGAGGGCGTAATAGTTACTCGAAACGCCGATACACAGCGTTTTTATGTTCATGAGGTAATAACAGAAGAAAGGACTGAAATGCCGTTCAAGACCGGGAACGCTAATTTAAGCGCAAAGCCCGGCGGCAATTCAAGTCCTTCTGTTATTAGTTTACTCGATAAAATCAGAAATGTCAAGGAAAATTCAAACATAAAAAGAGTTAGTAATTGGGAAATGCGTACTGGGCTCCAATTGCCGGTCGGCAGTTCTCTCACTAACTCTAATAACAGTATATCAAATAATGATACATCTGTCAACACTAATATATCCGAAAATACGCAAAATGATACCGAAGAACATTCTATAGCTGCGCTGCCGGTGGACGAGCTGCTTAATTTATACGATAAGGGCGAAATTACGCGGGAAGAATATATAGCTGCGACCGATACCCATTCAAAACAGCTTGCAATGGAATATATAAAAAAATGGGATAAGGAATCGGAGAGTATTCTACAAAATCAAAGAAAGCTTGACGAGGTACGCGAGGAGGCGGTTAAGACCGAACGCGCAATTCAAGAGCAAAAAAAAGACCGACAAAGCAACATAAATAATATTCGCCGCACGGTAAGGAAAATAGATCACGCACTTAGAGCCAATGCCCATTCAAAGCATATTCCCGAAGCATACCGAAAGGCGGCTACGGAGTTTTGCAAGATATTTGTGGATAACGATACGCCTACTTTTACACATAAAGAGCTTGCGGACATACAGGCGTATTACAATGAACTTAAAGGCGAGGGCGAGAACCCCGACGCGCCGCAATATAATCCGTATATTGCCGACATTTTATCCGAGTTGACAAAAAACTTGGACGGCAAAAGGCTTACCGAATTGGATAACGAAACGTTACTTAAAATCGACAATACGGTTAATGCGTTTAACCGTGCAGTAAACCACGAAGCCGAGGTGTTTTTGGAAAACAAAAAGGTTTCATATACGGTTGCCGGCAATGCCGCCATAAAAGAAATAAAGGGCGTTAACGCTGTGTTTATCGATAAGGCTTGGAATAACAAAAATATGGAAAAATTGCGCGGTTTTCTATATGAGGGCAATATGACGCCGGCATACTTTATGAAGCGTATGGGGCCTACCTTTGAAAAGGTTTACAACGCTTTGGTTAAAGGGCAGGAGCGCTGGGCGCGGAATATGCAGAGCTCAAAAAAGTTTATTACCGGAAAAATGGAGTCTTACGAATATAATAAGTGGAAAAACAAAACGGTTGAGTTCCGCACGGAATCGGGAAGAAGCCTTACGCTTTCGGTAAATCAGGCTATGCAGCTTGTTGCAACGGCGCAGCGCGAGCAGAGCAATAACGGGCAGACCTCGAAGCATTTATGGTTAGGCGGCGTTGTAATAGATACCGAGGCTATGAAAAGCGCACTTAAAGAAAACGGAAAAAAGAATGCGGAAGTAAATAAAATTCTTGAAAATTTAAGAAGTCTCGCAGTTCAAATTACCTTCAACGACGTAAAGGTGGTTGAAAGCCTGCTTACCGTTCAGCAAAAAAACTATATGAGGGATATAGTGGATTATCTTTCCACGCAGTGCGCCGCATGGGGCAACGAGGTTACTATGGAACTGTACGGTTACAGGCAGTTTATTGAAACAAATTATTTTCCTTATATTTCGTCGGACGTATTTCTTGCCAAGGATCCTGCGCGAGCAAACAACACAATTCTTAAAAGCGCAAGTTTTACAAAGTCTTTGCAGAAAAACGCGAGTAATCCGCTTATGTTAAGCTCGTTTACGGACGTAGCGTTGCAGCATATAGAAAGTATGTGCAATTACAACGCGATAACCGTTCCGCTTGATACATTAAACAAAGTATTTAACTATCAGGCAAAGGATGCGGACGGAAAGATGATAAGCACCGTTAAAGCCGAGATACAGCGCAAGTTCGGCGGCGAAGCGATTAAATATATGCAGAACTTTATAACCGACCTCAACACCGGGATACGCGGGGACCAACGCGACAGCGTTTTAAACAGCCTGAGTTCAAAATTCAAGAAGAGCGCAGTGCTTGCTAACCTATCGGTAGTTTTACAGCAGCCTTCGGCAATATTCAGAGGATTAAGAGATATTGATGGAAAGTATTATCTTAAAGCCGCTAAGTATTATTCTAAAAACAACTACGAGGAATGTAAGCAATATGCCGGAGTTGCGGTGATTAAGGAAATGGGACGGTTCGATACCGGTATGGGCGTAAAAAATACCTCTTGGTTATCGAACGAAAGTACATTTCAGGAAAAGCTTGACGACAAGCTCGGCGCGGCCGCCGGCAAAGCGGATGAGGTGGCTTGGTCTTTTCTTTGGAGCGCGGTTAAGGCAGAAATAGCAGACACAACCGATTTAAAGGAGGGAAGCAATGAGTTTTTAACCAAAGCGGGGGAGCGGTTTACACAGCTTGTAAACGAAACGCAGGTATATGACTCAATTTTGGTTAAAAGCCAAAATATGCGCAGCAAAAGCTTAATGGGAGCAATAACCTCTTTTGCGGCAGAGCCGACTCTTACGGTTAATATGCTCGTAAATTCGTACATTGATTTTAAAGAGGGCAGACAGGGGAGCGGCAAAAAGCTTGCACGCACGGTTATGTCGGTGCTGGTGGCAGATATAGTAAACTCTGCTTTACAGTCGCTCGCTACTGCGGCAAGGGACGACGATGAAGACAAGAGCTTTACTGAAAAATACCTCGGCGACCTTGTTTCGAACTCTCTCGGCAACATAAGCATTTTTGCAAAAATACCGTATATACGCGATTTAAAATCAATATACGACGGCTACGACATAGAGCGGCAGGACACCGCCGTGTTTGCCGACCTTATTGAGGCAATAAAGGCTACGGGCAGCGAAACAAAAACGCCGCTTGAAAAGACTCGTAAGCTTGCGGAAACCGCGGCGAATATATTCGGCGTACCGCTTAAAAATGTTTGGCGCGATGCGGAGGCGATAGCGAGAACGCTTTGGAACTTCGCTTTTGACGATATAACGGACGAAAGCGGAAATAAAAAGCCGGTGTTTCATTTAGGCGAAGAAACCACCGCGGACGGAATTAAGGTGAGTATGCTTGAAGGAATCAGCGAAAACAACATTTTAAAGCCGTGGCACATAGACCATTTCGATTATTCAAAATCGGGTGAATATAACCGTATGGCAAAAGCGCTTAAAAAGGGTGATGAAAAAACTTACCAAAAGAGCTATGACAGGCTGATAAAGGACGGCACCGAGGACTCGGATATACGTGCCAGGGTTCTTAAGCAATTAAAAAAGGATAAGTCTGTTAAAAAACAGGCTGACGGCTATTTAAAGGAACTCAAAAAAAGCGATACATTTAAATCTTTTTCGGCGGACGATAAAAAAAAGCTCGGCAAGGATATAACAGCAGCGCTTGCTAAGGAAAAAATAGTTAATGCGCAAGAGCACAAACCGACCGAATACGAACGGCTTTACAAGCTTTTTTGTACCGACAAAGCCGGTTATAAGGCACTTAAAACCGAAATGCTTAAAAGCGGGAAAACCGAAAAGCAAATAAGGGACGGCTTCGAGATAGCACAATATGCTTACCTGCAGTCTATCGGAATTGATTTACATAAATATTTGTTATATAAAATGTCTGTTACGGAAAAATATGCCGATACGGACAATTCAGGCGGCGTTTCAAAAACAGAGAAAAAGGAAGCACTTAACAATATGGATATTGACAAAAAAACGCAGCGGCAGATAAGGCAATATCTGCTTGAGAACAATTATTAAAGGAGGTCCATATAATGGCGGTCAGAAAATTTGAATTTACGGTAAAGGAGGACGGAATAACACCAGCAACCGAGCAGCGGGCAGGTATACAGAGCGAGCACGGCGCAACGCAGCTTGTTTTCAATATCGATGACAGGTTGTATTCAAAGTTGTTGACCGAAAAGGGCGAAAACAGCCTTGTATACCGCTTTGACTGTTACGACAGTGTGGGCGGAACGGTGCGGAGTGATACGAAGACGCTCGAAAGTTCTGCTGTGAACCTTGACATCGGCGAAAATCTTACCAGGCACGGCGGCAAAGCGGCGGTATACCTAATTGTTTCGGCATACAACAGCGACGATAAAACCGAGCTTGAATTGCTTTCATACCCGGCAAAGCTGCGGTTTGAGAACATTCCGCCTGCAGGGAGCGACAACGGCGAAGAACGGGAAAGCCTTTCAACACTTGCAGAAGCGGCAAAAAATGCAGCAGAACGGGCGGCAGACTCTAAATCTGCTGCGGAAACCGCACAGAGCAAAACCGAGCACGCACAGCGGGCGCTTGAAAGCGGTAGCGAATTCTTTTTTGACGGCGGCGATTCGTCCGGTTACGCGAAGGCGGGACTTATAGTTGACAGCGAGCTTTCGGAAACAAGCGAAAATCCGGTGGAAAATAAAGCGGTCACTTTAAAAATCAAGGAACTGCGCAATCTTATATCTTCGGCGGTAAGCGCTGCAATTAACGAAAAAAACCAAAAGGACTATCCGTTAGGTAAAGTCTTAATATTTGCAGACGATACAGATCCTGCCGCTCTTTACGGCGGCACGTGGGAGCGCACGGCAAAGGGCAAGGCTATTGTAGGCGTAGATGAAGACGATGAAGATTTTGCAACGGCAGGCTTAACGCTCGGCGAAAAGAAGCACACGCTAACTAACAGCGAAGCTCCGGCGCATACTCACGGTTTGCGTATGGCATTTGCTTCAACGACCACTCCAGCTTACAAAGAATGTGCCGGGTTTGCAAATTCCGATACTTCGCAAGGCACTTATGCTGATGCGGTGCAGTCGTCCGGCGGCAGCCAACCACACAACAACATTCAACCGTCTATGACGTTCTACATATGGACGCGCGTGGCTTAGGGAAGGTGATAAAGATGTCAAAAATATATCTTGAAGTTTTTCATTTTCAAGCACGAAGAGATACTGCCAAAAATTGGAACACAAACAATCCGATACTGTGTGACGGAGAATTCGGCATAGTGACAGACAGTGTTGACGAAAATTGGTTAAAGGTCGGGGACGGCACTACACCGTGGAAATTGTTGCCTTTCAAAAAAGGCCCGAAGGGAAATAAGGGTGATAAAGGAGACCCGTTTGTTTACTCCGATTTTACCGATGAACAGTTAGCGCTGCTTAAAGGCGCAAAGGGCGATACCGGCGATACAGGACCACGCGGCTTGCAGGGTGAGAAAGGCGATATCGGCGCCACGGGTGCGCCCGGAGCCAAAGGCGATAAGGGAGACAAAGGCGACGCTTTTACTTACGGGGACTTCACTGCCGAACAGCTGGCGGAACTTAAAGGTGCTAAAGGGGATAAGGGTGACAAGGGAGACAAGGGCGATACAGGAGAGGTTACCGAAGAACAGATGAACGCCGCGATAGCTGCAGAAGTTTCAGCCGAAAAAAATCGCGCAAACAACGCTTTTGCAAACGCTTTGAAAGGTGCCGTTTCCGGCTCGGCAGTGAGAATGGATGATGTATCACCGAACGAGCATACGTTAGGGGTTAAGGTGAGCAGTAAGAATTCGTTTGATGTATCAAGTTCAGTAGGATTTCAGTCGAGGCATCAAGGTGTCACAAGCACTATTTCGGACACAACTATAACAGCGACTTCTACAGCAAATCGTAGTTGTAGCCTACTTTTAGGTGATTTCTCCGTAGGAACTTATACTATTAGTTTCTCTAATACCGATTTCTCTTTCTTGATGTTACAGTATGGTGAAACATTAGAACAATTGTCAAGACTGGATAATGTAGATTTTAAGACAACTAAGTCGCATACATTTACGTTAACACAACCTGCAAAATTATGGTTAGAAAGTACAATAGGAACAGGTGCAACAAAATTTATTACAGATATTCAATTGGAACTCGGCTCAACCGCCACTGCATACACTCCTTACATTTCAGATTTATCAACTGTTACTGTAACAAGGCGCGGGAAAAATTTATTTGATATAAATAATCCCACATATGCTGCACTCAGCAAAGCCAATACTGCATTCTTACCCACTATTGAAGATGGTGTTATTTCATTTGACACTCACTATTCAATACGTGGAGGTAGTGGTTTCGTTATTCCTGTAGAGCCAAACACAACAATAACTATTTCTTTTGATAGTGTAGGTTCGGGTTATTGGACTGAAATAATGGCTGTTGAAAGTATATTAGACAATGTTGCTATAAATATTTATAAATACCCTCAGTTTAAAAATATTACAAAATATACTTTAACACAGCGAGCTGATAAACATTATATCCTGTTTATACTTGACGGTATAAATGGATATCATACGGCTAAAATCAAAAACTTACAAATAGAAAAAGGCTCAACAGCAACACCTTACGAACCCTATCAAGGACAAACATATACTCCAACAGCAACTGGTGAAGTAGTGGGTGTCACAAGTCTTTATCCCACCACAACGCTTATGACCGATACCAAGGAAGTAATAATCGAAGCGGAATACAACAGAGATATAAACAAGGCTTTTTCCGAATTGCAGCAAGCAATATTATCTATGGGAGGAAATACATAATATGTTTAGTTTAAGGAATTTTGTAAAAACAGGCTTTTTAAGAGCGGTCGGAAAAATGTCGGATTATCAGATAATCCTAAATGCCGCAGGGTGGAACGAAAAGGGCGTACTTACCGAGGATGACCTTGCCGAGATACAGACAGCTATTGACGCACAGTATCCGACAGAGGTTACCGAAGAAGTGCCGCCCGAAACCGAAAGCGAGGTGTAGAGCAGTGACAGAGACGTTAATATCGGCGGGAGCGTCGGTGCTGGTGGGCGCTCTTGCCCTTATAGGCGTAATAATAACAAACAATCGCGCAAACAACAAAATGCAAAATAAAATGACAACCGCGCAGGCGGTAACGGATGAGCGAATAAGCGAGCTGACAAGAGAGGTTCGCGTACATAATAATTTCGCCAGGCGCGTGCCGGTTATCGAGGAACAAATAAAGGTTGCAAATCACAGACTTGCCGACCTTGAAGAATTGCACAAACCGAATAATTAAAAAACGGAGGTAATTAAAATGTTAAAAGGAATTGACGTATCACACTATCAGGGCGAGATAAACTGGGAAAAGGTAAAACCGCATATTGATTTTGCAATATTGCGGTGCGGCTTAGGCGATGATATTAAATCACAGGACGATAAGTATTTTGAGCGCAATTATGCGGAATGTACACGTCTCGGAATACCGTTCGCGGCGTATTTCTTCAGCTATGCCGTAAACAAAGCAAAGGTAACAACCGAGATTGCGCACATAAAGCGTCTGCTCGGCGGCAAGAAGATAACCGCGCCCGTCTACATAGACGTAGAAAACACAAACGGTCTTAACTGGCGGTCGGTCTCAAATTCGGAATTGCTCGAAATAATGAAAGAGTTTAAAGCACAGCTTGCCGCGCTCGGTTATAAAATGGGCATATACTCAAGCCGCTCCGCGTTTTGGAATGAGAAGATGACCGACCCGTGGTATGACAACATAAGCAAGTGGGTTGCCGAATACGGCGATAAGGTAAACGGCTTTAACCGCCCTTACGATATTTGGCAGTATACCTCAAAGGGCTGCGTAAACGGCATAAACGGTAATGTTGATATGAACATAAGCTATAACAGCATATTTAAAAAGCCGACGCCCGCGCCTGCGGCAACGCAGCCTAAACCGATTAACACCGCTGTTAAGGATTGGCAGCTTGCCTCCATAGCGGACGGGTATAAATTCCCGAAGTACGGCGCAGACGGAATATGGGGCGCGGAATGTGAAAGCGTAGCAAAAGGTGCGATATGCAAAAAGCGCCTTACATACACAAACCGCAACCTTACAAAGATAGTTCAGCGCGCGGTAGGCGTAACCGTAGACGGACTTTTCGGTAAGAATACCGACAGGGCGGTAAGAGCTTATCAGGGAAGCAACGGTTTGACAGTGGACGGCTGTGTAGGTATAAACACTTGGAAAAAGATTTTAGGAGTATAAAAAGGTGGTGAGCATATGAAAAAAACAAAGCTTTGGTTTAAGGCTGCCGGCGTTCGCGCCGTTAAAACTGCGGCGCAGACCGCCGCCGCCACGATCGGCACGTCGGCTATTCTTTCGCAGGTCGATTGGAAGGTGGTAGTTTCGGCTTCACTCCTTGCCGGACTGCTTTCGGTTCTTACTTCCGTCGCCGGTCTGCCGGAGGTTAAAGAAGAATAGGGAAAAAACTGCGCCTATCGCAAGGTATAAAACCTTACGGTAGGCGCTTTGTTTATCGGCGTGTGATTTTCGTGTGACTTTTCGTGTGACTTTTTGCGAATAATTTACGCTTTTAGAGCAATTTTGCAGACACAAAAAGAATAATGAAAAAGCTCGCAAACCCGCATAAATAAAGGAAAAGCCGCTGTTAAGCGGCTTTTTGCAAATGGCGCGCTGAAAGGGACTCGAACCCCCGACCCTCTGCTTAGAAGGCAGATGCTCTATCCAGCTGAGCTACAAGCGCATAACAGGTACACTTTTAAGTGCTTGAATATTATATATGCAACAGGCGTTTTTGTCAAGTACATTCTTGTGATTTGTCGTCGAAAATATAGCATAATGGCGGCGAAGCCGAAACGACGGTTTATCGCCCTATTTATAAAAATATTATGTTAAATCACCAAATGAGGTTTTTGCTCTTCAGATACCGTTAAATTATCGGGTATCTTTTTTTCTTCTTCTTCTTTTTCTTCTTCTCCTTTTTCGGGCTTTTTGAATTCCTCCTCCGGGAAATCGACTGTATTTTTGCAAATCTCATCAACCGGGAGTCCTTCGAACAAATTCTTTTCGGAAAAATCTATTTCATCGTCGCCGTTTTGGTTAAGCGGATCAAACATTTTTACACCCTCTTACTTATCAATCAAATGCACATTGAGATGATTATACGTCATTTCAATGCCTGCGTTATCAAATTCGGTCTTTATCCTCTCCATAAGGGCAAAGTGAGCGTCCCAATACTTCGGTGTTTCAACCCATGCCCTTACAACATATTTTATGCTGCTGTCATCGTAAGAGAGCACCGCCGCAAAAGGTTTTTCGGGGTCGTCCAAAAACATATTCGTATTTTCAACTGCGTCAAGCAGAGCCTTGCGGACTTTTTCAATGGGCGCGTCATATGACGCCGAAATTTCTATATCAACACGCCGCTTTTCCTGCGAAGTGTAATTTACTATTTTTGCCGCTATTATTTTGCTGTTGGGAACATATATTACCTTGTTGTCTATCGCCTTTATTCTTGTGTGAATAAGTCCCGTCATCATAACAGTTCCCGTAACCCCGTCAGCCTCGACATAATCGCCTATTTTAAACGGCTTTGCAACAAGTATCATAATGCCGCTTGCAAGGTTTGAAAGCGAATCCTGAACGGCGAGAGATGCGGCAAGGCCGACCACCGAGAACGCCGCCACAAGCGAAGTCGCGGAGACACCGAGCGTATCTATAACTATTATTGCGGTTATAAAACAGAGAATAAATTTTATTACCGCCGTTATTATTTTACTGAGTGTCGCGTCAAGGCTTGTTTTGCCGAGCACTCTCTTAAGCACCTTCATAATAATGCGTATCAGAAAGTAGCATATAACAAATACTATGACGGCCTCAAATATTTTCCCCACAGTAAATGAGCCGACGGAGTAATTCAGTATGCTTTGCAGCTTTTCCATTTTTTTATACCTCGTTTAAAACGAATTATCATTTATACTATATTATGTTAGCAGAAAAATCGCAGCTTATCAAGTGCACCGTATAATTTATTGAAGATACAGTCTATTTGTGATATTATTTCAGGGAAAAGTAAAAGGAGAGCCGTCTTTATGCTTATAACTAAACCGGATTTTTATGACAGCTTTAAATGCAGGGCGGGTGAATGTACGGATTCGTGCTGTATAGGCTGGGAAATAGACATTGATGATGAAACAATGCGAAAATATGAGAATGAAAACGACTCTCTATCTGTAAAGCTAAATAGGTTTACAGATAGAGAGAAGCAATGCTTTATCCTGACAGAAGACGATCGCTGCCCGTTTCTCAAAAGCGACGGTTTGTGTGAGTTAATACTGACAAAGGGCGAGGATATGCTGTGTGAAATATGCCGTGAACATCCGCGATTTTACGCGCGATACGGCGATTTTTACGATATGGGCGAGGGGCTTTGCTGCGAGGAAGCTGCAAGCTTACTTTTTCTCAATACATCTCCGCTGAAGCTGATTATCGAGGCAGAATCACGCGATGATGCCGCATATTTTGATGACGGCCTGATTGATGCGGAAACGCTATATATGTTAAGGCGAAATACTTTACATATGCTTTGCGACAGAACACAGACTCTTCATGACAGAATTCACTCAATATTTGAAAATTTACTTTTAAAGCAGTACGGAAAAATCAACTTTGCTTTTCCGAGCGAGGATGAATTTTACGACATTTTAATTAAAGCGTCGAAAAAAACAGAGGCGTATGACGCTGATTTTACTCATCTGTTAAAGTGCCTGTGCGAAAACAAAGCCGAGGCTTTGTTTTCCCGAAAGACTTTTATATCTTATCTCGGCGAAAGAACGGCTGACTACGAAAAGCTCTTATCGTATCTTGTGTTCCGCCATTTCCCTAAAGCCGTGTATGACGGCGATGCTTTAGGCAAATTCTGCTTTTGCATCGGCGTTACGGCGATTACATTTTATGCCGACGTATCGCTTTTTGCGGAGCGCGGAAAATTTGACCTTGACGACAGGATAAACAGCGTGAAATATCTATCAAAGCAGTTTGAATACAGCGATGAGAACCCGGAAATTCTGTCCGAAGAGCTTAAAAAGAGAATATTACGGATATGAGTTTTACAGTGAAACACACAATAAATCCCATCAGAGTCGGGAAAATAAAGGAAACGGCGGTCCAAAAATGGCTGTGCGTTTCTTTTTTTATTGTCAAAAGAGTTGTTGAGCACGGCCAATGCATCAGGGAAAACAGAATAAAGCAAACAGCGGTCGTATAAGTCCAACCGTTACAGATGAGAATGTCTTTTAGCCCTGAAAGCGAGTCAAAATCCGTAAGCGTACCGGTTGCTGTGTATGCCATTATCATTATCGGTACAACTGTTTCGTTAGCGGGAAAACCGAGTATAAAGGCTGTCAGTATGACTCCGTCGAGCCCTATGAGCTTTGCAAATGGGTCCAGCGCACCCGAAAAAGCAGATAACAGACTTTCACCGCGAACAGTTACATTTGCCGCAAGCCAGATTATAATGCCTGCCGGAGCGGCAACTGCGGCGGCTCTTCCGAGAACAAAAAGGGTCCTGTCAAAAATCGAACGCACTATGACCTTTAAGACCTGCGGCTTTCTGTACGGAGGCATCTCAAGAGTGAATGACGACGGTACTCCGCGAAGAAGTGTTTTTGACAGTATACGCGACGAAACAAAGGTTAAAAGTACGCTGAATACAATAACAAGCGTCAAAAGTGCGGCGGTAAATACCGAACGGCATATGCCGAAGCTGCCGGCGGCAAAAAATATGGTTATAATACTTATGAGCGACGGAAAACGCCCGTTGCAGGGGACAAGGCAGTTTGTTATAACGGCTATAAGCTTTTCGCGAGGACTGTCTATTATGCGGCAGCCGGTGACCCCTACTGCGTTGCACCCGAAGCCCATACACATCGTGAGAGCCTGTTTGCCGCAGGTACCGCATTTTCTGAAGCCGTGGTCAAGATTAAACGCAACTCTCGGCAGGTATCCGAAGTCCTCAAGCAGGGTGAACAGGGGGAAAAATATTGCCATGGGAGGTAGCATTACCGATATGACCCAGCATAAGACCTTAAACATTCCGTTTACAAGCATTTCGCGCAGCCACACAGAAACGCCGGCATTTGTCAAAAGGAGCATAAGCTTTTGTATGAGAAAACCGCTTGCACGCTGTAAAAGCTCGCTCGGGTAATTGGCACCCACCGCGGTAATCCAAAATATGAGCAGTAAAAGCAGCAACATTATCGGTATTCCCGTAAGCTTGCTTGTGAAAAGCTTATCTAATTTGCGGTCAAAGTCATGCTTCTTGTTTTGATTTGTTTTTACAACGCCGTCAACTGCATTTTCGGCTGTTTTAACTATGCTTTCGGGAATATCGTCTTCTATGTTTTTTCTTCCGCCGCACACACGGTACGCTCTTTCCAGCGCGTCCGAAATATCGCAGTCTTTTAATTTGTCGTCGCCGAATATCTCCTTAAATTCCTCCGTGTTTTTTTTCGGCTCTGTTAAAAGACGCAGAGCCATGTATCTTTCATTCAGCGGAAGATTTGTATTTTTTCTTAATGCGTCGCAGAGAATTTCTATTGCCTTTTCGGTGCTTTCACTGTATTTTACGGGGAAAATCGGTGCTTTTTTATCTGCCGACATTTTTTGAACCGCGGCCAAAAGCTCCGGAAACCCCTGCTTTGTACGTGCACAAATGCCGACTGTCGGAACACCGAGTCGTTTTTCGAGCTTTTCCGTGTCAATTTCTATGCCCTTTTTTTTCGCCTCATCTAACAGGTTTATACAAACAATTATATTACCCGTTATTTCCATGGCTTGCAGGACGAGATTTAAATTGCGCTCAAGGCATACCGCGTCGCATACAACGATTACGGCGTCATACCGATGAGATTGCAAAAATTTACCTGCATTTTCCTCTTCTTCGGAGTGTGAGCAAAGAGAATATGTACCCGGCAGATCGACCAAAACATATTCTCTTTCTTTATAAAGAAGCCTGCCCTCTGCGGAGTCTACCGTCTTGCCCGTCCAATTACCGGTGTGCTGGTGCATACCTGTGAGCGCGTTAAATACCGTGCTTTTTCCGACGTTCGGATTGCCGGCAAGTGCTATTACTTTTTTATTGGGAATTTTTTGTTTTTTCAAATTATCACCCTATTTAAGAAGTATCTGCTCTGCGTCGGACTTTCGTATCGCAATGTATGCGCCGCGTATCATGTAGACTTTTATGTCGCCGGATATGCTGTCGAGAACACAACCGATTTCGGTGTCCCTTATAACTCCGAGATCCTGAAGCCGTCTTTTCATATTGCCTTCGTTTTCAACCGATAACACCCTTGCTTTTTCACCGACAGGCAAAAAGGCAAGGCTTTTTTTATGCTCCAAGGCTGTTCTCTCCTTTGCTCTGATATATACAGTATCATTATATTTTGAAAAAACGGTATTCGTTACCATATTGCGACAGCTTTTTTAATGCTTGTCCGTTAAAATGAAAGAAAACTCGGAAGGGATGAAAAAATATGTCCGTTGAAATTAAGACAGACGAAGATGTTGTTACGGCATTTTTATCAGGTGAAATCGACCATCATGTCGCTTTGCCCATACGCGAAAAAACAGACGCGGCAATTATTTCGGCACACCCTAAAAGAGTCGTGCTTGATTTTTCGGGAGTCACATTTATGGACAGCTCCGGAATAGGACTTGTGATGGGCAGATACAAGATATGCGAGAGTATGGGAGCCTCACTCGAAATTCACGGCCTGTCACGCCATGCATATAAGGTAATGTGCCTCGCGGGGCTTCAAAATCTCGCGGTGCTGAAAAAGAAAAAGGAGGCGGAGAAAAGTGAAACCGCTTAATGAACTCAAAATGCAACTGGAGAGCCGTTCCGTAAACGAAGGATATGCGCGTACAGCGGTGTCGGCGTTTATTTCACAGCTTGACCCCACAATAGAGGAGCTGAACGATATAAGGACCTCCGTCAGCGAGGCGGTGACAAACTGTATAGTCCACGCCTACAAAAATTCGTGCGGAAAAATATACATAGACGTCAAAATTTTCGGCGACGGTAAAACTGTGACGAAAATACGCGACAGAGGTCGCGGAATAGAAGACATAAAAAAAGCCCGTCAGCCGCTGTTTACAACGCTCGGCGGTGACAGGTCGGGGCTCGGGTTTTCCGTGATGGAGAGCTTTTCCGATAAGGTAAGAGTGACGTCAACGCTCGGAAAAGGCACAACCGTAACCTTATATAAAACGATAAAGGGTAAAGAGCAATGGACCGAAAAGAGCTGATTGAGCAAAATCTCGGCTTGGTGCACGCCTGTGCAAACAGATTTCGCGGCAGAGGAATAGAATATGAGGAGCTTTATTCCGCAGGGTGTCTCGGACTTGTCAAGGCGGCGGACGGCTTTCGCGAGGAGCTCGGCTTTGCTTTTTCAACGTATGCCGTACCTGCGGTTTTGGGTGAAATCAGAAGACTTTTCAGAGACGGCGGAGCGGTAAAGGTCAGCCGCTCCTTAAAGGAACGCTCGCGCGAAGCCGTAAAGCTCAGCGAAAAGTTGACAAAAGAAAACGGCAGAGAGCCTACCGTAACAGAATTATCAAAAATTCTGGGGATAGACTGCTTTGCCGTATCGGAACTTTTAAATATTTCCTTGCCGCCCGTGTCGCTCACTGCGTCGGACGATGACAATGAACGTCAAACCGATGTTCCCGTGCCCTCGGGCGAAGATGCCATTCAGGATAAATTGGCTCTCGAAGAGGTTTTAAAAGCTTTGCCCAAAAAAGACCAAACCCTTATAAGGCTCAGATATTTCAAGGGGTTTACGCAAAGTGCGACAGCCGAAAAACTCGGAATGTCACAGGTGCAGGTTTCAAGAAAGGAGAGAGCCGTGCTTGCGATTATGCGAAAAAAGCTGACGGATGATTATTCTCAGTCGGCAACATAGGCTCTGACTCTAAGCGGGATACCGAGACTGTCGGCAAGCTCTCTGCATTTTTCAATATCCTCTTGTGGGATCACATCGACCACCGAAAAACGCAGATCCTGACCGTACTGTTTACACTCTTTTGCAAATTTGATGATGGCGTCAAACGATTTTTCACCGAATGCCGGAGCACACAGCTCACAGTATTTTTCGCTGCTGTATTCGTTAAGGCTTATCGAGATTTTATCGGTATTTTCACATAATTCCTTGGCTGTCGGCTTTTTGTTGAGCAGGTCGGAAAGGCCGTTCGTATTAAGACGAACCTTTAAGCCGAGCTTTTCGTGAATGTATTTGCACGTCTTTATGAGATTGTCATATGCAAAAGTCGGTTCACCGTATCCGCAGAATATAACCTCGCCGTTGTAGCCGGTGAAATCGTATTCGTCAATAGCTTTTTTAATTTCATCAAACGAGGGGTTGTGACCCGAGAACCAAAGCGTGTCCGCGTCGCCTACCGAATCCGAATTATTGCGGATGCAGAATTTGCATTTGCACGGACAGGAATTTGTGATGTTAAGGTATACGCTGCCCTCAAAGGTGTAAACTATGTCAGCCATTAAAAAGACTCCCTTTAGGATAATTTTGTTTTGAATTTAACTTTATCAAGCGCCGGAGCGGCAATATAGTAGATTATTGCACTGCCGACTGCCTGAATAATCGAGAACGGAACGGATGTTAATGCCGTGGGGAACGAATATAAAAGTCCCTCCGCAAGAAGGTAACCGAAGATTGTTATAAGACCGGAAACAAGAGGCATAAACGCGGTGGTCTTATTAAGAATTTTGTTGGGGCTCTTCGTTGCGTGGCAGGTATAAACGAGTGCAAACGGCAGAGCGTTAAGAGCCTTAATTACTGCCGTAAACGGAGCCCAAGCGGCAGCACCGGCAAGTATATCGGCACAAAAACCGCCTATTGCCGCAGCCGCCATTGCGTACGGAAGCGGAAGAATACATGCGGCAAGGTAAATCATACTGTCGCCGAAGTGGAGATAACCGTCGTTTATACCGGTGTTAAATTTGATGTATGCCGTCATTACGGCAATAAGAGCGGCAAAAACCGCAGCTTTAACAAGGTTTAAAAGCGCTGTCATTGATTTTGATTTTGTGTTCATAGTGGTCACCATATTCTTTCGTAGTGAAATATCCGAGAAGCTCGCGGTGCCGGACTGCAGGGCGCAATACGGCTCTTTGCGAGATGCTTTACATAAGCTTCCCCAAATATTTTTCAAAATTTACCCCGAAATTACGATCCGTGTTTTCTTCGTAAGAATCCCTTATGGCGCCTTCAAGGAATTCTACGGCTTTTTCGGTGGCACATAGCGGAGTTTCGCCTTTTACGGTAAGTCCCGCAACAGCCGCGGCAAACAGATCACCCGTACCGGAAAAGCTTCCGCCGTATTTTTTGGATGAAACAGTTTTGAAACCGCTTTTATCGGCGACAACGTTTAAAACGGTGTCGTCTTTTTTTATGCCGGTAACAATGACCGTGCTCAGAGTATCGTTTAAAAGGGACGATGCGGCTTTTGCTATATCGTCCGGTTCCGATGAAGAGAGAGCTTCGTAGCTTTCCCCCGTCAGAACACACAGCTCCGTGAGATTCGGAGAGATAATGTCGGCCCTTTTTGCGAGACGCGTTACGGCGTCGCACATAGCCTTGTCGTATATATCGTAAATTTTTCCGTCATCCGCCATAACGGGATCACAGAAAAAAACGGTGTCGTCATTTTGAAATTCGTCAAGAAAACGAAATATTTTTTCCGCCTGACGGTGCGACGCTATAAAGCCTGTAAGAATGCCGTCAAAGCGAACGCCGAGCTTTTTCCACTCGCTTGTGAAAAAATCCATTTTATCGGTAAAATCATCGCAGTAAAAGCTCTCAAAGCCTGTTTGATTTGACAGTACCGCCGTCGGCATCGGGCAGCATTCAAGCCCAAGAGCCGATATAACCGGTATAGCCGCCGTGAGAGAGCATTTGCCGAAGCCGGAAAGGTCGTTTATAACGGCTATTTTTTTCATGGTTTTTAACACCCTTCCGTTTTTTCGAGATGATTTTTTGCCGAAATACGAGTCGGTATTTAATACTTGCCCAACTCCTGATTTTAATATATAATATACCCGATGTGTCATTATTGAAATACACAAAAACTAAAATTTTTTAGGGGACAGTTATGGAGAATACTGTGGATTCCGGACTGAATAAGGAAAACATACCGCTGTATATGCGAGTTTACGAATATTATAAAGACTTAATCACCGAGGGCAAGCTGTCGCCGGGCGCGAGGCTTCCGTCAATACGGCGATGCGAAAGGGAACTGTCGGTAAGCCGCACTACGGCTGAGGCGGCGTATTTTCAGCTTGCGGCGGACGGATATGTTGTATCAAAGCCGCAGAGCGGGTACTTTGTGACGGATGTTGCGCGGCGTGAAAAAAAAGACGGCACGGTAAGAGGGATAAAAGAACTTGAGCCGAAAACCGACTATGATTTCACTTCTCTCTCGGCAGACAGGGAGAGCTTTGATTTCACGCTGTGGCGAAGATACATCAAAAGTGCTTTGAGGCAGGATGAAAGACTGCTGTCCTACGGCGAGGCGCAGGGGGAACGCGAGCTTAGGGAGGCTCTTTGCAAATACATCACGGAGCACAGAAATGCGGTCTGCTCACCCGATAACATAGTCATAGGCGCGGGCGTGCAAAGCCTTTTACATATAATATGCGCTGTGCTGCCGCGTTCGCAAAAGGTCTTTTTCGGAGAGTCGGAATTCGAACAGGGCGCAGCGGTGTTTTCCGACCACGGCTTTAAATCATGCCGTACAAAAGAAGAGGCCGATATAATTTATGTGAGTCCGTCGCATATAAACCGCCTCGGCGACGTTATGCCGACAAGTGAAAGACTTCGTCTTATCCGTCTTGCGGACAGAGAAAACAAGCTTATAATCGAAGATGATTACGACAGTGAGTTTGGATATTTCAATCGCCCCACACCATCGCTTCAGGGACTTGACTGCGGCAGAAATGTAATTTATATCGGTACGTTTTCAAAGCTGCTTTTACCGTCTATCAGACTCAGCTTTATGATACTTCCGGACGCGCTGCTCGGCGAATACGAAAAAAAGGCGGAGCTGTATAACCAAACCGCCTCAAAGACCGAACAGATAGCATTGTGCAGCTTTATCCGCGACGGAAATCTGTCAATAAGAATAAGAAAAATCAAAAGACTGTATACCCAAAAAATGAAGCTGCTGACATCAGCCCTGAAAGAGGTTTTCGGCGATAAAGCCAATATCTACATCGGCGAAACGGGCTTTGTTTTAAGACTCGAAATAAAGTGCGCCATGTCGGAAAAAGAAATCGCGGAGCGAGCGCTTATAAGCGGCGTGGCGGTAAAGGAGAGCGGCACGGGGAAAAAATATCCTCAGATTTTGCTCTTGTGCTCGTCCGTGGCGTCCGAAGATTTTTTGCCGGCTGCAAAAAGACTTTACGGCAGTATATTCGGAGTATAAAAAACGTTCGTAAAACGCTGTTTATATGTTGTATTACGCGTTTTACTGTGATAAAATATCAGCAATAAAAAGCAATACCGGGAGGTAAATATGCAGACAGACTTTTATGAGGACAGGCTCAGGGTGTTCCTTGAGGAGTTCAAAAAAAATACCGTGGCATACAGTGAAAAAATCGAAGGCTTTTTATATAAGCCGTGCGAATATAAAGTCGGTAACGAATTGCCCGTTGTTGATGAGAGCTTTAAGAGCTTTGAAAAAAATGACCGCTGGGGCGGAAAATATGATGCACACGCCTGGTTCTGTAAAAAACTGATTGTTCCGAAAGAACTGACAGGCAAAAATCTCGAGCTCACCGTCTCCACTCAGCTTGACGGTTGGGATGCGGTAAATCCCCAGTTTATAGCGTATGTTGACGGCAAATTGCAGCAAGGGCTTGATGTGAATCACCGCGAAATATTCCTTGATAATGCAAAGGGCGAATATGATATCTTCCTTTACGCCTATTCCGGCAGAAACGACTGCTTGCTTGATTTTAACGTGACTCTCAATGCGTATTACGAAAACGCACGCCGCCTCTATTATAAAATTGCCGTGCCGTATGAGGTTACGCTTTATCACGAGCCGTATGAAAAGGTCTATGTCGATATTGAAAACTACGTTGTCGGCGCAATAAATCTCATTGATATGCGCGTGCCCGGTTCAAAAGAATTTCTTGACTCCGTCGATACTGCCGAAGCATATCTCGACAGGGAATTCTACGGCAAATACTGCAAAAAAGAAGACGTAAACGCCGTCTGCATAGGCCATACGCATATAGACGTAGCTTGGCTCTGGACTCTTGCACAGACGAGGGAAAAGGTGCTGCGCTCTTTTTCGACCGTACTTGAGCTTATGAAAAAATATCCCGAATACAAGTTTATGTCGAGTCAGGCGCAGCTCTATAAATTCCTGAAAGAGGAAAGCCCCGAGCTTTACGCCGAGGTAAAAGAAATGGTACGCCTCGGCAGATGGGAGGTCGAGGGCGCCATGTGGGTCGAGGCGGACTGCAATCTGTCGTCGGGCGAGAGCCTTGTAAGACAGATACTATACGGCAAGAGCTTCTTCAAAAACGAATTCGGCGTTGATTCAAAGGTGCTTTGGCTCCCCGATGTATTCGGTTATTCCGCGGCCCTGCCGCAAATCCTCCGCAAAAGCGGCGTTGATAAATTCGTGACCTCCAAAATCGGCTGGAGCGAGACCGATAAAATGCCGTATGACACCTTCTTCTGGAAGGGGATAGACGGTACCGATATATTCACGTATTTTATGACCGCGCAGGATAAGGTCAGAGGTAAAAAGCCGGCGACAAACGTCACTTACAACGCAAAACTCAACCCTTGTCAGCTCATAGGCGGATATGACCGCTATCAGCAAAAGGATATAAACAACGAAGTGATGATAACCTTCGGTTACGGAGACGGCGGCGGCGGACCTATAAGAAAAGACCTTGAATATTACGATGTGCTGAAAAAGGGCGTTTCGGGAGTACCGTGCGCTAAAATGGAATTTGCCGGCTCATTTCTTGAGCGAATTAAAAAGAGAGCCGAAAAAAATCCGAAAACTCCTTGTTGGCAAGGCGAACTGTATCTTGAATATCACCGCGGAACCTATACCTCCATGGCGCAGAATAAAAAGCTGAACCGCCGAAGCGAATTCCTTTATGAAAATGCCGAAATGCTGTCCGTGACGGCGCAAAAGCTGCTCGGAAAAGAGTACCCGAGGGAGGCTCTTCACGATGGCTGGGAGACAATACTTTTAAATCAGTTCCACGATATAATACCCGGCTCATCAATAAAGGAAGTATATGAGGTATCGCATCGGCAGTATGAAAAAATCGGCGAAGCGGGCAAAAGAATCAAAAACGACGCCGAAACCGCCGTCGCGGAAAATATAAACACACGCAGCGGAGTGCTCGTTTTTAATCCGAACTCCTTTGAGGCGAGCGGCGAAACAAAGCTTGACGGCAAAACCGTGTACGTTAAAAATATACCTCCGAAGGGATATAAGGTTGTAACGGATGTCTGCAATACAAATTCCGTAAAGGTTACCGATAAATTCCTTGAAAACAGGTTCTTTAAAATAAAGCTTGATAAGACCGGAGCGTTTTCTTCTCTGTTCGATAAGAAAAATAAACGCGAGGTGCTCAAAAAGGGCGAGCGCGGAAATGTGCTTACTGCATACGAAGATATTCCGCGTGACTACGACAACTGGGAGATAAGCAATTACTACACCGACAAGTCTTGGGAAGTTGATTCCGTAGTTTCAATAAAACCGCTGACGGACGGTGTCAGAGCCGGCATCGAGATAACAAGAAGATTTCTCTCAAGCACCATAGTACAGCGCATATGGCTCTATGAAAACACGCCGAAAATCGACTTCGAAAACGATATTGACTGGAAAGAAAGCCATATACTTCTCAAAACCGCCTTCCCCACGGACATAAATGCCGACAAGGCGACATATGACATACAATTCGGTACGGTTGAAAGACCGACTCACAAAAACACAAGCTGGGACGCGGCAAAATTTGAGGTGTGCGCGCATAAATTCGCCGACCTTTCCGAATACGGCTACGGCGTAAGCCTTTTAAACGACTGCAAGTACGGCTATGATATTCACGACTCGGTTATTCGCCTTACGCTGATTAAGTGCGGAAACTATCCCAATCCCGACGCCGATAAATGCAGGCACGAGTTTACATATTCGCTGTTCCCGCACAGCGGTGATTTCAGAGAGGCAGGTACGGTAAAGCTCGCTTATCTGCTCAATTCTCCGCTTGAGGCGAAAAAAATCGGAAGTCAAAACGGTATTCTTCCCGAAGAATATTCCCTTTTGTCTATTGATTCGGAAAATGTCATATGCGAGACAGTGAAAAATGCAGAGGACGGCGACGGCGTAATCGTGAGATTGTACGAGTGCTGTAATTCACGCGCAAATGTAAATCTCACGCTCGGCTTTGATTTCGACGATGTGTACTTGACCGACCTTCTCGAAAATGAAGAGAGAAAGCTTCGAAAACACGGCAGAACGGTAAATCTTACGTTGAAACCGTTTGAAATAGTAACTTTAAAGCTGAAATAAAACAGATTGCTTTTTTTCGAAAGGATAGGTGCTTAAAATGAAAAAATTTATGGACGACGACTTTTTGCTGTCAACCGATACCGCAAAGGATCTCTTCAGGGCGGCAAAAGAAATGCCTGTATTCGATTGGCATTGCCACCTGTCGCCGAAGGAGATATACGATAACAAAAATCCCGACGATATAGCTGAGCTGTGGCTTTCTTATGACCACTACAAGTGGCGCGCCATGCGTTCGTTCGGCATTGACGAAAAATATATCACGGGCGACGCCGACGGCTATGATAAGTTTAAGGCGTGGGCTAAAACAATGCCCTATCTTATAGGTAATCCGCTTTATCATTGGACTCATCTGGAGCTTCAAAGATATTTCGGAATTTATAAAACGCTGTCTCCCGAAACGTGCGATGAGATATGGGAAAAATGCAACGCAAAAATCAAAAAAGGCGGCTTTTCTCCGCGCGAGCTTATAGAAAAATCGGGTGTTGTGTGCGTCTGCACAACAGACGACCCGGCCGATACACTTGAATACCATAAGCTTTTGGCTAAGGATAAGAGCTTTTCATGCCGCGTGCTTCCGGCGTTCAGACCGGAAAAGGCTCTCGGTATAGAATTGCCGTCGTTTCCGGAGTGGCTCTCACGTATGGAAAAAACAGCGGGCATTAAAATAGATTCTTATAAGACGTTAAAAGAAGTCCTTAAAGAAAGAATACGCTATTTTGATTCCGTAGGCTGCCTTGCCTGTGATCATTCTTTTTCATATATACCATATGAAAAATGCGGCGAGGATGAGCTCGAAGAGATATTCAGAAAGGGTGCGGCAGGCGAAAAACCGACAGAATTTGAGTGCGACTGCTACAAAACCGACCTTTTAACCGAGCTTGCAAAAGAATACGCGGCACACGATTGGGTCATGGAGTTACACGTAGGTGCTCTTCGCAACAACAACACAAGAATGTTTAAGAAAATCGGTGCCGATTCGGGCTTCGATTCGATAGATGACTGCAACACGGCTTCGGGACTTTCAAAATTCCTCGACTCGCTTGACAGCCAAAACGCTCTTCCCAAAACGGTCATTTTTAATCTTAACCCGCGTGACAATTTTGTCTACGGCTCTATGATAGGTAATTTCCAGGGCAGCGGCAATTATTCAAAAATACAGTACGGAGCGGCGTGGTGGTTCAACGACAATTACGACGGAATGAGAAAGCAGCTTGCGACGCTCGCAAATCTCGGATGTCTCGGCAAATTTATCGGTATGGTGACGGATTCGAGAAGCTTTTTGTCATATCCGCGCCACGAATATTTCAGACGTATTCTCTGCGAATATATAGGCGACCTTGTGGAGGAGGGAAAATATCCGCGCGATATGGAATTTCTTAAAAATATCGCGGAGGATATATCGTATAACAATGCCGCGGCTTACTTTGGCATTTGACAAGCCGAGGTTAATATAATAAAATACATAGAGTGAGCAGCCCGAGCAGTTGCGGAGCGCTTTGCGCGATGAGGAAAGTCCGAGCATCACACAGCAGGGTAACGGCTAACGGCCGCCGAGGGTGACCTCCGGGACAGTGCATAGAAATATACCGCCGCTTTTGCGGTAAGGGTGGAATGGCGAGGTAAGAGCTCACCGGAATGTCGGTAACGGCATTGCCAGGCAAACCCTACCCGATGCAACATCGACAGAAGTTGTCAGCTGGGCAAATACTTCGAAGGATGGCTTGAGCGTGCCGGCAACGGTACGCCTAGACAGATAACTGCTTTAAACGACAGAACTCGGCTTACAAGGCTGCTCACTCTTTTATTTCCGCCTCATATGATGATATGGGGTGGTTTTAATGTTAGAGGGCTTTTTCGGCGCGGTTTTTGTGGGACTTATAATATTGGGCGTCTTTGCCGTAGTATATGCTGTGCTGTTAAAACTGTTGCTGAAAGCAAAATACGAATACTATGTACTTATCCCGTCTAAGCATTGCGGGAAAAATGTGTCTGCGGCAGTATACGCCGCGAGAATGAAAATGAATCTTATAGGCGATGAGGATTACGGTAAGGTTATAGTGCTTGACACGGGAATGACCGAAAAAGAAAAGCTCGGCTGCCAAAATATTTGCCGTGAAACAAACGGCATATATCTTTTTACCGCCGAGGATTTAGAGGAATATTTGAAATGAGCGAAACTCACGAAAAAGAAATAATAGAGGGTACGGTAGAGGACATAAGGTTCAGAAATGAGCAAAACGGATATACCGTACTTTCCGTCGGCTGTGATGATGACCTTATCACGGCCGTCGGCGTATTTTCCGATATTTCCGTCGGCGAAACCGTAAAGCTTCAGGGTGAATGGACTTATCACACAACCTTCGGCAGGCAATTTAAGGTGGAGGCGTTTGAACGCAATATGCCGGCAACAACCGAACAGCTTTATAATTATCTTGCCGCAGGCGCAATAAAAGGAATAGGCAGGGCTACGGCAGAGCGTATTGTGGATATGTTCGGCGAAAAAGCATTCGATTATCTCGAAAGCAATCCCGAGATGCTCTCAAAGGTCAAGGGCATTTCGCCGGAAAAGGCAGAAAAAATCTGCGCGTCATATCGCAGCCAGTTTGCGATACGCAGCATTACCATGACGCTCGAATCGTACGGTATAGGTCCGCGCGAGTGCCTTGCCGCATATAAAGCGTTCGGCGGTGATGTGGTGGGCAAGGTCACGGAAAACCCCTACGTTCTCTGTTTGCCCGAGGTCGGCGTACCGTTTGACCGAGTTGAGACAATAGCTGACAATCTTCCGCACAGACCGAATGATTCATACAGGATAAAGGCGGGTATAGAGCATATTTTAAGACATAATTTATATGTTGACGGACACACCTGCATACCGCGTGATAAGCTTTTGCGCGTGGCTGCCGAATTTCTTAATACAAATGCAGATACCGTAGATATAATGACGGACGAGCTTTGTCATGAAAACCGACTTGTCTCAAAGGTGTTTACCGACAAGGAGTACGTCTTTTTAATTCAGGCGTTTCGCGATGAAAAGAGTATAAGCGACCGCATAAAGGTGCTTTTGAATTTTCCGCCGGCAGGCCATTCGGCACTTGACAGCGAAATAGAGAAAATCGAAAAAGCCGATAATATATCGTATGCCGAAAAGCAAAAGCTTGCCATAAAGACAGCGGTGAACAAGGGCATACTGATTTTGACCGGCGGTCCCGGAACAGGTAAAACCACCACGCTCAAAGGCATACTTCGTCTCTTCCAAAGCGAGGGGCTGGACATAAGTCTTGCGGCACCCACGGGAAGAGCGGCAAAAAGAATGACCGAGCTTACCGGCAAGGAGGCTAAGACCATTCACCGACTTTTGGAGGTTGAGTGGGACGAGCATGACAGACCTACATTTAAACGAAATATCCGCAATCCGCTTGAGTGTGAAGCTCTTATACTTGACGAGCTCTCCATGGTGGATATAAGTCTTTTTGCGAGTCTTTTAAACGCATTGCCTCTCGGTTGTCGCCTTATTATGCTCGGTGACTCCGATCAGCTGCCGCCGGTCGGTGCAGGCAATGTGCTTCACGATTTAATTGAATCGCACCTTTTGCCTGTGGTTGAGTTGAAGGAGGTTTTCCGTCAGTCCATGGGCAGCCTCATAGTTACCAACGCACACCGTATAGTGAACGGTGAAAAAATCGTGACAGACCGAAAGGACGGCGACTTCTTTTTGATGGAACGGCAGACCCCGGCTCTTGCTGCGAAAACGATAGCGGAGCTTTATGCCGAGAGACTGCCGCGCGCATATTCGTATTCTCCGCTTAGAGATATACAGGTGCTTTGCCCGTCGAAAAAGGGCGAGGCCGGCACGGTAAATCTCAACAAAATACTTCAGTCTCTTGTAAATCCGCCGTCGGATAATAAAAACGAGCTGAATTCGGGCTTTCGTCTTTTCCGCGAGGGCGACAAGGTAATGCAGATAAAAAACAATTACGATATCCATTGGGACAGCGATAAGGAGTCCGGCGATGGAATTTTTAACGGAGACATCGGAATAATCGAAAAAATAGACTTAAAGAGCGAGACTGCGTTTATAAGCTTTGACGACAGAACCGCACAGTACGCAAAGGAGCAGATGACCGAGCTTGAGCTTGCATATGCCGTTACCGTGCATAAAAGTCAGGGCAGCGAATTTAAAGCCGTTATAATGCCCGTCGTAAATGTAATACCGCAGCTCTGTTACAGAAATCTGCTTTATACCGCCGTAACAAGGGCGAAGGAGCTTATGATAATTGTCGGCACGGAAGACGAGGTTGTGAAAATGGCGGCTAACGATAAAAAAACACGTCGCTATTCGGCACTGAAAAAGCTGCTGCTTAATGATGCCGCTCCCGCAATTCTCGGTACAACGGGTATTTAAAAGAGCTGAACCGATTTTTAAGAGCAAACAAAAGACACCCCTTGGGCACTTTAAGTACTCAAGGGGTGCTCTTTTATCTTGGATTATATCAGGCTTCTTCTTTTTTCTTTTTGATTATCACGCCTGCCGCGGCAGCCGCCGTAATAACGGCAAATGACGATAACGCAATACCGCGTTTTGCGCTTCCGGTTTTTGGAATTTTGGATGAGACCTTATTTTCGCCGCCTGAAAGTCTTACTTCAGCGCGCTCTTCGATATTCTCCGAAGTGTTTTCCGTTGTATCCGCCGGAGCTGTTTCGGTTACGGGTGCAGGCTCGTTTTCGCCGATTATAAGCTTTGCGGCGTCATTTATGAACGGATAATCCTTAATTTCATCGTCGCTTAAGTGCGTAAAGGTAAATGTTTTTTCCTTTATGAGCCTTTGCGGACTGTTGAGACGGTATCTGACCTTTATGCTGATGGGCTGAGTGCTTTTGGCAAAGCAGTGGTCGGTCATGGAAATTACCTCGGTACTGCCGGCGCCTATTCCGGAGTATGAATTGTACTCCGGGAAAAGGTTGAAGCCCTTAGCCGAAATGTCGAGAATATCTATTGTGTATTGCTCCGAGAGATTTGTAAATACAAGTGCCGTGTCCTCCGACGTGTGAAAGCCGGAGTTTGTATTGTCAAATCTCATGTAGAGACCGTCCGCCGGATTCTGGGCAAGCTCAAATTGCGGATATTTAGGATTTGAGTATATATCCTTTATACTGTCGCCGAACATAAACTCGAGTATAAACTCGCGAGAGTATAAGTCCCAGTTGCTTTGACCGTGGAACTGTCCCTTTATAAACCATGTGTTTTCCGGAAGATAAGAGCAGGTGGCGTCTATATCCCTGTCGGGAGATATGTGCCAATGCTTTTTGTTGCTGCACTGTGTTCCGACGGGAGCGTAATCCTCCGGAAACTGCTCTCCGAACGGAGCGCAGGCAGAGCCCGATGAAGTGTGCACGTCTATTATATAGTCGGAGTTTTTGTATGTACCGGTAACGCCGTTTATGCCCGTATTGGACATTATGGCTATCTGAGTGCCGGCTTTTTGTGCTCTTTTAAGACCCTCACTCATATTAGCGAGCGCGTTGTAGTGAAATTCGTCCGAGGCTGCTATCAGCGGAGCGGCCGCGACGGGGTCTACATATCCGTCTCTTATAAGACGGGCTTTCACTTCGTCGTATACGTTAAGAGGGATAAAGTCCCATATACTGCCGAATTTGTCAATGTAATCCACAATGTATTTCTGCGCGACGAGATTGACTATTTTGTTGAGGTTTTGGTAGCCGCCTGTAAGAGATGACAGGAACTCGAGTATCCATTCCCACTCGTTTTCGGAGCGGAACCCGATTTCGACAAACTGCAATATCGTCGGGAAGTCAAGCGTTATATCGTTGCCGAGCAACGGGTCGCCTACCATATTGGTTCCGCCTATTGCCGGAACGTTGAGACAGGCTTTGTGAACCTTTGCTTTTTCGCCGTAATAATAGAGATACGAGGCACCGCATTGACCGCCGAAGCTGAGGCCGTATATATCTACCTTGTCGGAACCTGTCAATGCTCTTACTTCATCGATATATGCGTCAATATCCTTTGCGTATTGCGCCTGACCCTTACGCCAATCGTTGGTGTAAATGAATATGTAGTCGGCGGCATTTTCAACGCCCTGCTGTGTAAGTTTTTCCACGAAGCCGGTCATTATGGGCTTTTCGCCGATGTACTCCTCCTGACCGTTTGCAATAAGCGTGGACATTCGCGTGGCCTCGGCGCCCTTCGGGAAGGTATCGAGGTTGTACTTCGATGAGCCGTCCGCATTGCAGGCTATCGGGTCCATCACGTCGAGAAGAATCGTACCGAGTGTGTCCACAAGCGGATCGGGGTTGCCTTTTGCATATTCCTTCGCGCCGTTTGCAAGCTCCTTGCCGTAGTCGTTTAAAACGTGCTCCTTGACCTTGTCAAAGTCAAGACCCCAGGCTTTTTCACCGGTGTCCTGATTAAAGAGCTTCGGGCCGCTGTATCCCTGCAAGAGAATGACCGGATAAACTTTTTCTTTTTTGCCGTCTGCCGCAAAGGCCGCCACAAAGAGCGAACCTGCTGCCAGTATCAGCGACAAAAGTACCGCTAAAAACCTTTTCATTTTTTTACTCCTCCAAGCTTTGTGCATTTTATACACAAATTATTATTGATTATAACATTTTTAATTCAAATTGTAAATAAAATATTTTTCGTTTCGTATAACCCCTGTTTGTGTTAAGCAAAATTCGGCTTTTCGCTCTTTTTTATTGACTTTAATACGCTTTGGTGTTAACATAACAAGGATATGCCAATCCGCAGGAGGGAATTTTATGAATATTTCAAGCTCACTTGCATCGCTTATAAGCGTGCCGTCGGATAATATTATATATGCCGTTATCTTGTTTGTTATAGGCCTTGTGCTTATAGTTAAGGGCGGCGATGTTTTTGTTGACGCCGCTACATGGATAGCCGAAGCTACGGGGATTCCGAAATTCATAATCGGTGCTACGGTAGTCAGCTTTGCCACGACGCTTCCGGAACTTCTTGTTTCGTCAATAGCGGCGGCAAAGGGGCAAAACGATATGGCAATAGGCAATGCCGTAGGCTCGGTAACCGCCAATATCGGACTTATAATGAGCATTTCCGTTTTGTGTATGCCGGCCGTCATTAAACGCAGCTCCGTTGCATTAAAGGGCTCGCTTATGATTCTCGCAGTTGCCGCGCTTTTCGCATTTTCTTATGACCTTGATTTAAATCTTTGGCAGAGCATTATAATGATAGCGATATTTGCCGTCTTTATGATAGAAAACATCATTTCCGGCAAAAAATCTCTCTCCGCCGATTCCGGCGAGGTTGAGAAAATGGAACACACCGGAAAGCAGATGGCGCTCAATATAGTTAAGTTCTTGATAGGTGCCGCGGCCGTTGTTGTGGGAGCCGATTTGCTCGTTGACGACGGTACCGTGATAGCTCGCCATTTAGGCGTGTCCGAGGCGATAATCGGCGTTACCATAATAGCGATAGGCACATCCTTGCCCGAGCTTGTAACAACTCTTACCGCCGTTGCCAAAAAGCAGTCGGAGCTTTCCATAGGCAACATTATAGGCGCAAATATCATTGATTTGACTCTCATTCTTCCGATATGCGCGTTTTTATCGGGCGGAACTCTTACGGTCGGCAAGCAGTCGGCGTTCCTTGATATGCCGGTTTGTTTGCTCGTCATAGCGATAGCCATAATACCTACGTTGATTTTCAAAAAGCTCAGCCGTTGGCAGGGTGCTTTGATGGTTTGTATTTATATCGGCTATGTGGCGGTGCTTGTCACGAATTCGTCCATGCATTATCTTCCGTTTTAAATGATAGGGGCTGTATTTTTTACAGCTCCTTTTTTTCGGAATTTTCAAAGGTCGTTTTTATTTTTATGTTTAATATTTGTATTGAAATAGAACCCGAAATATGATAAAATTTTCAATTAAGTAAAAGCATTTGTTTGAAAGGTCGGTGTATTGTTTGAAAGCGTATTTGATGCTTGAAGACGGTTCCGTATATGAGGGAACCGCAAGGGGCGATTTTAAAGAAACTGCCTGTGAAATAGTGTTTAACACTTCCATGACCGGATATGTTGAAATCCTTACTGACCCGTCGTATGCGGGGCAGGGAGTTGTTATGACCTATCCCATGATAGGCAATTACGGTATAAGCCGAGAGGATTTTGAGAGCGAAAGGCTTCAGCCGAGTGCCTTTATAGTCCATGAGCTCAGTTCCGACCCGTCAAATTTCAGATGCACCGATACAATAGAGAATCTTTTAAAGGAATACAATATCCCGTGCATATCGGGCGTTGATACGCGCGCCGTCGTAAAGAAACTGCGCGAGAGCGGAACCATGCGCGGCGTACTCACTTCGGATATCGGCGACAGGGAAAGGCTTATGGATGTCATTAAGTCCTTCCGTCAAATTGACCTTGTCGGCAGCGTTACCGCAAAGCAGACAAAGGTGTACGGCGAAGAAAACACCGGTGCTGAAATAGCACTTATGGATTTCGGAACAAAGCGGAATATAATAAATAATCTCGTGAAGAGAAACTGCATTGTAACGGTTTATCCGTCATTTACGTCGGCAGACGAAATAATAAAGACATCGCCCGACGGCATTATGCTTTCAAACGGCCCCGGCGATCCGTCGGAATGCGTCGATATAATCAAAGAGATAAAAAAGCTTTACGATTACGGTATACCGACCTTTGCAATCTGCCTCGGCCATCAGCTTATGGCACTTGCCAACGGCGGCGAGACCGAAAGAATGAAGTACGGTCACAGGGGCGCAAATCACCCGGTCAAATTCCTTAATGAAGACAGGACCTACCTCTCGTCGCAGAACCACGGCTATATGGTAAACGGCAAGGGGCTGCCGGATAACGCCGAAATTAACTGCATAAACGTAAACGATAAGACCGTTGAGGGAATAGTTTATCACGGAAAGCCCGTGTTCACCGTGCAGTTCCACCCGGAGGCCAACGCAGGTCCGCGCGATACGGCGTTTTTGTTTGACAGATTTTTGAAGATGGCAGCGGAGGGCAGATACGATGATTGATAAGACGATAAAAAAGGTACTTGTTATCGGCTCCGGTCCTATTATCATAGGTCAGGCTGCCGAATTTGACTACGCCGGAACTCAGGCGTGCCGCTCTCTGAAGGAAGAGGGGATAGAGGTTGTACTTGTAAACTCAAACCCCGCTACAATAATGACAGACGGCGATATAGCGGATAAGGTGTATATCGAGCCGCTGAATGTTCCCACGCTCACCAAGATAATAGAAAAAGAAAAACCCGATTCGATTCTCCCCACGCTCGGCGGTCAGACAGGACTCAACCTTGCTATGGAGCTCGACGAAAAAGGCGTTTTAAAGGCCAACGGCGTGCGCCTTATCGGTATCAAGGCGTCCTCTATCAAAAAGGCTGAGGACAGGCAGGAATTTAAGGATACCATGGAAAAAATCGGCGAGCCGTGTATCGAGTCGCTCGTTGTACACGACGTTGAGGCTGCGGTTGAATTTTCCGATAAGATAGGCTATCCCGTAATAGTCCGCCCGGCATATACGCTCGGCGGTACGGGCGGCGGAATTGCCGACGATGAGGAGGAGCTTCGCGAGATATGTTCAAACGGACTTCGCCTGTCGCGCGTAAACGAGGTCCTTATCGAGAAATGTATTGCCGGCTGGAAAGAGATAGAGTATGAGGTAATGCGTGACGGCAAGGGCAACTGCATTACCGTATGTAATATGGAAAACCTTGACCCCGTAGGAGTTCATACCGGTGACTCGATAGTTGTCGCACCGTCTCAGACCCTTATGGATAAGGAATATCAGATGCTGCGCTCCGCGGCTCTTAACATCATAACGGAGCTTGGCATAGAGGGCGGCTGCAATGTTCAGTTTGCACTTCATCCCGATTCATTCCGCTATGCCGTAATCGAGGTTAACCCGCGTGTTTCACGTTCCTCGGCACTTGCTTCAAAGGCAACCGGCTACCCCATAGCGCGTATTGCCGCAAAAATAGCTCTCGGACTCGGGCTTGACGAGATACCGAACGCGATTACCAAAAAAACATATGCTTCGTTTGAGCCGGCTCTCGACTACTGCGTCGTTAAAATTCCGAAGTGGCCGTTTGACAAGTTCGTAAACGCAAAACGTACACTCGGCACACAGATGAAGGCGACCGGCGAGGTTATGGCAATTTCACGTTCATTTGAATGTGCGCTGCAAAAGGCTCTTCATTCGCTTGAAGAAAACAAGACAAGCCTTTTGATGTCCGAGTATACCGATAAAAGCTGCGACGAGCTGCTCGAGCTTCTTAAAAATATCGACAACACGCGTCTTTATGTTGTGGCGGCGTCGATTTATAACGGCATTTCTCTCGGCAAAATACATGACATCACAAAGATTGATATGTGGTTTCTGACGAGAATAGAAAATATCGTCAATATGGAAAAAACGCTTATGACCGGCGCGTGTGACCGCGACACTCTGCTTGAGGCAAAGCGTCTCGGCTTTACGGACGACGTTATAGCAAATGATGTCGGCGTTTCCGAGGCGTCAATCAAAAATCTCCGCAGAATGTGGCATATCACTCCGTCATTCTCGATAGTTGATACCTGCGCCGCGGAGTTCAAGGCCGAAACGCCGTATTATTATTCGGATTACTGCGTTGAAAACGAGGTCGATACAACTCCGAAGAAAAAGAAGATTATCGTTCTCGGCTCGGGACCTATAAGAATAGGACAGGGCGTAGAATTTGACTATTGCTCGGTGCACTCTATTTGGGCGCTTAAAAAAGCCGGTTGCGAAGCCATAATCGTAAATAACAACCCCGAAACCGTATCAACCGATTTCGACGTTTCCGATAAGCTTTATTTTGAGCCTTTGACTCCCGAATACGTTACCAATATAGTCGAGGCGGAAAAACCCGACGGCGCAATAGTTCAGTTCGGCGGTCAGACCGCTATAAAGCTCACAAAAACGCTTAACGACCTCGGAGTCACGATTCTCGGTACCGACGCCGACCACGTTGACGCCGCAGAGGACAGAGAGCGTTTTGACGAGATACTCGAATACTGTGACATTCAAAGACCTAAGGGACATACCGTGTTTACCGTAAACGAGGCTCTCTCGGCGGCACATTCGCTCGGTTATCCCGTATTGGTAAGACCGAGCTACGTCCTCGGCGGTCAGGGCATGCAAATTGCCGCAAGCGACGATGACATAAGAGAGTTTATGGGCATCATAACCCGTACCATTCCCGATTTGTCCGAGCACCCCGTGCTTGTAGATAAATATCTTATGGGTCAGGAGGTTGAGGTTGACGCTATATGCGACGGCAAAAACATACTGATTCCCGGTATTATGGAGCACATTGACCGTGCCGGTATCCATTCGGGCGACTCGATTTCCGTCTATCCCGCAGTCACACTTTCCGAAAAGGTTCAAAAGACCATAGTTGATTATACAAAGCGTCTCGCTTCCGCGCTTCACGTTATCGGTATGATGAATATACAGTTCATCGTGCTCAAGGAAGAGGTTTACATCATCGAGGTAAATCCGCGTTCTTCAAGAACCGTACCGTATATAAGCAAGGTAACCGGTATTCCGGCTATTGCACTCGCTACAAGAGCTATGCTCGGCGAAAAGCTCTCGGACATGGGTTACGGCACAGGCCTTTTCAGAAACAGCGGATATTATGCAATCAAGCTTCCCGTATTCTCATTTGAAAAGATAATCGGTGCCGATACATCTCTCGGACCCGAAATGAAATCTACTGGCGAGGTGCTCGGTATTTCGCAAGATTACAACGAGGCACTTTTAAAGGCATTCGACGGCGGCGGAGTTTCGCTTCCTAAGGACGGCAAGATTATTGTCACCGTCCGCGATAAGGACAAGGCTGAGGTCTGTGAGATGCTTAAGGCGTTCAAGGATTCGCAGTTTAAGTTCTACGCAACTCCGGGAACGCGTAAGGCTTTGCTTGAGGCAGGCATAGATGCGAAGCCCGTAAATAAGCTCACCGGTGAGAGCCCCAATATTATGGATATGCTCCATTCGGGCGATGTCTCACTCATCATCAATACGCCTACTCACGGCAGACGCCCCGACAGAGACGGCTTTAAGCTTCGCCGAATTGCGGTTGAGAGCGGTACATCATGTCTTACCTCGCTTGATGCGGCAAAGGCTCTTATGGAGAGTACGTTTATAGTTCCGAGCGATAAAATGTCGCTTACCGATATTGCGACGCTCAAAATAACTCCGAACGTAAACTGATAATTCGGTTGTCGCTTAAAAGGACACCGAGACTTTACTTGACTTTTCTTTGAAAGGCTCTTGTGGTTCACAGGAGCCTTTTAATTGTAATTATGAATAAATTGTGAAGTTTTGTATTGCATATTTATACATTGTTTGTTATACTAAAAGGGCTATTTAAAAATCGTGGGAGTGTTTTATCGCTTCCGAAATCTCATTAAGAGGAGTAAAACTATGGCAGATAAGAAAAAAATAAGCCTCGGCGGTATAGACAACGCCGCAGAGGAAAAGGGCTCATTTATGAAGGCTCTTTGGCAGTTCATTAAGTTCCTTGTAGTAAGCGGACTTGTCACCATCATTCAGCTGGTGCTTGCGAACGTTCTTCCGCTTATCTTCGACAGTGTAACCGCCACTCTTCCCGCTTTCCTTCAGGGAATCTTCGCACCGAACACAATTTTTGACGCAGCTACCGCAAAGGGCGTTGAGCAGATAGGTAAATATGTTGTCGGCGGTGTTATAGAAAACGGAACCGTCATAGGCGGCGTAGTTACTTGGGGATATCTTCTTCCGTTCTTCCTTTCAAACCTTGTAGCCAATATCTACGGCTTCTATCAGAATAAAAAGACGACATTTAAATCTGACGCTCCCTGGTATAACTTCGCAATTTACATATTCCTTATGATTGCACTTATACTCTTCTCAACCTGGTTCCAGGGCTGGCTCGTCGGCGTTATCGGCAGATCCTCATGGGGCTGGTTACAGGCTCTCGCAAGAACCATTGCAGGTCTTGCGGCAGGCTTTGTTCAGATGGTAGTTCTCTTCCCGATGGAGAAATTCGTTCTTCTTAAAGAAAAGAAGAAAGACGGCGAAGATGATGCAGACGCTGACAAAAAAGAGGAAGCTAAGGCATAATTCAACCGATGAAAAAAGGTTCGCGTAAGCGGACCTTTTTTTGTTGCACATAAAATAAAAAGCGGCCGTAAGAACCGAAGCTCTTACAGCCGTCTTTTTGTTATAAATACGAATTTCAATTGGTTTGGTGGGTTATCAGAAAAGCCCCGACACATTCCCGTCATCGTCAACGTCTATTTTATACGCCGCAGGCTGCTTCGGGAGTCCCGGCATTGTCATTATGTCTCCTGTGAGAGCCACTATAAATCCGGCGCCTGCCGACAGGCGGACATCGCGTACTGTGAGTGTGAAGCCCTTCGGACTGCCGAGCTTTTGCGGGTCGTCCGACAGAGAATACTGCGTTTTCGCAACACAAATCGGGAGCTTGTCTTTGCCGAGCTTTTCAATTTCGGAAATTGCTTTTTCCGCATTCGAGGTGAATACAACATCTCCGGCGCGGTAAATCTCCTTTGCAAGAACATTCAGCTTTTCCTTTATTGAAAGCTTTTCGTCATATATGGGCTTAAAGTGAGCTTCTTTTGTCTCAATCGTTTTAACGACCTTTTCGGCAAGCTCTTTTCCGCCTTCTCCGCCGCGGGCAAATACCTCCGTAAGCGAAACCGGGACGTCTTTTTCCTTGCAAAAAGCTTCTATCGTTTCGATTTCCGCTTCGGTATCCGTCGCAAAACGGTTTATCGCAACCACAACGGGTAAGCCGTATTTTCTCATGTTTTCAATATGAGTTTCAAGGTTTACGATACCATTTTTCAGAGCGACGGTATTTTCCTTTGACAGCTCGGCCTTCGGCACGCCGCCGTTGTATTTCAGCGCGCGGATTGTGGCTACTATTACAACGCAGGAGGGCTTGAGGCCTGCACAGCGGCACTTGATATCGAGAAACTTTTCGGCACCGAGGTCTGCCCCGAAGCCGGCCTCGGTTATGCAGTAGTCGCCGAGCTTCAGCGCGAGACGTGTGGCGGTTACCGAGTTACAGCCGTGCGCTATGTTGGCAAACGGTCCGCCGTGCATTAAAGCGGGAGTGTTTTCGAGTGTTTGTACAAGATTCGGCTTTATTGCGTCTTTTAAGAGAGCCGCCATTGAACCGACTGCATTCAAATCCCTTGCGTATACGGGAGTACCGTCGTATGTGTATGCGGTGAGTATTGAGCCGAGGCGATCTTTTAAATCTTTGATTCCGGATGAGAGGCAGAGTATAGCCATAATCTCGCTTGCCACCGTTATCATAAAGCCGTCCTCACGCGGTACGCCGTTTACCTTGCCTCCGAGACCTATCACAACGTTTCTCAGCGCTCTGTCATTCATATCAAGGCAGCGCTTGAAGAGAATCCTTCTCGGGTCGATGCGAAGCTCGTTCCCCTGCTGAATATGATTGTCGATTATCGCGCACAAAAGATTGTTTGCGGCCGTTATGGCGTGCATATCGCCCGTGAAATGAAGATTTATGTCCTCCATCGGTATTACCTGAGCGTAACCGCCGCCGGCAGCACCGCCCTTTATTCCGAAAACAGGGCCCATAGACGGCTCACGCAAGGCTATTACGGCTTTTTTGCCTATGCGGTTCATCGCTTCGCCGAGACCTACCGTGACGGTGGTTTTTCCTTCGCCTGCAGGCGTCGGATTTATGGCTGTTACAAGTATGAGCTTGCCGTCCTCTTTGTTTTCATATTTTTTGAGCAGCGACAGCGGAAGCTTCGCTTTGTATTTGCCGTAAAATTCAAGCTCGTCGGCACTGATGCCGAGCTTTTCGGCAATGTCGGATATAGGCTTAATGTCGGCCTGTTTTGCTATTTCGATATCAGTTAACAATTAAAACCCTCCAAATGATAATATTCGATAGCACATATATTAAATTATAAATGAAAACACACAGTAAAACAAGCCTTATTTTTTAACCGGCACAGCCGCGTCAAGGTTGACAAGAACGGCTATTGAATGTATAATTTTTTATTATGTTGATAAGTGTGCCGTAATGCTTAAGCCGTTTCGCTTAAACGGATAAGACCCGCGACACGTTAAGGAGATTTTTACAGTATGGAATGGACAGGTCTTAACGAATTAAGAGAAAAATACCTCAGCTTTTTCGAAAGCAAGGGCCATTTGAGACTGCCGAGCTTTTCGCTCGTACCGCAGCACGATAAGAGCCTTTTGCTTATAAACTCCGGTATGGCTCCCATGAAAAAGTGGTTTACGGGCGAGGAAACGCCTCCGCGTAAGCGCGTAACAACTTGCCAAAAGTGTATAAGAACGCCCGATATAGAAAATGTCGGCAAAACCGCGCGTCACGGAACGTATTTTGAGATGCTCGGCAACTTCTCGTTCGGCGATTACTTTAAGCACGAGGTAATTCCGTGGGCATGGGAATTTTGCACCAAGGTATTGGAGATGGATCCCGAAAAACTCTACATCAGCGTTTATGAGGAAGATGACGAGGCTTACGATATATGGACTAAGGATATAGGCGTTGACCCGTCGCACATGGTTCGTTTCGGCAAGGAGGATAACTTCTGGGAGCACGGAGCGGGTCCGTGCGGACCGTGCTCGGAAATATATTATGACCGAGGCGAAAAATACGGCTGCGGCAAGCCCGACTGCAAGGTGGGCTGCGAGTGCGACCGTTATATCGAATTTTGGAACCTCGTATTCACTCAGTTCGAAAATGACGGTAACAACAATTACTCGCGTCTTGCGCACCCCAATATAGATACCGGTATGGGCCTTGAAAGACTCGCTTGCATATCGCAGGACGTTGACAACCTCTTTGAGGTTGATACGGTTCAGAATATAATGAAGCACATTATGAAAATTGCCGGCGTGAAATATCACGATGATGAGAAAAAAGATATATCTCTTCGTGTTATAACAGATCACGTAAGAAGCACCACAATGATGATATCCGACGGTGTTATGCCGTCAAACGAGGGCAGAGGCTACGTTTTAAGACGTCTTTTGCGCCGCGCAGCACGCCACGGCAGATTGCTCGGTATTGACAGACCCTTCCTCTACGAGGTTGCCGAGACGGTTATTAAAGAGAACGATACAGCTTACCCAAGTCTTCTTGAAAAGCACGACTTTATCATAAATGTTATTAAAGCGGAGGAGGAAAACTTCGCAAAGACCATTGATACGGGCCTTAATATGCTCGAGGAAATGGTTAAAAACACCGACGGTAAGGTTATGAGCGGTGCCGATGCGTTTAAGCTCTCCGATACTTACGGTTTCCCGCTTGACCTTACAAAGGACATTCTTGACGAAAAGGGTATGACCGTTGACGAGCAGGAGTATACGGCTCTTATGACCGAGGCTCGCAAAAAAGCTCGCGAGGCTCACAAGGACGCAGGCGCAGAGGCTTGGAAGAGCTCGGGCAATGCCACCAAGGGAATGGATAAAACCCCGTTTATCGGCTATGAAACACTTTCGGGCGACAGCGAGATACTCGCTGTTGTAGTTGACGGCGAAAAGAAACAGGCCGCAACGGAAGATGACAATATAACACTTGTGCTTTCCGAAACTCCGTTCTATGCGGAAAGCGGCGGTCAGGTTGGCGACGTCGGCGTTATCAAGGGCAACGGATTTGAATTTACCGTTGAAAACACCACTAAAACACATGAGGGCGTAGTTCTTCACCACGGCTACATCTCGGACGGCGAGACTGTATCGTGCGGCGACAAGGTTCACGCTGAGGTCAATCGTTCTGTACGTGAAGCCACCATGCGTAACCATACCGCGGCGCATCTTTTACAGGCGGCTCTGCGTAAAATACTCGGCACTCATGTTGAGCAGGCAGGCCAGCTTGTAAACAGCGAGGCTGTCAGATTTGACTTTACTCATTTCTCGGCTCTCTCGGCGGATGAGCTCAGAAAGGTTGAAAATACCGTAAACGAAGTAATAATGTCGGCCGTGCCGGTTGTTACAAGCGAAATGCCGATTGACGAGGCGAAAAAGCTCGGCGCAATGGCATTATTCGGCGAAAAATACGGCGATATCGTAAGAGTTGTAAAGGCAGATGATTTTTCTGTCGAGTTCTGCGGCGGTACGCACGTTAAAAATACGGGATCAATAGGGCTCTTCAAAATAGTATCCGAGTCATCGGTAGCGTCGGGCGTCCGCAGAATAGAGGCTGTTACGGGCAATAATGTTATGAAATACATTGATAAGAGCAATGAGCTTATTGCCGAAACCGCCAAAAACCTTAAGCTTACAAATTATCATGAATTGGCGTCCCGTGCCGCGGCTCTCTCTGCGGAGCTTAAAGAAAAGGAACGCGAAATATCGTCTTTGGAGGCAGAGATTGCAGCATCGAAAACTGCCGACCTTATGAAAGATGCAAAGCAGATAGGCGGTGCGCGCCTTGTCACAGCCGATATAGGCGAAGCCGGAGCCGATGCTCTTCGCTCGCTTTGCGACAAAGCACTTGAAAGCGGAGATGATATTATCGCCGTGTTCGCAGGCAAAAATGCCGAAAAAGGCACAGCGTCGTTCGCTTGCCGCGTCGGTAAAAAAGCCATAGAGTGCGGAGCTCATGCAGGTAATATAGTTCGCGAGGTGGCACGCGTTGCAGGTGGTGCAGGCGGCGGAAAACCCGACAGTGCCATGGCAGGTGCCAAAGACGTTTCAAAAATACCCGAAGCCCTTAAAAAGGCTTCCGAAATAGTCGGCGCTATGCTTTTAGGCAAGCGATAATAATCCGAGCTCGCCTAAAATGGCGTATTTTCGGCGTATTTTAACTTGTCGTCTTTGTGAGGCGTCAGCCTCACTGCATCCTCCGCATGAAACTCCACTCGAAAATCAGCTCATTTTAGGTCACTGATTTTTATGCTTGGCAGATTTTTATGCAGAGCGAGGCAAAAACGCAGTTAATCCTGTCGGATTAACGAGTATTTTAACATGGCTATGCGAAAAATCTGCAGCCTAAAAACGGGTTCGGATTTATTATTGCTTGCCTAAACGGAGGGTTTAAAATGGAAGATTGCCTTTTCTGCAAAATAATAGCCGGAGAAATTCCGTCAAAAAAAATATATGAAGACGATTTGTGCTATGCGTTTTATGATATAAATCCGCAGTCGGATACGCATTTTCTCGTCGTCCCGAAGCAGCATATCAGCGGAGCGGATAAGATAACAGGCGAAAATTCCGCTGTTGTTGCGCACATTTTTGAGGTGATTTCCTCTCTTACAAAGCAACTCGGCCTCTCATCCTATCGCATTATAAACAACTGCGGCGAGGGAGCCGGTCAAACGGTGATGCATCTTCATTTCCACGTTCTCAGCGGAGGTAATCTCGGCGAAAGACTCGTTTGATTATGAAACGGCCGCTTGCAGTTACGGGATTTACAATGCTCTTTACACTTCTTGTATTGAGCGGTTCAAATGATAAAGCGATAAGCGCAGTGCTTTTGGCTGCGCTTATCGCTTTTGTTGTTTTTATGTGTATTAAAAAGGTGAGGCGAGATAAAACCTTGCCTTTTGCGGCTCTCAGCGCGGCGGTTGCCGTTTTGCTCCTGATGTCAAATAACGCATACTATTTAGGCAAAGCAAAGCCACTAAACGGCAAAGAAGTAATCATTAGCGGCACCCTCTCGGATTTGCCGTACGAAAAGGACGGAAGCTTTTATTATGTGCTGAAAGCGGATACGGTGAACGGCGAAAAAAGCTCTCTGTCATTTCGTGTGGTATCAAAAGCTCCGCTCTGTATAGACGTGACGGACGAGGTCAGCCTTTCGGCAAAAGCATTCCTCTTAGGCGGCGACAGCGACGAAATACTCAAATACTATAAGTCAAAATCTTTGTTTCTCGGCGCGCATTCACCGGAAAATATAAGCATAAAAAGAGGAGATAAGAAAAGCATCGGCACTATGTTGCTTTTGCTTCGTCAAAAATTGACAAGCGAGACACTGTGCCTTCTGCCGAACACATACGGCGGCCTTGTGGCAGGGCTTTGTTACGGTGACAAGTCGAATATTCCCAGAAATGTCACTACGGCGTTCTCGGCAGCCGGAGTTTCACATTTGCTTGCCGTTTCGGGGCTTCACCTGAGTGTGTGGTCCTCGCTTTTGTATATGATTATGCGAAAGCTGCGTGTGTCGCGCCGTATCTCTTCTGCGTCGTCAATTGTGTTCATTATTTTCTTCGCAATACTCACGGGAATGAACCCTCCCGTTGTAAGAGCTGGCACTATGATAGGCCTTGTATTTGCTGCCGATTTGTTCAAGCGAGAAGCTGATTCTCTGAATTCAATAGGTCTTTCGCTTATTTTGTTGCTCGCGTTTAATCCGTATATGAGTACCTCTTTAAGCCTGTGGCTGTCGCTTGCCGCTACGCTCGGTATGATGTACTTCTTAAAGCCGCTGACACGGGCACTCGACAGACCGATAGCTAATGTAAAGCGAAACATCTTTACAATGGCGTATAAATCAGTATCGTCTCTCGTAGCTGTGAGCTTAGCGGTAACGGCAGCATCATTGCCTGTTTTTGCCGTCAGTCTGCCGACCGTCTCAACAGTATCCGTGCTTTCAAATCTGCTTATGGTTACCGTTGGCTCCGTTTGTATGACAAGCGGCGGACTCGGGGCACTTTTTATGCTCATAAAGCTTGATATTATAGGAAAACCGCTTGTTTTGCTATCGGGAATTACGGCGAAATATCTCACGGAAACAGCTGTTAAAATATCGGAATTTCACCACGCTTTGCTACCGATAGACTCGATTTTCACAAGAATCAGTATCGCCGCAGCGCTTATTGTTTTTGCAGTCATTTTGCTGCTCGGATACAAAAACAAAACAGTTGTAAAGCGAACTGCCATTACACTTTTCTGTATGATATTTTTATCCGCAGCCGTAGTTTCAACAGTACAAAACAATAAACTGTGCATTGCTGCCGTGTCGGTGGGCGACGGATCTGCCATTGTTATGAAGTACAAATATAAAACTTATGTCGTAGGTTGCGGCGGTAACTACTTTTCAGGCTCGGCGGTTTGTGATATAATAAATACATTGGGAAGCTCGAATATAGATTATATCATTTTACCGGAGGACAGCGAGAAAAGCCTTTCCGGTGTGAGACGTGTAAAGGAGACATACCGGATATCGTCGGCGGTTACGGCAACCGACCGCATAAAAGACGGCTTTTCCTTTGATTCCGTTGTTTCTTTGAACGGAAATTCTGCGGAAATTACCGACGGCAAGCTTAAAATCACCGTACAGGATAGCCGAGTTTATGTTTCCTTCGGTGACTCTCTCTCGGAGATATCATTCGGCGACGTCAATGACGGCTCGGATGCAGGGCTTTTAATTTGCCGCGGGCTTACGGGATACGAAAAATCCGATATAATACTTGTTTCAACCGATAAAACCGATATAGGGGATTTACCGTCACAAAAGGTTATATTGACTTCACAAAACGGGACGGTGCTTTTTACCTTGTCCCATAACGGAAAAATGACATACCGGAGGATGGCATAATGCCGAGTCTTGACACAAAACAGCTCAAAGCGCAGCTGAAAGATGAAAAATTTGAGCGTTCATATTTAATATACGGAGAAGAGGATTATTTAAAGCATTATTATTCGGAGCTTATAGCCTCAAAATGCGTTACGTCGGGTATGGAGGGCTTTAACCTAAAACGATTCGATTATTCGCAGGGCAATACCTTTGAAGAAGTGCGCGCCGCATCGGAAACTCTTCCGGCTTTCGGCGGATACGCCTGCGTTGTAGCTAAGGATTACCCCTTGGATTCAATATATTCATCGGATAAAAGCGCATTTGAATCGTTTCTCAAGGAGCTTCCCGACAGTACCGTGATAATATTTTTACAAGACACGGTGAGCGTAGATGCAAAGCGCAGTGCAAAATATAAAAGTATCATTGCGCAGTTTCAAAAATACGGAGCGGAGATATGCTTTGACAGGCTCGATGTTACGTCACTTACAAAAATTATAATGTCGGGTGCCGCAAAGCGTGGCTGCAATATAGACCGTGAGACGGCGGCATATCTTATAGAGACAAGCGGAAACGACCTTACGATTCTGCAAAACGAGACCGATAAGCTGTGTAATTTCAAAAACGGGGATCAGATAACAAAAACGGACATTGACGAGGTGTGCGTAAAATCACTTGAAGCAAGCGTGTTTGACCTGTCAAGGGCTGTAACGAAAAACGACGGCAAAAAGGCGTTTTCGGTTCTTCATAAGCTGTTTGCGGAAAAGGAAAAGCCGGAGCTGATTTTAGGCACTATGATAATGGCGTTCGTCGATATGTACCGCGCCAAGGTTGCCGTGTCATCGGGAGAAAAAGCGAATTTTGCCGCAAGCTGTTACAATTACCGCGGCAGGGAATTCAGGCTTCGCAACGCCTCTTACGACAGCCGCAATATAAGCATAAAGACTTTGCGTAAAAATCTCGATTCGTTAAATGAAGCGGACAGAAAACTCAAAATCAGAGTAACCGACGAAAAAATAATTCTCGAAAAGCTGCTTGTAGAGCTGCTTCGGAGTGAACAGTAAATGATACAAATAAAGCAAGCCGTCATAGTCGAGGGCAAATATGACAAAATAAAGGTATCAAATATACTTGATACCCTGATAATCGAAACAGACGGATTCGGAATATTTAAGGATAAAAACAAGCAAAAGCTTATACGCCGCTTAGCAGAAACAAGGGGTATACTTATTTTGACGGACAGCGATTCGGCAGGCTTTACGATACGTTCTTTTTTAAACGGAATCGTTCCGAAGGAGCAGCTCATAAACGTGTATATTCCCGACATATTCGGAAAGGAAAAACGCAAGAGCGAACCGTCAAAAGAGGGGAAATTGGGCGTCGAGGGTGTAAAGAGCGACGTTATAATAGATGCTCTCAAAAAAGCGGGCGTTAAGTTTGACGTCGATGCCGAATCCCCTAAAAAAACACAGTCTGTTACTAAGACCGACCTTTTTCTTGACGGTCTTTCCGGCGGCAAAGACAGCGCCGAAAAAAGAGCAAGGTTTTTAAAGCAGCTTGATTTGCCGGAGCATCTCTCCGCTAATTCTATGCTGAAGCTCATAAATTCATTTATGGATTTTGATGATTACAAAAGAGAAATACAGAAGCTAAACGAAGGTGTAAAAATATGAAAATACTTGTGTTGTCAACAGGCGGAACAATAGGCTCTGCGACAAAGGACGGGATTATGTCACCCGACAAAAACGCAACGGCACTGCTTGTACTGCTCTATGAGTCCTCGTTTCAGGACGTGGCGGAATTTGACTGTGAAAGCGTTTCGGATATTCTTTCCGAAAATGTCACCGAGCCTTTTTACGAAAAGCTTATAAACAGGTTGCTTGCGGTTGATACCGAAAAATATGACGGCGTAATCGTTCTGCACGGAACCGATACGCTCGCATATACGTCGTCGCTTGCGGCAATGGTGTGCCGCAGTCTCCCTATTCCCGTGGGATTTGTCGGAGCGAATTATCCTCTTAAGCACCCGAAGAGCAACGCGTTTGTAAATTTCCGTGCCGCCGTGGAATATCTTAAAGCCGGCGGTAGGGGGTTCTTTGTCCCATACGAAAACAGCGACGGAAAAACGTATATTCACCTTGCTACAAGGCTCACCGAAGCCGACTTCCTTTACGACGATTTCCATTCGCTCGGCGATGCCGTTTTGGCAGAATTCAAGGACGGTAAAATTATATTCTCAAATGATTCGCGTTTGCCGTCTCAGGAGGAGCTTTCAATGCCTCTTTCCGGTATAACGAACGGAGAGTTCGAGCTGTCCGGAAGAGTGGTGCTCTTAAAATCATATCCGGGGCTTGACTATTCCGAGCTTCGCATAAAGCATGATAATGTCTGTGCGGTTGTTAATGTTACATATCATACGGGCTCGGCACCCTGCGCGGGCGGCTCCTTCGGGCTTCCCGAATTTTGCGACGAGTGCCACAAAAACGGTGTAGACGTCTATCTTGCCGGGCTCAGAAGGACAGATGACATATACGAGACGTCAAAGCAGATTTACGAGCACGGCGCAGAGCCTATCTATTCAGTCAGCGTGCCGGCTGCCGTTTCAAAGCTTCGCGCGGCATATAATTCGTCTCTCAAAAATATTGATACGCTGATTTCAAATGACATTTATTACGAATCATTGCCGCAGGAAGAAAAATGAAACGCTACCGTTCGTTAAACGATTATCTTAAGGATACCTTCGGCGAAAAGGTGTATAAATTAGCCCTTGACGGCGGTATGACCTGTCCGAACCGCGACGGGACAAAAGGAACAGGCGGCTGTATATTTTGCAGCGAGGGCGGCAGCGGAGACTTCGCGGAAAGATATACCGGCAATATAGAGACACAAATCACCGATGCTATATCCCGTATAAGCGGCAAGACTAAAGCGGAGAAATTTATAGCCTATTTTCAAAGCTACACAAACACCTATGCGCCGCGTCCGTATCTCGAAAAGCTGTTTTGTACGGCTGTCGAGGACGAACGCATAGCGGCTCTGTCAATAGGCACAAGACCCGATTGCCTGCCGCCGGATATAATCGGTCTTTTGGACGAACTGAACAAAATAAAGCCTGTCTTCGTCGAGCTTGGGCTTCAGACCTCGAATGAGGCAACGGGAAAACTTATACGAAGGGGCTATCCGCTGTGTGTTTATGACGAAGCCGTATATAAGCTTAAAAGCATAGGCGTAAATGTTGTGACGCATATGATAATAGGCTTGCCGCATGAAACGACCGAGGATATGAAAAATACGGCGCGCCATATAGCTGAGGTTCATTCCGACGGTATAAAATTACAGCTTTTGCACGTGCTTCGGGGAACCGCACTTGAAAAAATGTATCTCGAAAAAGATTTCAAAACGCTGACCTTAGACGAATACGTCGATATTTTGTGCGAAATTTTGCCGATTTTGCCGCCGCAAACGGTAATTCACCGCCTCACCGGAGACGCGCCGAAGAGCCTTTTGGTGTCGCCCTTGTGGTCGGCGGACAAAAAGAATGTATTAAATACTATAAACCGCGCCTTTGCGGAGCGGAATGTTTTTGAGGGCAGCGCATACGAAAACACCGCGGCTAAACCGTAGGCAAGTTCGGATTATTATCGCTTGCCTAAATACTTTGTCTTGCTTTTCGGAAGAAATTTCGATTGCAAATATATTATTTTTAATAGAAAGAGGTAAAAGCTATGGCAGAACTTAAAGGTTCAAAAACCGAAAAAAATCTTATGGCGGCATTCGCAGGTGAATCACAGGCGAGAAATAAGTACACTTATTATGCGTCTAAGGCTAAAAAGGACGGTTTTGTTCAGATAGCAAATATTTTTGAAGAAACCGCAAACAACGAAAAAGAGCACGCCAAAATTTGGTTTAAACTCTTGCACGGCGGCTCGATACCTGATACCGCGGAAAATCTCGAGGACGCGGCTGACGGCGAAAACTACGAGTGGACCGATATGTATGCCGGTTTTGCCAAAGAGGCAAGAGAAGAGGGCTTCGATGAGATAGCCGACCTCTTTTTGATGGTTGCGGCTATTGAAAAAGAGCACGAGGAGCGTTACAGAACGCTTCTTCTAAATGTTAAAAATGAAATGGTATTTTCAAAAGACGGCGACGCTATATGGCAGTGCTCAAACTGCGGCCATATCGTAATCGGACAAAAAGCTCCCGATGTTTGCCCCGTATGCAAGCATCCGCAGGCATATTTCCAGATGAAAGCCGAAAACTATTAAGCGAAATTCTAAATAATGCAGAAAAAGAGTGGTAAAGGCTTATGCCTTTACCGCTCTTTTGCGCTATGCTGTGTATTTAAACTCTATGTATATGCCGTAAGCACTCGATTCGACAGACATTATATTGTGCGTGGCTTTGTCTCTTGTCACTCGAAAATCGGTGCCGCCGAAGGTGCCCTCGTTGATTATCCTGCCGCCGAAAGCATAACCGTCGCATTCGCCGTTTTTCAGAGCGTCAAAAACCTTTTCCGTAAAGCAAAGTGCCGATGAGTCGGGCAAAGACACGATAACAGGCTCCATTTCGGGGCAGGTAACCGTTGCTGTGTCGTCTTTAAGCGACACGGTGATGCCTGCTATGTCCGACGGCTCGGAATAGCTGAGCGTAAGACCGCTTTCCGATGAAAATGTGAGCAAGCCCGAAAACGTAAAGTCGCCTTGCTTTGCCGTTATTTCGGCAGAAAAGGCGTCTGACGGCGGAAACACATATTTTTGACCTCTGCCTTTTTTATTATCCTTTCCTGAACATCCGCACAGCAGTAAAATGAGTGCAAAAAGAAGCGAAAGGATTTTTTTCATTAAATATACTCCTTCAATCAGCGCTCAAGAGACCTGAGTATCTTCGGCAGCTCCTCTGTCATCCTTGTGGGCGTGGTGCCCATCATGGAGTATTTGCTTTTTACAATATCTCCCGCCATTCCGTGTACGAATACGCCGCACACCGCCGCGGAAAAAGGCTTTATTTTCTGACAGATAAACGACAGTATAATACCCGACAGCATATCCCCCGAGCCTGCGGTTGCCATACCGGGATTACCGGTGAGATTTACGTAGAAGTCTATTCCGTTAGCGGTCACAATTGTGCGCGAGCCTTTGAGCACAACCACCGCGCCTGTCTTTTCGAATATGGCCTTGCAGGCGGCTTTTCTGTCTTTTTCGATTTCGCCGACCGTGCAGCCGAGAATTCTTGCGGCTTCGCCCGGGTGAGGGGTTATGACTACCGGAGACAAACAGCTCTTTATAACATTTATATTGTCTTTAAGGGCATTTATGCCGTCTGCGTCTATTATTACGGGCACGGCGGAGTTTTTCAGCACGGCTTCCGCTATGGCGGCGGTGTCGTGGTCGCAGCCCATTCCGCAGCCGATTAAAACGGCGTCACATTTGCTGAGCTCGTCCTCTATCTTTTTAATGTTTTGCGATGAAATTCTGCCGTTATTGTTTGTCATAAGCGGCAACAGGATTTTTTCCGGACATGATGAGGTTACCGCGGGATATGCTTTGTCCGGAAAGGCGAGCTTTATAAGCCCCGCCCCGCTGTTTACGGCTGCCGCAGACGCTATGACCGCGGCTCCCGGCATATCGTAGCTTCCGGCAATAATAAGGCCTTTGCCGAAGTCGCCCTTGTTTGCGTTTTCTTTTCTGTGCGGAAATTTAGAGCGTATTTCATCGGGACTCAGGGTGTAAGCTCCCGTGTATTCGCTGAATATTTCCTCCGGGATACCTATCGGTACCACTATAACATTGCCTGCGAATTCCGCAGCCGGGAATGTCACGAGTGAATTTTTCAGCGCCATAACAGCTATTGTCATTTGAGCCTTAACGGCAGCACCTTTTACATATCCCGAATCGGCTTCGATACCACTCGGTATGTCAATGCTTACGGTGTATCCGAGGCTTTTTGATATAGCCTTGAAAATGCGCGCGTTCTTTTCGTCGGCGGCTCCTTTGAATCCGGTTCCGAAAACAGCGTCAACAGTAATGTCGGCTCCGACTATGAGCTCTTCACAAAGCTCGGTGTCATCGTCGTAAAGATAGATGCCTATATCCGTGCCGCGAATTCGCGACAGCATCTCGCCTGCGTCTCCGACGGGCGGCTCACGTGATGTAAGTACAACGTTGACATTATATTCATTTTCGGCAAGCTTTCGCGCTATAACGTATCCGTCGCCGCCGTTTTTGCCCTTGCCGCACACAATGGTTACGTTTCGTCTTGTTGTCTTGTCGAATTTCTTGCGTATCGCCTTGGCGCAGGCACTGCCGGCGTTTTCCATAAGCCTTAAATACGATATACCGCTTTGGTTTGCCTTCGCCTCTATCTCTCTGATTTCATTTGACGGCAATATTTTCATCATAATATGTTTTCACCTTTCGTAACGCAGATTACAAATGCCGTGGCATAGTCGCCGTCGTGCGAGAGCGACAGCGAGAATTCGGCGTGTATTTTATCCGATGCGGCTTTTGCTTTTCCGGACAGAAAAAGGTACGGTGCGCCGTTTTCCTTATGCAGAACTTCCGCTTCGCACAGGGAAAAGCCGCGTATTCCGGTTCCCAGGGCTTTGCCGAATGCTTCCTTTGCCGCAAATGCGGCGGCGAGACTTTCGAGCCTTGCGCCGCGTTTTTCAAATTCCGCACGCTCGCGTTTGCCGAAAACCTTTTCATAGAAGCCGGGCGTTTCCAACGCCTTTTCAAGCCTTGATATTTTTACAATATCGGTGCCGCAGTTTATCATGGTTTTCCTCCGTATTCGCTTTTGATTAATTGTATCATATTTTGTGCGACAGGTAAATAAATGTTGAAAAAAGTCTTTATTATGCTATAATAATAGGCGTTTATGAGTTTAAAGCATACGGAGTGAAAAACATGGAAATCAAAATTTATGACAATGCCGAAGAAATAGGAAAAGAGGTCGGCTCGGAATTTGTAAAAGCCGTCAATGCAAAGCCGGATATCGTACTCGGACTTGCCACGGGAGCGTCTCCGATACCGACTTACAAATATATTTGCGAGCAGTATAAAAACGGACTTGTAAGTCTTGAAAATGTCAAAACTTTTAACCTTGATGAATATGTGGCTTTGCCCAAAAACGACAAAAACAGCTATTACACATTTATGCATGTTCAGTTTTTTAATAATACTGATATAAAAGAAGAAAATGTGCATTTCCTGAACGGCAACGCCGATGATGTCGATGAGGAGTGCCGCGCCTATGATAAGCTTATAAAGAATGCCGGAGGTATTGATATTCAGCTTCTCGGCGTCGGCAGAAACGGTCATATAGGTTTTAATGAGCCGTCAAATCATTTTACAAAGGGCTCGTTTAAGGTAAAGCTTACAGAGAGCACCATTGAGGCAAACTCAAAATATTTTGACGAAAACCCCATGCCGCACTATGCGCTTACCATGGGCGTCGGGTCTATTATGAGCGCGAAAAAAATTATACTTATAGCTACCGGCAAAGCCAAGGCAGACGCCGTAAAGGCTCTCGTTGACGGTGAGGTTTCGCCCGCTTGTCCGGCGTCGATTCTTCAGTTCCATCGCGATACCGAGATTTATCTCGATAAGGACGCCGCAAGCCTTCTTTAATTAAAATACAACTATAAGCTCCGAAGCCTTGTGCGCTTCGGAGCTTTTTTTCTGCCTTGCACAATGCGACAAATTACGGAGAGGTTTTATCGTATAATTACAAAAAGAACAGTATTGATTTTTTGCCTTGCGGAGTGATTAAAACGAAAATATATGTAGATGTGCTTGTTGTAATAAATATCTTTATAAACTATTTTTTGTTGTCGGCGGCCTCGCTGATTGTAAGGCTAAAGCCGAAAAGAATACGGCTTGCGGCAGGCGCGTTTACGGGCGGGGCATACTCACTTGTGATTTTTTTGCCCAATATTCCGAATGTACTGTCTGTTTTTATGAATTTCTGTATGTCGGTGCTTTTGGTTCTTATTGCCTTTGCGCCGAAAAAAATTACGGTGTTCATAAAAGAATTTGCCGCTTTTTTTGCCGTGAATTTCATTTTCGCCGGACTTATGCTTGCCGTCTGGCTCGTTTTTAAGCCGAGCGGTATGGTGTATAACAACGCCGCGGTCTATTTTGATATAGATGTGAAGCTTCTTGTTTTGTCTACGGTTGTCTGCTATGCGGTTTTGACGCTTTTTTCAAAGCTTTTAAAACGAAATTCGCCCGACGACAAGCTTTTTGACGTAAAACTATGTAATAAAGGAGCGGCTGTTTTTACAAAGGCACTTTTTGATACGGGAAATCTTCTCTCCGACGGCTTCTCGGATACGCCCGTAATTATAGCCGAACGCTCTGTTGTGAAAAAGCTTGTGCCGGAGGGAATCTTTTCGTTTATTGACGGAGAAGCCGCTCTGCCGATAAATGCCGATGACGGAAGCATCAGACTGATTCCGGCGGGAACGGTAGGCGGTGAGAGTATACTGCGAGCCGTGCTTATAGATTCGGTTACGGTAATCGGAAAAAAAGAAGCAAGAGAAGTAAAAAATGTCATTTTGGCGGAGAGTAAGACGCCGTTTTCTTCAGGTGATTATTCGGTGCTTTTAGGGCCGAAAATTTTTGAGATAAGAGAGGGAAACCAAAAAAATGAACGCGCTAAAAAAACTGCTGGCAAAGATTAAAAAGCTTTTCCTTTTAAATGACGTACACTACATAAACGGACCTGAGACGCTGCCTCCGCCGCTTTCAAAAAAGGAGGAGGAAAAGCTGCTGTCCGATATACGCATCGGCAACGGAAACGATGTCGAAAAGGCCAGGCAAGCCCTTATAACTCACAACCTGAGACTTGTGGTTTATATTGCAAAAAAATTTGAAAATTCCGGTGTGCCGGTAGAGGACTTGATTTCGATTGGCACAATAGGTCTTATTAAATCCGTAAACACCTTCAGACCCGAAAAAAACATCAAGCTTGCTACTTACTCCTCGCGCTGCATCGAAAACGAAATACTTATGCATCTTCGCAAAACAAATTCGCATAAGGGCGATGTTTCCATAGATGAGCCGTTGAATGTCGATTGGGACGGGAATGAATTGCTTTTGTCGGATGTGCTCGGCAGCGAGCCGGACGAAGTAAATCGAAATATCGAATACGATGACGAGAAGAAGCTCCTTTTAAAAACGGTTGACGCCTTGCCGGACCGTGAAAAGCTGATTATGAATATGCGCTTCGGTCTCGGCAGATATAATGAACACACTCAAAAGGAAGTGGCGGATATTTTGGGCATTTCCCAAAGCTATATTTCAAGACTGGAAAAACGAATAATAGCGAGATTGAAGACGGAAATAGAAAAAGTTTCGTGAAAAATACGCCTTTGGAGCTGAAATACGGTGCGTTGATAATATTTATCAAAAAAGGCTGTTAATTTTGGGAATTTTGTGATACAATACTAAAGCTAATATATGTTTGTGGTGATATCTTTTGGTCTTTTCAAGTCTGACTTTTTTATACCTGTTTTTACCGCTGTGCTTTATTTGCTATTACATAGTGCAAAAAACATCCTCGCGCAACGTGATTTTGCTTGTCTTTTCTCTTGTGTTTTATGCATGGGGCGAGCCTAAATATATATTTCTGATGATTGCCACCGCGTTTGTGGATTACGTTTTTGGGCTTCTTATCGAACGCTTTCGCGGCAGATGGCAGTCAAAGCTTTTTCTCACTCTTGCGGCAGTTATAACTTTGTCTTCGCTCGCGCTTTTTAAATATTCTTCGTTTTTCAGCGAAAATGTTAATTCTCTTTTTTCGCTGAATTTGCCGAACCTCAAGCTTGCGCTGCCGATAGGAATTTCATTTTATACCTTTCAGGCACTTACCTATGTTATCGACGTATACCGCGGCAGCGTCAAGGTGCAGCCGTCGTTTTACAAATTGCTCTTGTATGTGTCTATGTTCCCGCAGCTGATAGCAGGACCCATAGTTCGATACAGCGATGTGGAGGAGCAAATAGAAGAGCGTACAGTCACGCTGAAAAATATTTCCGCCGGGGTTATGCGTTTTTCGGCCGGACTTTTGAAGAAGGCAATTATAGCAAATTTTGCGGGTCAGCTCACGGAAAAGCTCATAGGCGGAGATTTGACCGGGCTTTCAAGCGCGGGAGCGTGGATAGGTATAATCTCATACACCCTGCAAATCTACTTCGATTTTTCGGGCTATTCGGATATGGCAATAGGCCTCGGGCATATGTTCGGCTTTTCGTTCCCCGAGAATTTCAATTATCCGTATTACGCCGTGTCTGTTTCTGATTTTTGGCGCCGCTGGCATATAACGCTGTCGTCGTTTTTCAGAGATTACCTTTACATACCGCTTGGCGGTAATCGTAAAAACTGGGCGCTGAATATGCTTATAGTTTGGCTTCTCACCGGTCTTTGGCACGGTGCAAGCTGGAACTTTGTCCTTTGGGGACTTTATTATTTTGTGTTCCTGATGCTTGAAAAAATGTATATCGGAAAGATTCTCGAGAAATTGCCGCGAGCAGTCGGGCATATTTATTCGCTGATTGTTATAATTATCGGATGGGTGTTCTTCTATTTCGACGACTTATCCAAGATTAAATACTTTTTCAAAGCGGCGTTCGGTGCCGCAAACGGATTTGTTACGCTTACGGAAAAGACCGTAATTGTAAATTATGCGGTACTGCTTATAATAGGTGCCGTGTGTGCTATGCCGCTTTTGCCGCGCATCAAAAATTTTGCCTGCTCTCTTTCAAAGACGCGAAGCGGAAAAGTTACCGTGGACGTATTATCGGTTTTGTTTGTGATTTTTTCGCTTGCAATTTCAACGGCGTCACTTGTCGGGAACAGCTATAATCCGTTCCTTTATTTCAGATTTTAACGAAGGGAAGACCTTTTTTGCATATAAAAAGCTACTGTGCCGCGCACAGACACGGCTTATTCAGTCCGCAGTCAAACACGGGCAGGGCGGTTTTAAGCCTCGCTTTTGCGCTTGTTTTGACCGTTGTAGGACTTGTATCGATATTCGATACCGATAAAACCGTATCCGAAGAGGAAAACAGAAAGCTTGCGGCAAAGCCCAAGTTTTCGTTCACGGCGCTTTTTGATAAGAGCTATACTTCGGATTTTGATACATATTACGCCGATACATTTCCTTTCAGAGATGAATTTCTCGGACTCAACAGGAAAATATCGGAAATACTCACGGGGACCAAAGGCTCGGGAGACATTGTTCTTGTCAGCAAGCAGGATAAGGACGATTTTGCCGGCCAGGATATAGATTAGTGAAGTCTCACTAAGCTGAATAAAAACAAGGGGTGGATTTTTTATGAAGTACGATGTTGCCGTTATAGGCGGCGGCGTTGTCGGCGCTCTTATTTCGAGAGAACTCTCGAAATATGACGTAAAGGCAGCAGTGCTTGAAAGGTGTAACGACATTGCAATGGGAACTACCAAGGCAAACAGCGCAATCGTCCACGGCGGCTTTGATGCTGTGTCGGGTACCGTGAAAGCAAAGCTGAATGTTGAGGGTACGGCTATTATGCCGAAACTTTGTAAAGAGCTGAATGTTCCGTACAGAAATAACGGCTCTTTGGTAGTCGCTTTTTCCGAAAAGGAAATGGAGCATGTGCATCTTCTGTATGACCGCGGAATTAAAAACGGCGTTCCCGAGCTCGAAATAATTGATTCAAAGAGGCTCCATGAGCTTGAGCCGAATATCAGCGACGAGGCAGTCGGCGCACTTTACTCAAAATCCGCGGGTATAGTATGCCCGTATGAGTTAACAATAGCGGCGGCTGAGAATGCTTGCGAAAACGGCGTTGAATTTATAAGAAATTGTCTTGTAAAGGCAATAAGCTTTAACGGCTCGGAATTTGTCCTCGATACCACGAAGGGCGATATAACCGCGTCATATGTAATAAATGCCGCAGGTACTCACAGCGACGAGGTTGCCCGTATGATAGGCGACGATTCCATAAAGATAGTAGCCCGTAAAGGCGAGTATTATCTTCTCGATAAATCCTTCGGCCATCTTGTTGACCGCACCGTATTCCAGTGCCCCAACGAAATGGGCAAGGGCGTATTGGTAACTCCTACGGTTGACGGCAACCTTCTTGTCGGCCCGTCGGCGACGGATGAGGATAATAAGGACGATGTGGATACAACTCCCGAGGGTCTTGAGTTTATTCTCTCTAAGGCTTTGAAATCCGTTCCGAACGTAAATGTCAGAGGCGCAATAACATCGTTTGCAGGTGTCAGAGCGCATCCTGTTACGGATGACTTTATCATAGGCTATTCCGATAAAAACGACCGCTTTATCAATGTTGCGGGTATAGAATCGCCGGGTCTTTCCGCTGCGCCCGCCATTGCAAAATATGTCGCGGAGCTTTTCGCCGAAAAGGCCGCTCCCCAAAAGAAAGCGGACTTTAACGGCAGTCGTCCGGCACCCGTTCGTTTCCGCAATATGACAAAGGAAGAGCGTGAAAAGCTTATTGCAAAGGATAAACGTTACGGCAGGATTATCTGCCGCTGTGAGACCATTACCGAGGGCGAAATTCTCGACGCCATACACGCTCCCGTAGGCGCGAGAGACGTTGACGGGGTTAAGCGTCGCACAAGAGCAGGTATGGGCAGGTGCCAAGGCGGCTTCTGCGGCTCAAAGGTAGTCGAGATACTTTCGAAGGAACTCGGCGTTCCGATGAACGAGATAACAAAATTCGGCGGCGAGTCAAAGATTATCTTTGACAGGACGAAATGAGGTGGAATAATGGAAACGTGTTATGATTTAGTAGTTGTAGGCGGCGGCCCTGCCGGAATGGCGGCTGCGCTTGAGGCCTATGACAAGGGAGTTAAAAAAATCCTTATTTTGGAACGTGCCGATACTCTCGGCGGTATACTTGAGCAGTGTATACATACCGGCTTCGGCTTGCATTACTTCGGCGAGGAGCTCTCCGGCCCCGAGTATGCCAGCAGATTCATAAAGCAGGTTAAGGAAACCGATATTGACGTTAAAGTCGATACAATGGTTCTTGATATTTCAGACGATAACGTTGTAACTGCCGTTAACAATAAGGACGGGCTTCTCACAATAAAGGCAAAGGCTGTTGTACTTGCAATGGGCTGCCGTGAAAGACCGAGAGGTGCGCTTTCAATAGCAGGCTGCCGTGCGTCGGGCATTATGACCGCCGGAACCGCTCAGAAATACGTTAATATTGACGGATATATGCCGGGTAAAACTGTTGTAATCTTAGGCTCGGGCGATATAGGTCTTATTATGGCAAGACGTATGACCTTAGAGGGCGCGAAGGTTAAGGCTGTTTGCGAGCTTATGCCGTATTCGGGCGGACTTACGAGAAATATCGTTCAGTGTCTTGAGGACTTCGGTATTCCGCTTCGCCTTTCCTGCACGGTTGTCAGCACTCACGGCAAGGACCGTCTTGAGGGTGTTACCGTTGCCAATGTAGACGAGCATTTGAAGCCAATTCCCGGCACGGAGGAGTATATACCCTGTGACACGCTTATGCTGTCGGTAGGACTCATTCCCGAAAATGAGCTTTCAAAGAATGCCGGCATCGAGCTTGACCGTATAACAAACGGCCCGATAGTTGACGAATACCGTGAGACAAAGCACAAGGGCGTGTTTGCGTGCGGAAACGTTTTGCAGGTGCACGATCTTGTTGACTATGTAACAGAGGAGAGCCAGCTTGCAGGCGCAGGTGCCGCAAAATATATCCGCGGTGAAAAGAACTGCGACGAATTTGTAAATACAAAGGGCGAAAACGGCGTAAGATACATAGTTCCGCAGAGAATTTCCCACGATACCGATAAGGACGTTAAGCTCTATTTCCGCGTCGGCAGAGTCCTTAAAAACGTAACTCTCACCATTACCTGCAACGGCGAGGTTATCTATACCAAGAAGAAAAAGAAAATGTGCCCCGGCGAAATGGAATATGTTCCGATTAAGGCTGATATTATCCATTCTCTGCCCGTAGACAGCACCATGGTAGTTTCCGTAAAGGAGGATGCGTAATATGGCTAAAAAAGAACTTGTATGTGTTTCATGTCCTATTGGCTGTTCCATAACGGTTGAGCTGTCAGACAGCGGAGAAGTTCTTTCCGTTACGGGAAACACGTGTAAACGCGGTGACGCTTACGCGAGAGCCGAGTGCACACACCCCGAAAGAATGGTAACCTCCACCGTTAAGGTTGAGGGAGGCAGACTTCCCGTAGTGCCGGTTAAAACAAGCTCGCCTATACCCAAGGAGAAGATTTTCGAATGTATGACCGAAATAAATAAGGTCACACTTAAAGCTCCCGTCTCAATCGGAGATGTTGTAATCGAGGATGTTCTCGGCACAGGGGTAAATATAGTTGCCACAAACAACGACTGAATAAGATAAATAAAACCGCTTTTCGTTTCGGCGAGAAGCGGTTTTTGTTGTTTGTATGATTGATTATTATTCCTGCGGATAGTCGTACAGCGACTTAAATGTGTATCCCTGCTCTCTTGCCGAGTCAATAATTCTGCCGAGAGCCGCCGCATTGTCGGGAGATACCGCATGCAGAAGTATTACGGCTCCGGGGTGCAGCCTTGACATAACGGTGTTAAATGCAAATTCTTCGCCTTTTTGCTTTTTTAAATCCCAATCGGAGTATGCCACAGACCAAAATACGCTTGTGTATCCGAGCGAACCTACCGCGTCGAGTGCGCTGTCGGAGTATTCTCCCATCGGGAAACGGAAAAACAGCGCGCTGTATCCGAAATAGGTTCTTAAATAATCGTCCATGCCCTTAATTTCGTTTGCCATTTGGAGTCTTGTTAAGGTCGGGAATGAGGGGTGGGTTACGGAGTGATTTCCGACAATATGGCCTTCGTTTATCATTCGCGCTATGATTTCGGGATTTTCCTTTACCTGCGGAAGTGTGCAGAAAAATGCGGCGGTAACCTGCTTTTCCTTTAATGTGTCAAGAATTTTTGCCGTGTAGCCGTTTTCGTAGCCGCAGTCAAATGTAAGGTATAATACCTTGTCAGTCGATTTGGTGTCGAGGCAAAGCGCTTTGTAGCCGTTTGTCTCAAAGTATTTTTGATTGTTTACGGATATATCGTTCGGCTTGCCGTCTTTCGCTATGCCGTAGCCGTAGCCGTGCTTTTCGGTCGAAAGACCGCGTGTGTTTTCGGGATCGGAAACGTTAAAATCGACAAGCGGCAGCGGAGCCATACCCGTGTAGGTTTCGCCGTCATTTAAAGCGGCGTCGCCTGATAACCTGTCTCTTATACACATCTCCGAGCCCACGAGACCGTACTAGATCTC
>ENA-OZDC01000020-OZDC01000020.1-human-gut-metagenome-genome-assembly--contig:-NODE-20-length-82031-cov-14.857739_pt1 | contig 82031 bp, 73 predicted proteins | sample MGYA00244082_ERZ653570 | MGnify/ENA primary metagenome ERZ653570 (study PRJEB26926, sample SAMN06164919) | human gut metagenome | biome: ENVO:00009003; feature: ENVO:2100002; material: ENVO:00002003... | reverse complement strand
TACGAGATCTAGTACGGTCTCGTGGGCTCGGAGATGTGTATAAGAGACAGTCGCCTTGCCGATGGTCACGCTCAGACCCGAAAAGCCGTCGAGACTGAAGCAGCCGATGATGGGGCTGATAAGGTTATCGATGAGCGAGGTGACGAGTGCGGTGAAAGCGCCGCCGATGATGACGCCGACCGCCAGATCCATTACATTGCCCCTTAGGGCGAACGCCTTGAACTCGGAAATAAACTTTTTCATTTTTCTATCTCCTTATGCCTTTTTGGGTACTAAAACCTCCGTGCCGCCCATGTAGGGGCGCAGCACCTCGGGGATGGTGACGGTGCCGTCGGCCTGCAGGTGATTTTCAAGGAACGCAATGAGCATGCGGGGAGGTGCGGCGACGGTGTTGTTGAGCGTGTGCGGCAGATAGGTCCTGCCGTCCTCGCCCTTGACACGCATTTTCAGCCTGCGAGCCTGTGCATCGCCCAGATTTGAGCAGGAGCAGACCTCGAAATACTTCTGCTGGCGGGGCGACCACGCCTCGATGTCGCAGGACTTGACCTTGAGGTCGGCAAGGTCGCCCGAGCAGCACTCAAGCTGGCGCACGGGTATCTCCATGCTGCGGAACAGCTCCACCGAGTAGCGCCACATTTTTTCGTACCATGCCTTGCTGTCCTCGGGCTTGCAGACGACGATCATCTCCTGCTTTTCAAACTGGTGGATGCGGTAAACGCCTCGCTCCTCGATGCCGTGTGCGCCCTTTTCCTTGCGGAAGCAAGGGGAGTAGCTGGTGAGGGTCTGCGGAAGCTTGCTTTCGGGTATCATCTGGTCGATGAACTTGCCTATCATCGAGTGCTCGCTGGTTCCGATGAGGTACAGATCCTCGCCCTCGATCTTATACATCATTGCGTCCATGTCGGTCTGGCTCATGACGCCCTCGACGACATTGCCGTGGATCATGAACGGCGGGATGCAGTAGGTGAAGCCCTTTCCTATCATGAAATCCCTTGCATAGGCCAGCACCGCAGAGTGCAGGCGGGCGATGTCTCCCATGAGGTAGTAAAAGCCGTTGCCGGAGACACGGCCGGCGGCATCCATGTCAACGCCGTCGAAGCTCTCCATAATTTCGGTGTGGTAGGGGATGGGGAAGTCGGGAACGACCGGCTCGCCGAAGCGCTCGACTTCAACATTGCAGCTGTCGTCCGGACCGATGGGAACAGAGTCGTCGATGATGTTCGGGATGGTGAGCATGATGGTGCGGATGCGCTCGCTCATCGCGGCGGCAGCCTTCTCAAGCTCGGCAAGACGGTCGGCATCGGCCTTGACCTGCGCCTTGACCTTTTCGGCTTCCTCGAGCTTGCTGGGGTCTTTCTTCGCCTGACCCATCAGCACGCCGACCTGCTTGGACAGTGCATTTCTCGCAGCACGGAGGTCATTGCCCTCGGTGAGAGCGGCACGGTACTTCACATCGAGCTCCAGAACCTCATCGACGAGGGGGAGCTTTGCGTCCTGGAACTTCTTCCTGATGTTTTCCTTAACTTTCTCGGGATTTTCTCTTACGAACTTTATATCAAGCATTTCTGATTACTCCTTGTTATATTTTTGCAATAAGAATTTACTTATCGTTATTTTCCTGCCATGTTCCGCCCATTCGGACGAGATTTTGGATGAGCGCCTCACGGTCGTCGCTGTCGTAAAATTCAAGCACGATGCGGCCGCTGCGCTTGCCGCACTCGATATTCACCTTGCGGGCGAGCGTGCGGCTGAGGTAATCTGCGGTGTCGGCGATGTAGTCAACGAAAAGCTCCTCGCTCTTTGTCGGCTTCTTTTCCGGCTCACGCAGCTTTTTGAGCGTCTTTGAGACGAGCTGCTCTGTCTTGCGCACGGAAAGGGAATTTTCGATGACATTCTTCGCCGTGCTCAGCTGCAGGGCGGCATCCTCAAGCGGAAGCAGCGTTCTTGCGTGGCCGGCGGAGAGCTTGCCCTCCTCGACCATCTTCAGGACCTCGGGGGTCAGACCCAAAAGGCGCATTGCATTTGCAACTGCCGGGCGGGATTTACCCACGCTTTTTGCCGCCTCGTCCTGCGTCAGTCCGTATTCCTCGATAAGGCTTTTATAGCCGAGCGCTTCCTCGATGGGATTCAAGTCCTCACGCTGGAGGTTCTCGACCAGTGCAAGCTCGGCGACACGGCGGTCATCGGCGGAGATGACACGCACCGGCACTTCGACAAGTCCGGCAAGGCGGCTTGCGCGCCAGCGGCGCTCGCCTGCGATTATCTGATAGTAGCCGTTTTTCTGCTTGCGGACGGTTATCGGCTGAATCAGTCCGTACTGGGCGATGGAATCTGCCAGCTCCTGCAGCTTTTCGTCGTCAAATTTTGTTCTCGGCTGGTCCGATCGGGGCTCGACCTTGGTTATCGGCAGATGCAGAAGCTCGCCTTCGGCTTCGTTTTCGTCGATATCGTCGCCGAAAAGCTCGCTCAAGCCCCGTCCGAGACCTTTTTTAAGCTCTTTTGCCATCATTTTCTCCTTTCCTGCTTGAGAAATTCATCTGCAAGCTTCATGTATGCACGGCTGCCCTTGCCGATGCGGTCGTACGCAACGCCGGGCTTACCGTGACTGGGCGCTTCGGACAGGCGCACGCTGCGGGGGATGACGGTCTCATAGACCTTGCCGCCGAAGTATTCCTTCAGCTCAAATGCGACCTGCTGAGTGAGGTTCGTTCTCGCATCGTACATGGTGAGCACGATGCCCTCGATATTCAGGCTCGGATTCAGGCGCTTTTTGCACAGTTTTATCGTCGTCATGAGGTCAGCAATGCCCTCAAGCGCATAATACTCGCACTGCATCGGGATAATGATGCTGTCGGCGGCAACGAGTGCATTTAAGGTCAGCAGCTCCAGAGACGGGGGGCAGTCGATAAATATGTAGTCGTAGTCGTTATAAACGAGCTGCAAGGCGTCCTTGAGGACATATTCTCGCTTTTCGGCGAGAACGAGTGCGACCGTGGCGCCGGACAGCTCCTTATTTGACGGGATGACATCGCCGTAGGGCGTTTTGCGGATACAATCGTAAATATCGGCCTTTTTGGCTATCAGCTCGTAGGCGCCCGGGGTGGCGTACTTATCCACGCCCATGCCCGAGGTCGAGTTCCCCTGCGGGTCGCAGTCGAGGATCAGCACCTTTTTGCCCTTCATTTTGAGAGCGCAGCAGAGGTTTACACAGGTGGTCGTCTTGCCGACGCCGCCTTTTTGGTTGGCAATAGCGATAATCTTGGACATAATTTCACCTCAAGGCTATTATAACCGCTATCGCCGACATTTTCAATGTTTCACATGAAACATTTTCAGATTTTTTGCGGCAATGTTTCACATGAAACATTCTGTATTGTTTCATGTGAAACAATTTACTCCACAAGCATATCAACATCCTCGATGTTCAAGCCCTTGTGCAGGGCAAGGTTTATGCCGTAGGCGATGAGCTTAGAAGAGCTCTTGACAAGCTCGTCGATGTTTCGTGGCGTGACGAACAGGCCCTTGGCTTCCTCGGCATCGGTGAATGCGGCTGCATCGATGACAGTCGGTACGCCGATTGCGCAGACGGGGACACCCAGAGTGTCGGCATTGAGCGCCGCACGGTTATTGCCGACGCCCGAGCCGGGTGAAATGCCGGTGTCGCAGATCTGCACATTGCGGCACAGGCGGGAAAGCTCGCCCGATGCAAGAGCATCGACGGCGATGACACAGTCGGGGCGGACAAGATCGCAAATTGCTTTTAGCCCGTCTGCGCTTTCGATACCTGTCGTACCCAACACGCCGGTTCTGAAAACGCTGACGGATGAGAAAAATTGAAACTGCTCGGGCAGGGAGGACTTGAGGTGGCGGGTGACAATGAGACTGTCAGCCGTGTCTGGGCCTATGGCATCCGGCGTAACAGCTTTATTTCCGAGGCAGGCGACCAGAACGCTGTTTGCATTTTTGATAAACGGCAGCTTGTTTAGAAGCTCAGCAAGCGCATTTACGCAGTCGGAAAAGGAATTCTCCTGTCGCTTAACATAATCTGCCATTTCTAGGGTGTAGTAATCGCCTATCGGCTTGCCGATGGCATCGGCGGCGGCTTGGTCGGTGACGGAGACACGGCTGGCACGGCAGTTTGAAATTAGAAGCTCCTCGGTGACGAGCCCCGTGAGCTTATCGCCCACTCGCAGACTGGCTTCACGGGCAAGGTCGGTGCGGGCAAAGGAATTTTGCATTTTCTCACATCCAAATCAAGATATTGTATAGTGTCTCCGGCTTGACCACAAGTAATGCGCATTACAAAAAATTATTCGGAAATATAAGAAAATGCTTGATTTTTCAATGTGTTGATGGTACAATAATTCCCTGCGAGCTATGCTCGTTATTCGTTATAGATTTTCAGTCCCAAACGGCAGTAACGATCAGATTGAGCCGTACTCAGTCCGATAGCCGGCGAAAACCGGCGGTATTCGCCGGAAAATCCCGTACAGGATTTTTGTAGTTACTAAGTAAGGAGGTGCCACGATGCCCAACATTAAGTCCGCAATGAAGAGAGACGCCAAGTCCAAGGAGCTCCGTGCAAAGAACCGTGCCGACAAGACCGCTCTCAAGACCGTCCTGAAGAAGTTCGAAGCAGCTGTCGAAGCAGGCGACAAGGCTGTTGCAGCCGATAGCTACAAGGTAGCAGTCAAGGCTGTTGACCACGCAACAGTTAAGGGTCTTATTCATAAGAACAATGCAGCTCACAAGAAGTCCAAGATGACCGTGAAGCTCAATAAGATGTAATTTACATTTTATATTCTGTATAGCAAAACTCCGCAATGCGTTGGCTTAACAGTGATAAGGAACGAAATCACTTATCAACTGTTAGCTGACGGTTTTCGGGTGCATACGAAACTCCCGTCTGATTCCTAACAGGAATTAGGCGGGAGTTTTTCTTGTTAACAGAGCCTATATTGGAGGATAGCATTATGAAAACATTACTTTCCTGTGAATTTAACATGGACACAGGCTGCGTTGAACTAAGATATTCTGACGACAGCATGATTTCCATTAATTGCACCGCTGTAGAGGACGAAGTTGCGAATAGCCGTTTCCAGCAGTCTGAACTGGACTACCTGATTTACAATGATCCCGTTGCCTATGCCGACCTGATTCTCAACGGAGATCCGAAAGCATATCTGAAAAATGTGACCGAGTACAAGCCGCTGGATTAAACAATGAAATCGCCGATGTGAGTGAGCAACGCTTACATCGGCGATTTCATTTTATAGTGTTAGATAAAATTAGTATAATACTTTTATTCTCTTATTCTCTGTATTTTGAAGGGGTAAATCCATAATACCTTTTGAATATTTCAATCAATCTACTGGGGTTGGAGTATCCAACAATTCTTGAAATTTCCGCAATGGTGAGGTCGGTCCGAATAAGCATGTGCTCGGCTACAGAGATCCTTTTCCTCTGAATGTATTCGGTAATGGACATATTATAAACTGACTTAAATAGCTTTTTCATCTTGCTTTCACTCATACATGCAATGGTGGAAAGCGTCTGTAATGTAATATTAAAACTGTAATGTTCATCCATGTAATGCGTTAGTTCATCTAATGCCTGTGAATCTGTTTCGTTGATGGATCGGGCATTCTCTTCATTTAGTCTGTTTTCTTTCAAATAAGAAGCAAGAATCGAGATGATTTCATATATTTTTGCTTCTACTGTAATTCTGGACGCTTTCATGGAAAGCAGATACTCATATAGGCTTTGCATAGCACGATTGACATTTGGTAAATAGAATTTCCCTTTTTCTTTGAAGAAATCAGAAAAGTTCACTTCAAGATCACCGGAAATTTCCTGGAGATACTGATCAATAAATTCCTGGTCAAACTGCACAGTAATACATCTTAATGGAATCTGAGGATGATAAATAGCTTTGTACTTTTCAGATGGTTCATAACAGCGCAATGTATTCGGAGAAACATTTTGATACGGATAAAATTCATCTCCTGCGCCACTAATATAGAGAGCAAGTACATATCCAGGCCCAATATGTTCTCCAACCATGGTTTCCTGATTAAATCGTATGTCTGTCACTGTAATGACGAAATCGTGGTGAACCTCACTCGTCCATTGAAATCCGATTCCATATTTCTGATTGATCTTATAGTATGTTCCGTACTCTAGTGGATTTTTTATCGATTCAACAAAGAAATCATCTCGTTTAACTTCTATCATTGGCTCCTCCCAAAGATACCTCGTTTAGATTTATTAATACCTTGTTTAGACTTTATATCTGTTTTGCCCTTTACAGTTAGCTACAATTAATTATAATGAAGGAGTTGATCTATGTCAAACCGTTTTTAAGCAAAAAGAGGTGTATATTTGAAGCCAATGCGCAGTTTGTATAAAAAACTATTTCATTATGTCCCAGATAAAAGAATTTGGGCATATTTCTCCATGGCGCTATCTGCCGCTGCCGTCTGCTCATATATGGGAGCATATTGGTTTCTGTGGCAGTCCATTGTGTCTATTCTGGTTATTCCCGTATATGAGAAGGCTATGTATGACGCAATTATTGTAGTCATACTTATGATTTTACGAGGCATTCTCAACATTGCATCGGCAACGTGTTCCCACTACTTAGGCTTCCGGCTTGAAACAAACTTAAGGAAAAATGGGCTTCATAAATTATTGGATGCCTCTTCTTCCTTTTTTGACCATAACAGCTCTGGAGAGATTCGAAAAATTATTGATGATAACGCAGCAGAAACACACAAAACAGTGGCCCATTTGATTCCGGACAACGTCACTGCTGTTATGACGCCGGTGTTAATGTTTGTGCTGATGTTTGCAATAGACTATCGCCTTGGTATTCTCCTGATCCTTACAACTGTGATTGGTGTTCTTCAGTATCGTAAAATGTCCGGTGGTACTGAATTTCTGTCTGGCTATTCAGCGGCGCTTCAAAAAATGAGTGCGGCAACAGTAGAATATGTCAGAGGAATGCAGATCATAAAAATCTTCGGTGTAACTGTACAGTATTACAAAACTCTGATTAACTCGATCAAAGAGTACAAACAGTACGTCTATCAGTATAGCCTCAGCTGTAAGAATCCCTACGTCGGATTCCAGGTTCTGTTCAACGTGTTTTATGCTTTTGCTGTACCAGCCGCAGTTGTATTCATCAGCTATGGAGAACCTGCTATGCTAATCCTGGCAAAGATTGTTTTCTTTGCTGTGTTCTCCGGAGCTGTATTTACTTCTTTCACATCGATCATGTTTACGGGGCAGGATAACTTTGGCGCACAAAATACGCTGAATCAGCTTGATGAGCTGACTACTTCTATGGATCAGGCAAAGCTTCCACATGGAAACGAAGAGACCTTCCAAGATTTCAATATTGAATTTCGTCATGTTGACTTTAAGTATGATGACAACTTCGTGCTGAAGGATTTCAGCCTGACACTTCATCAGAATAAAACTTATGCGCTCATCGGGTCTTCCGGGGGAGGAAAATCTACCATTGCAAAGCTGATTTCAGGTTTTTATCCTGTCGATGGCGGCGAAATTCTGATTGGTGGAAAGAACATTCAGAGTTATTCTGAAAAAGCTCTCATTCAGAACATAGCATTTGTCTTCCAGCACAGTCAATTACTGAAGACCTCAATTTACGAAAATGTCCGAATCGGAAATTCTCAGGCAACACGGCAGCAGATTATGGATGCACTTGACGCAGCGAACTGCACATCTATTCTTGACAAATTCTCCCAGCGAGAGATGACCGTCATCGGGGCAAAGGGCGTATACCTTTCCGGTGGCGAGGTGCAGAGGATCGCCATTGCAAGGGCTATTCTAAAGAATGCGAATATCATCATTATGGATGAGGCATCTGCAGCTGCAGATCCGGAAAACGAATACGAGTTGCAGCAGGCTTTCCAAAAACTGATGAGAGGCAAAACAGTTATCATGATTGCACACAGGCTGTCCTCTATTCAGAATGTAGACCAGATCCTGTTTGTCCAGAATGGAAAAGTTGTGGAACAAGGAACCCACAATGAGCTGATGTCCTACAATGGACGTTATAAAGATTTTCAGGATGTATACTGCAAGGCAAATCAGTGGAGGTTGGCATGATGAAGACATATCTAAAAAAAGCCTTCCAGCTTAGTGATTCGGGTGCGAAAGGCCTTGTAAAATCAATCTGGTCATTCTTCCTCTATTATGTCTCTTTTGTACCGCCGATGATTTGTGTTTTTCTGTTTGCAGACAGGCTGCTGCATGGAAACACCGGGAAACCGGTGGTATATCTCCTGTTTATGCTGGTAGCGACCCTGGTGATGTACTTAGTTATTAACTATAACTATAAAACGACCTATGATGAAACCTACCAGGAATCTGCAAATTTAAGAATTGATTTGGCGGAACAGCTTTCCAAGCTGCCCCTATCCTATTTTTCAAAGCACAATTTGTCTGACCTTGCTCAAACAATCATGGCAGATGTGGCTTCGATTGAGCATGCTTTTGCGAACGCAGTGGCTAATACCATAGGATTTGCAATTTACTTTTTGGTTATCAGCGCAGCCCTTCTGATCATGAATTGGAAATTAGGGCTCTGTGTATTGCTTCCCGTTCTTGCTTCTGCTTCGGTTCTTTTCCTGACAAAGAAACTGCAGGTCAGAGATGTAAATAAACATTATGATAAGTTGAGAGATATTTCTGAAAGCTTTCAGAATGCAATCGAACTGAATCAGGAAATTAAAAGCTATGGGTTGAAAGAAAAAGTAGAAGCTCAAATGGACCAGCAGTTGGATGAGTCAGAAAATCTTCAGTGGAAAGCCCAGATCACCCAGACGATTCCTGTTACAATCGGCCAGACTTTATCGATTCTTCCTATTGGAATCACGGCAACTGTTGGCCTTTCGATGCTTGCCTCCGGTCAGGTAAGTATCCTGATTCTTCTGGGCTATATTATTATGGCGGCGAAACTCAGCGGGGCCATGGGTGGTGTTTTGCTCTATCTGACGGAAATCTTTTATTTGGATGCAAGGATCGCCAGGATTGGTGAAATCAAGAATCATGAACTTCAGGGTGGAGAAAAGGCAGTCCTCTCAGATTTCAATGTAGAAATAAAGGACGTTTGTTTTTCCTACCAGAAAGACACCCAGGTGATTCGCCATGCATCCTTTACGGCGGAGCAAGGACAGGTAACCGCATTGGTCGGTCCCAGCGGCTGCGGAAAAACAACAATGCTTAAGCTCATCAGCAGACTATATGATGCAGATTCCGGCACCGTTCAAATCGGAGGAACCGACATACGAGAAATTCACACTGATAGCTTGTTCAAGTATGTCTCCATTGTTTTTCAGGAAGTCATTCTATTCAATACTTCTATTATGGAAAATATTCGCCTTGGGCGGCTGGATGCTTCTGACGAAGAAGTAATACGAGCTGCAAAACTGGCTGGTTGCAATGAGTTTGTCAGCCGTCTTCCAGACACCTACCAGACAATAATCGGGGAAAATGGTACCAAACTCTCCGGTGGAGAACGTCAGCGTCTGTCTATTGCCAGAGCAATCCTGAAGGATGCTCCAATTATCATTCTGGATGAGATTGCCGCATCGTTAGATGTGGAAACAGAAGTCCAAATACAGACTGGATTAAATCATTTGATTCAAGGCAAGACCGTGATTGTTATTTCACACAGACTAAAGTCTATTGAAAATGCAGATAAGATCGTCGTTATGAAAGCAGGTACCGTAGAAGCCTGCGGAAAGCATGCTCATCTGCTGAAACAGTCGTCCACATATAGAAAGATGATAGAAAAGTCCAATCTGGCAGAGAAATTTAACTACTAAGCAGGTTACCTTTCAGATGCAGGCCGCACTGAAGGGTAACTTAAAGGCATTTAGTTAACTATGTCTAACTGATTGCCAGCGTGAGGAGGTGCATTATTTGAAGAAATATATTGGAAAAAGGATCATTAGCTTCCTCATTGTGCTGATAGGAGTCAGCGTCCTGAGTTTTTTGTTGATTGCTTGGTCCGGAAAAGATCCTGCAGAAATTATTGCACACCGAGGCGTATCCAATCCTACGCCGGAACAGATTGAGATGATTCGGGTGGAAATGGGATTGGATCAACCTCTCCCTGTGCGATATATTCAGTGGCTTTCCGGAATGTTTACAGGAGAACTTGGGACTTCTTTGACCACTCATCAACCGATTGTAAAGGATCTGCACAAGTATCTGGCTACGACCACATCTCTTGTAGGGATGGCTATTCTATGGATTATCGTACTCACCGTTCCAATCAGTTTGCTCTGCGCCAGAAAGCGGAACCGCCTTTTCGATCAGATTACCAGAGGCATTACTATCTGCGGTATTTGTGTGCCAACTTTCTGGCTGGGATTCCTTCTTCTACTGTTCTTTGCGATTCATCTGAAATGGTTCAGTGTCTTACCAAGTCCAGGTTGGAGGGGCTTTTTACTTCCTTCATTTGCCCTGGCGGTTCCCAGTTCGTGTTCACTCATCCGAATTATGCGTTCCTCTCTTCTGGCTGAATTATCTTCTGATTATGTTCGGTTTGCAAAAGCCCGTGGACTATCTGCCAACAGAATTCTGGTATGTCACATTCTGCGAAATGCCTTACCGCCTGTTGTTACAATTTTCTTTCAGCAATTCGGCTTTCTAATTGCCGGAGGGGCTGTAATCGAAAGTGTTTTTTCAATCAAGGGAATCGGAACTTATCTGGTGGACAGTGTGGTTGCAGCAGATACGATTGCAGTTTCTACCTGTATAGTCGTCATTGCAGCAATTTTTGTTGTCGCGAATTTCATGGCAGACATAATCAACCGTCTGCTTTGTCCATGGATGGTGAGGGAAGAAAATGATGCATAAGCTACTCAAAAGGCCGCAGGCAATCATCGGTCTGTGCCTGATTGCTATTGTGATTGTGATTGCGATTGCAGCACCTGCTTTTTCGCCTCACGACCCTGAATTGGTGAATTTATCGCAAAAGTATGCACAGCCTGACGCAGAATACCCTCTTGGAACAGATCAATTGGGCAGGTGTACCTTATCAAGGCTGCTGTATGGAGCCAGATATTCCATCGGAATCAGTTTACCTGTGCTGCTGATTTTGTCTGTGATTGGTCTGATTGTCGGCACTTTTAGCGCCTGTGCTGGAGAAAAAGCAGACCATTTCATTACTATACTCTGTGATGTGTTTATTGCTTTTCCTTCTCTTATCATTGCTATTGCTGTCATAGGCGTTCTGGGGAACGGACTCCAAAACATTGCCGTTTCTGTTGTGATAGCGACCTGGGCTTGGTTTGTTCGTGTTGTCAGATCTTATTCCGTTCAAGAAATGGGTAAAGATTATATCCTGGCAGCCCGGATTTCTGGGTGCAATACAGGAAAGCTGGTCTTCAGACATCTGATTCCTAACATTCTGCCACAGTTTCTTGTGTATGTTTCCACTGGTGTCGCTTCTTCCATCATTATGGTTTCCAGCTTTGCTTTCCTCGGACTTGGCCTTCCCTCCGGCACACCGGAATGGGGTGCCATGTTAAATGATGCCAGGACAGCGCTTTACTCTCATCCGGAATTGCTGATCTATCCAGGCTTGTGCATCTTCGTAACGGCAGCAGGCTTCAATTTGTTTGGAGAAGCACTCCGTGATATTCTGACGCCGGAGGAGGACAGCCTATGATGTCGTCACTTATAATCGATCGTTTAAGCATTAAACTGCGGTCAGGCTCGGATAACTTGGTTTCTGAAATATCCTTTGCAATCAAAGAAGGAGAGTCTTTAATCTTGTTAGGTCAATCAGGCAGCGGCAAAACAATGACCTGTAGTGCGGTGCTAAACTTATTGGACCCTAAAAAATTTGAGGTGTCGGGTTCCGTTTTCTTCGGCGAAACTGATCTTTTGAATTCATCAGAAAAGCAGAGACGAGGAATATACGGAAACCAGATTGTCTACATCCCGCAAAATCCAATGACTGCATTGGACCCTTCTATGCGTATTGGCAGACAGATGGATGAAACGCTACGGCTTCATTCCGACAAATCCCGCCAGCAACGTTACAACTATATTCTGCGGCTTCTGCATGATGTAGGCTTAGATGATCCTGACAGGGTATACAGAGCATACCCCCATATGCTTTCCGGAGGAATGCTTCAGCGTGTCATTATCGCAATGGCTATGATGCTTGATGCAAAATTCGTGCTTGCCGATGAGCCGACAACTGCTTTGGATGTGATTCACAGAAATGGAATCATAGATTTATTTTCGCAGATGAAAGCAAATGGAGTTGGGATTTTTATGGTAACTCATGATTTCGCAACAGCTCTTCAATTAGGTGGAAACGTGTTGGTGATGAAAGAAGGAAAAATTATAGAATCCGGTGAAGTTCAATCTGTCTTCGATCATACCACAGAACCTTATACAAGGTCGCTGATTGAAGCTTACTCCCTTTCCTGTGCTTTCACGAAAGGGGCGGAATCATGATTAAAATCAACAACCTATCAAAAGAATTTCACGAACAAGGCACAAGCAACGAGCTTCTGGCCGTTGATCATGTAGATTTTACTATTCAGAATGGTTCATTTTGCGCTTTGGTAGGAGAAAGCGGATCTGGTAAAAGCACTTTGGCTCAGCTCATGTGCGGTCTTCTGGTTCCATCTTCTGGAGAGGTACTGTTTGAAGGAAAAAACATTTCCCTCTGCCGGGGCAAGCAAAAGCAGGTACTGCGATCTAAAATACAGCTGATTCTTCAGGATGGCAAGGGAGCAATGGACCCTCGCTTTACGGTATATCAAATCATTGCAGAGCCAATTCGCAATTTCAGAAAACTCAGCAAAAAGGAAGAAGAACGGGAAATCAATGATCTTCTTACCATGATGGAGCTTCCCGAAGAGATCAAGCTGCGAAAAGCTCATGAGCTATCCGGTGGACAACAAAAACGTGTATGTATTGCAAGAGCGTTAGCGGCTCAACCGGATGTGTTGATTTTTGATGAAGCAGTCAGTGGGCTGGATGTCCTGGTTCGTAAACATATTCTTGATTTGCTGAAGCGACTCCATCAGGAGCGAAAAATGACTTGCTTTTTCATTACCCATGACCTGGACGTTGCGCTATATCTTGCAGACCGTGTGATGGTGATGCGCTGCGGTAAGATTATCGAAGACCGTACATTTCACGGTTCGACAGACTGCTTTACACATCCGTATACAAAGCTTCTGCTGCATTCTATTGCTCCATATTTGGGTTAAACCATTCAATAAATATGTATACCCTGCTGAAAAGCATGATATAAAAATAAATAAAGGAGATTTTGTACATGAAACTGAAAAAACTTTTAGCTTTCGGGCTCGCACTTGTGATGTGCCTTGCTATGGCTGCTTGCGGCACGAACCCTGACGAGAAAACCGATGCAAAGCCGGTCTCAATCACTGTCACCGAGAATTGGGACTTTTCTGTAGGCTTCTATCCTGTCATCACGCCTATGGTATCCAGCACTTATGGTGCCGGATTCTGGAGTCGTAATTTTTACAACACGCTGGTAAGCTACGATGATAACGGGAAGATCCAGGGCGAGTTGGCTGAAACCTGGGAAATCAGTGATGACGGCAAGACTTACACCTTCCATCTGCGTGATGGTGTCAAATTTTCTGACGGTACTCCTCTGACTTCCGAGGCAGTAAAGATGACCCTTGAAGCAGTAGTAACCAATCTGGGTCCCCAGAATGGTGCCTTCGGTAAGCTCACTACTTTGTTTGACAAGCTGGAAACCCCGGATGAAAAAACCTTTGTAATGACTTTGAAGACCCCTTATTACGCTGCTCTTGACAATCTGACCATGGCGCTGCCTCTTGGTATTGTGAATCCCGCAGCCTTTGAAGGCGGCGTAGAAAAGGCTTACGAGAATTGCGTGAGTGCAACTATGGGTACTGGTCCCTATATGTTTGACCGGGTCGAGGGAGATACCTATACCTTTATCCGCAATCCCTACTACTGGGGCGAAGCTCCTGAAGTGGACGAGTTCAAGGTCAAAGTGATTCCTGATAATGCTGCAAAAATTCTTGCTCTGCGCAACGGCGAAATCGATGCAATTCTCGGCTCCAGCAGACTTAGCGCAGAAGGCTACACGGAAATTTCCCAGGATGCCGCTTTCGGTCATGCCATGGATGACAGCACCAACCAAACTCGTTATCTGGGTATGAACCTGAATAAGGCTCCCTTTAATGATCCTCTTGTAAGGGAAGCAGTATCCTACGCTGTTAATCAGCAGGAGTTGGAAACCTCTGTTTTCGATGGCCTGGAGACTGCTGCCGAAACCCTCTTTCCGAATGAAAAGCCCAACTGCGGTGTGGAGGTTAAGACCTATCCTACCGACATGGAAAAGGCAAAGCAGCTCATGAAGGAAGCCGGCTATGAGGATACCAATGATGACGGTATCCTGGAGAAGGACGGAACTTCTCTCGCCATTCATTTCAACTATTCTCAGAGCCTTGCAAGTGTTGACAATGCAGTTCTTTCTATTGCAGCTTCTCTTAAAGAACTCGGCTTCGATGTTACTATTGATGCAGTAGACATGAACACCTGGTATGGAGCCTTGATGGCTGGCGAATATGATCTGACCTTCTACAATACTGCTGGCGGTTCCTTTGACCCTGCAACAGATATGAGCAATATGGCTCCTGGCGCTATGGGTGATCCGATCCTCTGCCAGTTCTCTGCTTTCTTTGAGAATCCTGAAATTTTCGCAGAATTGGACTCCACTTCTGATTCTCAGCGTGTGCAGGAAATCTATGGAATGATTCTGAATGGTATTGCAGATCAGAATCTTCTGGTGCCTGTAACCGGTACTCACGATCTGGCTCTGTGGAATACTGATAAGATAACTGGCTATGACTTCTACACAGATGCCAGCTACGTAGACATTGCATCTGTTCATGTGAAATAATGTCCAGCAGTGTGGCTGAGGCGGTTACAAAAGAAAGACTTCATTCTTCAGGAGAAGACTATCTAAAAGCCATATTTATTCTTGAAGCGCAACATGGTTCAGTTCGTTCAGTAGAGGTTGCTGAGTACATGAATGTATCTAAAGCGAGCGTTAGTCATGCAGTTGCTCTATTAAAAAAGAACGGATTTCTCAAAATGAATCAGGACTATGACCTTGTTCTCACAGATTCTGGAAGAGCAATCGCAAGCTGCATCTATGAAAAACATTGCTATTTTAAGGATAGACTGATAAGCGCCGGTGTTTCTCCGGAAACAGCCGAAATTGAAGCTTGCCGCCTGGAACACTGTGTCAGTGAAGAATCTTTCCATAAACTTCGTAAAACATATGGGTATTAGAGCCCAATAAAGAATACGGTCAAGGAAAAAGTTCCTTGACCGTATTTTTTACAGATTTGGTAGCGCTGTAAATATAGCCTCTATATAAAGAGAAAACTTTTACAGCATGAGCTTCTTCCACTTTCTGATTTTTGTGCGGAAGGTGCCAAAGGGAGCCACGGTGTTGACATGGATAAACTTATAAACTTCCCATACCGCAGATTTTGTCGCCCCGTCTGCCCACTTGCGTCTGTGGGGAGCAAAGAGATCCTCGCCGGTCATGGCGTCGATCATCCCATAGATCCTCTGGATATTCGTGTCCAGCTTCGTTCTGAGTTCATGGAGCGATAGACCGGCATAGGTATCCGTGAACCACTGATACAGTTCCCCCAGCTGGTTCCACTTGAACTGATCGGACGGGGTTTTTACTTCCAGACCGTTTCTCTCATCCTGTTCCCACTTCAGCACAAGAGTTGTCCAGCCAACCTTATAAGCCAGATTTTCCGCCGGAGTACGGTCAACATCTTCCGCCCGAAGGTCTTTCATCTCTTCCGGGATATTGTCAAACTCGGCAATGAATTTGGTATAGGTTTTCTTGATCTCGTCTTTCAGTTCTTCTTTGCTGGTATATGCTCTCATAAATTACCTCATTTCTGTATCTGTTGTATCTGTTAGGATTACTTTGATTATTCTAACACTTGTTCCCAAAGACAGCTCCAAATTGGTGCTACCTTCTTACCCCCATACTATACTTCAAATTTCCTCAAGAGCAAACATAGCTTCCTTTGGAAGTTTGTCATTGTCACAGCCCAGCAGATATTGGATCACCTTTCTGGCATAGAAATTTGAAATAGTGGTGTCCCAATCGGCCAGCCGAAGGATCTCTGCTGTGCTGGTTTCAAAATCCAACGAAATTTCACCCCACTCGCCGTCGCAGTCTGCCTGATATTCGTAGACTGCTGCGGCGATTTTCTTTTTTCTCTTGGTTTTGGCTTTCTGCTTGATGCGAACCGCCCGGACAGCTCCCTCGGCAGCTGCAAGCAGGGTCAGCTTTTCCGTAGCTTTGCGGTAGGCTCGCTCTGCACCGCTGGCGGTGCTGCCCTCAAACAAGACCGCCAGCTCCTCAAAGGTGGGGCGGTTCTTCCATGAGCTGACCCGTCCACAGGTCATACAGAGGGCCAGCCGTTTTTCCAGCAGCGTCTGCTCCCGGAAATTCAGCTTTTCAAAGGCCCTCTGGATCTTCTCAGCCTGAGCGCCATTCCAGAGAATATCGGTATAATTCCAGCTGTCATCTACGGCCACTTCCTCGCCGGTTTCTTCGCTGTCCGCCTCCTGAATGGTCTGATAAAACGGAACCCGGCTTCGATTTTGTTTGGCCAATGCCAAAAACTTTGCTGCGGTTTCCTCGGTACAACCGTTTTTCTGGGCATATTTCTGGATTGCCGCCTGTTCAGACTGACCGGATTGATTGTAGAGCCAAGCAATCCCACGCACAGCTTTGTACTCATCCACATTTTCAAAGGAACCGGCCTCCTCCTGCATCCGGCAGGTCAAAAGGGCATTCCCGATAAAATGATGGGCATAGGTCAGAAAATCTGCCCCTTGTGCGGGATCGTATCCCCGGAGACAGTCCAACATGGCAAGCACACATCCCATTTTGTAGTCCAAAAAGCGTTCTGGGTCATAGCGATCCAGCCCCTCCCGCAGCAGGAAACGGCGAACACGACCATTAAGCCGATTTTCATAGCAGTGCAGGAAAAAGGAGAACCAGCGCAATTCACGGCTCCGCACAGCCTCAATGATGTAGTCGTTCATATTTTCCAGAACAGGCGGTTCCGGGTCAAGCTGAAAGATGCGTTCCACTTCCCGCATGGTTAAGCCCTTGGATTCCGTCAGAAAACTGTATTTGGCACAGTGGTCGGACAGCTCCCATGTCCACGCTGTATCCATTTTCCCTCACCACCTTTCGGATGTTTCGCTGCTTATTTCTTTGCTTATTTCTTTTTTACTGCTTCTAAAAGTGCATCCTGGGTCATTTCCTGCTCGTAGACAGTGCTGGCATAGCGCTGATCTGAAAGCGCACGGAACATCTTATCTTTTGCCAGCTTCTTCATAGCTGCTGCCGTTTCTTTATCCAGCTTTCCACGGCGGGTGCTTTGCAAAATGGTGTTCATACGGCGGGTATAAATAGCCTTTATCGGATGATCATCTGCAAGCTCCCGCTGCTCCCGGCCTCTCAGATTGCCGATTTGTCGGCACGTCCGTCCCTGCTGGTCGCCGGGGGTCAGACCGCCGCAGTATTTGGTATGCCGTGCGTCAATGGTGAGAAACCATCTGCCGCAGATGGGGCATTTCTTGGGTGCATGGCCCACACAAAGCCCCTCAAACAAATCAGAACGGAACATTCCCACAAAGGAGACATAGTGCATCCGCTTGACCAGCTGCGGCTCCGTCTTTCCGGGCCGAAAAGCGGATACATACTGCACCGAAGCATTGGTCAGGGTCATCCAGGCCGGGTTATCCAGCGACAGAGTTGGCTCACCTTTGAAGAACTGCCCGAACATTGCTGCATAACCATCCGGGGTACGGTCATAGCCTGGTTCATTCAACCGCTCTGCAAATTTTGTCAAGGCTTCCTTGTACTGCCCCAGAGAATAACTCAAATGCCCCAGCACCTGCACTATTCGGACGAGCATGGTTGCCTTGCTGTGCTGACCAGTCAAGGCACAGATCAACTGCTCCTGATGAGAGAGCTGCAAATAGGCTTTGGCGTCCTCCATATATTCTTCGGAAAATATGGCTGCAAGTTTTTGCTCAAAATAGCTTCGATTCAGACGGGAAAAGGGCGGTGTAACCTGCAAAAAGGAGATGATCTCGCCAGCGGCTTGCTGCACCTGCGGCAGCAGCTCCATATCCACGGAACCGGTGTTCATCCCCTGAAGCAGTTGGTTCAGCACATTGCAGGGAGCATCCAGCTTTTCAATGGTACTGTCCGGGATGTTCAGCACCTCGCAGCCAATGGTTCCTGTGGGCATCGTACACCCCTCATAGGTTACGGTGTCCTGCCAGAAATCCAGAGATAAAACGGCATGGTTGATAATCTGATCCATCTTCTCCCTCCTGTCATGTTTTTCTATTTTCATAATAGCACACAACAAAGGCCTTGTCATGTTTTTTGAAAACAGCTTGTCATGCCATTAGCCTGTTTTTTTCGGTTTTCCCCATAACCTATACAGAGGGGTGAGAAAACCACCCCATCAAAAAGGAAATGGAGGGAATCGGTATGAATCTGTTTGAAGTGGTGAAAGCCAATATCAACACACAAGAAGTAGCGCAGACGTATGGAATCGACGTCAACCACCATGGCATGGCACTGTGTCCGTTCCACAATGACCGTCATCCGAGCTTATATGTGTCGGATGACCACTACCACTGTTTCGCCTGTGGGGAACACGGAGATGTGATCGACCTGACCGCCAAGCTGTTTGACCTTCGGCTGTATGATGCGGCCCGAAAACTGGCATCGGACTTTCACCTTGCGCCGGACAAGCCCTTGCCGGAAGCCATTCGACGGGAAAAGGAACACAAAACCAGAGCACAGCGGCTTCGTGAAAACGAGCGGCTGTGCTTTTCTGTTTTGAACGAGTATCGGCGATTGCTCCTGGATTGGAAAAAACGGTATGCACCACAAACGCCGGAAGATGTGCTGGACGAGCGGTTTGTGGAAGCCTGCCACCGTCTGCCATGGGCAGAGTATCAGCTGGACATCCTGCTGCAAGGCGATTCCTATGAACGAGGCGAAACCGTGAGTAATCTAACGGCAAACGGATACATCCGCAAATTACAGGCCCGTCTGAGAGAGGAGCGATACCATGAACAACCCTATTTGGATCGATGATAAGGGGAAAATTGTTGAACCGGAATACTGCCGGGATTTCCTGTCCCGGCATCCGATGCGCTGCATCAATGACCACTTTTATACTGTGGATGGCCCGTTGCCGGATGAAAGCAAATTGAAGAGAACGATTTATGAGGAAATCTCGCCCTGGCTGCATGACAAGGTCGCACAGACGGTGGAGCAGGTGCTCAAGACATTGAAGCTGGCGGCATACGCAGACCCGTTGCCCCTGCAATGTGACCGCATCCATGTGGCGAATGGCACTTATTTTCTGGATGGCACGTTTACAGAGGAAAAAGAGTATTGCAGCAACCGTCTGTCGGTATCCTATCGGGCTGATGCTCCGGCACCGGAACACTGGCTGCGCTTCCTTTCGGAACTGCTGGAGCCGGAGGATATTCCCGCCTTGCAGGAGTATCTGGGCTACTGCCTGATTCCATCCACCAAAGGACAGAAAATGCTCATGCTGATCGGCAAGGGCGGTGAGGGCAAAAGCCGCATCGGTGTGGTGATGAACACCATTTTCGGGCTCAACATGAATACCACTTCCATCCAAAAAGTAGAAACTAATCGGTTTGCCAGAGCCGACCTGGAGGGCAAGCTGCTGATGGTGGACGATGATCTGGACATGAACGCCTTGACCAAAACCAACTATGTAAAATCCATTGTAACAGCAGAATTGCGGATGGATTTGGAGCGGAAGAAAGAACAAAGCTATCAGGGACTGCTTTATGTACGCTTCCTCTGTTTCGGTAACGGGGTATTGACTGCACTTCACGACCGCAGCGACGGTTTCTTTCGCCGTCAGATCATTCTGACCACCAAAGATAAGCCTGTGGATCGGTTTGATGACCCGTTTCTTGCTGAGAAATTGATTGCCGAAAAAGAGGGAATCTTCCTCTGGATGCTGGAGGGATTGCGGCGGCTGATCGCCAATCACTATCACTTTACCATCAGCCAGAGAGCCAAGGACAATATCACTTCCGCAGTTCGGGATGCCAACAACATTCTGGACTTTCTCGATTCTGAGGGTTATGTGGCATTCAAGGCCGATTATGAAGCCAGCACCAAAAATCTGTATGCAGCCTATAAGCGGTGGTGTGAGGACAACGCCGAAAACCCACTGTCACCAAAGAGCTTCGCAAACCAGCTCAGCCAGAATGCTGAACGCTACCATTTGGAGCCGGTCAACAATCTACACATCGGCGGTGGAAAACGGTGCCGGGGATATATGGGCATTTATGTTCTGCTCTCGCCTATGGAGTTGTAACGGAACATCAAAACTTTCTGTTCGTGCGTTCATGTGTTCCTAATCGGGTGCAGCCTTTGGAACGAAGGAACGCACGAACGCAAAAAATCGAAGTTCATTTTTATATTTGATAGCTCGGCTGGGCATTAAAATTGGCTATGCCCAATCAATGGTTGTGCAAACGGTGAAAAACACTACCATAATTAGAACACAAATCATTATTCGGTGATTTACAGAACGATGATGGTGGTATGCGGGAAGGTGGCTATTTTCACGGTTTCGCTTGCAAGCCCACCTAATGGCAAAGTCGGTGGGGTACTGTTGCGGACAGTTCTTCATAGACACCATTCTGAGCGATTTTTTGAATGTTATCCATGTTTGCCGAGTCGTGCAGCGTGTATGCTCCACGACAAACAAATTTTACTAAAGAATGAGGTACTTTCTATGAAATCCAATTTGAGAAATGAAATCAAGTCGTACATCGTGCGTTCCGGCTACACGATGCAGGAAGTCGTTGACCGGCTTTCTGAGGATTACAGCTGGAGCGACAGCGTTTCCAATCTGTCCAACAAGCTCCAGCGAGAGTCTCTGCGGTATGTGGAGGCAGTACAGCTTGCCGATGCCCTTGGCTATGATCTCGTATGGCAGAAACGGAGGGACACATGATGCCCGCCGTTCTTACCCGTCGTATCTCCCGCCACCATCGAAAAATCCGCAGATTTGGAGATGGATGGCAGAGTGGATTTGCAAAATCTGCTCTGCCTGTGAGCGGCAGAATTGAAGCAATCAAGAGTGCGGAGAGACTGTCGGTCACACCGCCTTTTGAGGATTTGGGTGCCACACACAAGCCTCTAAAGGCGGCAAGGCATCCGCAGATGCCGCATTCCCCCTCGGAGAGCCCACGGCACTTTGCAGCCCTCTGGGATGAAAGTGTCATAGTGGGTTATTACACTTCCCGCAGGAAGTGCATCCCCGTCCCTGAGCCGTCTACCGCACAACAGAAAGGAGCTAATTTTTATGGCCAGAAACGACGGAATCGACCGTACCTTTGCCCGCAACCAGGACTTGCCTACACTTGATGATGTGGCGAAAGTTCAGGAGCATAACGAACGAGAAAAGGACAGCTACTCCAACCAGGATATTGATACCACCCAGACCTACCGGAATATTCACTTCAAAGCTCCCACCGACAGCTATGCCGCCATGTTCGATCAGTTGATTGCTGATGGGATTATCTCCACCCGTGGCCTGAAAGCCGATGCGGTGAAATACGGGGAACTAATTTTTGATGTGAACTCCGCTTACTTCCACAATCACGGCGGCTACGAATATGCCAAGCAATTCTACACCGACGCATACAAAGCAGCCGTGGAGATTGTGGGCGGTGAGCAGTACATCCTCTCTGCTGTCATGCACGCTGATGAGCGCAACCGGGCTATGTCGGAAGCTCTGGGGCAGGATGTATACCACTACCACCTTCATGTGGTGTATGTCCCGGTGGTGGAGAAACAGATTCTCTGGTCGAAGCGGTGCAAGGATAAGTCCCTTGTGGGTACAGTCAAGGAAACGATCATGCAGGTCAGCCGGAGCAAAAAGTGGGAATCCAAGGTAGTTCTGGATGAGCAGGGCAATCCGCTTCTGACCGCCAAGGGCAAGAAAGTCCTGCGAACATCGTACAGTGTCCTGCAAGACGATTTCTTCAACTATATGAAAGCTGCCGGATATACCGATGTGGAGCGTGGAGAGCGTGGCAGTACCGAGGAACATCTGACTGTGACCCAGTTCAAGATGGCACAGGAGCAGCAGCGTCTGGAGGCTATGACCGCTCAAATCGCTCAGACAGAACAGGCGCTGGGCACCGCACAGGCTGCCGTTGAGAAAAAGCAGAAGGAGCTGCAATCCCTGCAAAAGCAGACCAAAGAACAGCGTACTGCCGCCCTGACGGTACAGGAAATCCGCTCCATGGGGAAAAAGACGATCACCGGCAATATCACTCTGACCCCATCCGAGTGCAGCACACTCAAGGATTATGCGGTCAACGGGATTCTTGCCAAAGCGGAAAACAGCCGTTTGGAAGAAAAACTGCAAAGCGCACAAAAAAGTGCCGCTGTCTGGAAACAGCGATATGAAAAGATTTATGACAAGTACCAAGAACTGAAAAAGGAAGTCCAGCCATATCTGGACGCTGTCAAGCTCGCACCCGAAAAGGTGCGGGCTTTTCTTGATGCCATTTTGACCCGTACCCGGCAAACAAGGCAGCACGATCAACCTTCCCGCCGCAAGTCGCAAGATATAGAACTTTAACAGAAAGGAATTTTTGCTTATGACCAATCTGACAACAAAACTCAATAAGTTGGTGCTCGATGATTCTCCTTCGGAAAAGCTGATTAACGCTTGTGCCGAAATCGATATTGAATCCTGCTTTGACCTGATTTTTGAACCGCCGATTGATTTTCTGGAAGAATGCCGGAAACGCTGGGAAAACCGAATGAACCCTTTTACAGGTACGGTAGAACGAAAAATCGGAAATACCTGGTATCTGCTGGAGACTGTATGTGACGGGAATGAGCCGCTTACCCACAAGGTAAAACGGCTCATTTTCTCGGATAAGGAGGCGCTTTGTTCATGACACAGACTCAAATTCATGCTACAATATCACCATGCACACCGATTCTGTCAGCTGACCCAACCGTAAAGGAGGACGCTATGTTGGATCAGCAGAAAATCACCATCCTGTACTGCCGCCTCAGCAATGAGGATGCACTGGATGGAGAATCAAATTCGATACAGAATCAAAAAGAGTTTTTAACCCGGTACGCAGCCGAGCATGGCTACACCAACCTGAAAATTCTGGTGGATGACGGATATACGGGAACCAATTTTGACCGTCCCGGCGTGCAGGAAGGCTTTGCACTGGTTAAGCAGGGGCTTGTCGGTTGCTGGCTGGTCAAGGATCTTAGTAGGTTTGGCCGAGATTACCTGACCGTTGGACAGTACACGGACATCATTTTCCCCAGCTACGATGTGCGCTTTGTCGCTGTCAATGATGGTGTGGACAGTGAACGAGGCGACAGCGACGGCTTTGCTGCTATTCGTAATTTGTTCAACGAATGGTATCCACGGGACACCAGCAAAAAAGTCCGGGTCGTATTCCGGCAGAAAGGCACCAGCGGAAAGCATCTGGGAAAACCGCCCTATGGTTATCGCACTGACCCTACCGATAAAGACCATTGGATCATTGACGAGGATGCCGCCCCAGTAGTCAAGCGCATCTTTGACCTGGCTATTGACGGCAAGGGGCCGGAACAGATTGCCCGTATACTGGAGAAGGATAAGGTGTTGACTACCAAGGCGCTGTATGCCAAACAGTCGGAAAATCATCCTGACCCGAAAAAGCGTAAGAAAATGCCGGAGCGCCCTTACCATTGGATTGGTCAATCGGTTGCGGGTATTCTGGAACGGATGGAGTACACCGGCTGTACCTGCAATTTCAAGACCTATTCCAAGTCCTATAAGCTGAAGAAGCGGATTCCCAATGCCATCGAAGATATGTGTATCTTCCCTGATACGCAGGAAGCAATCGTTTCTCAGGCTCAGTGGGACAGGGTGCAGGAGCTGCGAAAAAACAAACGCCGTCCCACAAAGGCGGAACGGCAGGGATTATTCTCCGGGCTTCTGTTCTGTCCCGATTGTGGGAATAAGCTGCACTTTGCTACCTGCAAAAGCTTTGACGGCAAGCAAGACCACTATGTATGCTCCAGCTACAAAAGCGGTCGAGGCACCTGTTCTGCCCACTATATCCGGGAAGATGTACTGCGGGAACTGGTGATGGAGCGCATCCGTGCGGTCAATGCCTATATTCGGCAGGACGTGGAGGGTTTTCAAGAGGAATGGCTGCAATGCCGCCGCTCCGATCAGGAACGCAACATCCGAGAAGATCGGAAGCGAGTGGAGCAGGCCAAGAAACGGCTGGCTGACCTGGATGTTCTTCTGTCCCGACTTTATGAGGATTTTGTCCTGGGTGATCTGAGCAAGGAGCGGTACAAGAAAATGACCGCCGATTACGAGGCAGAACAGGAACGGTTAAAACTCGAAATTGAAGTGACGGAAGAATGGCTGGAAACGCAGGAAACTATGAGTGCTGATGTAGACGCCTTTGTCGCCCTGACCCAGAAGTATGTGGATGTGCCGGAATTGACACCTACGATAGTCAATGAATATATCAAGAAGATTGAGGTGTTTGCGCCGGACAAATCCAGCGGCAAGCGGGTACAGAAGGTGAAAATCTATTTCAACTTCGTGGATGACGTAGAGATTCCTGTGGTTTCCGAGCTTGTTGTTGCGAAATCTACCCCTGGACGCAGAAAAACGGCGTGACCATTGCGGTCACACCGTTCTCTGCCCCTCGCAATGCTAAATAGTACCTTATCACTATTAAGCCTTATCATTGCGGAGTTTTGCTTTTCATTATAATAATAAGAAAAGCTGTGACGGTTGGTCACAGCTTTTTTACTTATTTCTTAAAGTAATTGGTCTTGCTCAGCGCAACATACAGTGCCGCACCGGCGACAGCGCCGAAAACGCCCTGAATAGCGTTCATCGGGATATTGGCGGCAGCGGCAACTCCGAAGCCCATGAACACCGCTTCATAAAGCATATAGCCGCCGACCATGACGGCACCGCCGATGATGCCGGCAACGAGCGCCTTGGCAAACTCGTTCCTGATAAACCTGCTGCCGATGAGCCAGCCGGCTAACAGTGCGACAACGGCCTTTATCACAAAGGTGCCGGGTGCATACAGCACATAGCCGGAGATAACATCGGCAAGACCCGAGCCGAGACCGGCCGCAAGTGCGCCCCACACCGGTCCGAGCAGGAAGCCCGCCAGAACAACGATCGCATCACCGGCGTGGATATATCCGCCCAAGGGGGTGGGTATCTTGATGATCATCGTGGCAACGCAGGTCAGGGCAGCCAGAAGTGCCGCTAAAATCAGTTTCTTTGTAGTGTTGTCTTTCATTTTTCTCTTCCTCTTTGAGCCATATAAAGCTTGGCGTACAATCCATTTTTTGCTAACAGCTCCTCATGCGTGCCGCACTCGGCAATTTTGCCGTGCTCGACGACCGCAATGAGGTCGGCGTTCCGAATGGTGGAAAGCCTGTGAGCTATAACGATGCTTGTTCTGCCGGCGCTGAGCTTATCGAGCGAAGCCTGGATAGCCTGCTCGGTCACGGTATCGAGCGCCGAGGTCGCCTCGTCAAGAATGAGGATGGGCGGATTTTTGAGAAACACCCGGGCGATGGAAATGCGCTGCTTCTGTCCGCCGGAGAGCATGACGCCTCTTTCTCCGATGTAGCTGTCATACCCGTCGGGCATTTCCGTTATCTCGTTATGTATCTCGGCAAGCTTTGCGGCTTGGATTATCTCCTCGTCGGTCGCATCGGGTCTGCCGTAGCGGATGTTTTCACGCACGGTGCCTGCGAACATATACACATCCTGCTGTATCATGCCGATATTCTGCCGCAGGGAGGCCTGCGTCAGGTCACGCACATCGTTTCCGTCCACTAAAACGGCGCCGGAGTTTACATCGTAAAAGCGCATGAGCAGCTGGCTCATGGTGGTTTTGCCGCCGCCGGAGGGACCGATGAGCGCCAGTGTTTTGCCCGGCTCGACCGTGATGCTCACATCGTGCAGCACATCGGCCTTATCATAGTTAAAGCTCACATGCCTGTATTCTACACGGCCTTTGACATTTGTCAAGCGTTTTGCATCTTTTCTGTCTTTGAGCGTCGGCTCGGTGCGCATGAGCTCCAAAAAGCGCTCGAAGCCTGCCGTGCCCTGCATGTAAAGCTCGGCAAACTGCGCAAGCTTGCGGATAGGCGTGACGAAGGTCGTGACATACAGGGTAAAGGTCACAAGCTCGATGTAATTTAGCGAGCCCTTCATCACGAGATAGCCGCCGAAGGCGATGACCGCAAGAGGCATGATGCTTAAGGTAAACTCCATGCCGCTCATGAACAGACCCATGGTATTGTAATACTCGGTCTTGGCGCTGCGGAACTTGTCATTGGCGGCAAGGAACTTGTCGTGCTCGAGCTCCTCGTTTGCGAAGGCCTTCGCCGTGCGGATGCCGGACACGCTGTTTTCCAGCGCCGAGAAGATGACGGCGGTCTTACGCTTGACCTCGATGTTGGCGTCACGCATTTTGATGCGCTGGCTCATGGTGAACCACAGACACAGCGGCAATAAAATCACGAGCACGAGCGTGAGCTTGACATTTATCGTGAACATCAGAATTATTGCACCGATGATCGTCAGCGTGCAGATGACGATGTTCTCCGGACCGTGGTGCGCAAGCTCGGTGATCTCAAACAGGTCGTTTGTCAGCCGGCTCATCACCGTGCCGGTGCGGTTGCGGTCAAAGTAATCAAACGACAGCGTCTGCACATGGTCGAAAAGATCCTCACGCATCTGCGCCTCGATGAGAACGCCCATGCGGTGGCCGACCACGGTGATAAAGTAGTAGCACAGACCCTTTAGGATGTATGCGCCGAGCAAAATCGCCATGACGATGAAAAAGGTCTTGTACATGCTCTGCGGCAGGTAGGTCTGCATACTGTTTTTCGATATGTAGGGAAACAAAAGATCAATGGCCGACACCGCAACGGCGCAGGCCATGTCGATGGCAAAAAGCTTCTTTTGCCCCATTATGTACGATACAAATACGGTAAGCGGTTTTTTGGTGTAGTCTTTCATTGAAATTTCATGCGTTCGGCGACGGCAAGCTCGTCGCAGCGGTTGTTGTACTCGTTCTCGGCGTGACCCTTGACCCAGTGGCAGCGCACCTCGTGCGTTTGGCACAAATCAAGCAGCGTTTCCCACAGGTCGGTATTCAGCGCCGGTTTTTTGTCGGCCTTTTTCCAGCCGTTTTTGCGCCATGAAACAGCCCAGCCCTTGCTGAGCGCATCGATGACATATTTTGAATCGGAATAGAGCTCGACAATGCACGGCTCTTTCAGCGCCTTGAGCGCCGAGATGACGCCCGTGAGCTCCATGCGGTTGTTGGTGGTGCTCCTCTCGCCGCCGGACATCTCCTTTGAGCGGCCGTTATAGCGCAGTATTGCACCCCAGCCGCCCGGCCCGGGGTTTCCCGAGCAGGCGCCGTCGGTGTAGATGGTCACAGTTTTCATTAAATCAGAATTACCTTAAAAATTTTGCTGACGGAGATATTTTTCGCCAAGGCAAGGCGGAATACTATCGGGTATTTCACAGGGCTTCAGCGCAGTATGGGCGGAAAACAGCCCGTCAGAGGTTATACTTTCTTCTCAGGATGTTATACTCGTCCTTTTCGATCAGTCCGTTTTTGAGCATGCTCTTGAGCTGTCTGAGGCGCTTTTCCTCATCGGTAAGGTTTTCCGAGAAGTGGTCGATGTCCTCGTGGTCGGAGTCATCGTGCTCGTCATCGTCGTACTCGGCAAGCTTTTTCATCTCGGTCATGACCTTGGAAAGGCCGGTCCTTGCGCCGGTCTTAATGTCGTCACGGGTCACCTGCGCCGTGCCGCCCTCTTTTGCCTGACGCTTCTTTGCGGCGGAGACGGCATAGATGATAACGGCAATGACGGCGCCAACGACCAGAATGCCGAAGATGCCGGGGAAATCGTCGCCTAAAAAGACCATAATGGCGATCACAAACGCAATTATCCCGCCAATGGACGACTCTTTCTTGTTGTCTTTCTTGTTGTTGTTATCCATTTTTTCAGTCTCCCAAATTCTAATTGCTATAGTTGGTTGATTGACTTATTGACTTTATATAATAATCAGTGCTGGTTGGTATATATTAACTTTTCTTTGTTTTGCCAAAGAAAAGTCTTTTCAATTTGGCGCTTATTCTTCGGGTGCTGCCTCAGTCTCGGTAGTCTCTGTTTCAGGCTCGGCTGCTTCTTCCGCTTCTTCCTTATCGGTCAGAGCGATGGAAATCACCTTCGCTTCGCCGTTTAAGCGCATTACTCGCACGCCCTGCGTGCTTCTGCCGAGGACGGAGATGCTGGCAATATCCATGCGTATTATCGTGCCGTCATCGGCGATGACCAAAAGGTCATCGCTGTCGGAAACGACCTTGACATCGGCGACATTGCCGGTCTTGTCGGTGATGTTGTAGTTTTTAAGTCCCATGCCGCCACGGTTCTGCACCGTGTACTCCGATACCTCGGTGCGCTTGCCGTAGCCGTTTTCGGTTATCGAAAGAAGCGTCAGATCCTCGTCTGCAATGCCCGCACCGGCGACATGGTCGCCGTCACGGAGCCTTATGCCTCGCACGCCGACTGCGTCACGACCCATGCTGCGGACATCGTTCTCGTCAAAGCAGATCGCCATGCCGCCGTGGGTTGCGATGAGTATCTTCTTCGTGCCGTCGGTCTGCAAAACGGTCATCAGCTCGTCGCCCTCGTCGAGCGTGAGCGCACGGATTCCATTGGAGCGGATGTTCTTGAACAGCGACTGCGCAGTGCGCTTGACCGTGCCGTCACGGGTGATGAACATGAGGTAGCTGTCCTCCTCGATGCCTCGGCCGGCGATCATTGCGCTGACCTTTTCGCCCGGCTCGATGGGGAGGATGTTCACGATATTCGAGCCCCTCGCCGTTCTGCCGGCTTCGGGGATGCGGTAGCCCTTGCGTACATAGACCTTGCCCTTGTTGGTGAAGAACAGGATGTTGTCGTGGGTCGAAGCGGTGAACACGGTATCGACATAGTCCTCGTCACGGGTCGCCATTGCACGCACGCCCTTGCCGCCTCTGCCCTGCGCACGGTATTCGCTTGCGGGCAGGCGCTTGATATAGCCGTTGTGGGTGAGGGTGTAGACGCACTCCTGCTCCTCGATGAGGTCCTCGATATCTATCTCGTCCTCGACATCCTGTATCTCGGTGCGGCGGTCATCGCCGTACTTGTCACGGATGGCGATAAGCTCGGTTTTGAGCACTGCCTTTATCTTCTCGGGGTCTGCAAGCAGGTCTTTATAATACGCTATCTTCTCCTCAAGCTCCTTGTACTCGGTCTCTAACTTCTCACGGTCAAGACCCTGCAGGGCTTTCAGGCGCATATCGAGTATCGCCTGAGCCTGAATATCGTCAAGGCCGAAGCGGGTCATAAGATTCTGCTTTGCGTCATCGTAGCTGTTTCTTATTATATGGATGACCTCGTCGATGTTGTCCTGCGCAATTAGCAGGCCCTCGAGCAGATGTGCTCTCTCCTCGGCCTTGCGCAGGTCAAACTTCGTTCTGCGCACGATGAGCTCCTCCTGGAAGGTGAGGTACTCGTCGATGATGTGGCGCAGGTTGAGTATCTTCGGCTGGGTCTGATTATTGACCAGAGCCAGCATGATTATCGAGAAATTGGACTGAAGCTGCGTCTGCATATAAAGCTTATTGAGCACCACCTGCGGATTTGCGTCACGCTTGAGCTCAATGACGACACGCATACCGTTGCGGTCGGTCTCGTCACGCAGGTCGGATATGCCCTCAAGGCGCTTTTCCTTGACCTGCTCGGCAATGGTGCGGATAAGCTGGCGCTTATTGACCTGATACGGAAGCTCGGAGACGATTATGCGGATGCGGTCCTTGCCGAACTCCTCAAACTCGCAGCGGGCACGCACCGTGACCTTGCCGCGGCCGGTTGCGTAGGCCTGACGGATGCCGCTTCTGCCCATAATAATACCCTTGGTCGGGAAGTCCGGACCCTGAACATACTGCATAAGGTCGGAAATGGTCGCCTCGGGGTTATCCAGAACGCAGACGCAGGCGTCAATGACCTCACGCAGGTTGTGCGGCGGGATATTCGTCGCCATGCCGACGGCGATACCCGACGAGCCGTTGACCAAAAGGTTCGGGAAGCGGGAGGGGAGCACACGGGGCTCTTTTCTCGTCTCGTCGAAGTTGGGGTCCCAGTCGACGGTGTCCTTTGCGATATCACGCAGCATCTCGTCGGCAATGCGGCTCATCCTCGCCTCGGTGTAACGGTATGCAGCCGGGGGGTCGCCGTCTACCGAGCCGAAGTTGCCGTGACCGTCGACGAGCATATAGCGCATGGAGAAATTCTGCGCCAGTCTGACCATTGCATCGTATACCGATGCGTCGCCGTGGGGGTGGTAGCGACCGAGCACATCGCCGACGCAGGTAGCCGATTTCTTAAACGGCTTGTCGCTGGTCAGACCGTCCTCGTACAGGGCGTAAAGTATTCTGCGGTGGACGGGCTTCAGACCGTCACGCACATCGGGCAGCGCACGGCCGACGATGACGCTCATCGCATAGTCTATATAGCTTGTCTGCATCTCGCTGACAAGCTCGGATTCCGTTATTACCTGATTGGGAAACGCTATATCCTCAGGTTTATAATCTCTGTTATGTCCCATCAGCTTTCACCTCTTAAATGTCCAGATTGACGACATATTTTGCGTTGGACTCTATCCACGCACGCCTCGGCTCGACCTCTTCACCCATCAGAATGGTGAACACCTCGTCGGCACGGAGCGCATCGTCAAGAGTAATCCTGCGCAGTGAGCGCTTTTCCGGGTCCATGGTGGTCTCCCACAGCTCGTGCGGGTCCATCTCGCCAAGACCCTTGAAGCGTGAAATATCGACCTTGGCATTTGCGTTGTCGCCCCTGAGCTCGGCGGAAATTCTGTCTCGCTCCTCGTCCGAGTATGCGACCTTGACTGTCTTGCCCCTCGTGAGCTTATAAAGCGGCGGCACGGCGGAATAGACATAGCCGTTATCTATGAGCGGACGCATATAGCGGAAGAAGAAGGTCAGAAGCAGCGTGCGGATATGCGAGCCGTCAACATCGGCATCGGCCATGATGATTATCTTGTGATAGCGCAGCTTTTCGATGTTGAACTCATCGCCTATGCCGGCGCCCAGTGCCACGATGAGCGGGTAGAGCTTATCGTTGCCGTAAATTTTGTCGGCTCTGGCCTTTTCGACATTGAGCATCTTGCCCCACATGGCAAGGATGGCCTGAAATCTTGAGTCACGGCCCTGAATTGCCGAGCCTGCTGCCGAGTCGCCCTCGACGATGTAAATTTCACAAAGGCTCGGGTCACGCTCGTTGCAGTCCTGAAGCTTATCCGGCATCTGACCGGACTCAAGACCGGTCTTGCGGCGCACGGACTCTCTTGCCTTTCTTGCGGCTTCCCTTGCACGGGAGGCGGTCATCGCCTTTTCGATTATCGCCTTGCCGACTGCGGGGTTTTCCTCCAAAAACTGCTCCAGTTTATCCGAAACCACGCTGTCAACAAGCGTTCTCATCTCGGAGTTGCCGAGCTTCGCCTTGGTCTGACCTTCAAACTGCGGCTCGGTGAGCTTGACGGAAATTATCGCCGTCATGCCTTCACGGCAGTCCTCGCCAGTGAGCTTATCGTCGTTTTTAAGAAGTCCGACTTTAATGCCGTAGGCGTTCAATACACGGGTAAGCGCCGTGCGGAAGCCGGTCTCGTGCATGCCGCCCTCGGGGGTGTGGATGTTGTTTGCAAACGAGACTATTATCTCGTTATAGCTGTCGTTATACTGAAGCGCTATCTCGGCCTCGGAGTCGGCACGCTCGCCCTTCATGTAGATAACATCGTTGTGCAGGGGGGTCTTGTTCTGGTTAATGAAGCTTACAAATTCACGGATGCCGCCCTCGTAGCACATCTCGTCCTTCTGTTCCTTGCCCTCACGCTTATCCTCGGTGGAGATAAACAGGCCGCCGTTTAAGAAAGCCTGCTCACGCATACGGGTGTGCAGAATGTCGTAGTCATAAACCGTGTCCTCAAACATCTCGGGGTCGGGCTTGAAGCGAACGGTCGTGCCGGTGCGGTCGGTGTCGCCTATTATGCGCATCTCCTGCGTGATGTGGCCTCGTGAAAAGCGCATTTCGTATATCTTGCCATTTTTGTGTACCTGAACGATGAGCCATTCGCTCATTGCGTTGACGACCGATGCGCCCACGCCGTGCAGGCCGCCGGAGACCTTGTAGCCCCCGCCGCCGAACTTGCCGCCTGCGTGCAGCACGGTGAAAACGACCTCAAGTGCGCTCTTGCCGGTCTGCTCCTGAATGTCTACGGGGATGCCGCGGCCGTTATCGGCGACGGAGATGACATCGCCGGGCTCTATGACGACCTCGATGCGGTCGCAGTAGCCTGCAAGCGCTTCGTCGATGGAGTTATCGACAATTTCGTACACAAGGTGGTGCAGACCCGACGATGAGGTCGAGCCGATGTACATGCCCGGGCGCTTTCTGACAGCCTCCAGACCCTCGAGCACCTGTATCTGTGATGCGTCGTATTCCTGTGTTATCTTTTCGTTTATTTCAGACATAGAAAATTCTCGCCTTTCAAAATTAATCTTCTCATATATAGGCCGCATTCGGGCGAAACTTGTACATTTGCGTACAACAAAAAATCAAAATCAGTAAATTTTATTTTCGTTTGCTCTTTTCAGCAGCGTCTGTGTCGCCATCTGGCTTAAATACACCCGCACGCCGTCGGAGTCCCGGCAGACAACGAACGACTTGGGTATATCCTCGGCGACATTGATGACCTGTCCCGATTTTTCCGCCGCCGTGAGGTATTTCCTCGTTATGTGCGACTGGCTTGTGTTGTCAAGGTCAAACACGCCGACTATACTCTCCGTCGGCACGACCGCTCCCGAGCCTAAATGCAGATACATCAGCGTATCCTGCCTTTCTCGACATGCATCACCTTGCCGCCGGTGCGCTTGGAAATGCCCTCGTCCTCGCAGCAGGTGATGAGCGTTTGTCCGCCGCCTATGCGGTTGAGGACAAACTCCTGACGGCGCATATCCAATTCGCTCAGCACATCGTCCAGCAGCAAGATCGGGTACTCGCCCGTTTCGTCAAGGTAAATTTCACGCTCGGCAAGCTTTATGGACAGTGCCGCCGTCCTCGTCTGACCCTGACTTGCAAAGCTGCGTGCGTTCTGACCGTTTATCGTGATGACAAGATCGTCCTTGTGAGCGCCGGTGAGACACTGCTGCGATTCTATCTCCGCCGTGCGGTGGCGCTCCTGATGCTCGCACAGGTCGTAGAATATCTCCTGCGCCGAGCCGAGCGGATTTCTGACCGACGACACGGTGCTGTACTGTATACCTAACTTTTCGCCCGCACCGGAAAACTCGCCGTGTATCGGCGCTGCCTCCTCACGCAGGCGTTCAATAAAGGCTGCCCTATATCTGATTAACTGCGCAGAATATCTGCACATCCCGTCGGAAAAATCGTCGAGCGTATCCAGCAGCGACGGCTTTTCCCGCCAATCCTTTAATATGCGGGTCTTGTTCTCGTACAGCCTGTTAAACTGCGAAAGATACTCGGCATAGCGTGGGCGGATCTGGCTTATGGCATTGTCCATGAGCCGCCGCCGTGCCGCCGCACCCTCTTTTATGAGATTGAGATCGTCCGGCGAAAACAGCACCGCCGTCAGCGTTCCGGCAAGCTCGGTCGCCGTTTTTTTTACCGAATTTACCGTTATCTGCTTGCGCACGCCGTTTCGCATGACGATGCGCACGGTCTGCTCCCGCTCGTGGCTGACTATATCCGCCAATATCTCCGCACGGTCGCAGCCGAAGCCGATGAGCTCACGGTCAAAGCGGGTGCGAAAGCTCCTGCCGGCGGCCAAAATGTACACCGCTTCGAGAAGATTCGTCTTGCCCTGCGCATTTTCGCCGTATATGACATTCGTGCCCGGGGAAAATTCCGCCGTCTCGAAGTCGTAGTTGCGAAAGCCGTTGAGGGCTATCCTGTTAACTCTCATGCGCCTGTAACTTCAAGCTCGTACCGCTCGAACTTCACCTTATCGCCCGGGCGAATCTTTTTGCCGCGCTGGGTGCAGGTCTCGCCGTTGACCTCGACAAGTCCCTCGGAAATGACATACTTCGCTTCGCCGCCCGTGCCGACAAGGGCTGCAAATTTCAAAAGGGAATCGAGCTTGATAAATTCCGTATCTATCTGAATTTTTTTCATCTTTACGCTCTCAATCTGATAGGCAGTATCATGAACTTGAACTTATCGCTGCCGTCGGCCGGCAGGATGACGCAGGGCGAGGAGCTGGTGTTCAGGCAGACGATGAGCTCGTCGGCCGGAGCTGCCTTGAGTGCGTCCATGAGATACTTGCCGTTGAAACCTATCTCCATGCCCTCGCCGTTACCCTCGCAGAAGCACACATCCTCGGCCTTGCCTATCGGTGTCGTGCAGCGGAAGTCTATAAAGCCTTCGTTGAAGGTCATGCGCACGGGATTTTTCGTTTTCTCGTCTACGATGAGCACCACACGGTCGGTGGCTCTGAGTATCTCGGAGCGGTTTACCTTTATCTGAAGCTTGAAAACCTCGGGCAGCGCCTTTTTGTAATTAAGAAAGTCGCCCTCAAGTCTGCGGGAGACGATGACCGTTTTGCCCACGGTGAACGACACATGGTTGCCGCCGACGGAAATGCGCACGGTCTCCTCGCTGTCGGGAGCGCTGATACGCTCAAGGTCGGACAGCGCCGCACCGGGGACAATAAACTCGTTGTGCTCGGCGGGGCCTTCGATAGCCTCACGGCGCAGAGCAAGACGGTAGCCGTCCACGGAGACTAAAGTCAGAATGCCGTTTTCGACCTCGAACATCGAGCCTGTATACACGGGGCGAGCGTCGTTATCGCTGACGGCAAAGATGCTCTGGTTAATCATGCTTTTCAAAACGCCCTGATTTATGGTGTAGGTCTTAAGGCCGTCTACCGAGGGAAGCTCGGGATATTCGCCGGAGTCCATGCCCATGAAGCTGAACTCGGACTTGCCGCACTTGACGGTGGTCATGTTCTGAGCATCGGTGACGATGGAAACGATGCCGTCCGGCATTTTTCTTACCATCTCGCCGAAAAGCTTGGCGTCGAGTACGACAGAGCCGGGCTCTGACACCTCCGCTTCGATGTTCGTATATATGCCCTTTTTAAGGTCGTAGCCTGTAACCCTCAGATCCTCGCCCGCTTCGAGCAGTATGCCCTCAAGGGTGGGGATGGGGCTTTTCGATGCGGCCGCTCTCGTGCTGACGGCAACTGCCGACTGGAGCAGGTACTTTTCGCAGGTAAGTTTCATTTCGTTTCCTCCCGTTATAAAAAGAAATAAATCAATAAATTCAGTAGTAATAGCAGTAGTCGGAATTTCTGTTGAAAAGTCACTGTAAGCCTTGATAACGCTCAATTTTTCGTGTCGAGAAAAATGTGCATAAATTTTGGCTTTTCAACAGGCTGTTTTGCGGTTTTTCGTTTTCAACATCCGCCGACAGCTTTTCAATATCCGATGTGTTGAAAAGTCAATTGGAATTTATGTTCGATGTGATGTCACGAACGGTCGCCGCCATGGTCGGATCGGTCTTTATCATGTCCTCTATCTTTTTAATGGACGAGATGACCGTCGAATGGTTTCTGTCGCCGAACTCAGCGCCTATCTCCTTAAGCGAGAGATTTGTCAGCGTGCGGATAAGATACATTGCTATCTGTCTTGCAATTGCGGTATTCTTTGAGCGGTTCTGACCGCGAAGATCCTCCTCCGTGAGCGAATAATAAAGCGCACTTTCACGGATGATAAGCTGCGGCGAGGGGATGAAGGTCCCGATGCGGACAACATCCTTTATAGCCCGCTTTACCGCCTGCGTGTCGATCTTGCTGTCAAGTATCTCCTTATATGCCGTCAGGCGCTTGATAACGCCCTCTATCTGACGGACATTGGTCGTGATCGTCTCGGCGATATAGGTCACGGCGTCCTCCTCAAGGATGAGCCCTAACTGCGCCGCCTTGGTCCTCGTGATGACCATTCTCGTCTCAATGTCGGGCGGCTGGATATCCGCCATGAGGCCGCCCTGGAAACGGGACATGAGACGGTCGTCAAGAAGGCTCATTTCAATAGGCGGTCGGTCGGAGGTGATGACTATCTGATGGCCTGCCTCATAAATGTTATTAAAGGTGTGGAAGAACTCCTCCTGAGTGGCCTGCTTGCCGGCGATAAACTGAATATCATCGACTAAAAACAGGTCGACATTGCGGTATTTTAATCTGAACTCCTCGCCCGTGCCTTCCTTTATCGATTTAAGAAGCTGATTTGTAAAATCGTCGCCCTTGACATAGGCTATCTTCGTTGACGGGTTCCGTTCACGGATGGCCTGACCGATAGCAAGCAGCAGGTGCGTTTTGCCCAGACCGGAGTTTCCGTAGATAAACAGCGGATTGTACGCCGAGCCGGGATTTTGCGCAACGGCGTAGGCCGCATTATGCGCAAAGCGGTTGGAGTTGCCGACGATGAAGCGGTCGAATGTGTAGCCCGCCATTTCGGGCAGGGGGTCATCGTCCGGCTTGTGCGACTGATATTCGCCAAGCTCGTCACCGGCTAAAACCACAAGTCCGAAGCTTGTCGAGAAGATATCCGACAAGGCTTGCTTGATGGTATCGGCAAAACGGTTTACAATGATATCACGCTTAAAGTCCGAGGTCGTGTGAATAACGAGCTCCGAGCCGTTTATATCCACCGGAGTGCAGTCTGAAAACCAAGTTGAAATGGCCGTCGGCGTGAGATTTTGCGACAGCACAGCAATGACCGCAGCCCATATATCCTGAAGAGAATTCATATATATCTTATACCTCTCTTTTGTAAGCTAACGAGAGCCAAACCCCTATCGTCTGTCAGTGTGCCCTTTCGGTGCTTTCCGCCTTTTTTTGTCTTACCAGGCACAAAGCCCGCTCTCACCAAAACAAAGCCGAAAATCCCTCGAAAAACACTACTGCCAGATGCTGCGCAGTTTTGCCGAAGTCGATTTTTGCTCGGGTAAAACTAAAAAAAGACGGGTAAATTTTACTGCTATGGATGTTTTAAATGCTGTACGAATAATAATCGGCTTGTCAAAACCGATAGTTGATTGGCTCTCGTCAGCTTAAGCGATTTTTACGAATTTAGAACTAATTTATTATACCAAAATTATAGCCTTCTTGCAAGATATATATATTATAATGTATAGGGTTTTTGAACAATTTTTTCGTCAATTGTTGAGGTTGACACGATAGCGTATAATTATTAGATGATGAAACTATTAAACAGGCAGATATTTTTGAACAAGGAAGCCGCCGCCCTCCCTAACTTGCTCGAGAGCGGTGGACTTCCTGCGCTCGTTTCGGGGCTTTCGTCGGTGCACCGGGCAAACCTCGCAGCGGCGCTTTTTGAGCGGCTTGAGATGCCGCTTTTTGTCGTGTGTCCGGATGAGGCGTCGGCCGACAGCTTCGCCCGTGACCTTGAGGCGATGACGGGCGAAAAGCCCACGGTGCTGTACTCCCGTGACTTTACCTTTTACCCCACGCTGGCGGCTTCCCGTCAGGTCGAGCAGCAGCGCATAGCGGCGCTTGATGCTTTGTGCCGCGGCGAGAGTAAGATAATCGTTGCGACCGTCTCTGCGCTTTTGCAGCGCACCCTGCCGACAGAGAAGCTGCGTTCCGCTGCGTTCGAGATAACGGACGGCGGCGAGTATCCGCCCGATGAGATAGAGCGTGCGCTCGTTCGCTGCGGCTACGAAAGATGCGAGCAGGTCGAGGGTGCGGGACAGTACGCACGCCGTGGCGGCATTCTGGATTTCTTCTCGCCCATGTACCAAGAGCCCGTGCGCATCGAATTTTGGGGCGACGACATTGACTCCATGGGCTTTTTCGATGTCCACACCCAGCGCCGCACCGAGGCCGTGGAGCGCTGCCGTGTGCTGCCGGCTGCCGAGGCGCTTATCTCGCTTGCCGACGGCGGAAGCGAGGGCGTGAGCAAGAAGCTTGCCGCCATGGCCGACCGCTGCGCAAGGCACAAGACCTCACCGCAGCTGAAGGAGCTTGAAGCGACGCTCAGGGGCGATGCCGAGCGCATTGCAAACGATATAAAGCTTGAGGATCTCGACCGCTATCTGCCGGTCCTGTATGCTCCCGCCTACGGCATGGACTATATCCCCGACGACTGCTTTGTTCTGTTCGACCAGCCGCCGAGATGCGCCGACCGTGCGAGGGGGTTCAATAAACAGATCGGCGAGGATATTTCGGCGCTCACCAAGAAGGGGATGCTCGCCGTCACGGCGGAGAGCTTCAGGGCGACCTTCGACGAGTTTTGTCGAAAAATGTCGGACTATCCGGTGTACATGGCCGATGCCTTCACCGTCGGCAGATATCCCTTGGAGCCTAAGACGCTGTGCTCTGTTCCGGCAAAGCAGCTGCCGAGCTACGCAGGCTCGGTGAAAACCGCAGCCGACGATGTTTCGCTGTATCTCAAGCAGGGCTACCGTGTCGTTGTCCTTGCCGGCGATGAGCGCCGTGCGCAGGTATTGCAGGACTTCTTCAAGGATAACGGCATTAAGGCGCTCGTGTACTCAGAGCTTACAAAAATGCCAGAGTGCGGCGAGTGCTATATCTGTGTCGGCGCAATGAGCGCAGGCATAGAGTACCCCGGGATAAAGCTTGCCGTCATAACCGATGCGCAGCTTATCCGTGTGCGTGAGCACCGCTCGGGGCGCAAAAAGAAAGCGCCCACGAACCGTGAACGCATAAATTCCTACGCCGACCTCGCCCCGGGTGACTATGTCGTGCATGAGGTGCACGGTATAGGCCGCTTTGCCGGCATCCACAAGATGAAGGTCGACGGCTTTGAAAAGGACTATATAAAAATTTGCTACGCAGGGACGGACACCCTGTATGTTCCGGCTACGCAGCTTGACATGGTGACGAAGTATCTCGGCGCCGGCGAGGAGCACAAGGTGAAGCTGTCGAAAATGGGCGGTGCGGAGTGGACAAAGACCCGCAGCCGTGCCAAGGCGGCGACAAAGAAGTTAGCCAAGGAGCTTATCGCCCTGTATGCCGAGCGAGCAAGAGTTCCCGGTCATGCCTTTGCCGAGGACACGGCGTGGCAGCGTGAATTTGAGGATAACTTCGGCTACACGGAAACGGACGATCAGCTTCGCTGCATAAGCGAGATCAAGGCCGACATGGAGTCGAGCGTGCCGATGGACAGACTTCTGTGCGGCGATGTCGGCTACGGCAAGACCGAGGTCGCATTGAGGGCTGTCATGAAGTGCATTCTCGATAACCGGCAGGCGGCAATATTAGTCCCCACGACGGTGCTTGCCCAGCAGCATTATCAGACCGCAGTTCAGCGCTTTTTCGGCTTTCCGGTGACGGTGGAGGTGCTCAGTCGATTCAGAACGCCTGCGCAGATAAATAAAACGCTCGACGACCTCAGAACCGGTAAGTGCGATCTGGTGATCGGCACGCACAGATTGTTACAAAAAGATGTCAAATTTAAGAGTCTGGGGCTTTTAATCGTCGATGAGGAGCAGCGCTTCGGCGTGAGCCACAAGGAGCACATTAAGGAAATGTCGAGAGGTGTCGATGTTCTGACGCTCTCGGCAACGCCGATACCCAGAACGCTCAACATGGCGCTTTCCGGCATCCGTGACATGTCGTCCATCGATGAGCCGCCGCAGGACAGACTGCCGGTGCAGACCTTCGTCATGGAGCACGATTGGTCGGTGCTGTGCGATGCCATTAACCGTGAGCTTCAGCGTGGCGGACAGGTGTATTACCTGCACAACCGCATCGATAACATCGAGCGCACGGCCGTGAAAATCCGTGACATGCTCGGCGGCGAGGTCACCGTCGGTGTCGCCCACGGGCAGATGGATAAGGATATGCTCGCCTCCGTCATGGAGGAGGTCGCCGACGGCAAGGTGCAGGTGCTCGTTTGCACGACGATAATCGAAACGGGCATCGATATCCCCAATGTCAACACCCTCATCATCGAGGATGCCGACAAGATGGGGCTTGCGCAGCTGCACCAGATCCGTGGCCGTGTCGGCCGCTCGACCCGAAGGGCGTCGGCGTATCTCACCTTCCGGCAGGACAAGGTTTTGAGCGAGATCGCCGAAAAGCGCCTGACGGCTATCCGTGAGTTTGCCGAGTTCGGCTCGGGCTTTAAAATTGCCATGCGTGACCTTGAAATTCGTGGTGCGGGCAACCTCCTCGGCGCAGAGCAGTCGGGGCACATGATAGATGTCGGCTACGATATGTATATGAAGCTGTTAAACGAGGCGGTGCTCACCGAGCGCGGCATTGCGCCCGAAAAGCGTGCCGATTGCTCGGCGGATCTTTCCGTGAGCGCAAACATCCCCGAAAGCTACATCCGCTCGCCCGAGCAGCGCATGGATATCTACCGCCGGATTGCGCTCATCCGCACCGAGGCAGAGGCGGACGATCTCACCGATGAGATAATCGACCGCTTCGGCGATCCGCCGCCGTCGGTGAATGCGCTCATCCATGTGGCGCTTTTGCGTGGCGAGGCAGGCAGGGCCGGAATCAGCGATATCCAGCAGAAAAACGGACTTCTGCGCTTCACGCTGGAAAATTTCGATATGGAAAAGGTGTCCCGCCTGTATGCACGACCCGAGTATAAGGGTAAGCTAAAGGTCGAGGCGGGCGCAAAGCCCTGCGTCAGCCTGAAGATCCAGTCGAAAAACCGGAGCATCGATGAAGCACGCAGGTTTGTTGCGGCGTGGAGCGATAATTAACGAAAAGTTCTGGATTATTGCTAAAAAAAGTATTAGAATAGGCTTAACCTTATATTGAACGGAGAGTTATAATGAAAAAGTTTGCTGCGATATTGCTCGCACTGGTGCTCGCATTAGGATGCCTGACCGGCTGCGGCTCAAAAAAAGGCGACACGGTCATGTCCGTTGAAGGCACGGATGTCAGCTTTGACGAGTTTATGTACTACCTCAAGACCGCTGCCACCACCCTCACGAAATACTACCAGTCCTCCACCGGCGGCGGTGTCGATTGGGACGGCGTGTGCATCTACGATAAGACCAAAACAAACGCCGAGTGGTGCGTTAACGAGGCGCTGTATAACGCCGCTCAGGCCTGCGTCATCATGAGCAAGGGCAAGTCCATGAACTGCCTGCCCACCGATGAGCAGCTCAAGACCCTTGAGGACAATATCAGCGCCATCCGCAAAAATTATGAGGATCAGGACGACCCCGACGCTGCGTTCACCGCAGCACTCAACGGTCAGGGCTTCACGCTCGATTCGTTCAAGGCCGTCAACAAGGTCAACTTCACCCTTTCCAACATCTTCGCTTCGCTCTACGGCGAAAACGGCGAGAAGGTCAGTGACGAGACCCTCAAGGGCTACATCGACGAAAACGGATTCATGACCAGCGCCCACATTCTCTTCAAGACCACCGAGGAGGTCAAGGGCGAGGACGGTAAGACCACCGAGAAGGATATCTCCGACTCTGCCAAGGCCGAGAAGAAGGCAAAGGCCGAGAAGCTCGCCAAGGAGCTCAAGGCCATTAAGGATGACGAAAAGCGCAAGGAAAAATTCCTTGAGTACATGAAAAAAGACAGCGAGGACCCCGGCAAGGAGTCGTACCCCAACGGCTACTGCTTCACCGATGGCGCAATGGTGCAGGAGTACACCGATGCGACCAAGGCGCTCAAGGACTACGAGGTGTCGGATGTTGTCGAATCGAAGTTCGGCTATCATATCATCATGCGCCTGCCCACCACGGCAAGCAATGTCGATATCAACAACCAGTACGGCTACACGCTCGGCCAGATGGCGGCAAGCTACGACTTTGACGAGGAGATGAAAAAGTGGAAGGTATCGGATAAGGCGGAGTTTAACTCACAGTACAAGGATTTTGACTTCACCCAGTTCTTCAGCAACACCGATGGGTTTAAGTTTACGACTTACGCAGCGTACAGCGCCGAGAAGAAGTAATCAATAAGTAATAAAAAAAGCAGCGATTGAGGAAACTCAATCGCTGCTTTTGTCTACAAGCGGCAGTTTTACATTTTTCTCGGCGCCGTGTTCGCCGAGCTTGAATTTGACTATCAGCGTCTCACCGTCGTCTGTCGGCTCGGCTTTTGTTACGATAAGCGTCAGCGAGTCGCTTTTTATCTCCTTTTCGTAGCGGTAGCCGTTATCGTCGAAGATATCACGCACGATGAGCTTTTCGCTTTTCTCAAAATCGTTGTACGCAACGAGCGTGCCGTTATCCCAGAATGCGCCGAAGTACGATGCCGACGCTCTGCCGGACTTAATGTCGTAGTAGCGCACGAAGCTGTCGGTCGCCGTGTAAAAGCGCACGCCGAGAAGGTCGTCGTTCAGGGGCTTGACCTTGGGCTCGTTTGCGCAGACGGCGGACTCGATGACCTTGCCGTCATGGGTCTTGACGGTGTAGGAAAATTTCTCGTTCCCGTCCTCTCCCTTTAGCTTATTTATCTCAAAGCAGTCTCCCGTGGTGACCGTGACGGCGGTTTCCTTGGGTTTTTTCACATCTCCGTCGCTGTCTGAGCAGCCGACAAGGAAAAGCACTGAAATTGCAAGCAAAATCGCAGCAGCCTTTTTCATGATCTACTTCCTTTCATAAACCGTGAAGCGGTAGGCGATATCGCCCTCGTGAAGCTTCTCGCCATTGTCAACAAGCTGCCAGCCCGGGAGCTCGTCGAGGTTCGGGAAGAACGAATCCGACACGGGACAAAGGTCTATCTTCGTGACGAACACCCGATCGATAAGCGGGAAAAAGTCACGGTAAACGCTTGCGCCGCCGATGACGACGGTGGGCTCGTTTTTGCACATTTCGGCAGCCTCCGCCACGCTGTGGGCGACGAAAGCGCCGTCAATTAAAATATTCTGACGGGTCACGACGATGTTCCGCCGACCCTTCAGGGGCCTGCCGTTCGGGAAATCGGCGAGGGTACGCCTGCCGACGATGACGGTCTTGCCGTCCGTAACACGCTTAAACTGCGCACGGTCGGCCTTTAAGACCACCGGCTGCGTGCCGCCTGCGCCTATGCCCCAATCGGAATAGACCGCAACTATTGCATCCATGTTATCACCTCAGATTGCGACGGGAATTTTCTTGTTGAAGTCGGAAAACTCGTAGTTTTCCATCTTGAAGCTGTCGACAGTGAACCTGTAAAAATCGTCGATGGCGGGGTCTATCACAAATCGGGGAGCGGGCTTGGGCTCGTTTGCGATTATCTCCTGCACGAGCGGAACATGGCGGTCGTAAATGTGAGCGTCGGCGATGACATGCATAAATTCGCCCGGCTTAAGTCCCGACACCTGCGCCAGCATGCAGGTCAGCGCAGCGTACTGCACGACATTCCAGTTGTTCGCCGTGAGCATATCCTGCGAGCGCTGATTGAGTATGGCGTTGAGCCTGTTTCCCGTGACATTGAAGGTCATCGAGTATGCGCAGGGGTACAGCGCCATCTCGCTGAGGTCTGCGTGGTTGTAGATATTGGTCATGATGCGCCTCGATGCGGGGTTATGCTTGAGGTCAAACAGCACTCTGTCGACCTGATCCATCTCGCCCTCGGGGTAGCGGTGCTTCACGCCGAGCTGATAGCCGTAGGCCTTGCCGATGGAGCCGGTCTCGTCCGCCCAAGCGTCCCAGACATGGCTTTTTAAGTCGTGCACATTGTTGCTTTTCTTCTGCCATATCCACAGCAGCTCGTCTATCGCCGACTTCCAGTAGGTGCGGCGTATCGTGAGTATGGGAAACTCCTCGGAAAGGTCGTAGCGGTTTACGATGCCGAATTTTTTCACCGTGTGCGCACTTTCGCCGTCATCCCACCTCGGGCGGACCTTGAGGTCGGTGTCCCACACGCCGTTTTCAAGGATATCCTTGCAGTTACTTATAAAAATCTCGTCTGCTCTGCTCATTTTGATACCTCTTAATAAATAAATCAAATCATTATACCACACTCACCGACTGCTGCACAACAGAATAAAATGACGGGAGAGGTGATGTGATGAATTTTTTGATAATAGGCGGCGATGAGCGCCTTGTGTGCCTTGCGAAAATGCTCGTGGATGCAGGGCATGGCGTGCGCTGCTTTGCGCTCGAAAAAGCGAAGCTCCCCGAGGGAGCCAAAATGTCGAAAACTGTCGAAAGCGCCGACTGCGTGGTGCTGCCGCTGCCGGCAGAGGGCAGGATATCCGGCACGCTGAACGCTCCGTTTGCCGAAAAAACGCACGATTTGTCGGAAATTTTGTCGAAGCTTGCGCCCGACACGCTCGTGTGCGGCGGAAAGATTTCGCCGAAGCTGCGGAATGCGGGGGCGCACCTGCGTCTGCGGGATGTCATGACCCGACCGGAGTTCACGCTCGGCAACGCCAATGTCACCGCCGAGGGGGCGGTGTCATTGCTGACGGAGAATTTATCTTCGACAATTTTCGACACGAATGTGCTCGTCGTCGGCTACGGGCGCATCGGCAGGCTCCTGGCGCACAAGCTAAAGGGGCTGGACGCCAAAACAACGGTCATGTCGAAAAATGTCGAGTCCCGTGCGCTTGCCGAGGGTATGGGTCTGCACGCAATGAAGCCGACGGACACGGCGCTGTATGCCGCCTTCGATGCCGTCATAAACACCGCTCCGGCGGCGGTGATACCCACGCTCGAGGGGTTCAAGAAAAGCTGCCTCATGCTCGAATTAGCGTCAGCGCCGGGGATAGATAAAGCCGACGCCGAGCGCATGGGACTGCGGTACCTTGCCGCACCCGGGCTTCCCGGGCGGTATGCGCCCGAGTCGGCGGCACGGCTCGTTTTTAATGCGGTCATGAGTATCATAAGGGAGGAAGGACATGAATAAAAAACGAATAGGGCTTGCGCTTTGCGGCTCTTACTGCACCTATGAAAAGCTGTTCGGTGTGCTGGGCACGCTGTGCGAGCGCTACGATATCGTGCCTATCATGAGCGAGACGGCGGCGAGTACCGACAGCCGCTTCGGCACTGCCGCAAGCTTCAAAAAGCGGCTTTTTGACATTACCGGCCGTGCGCCCGTGTGCACGATAGCGGATGCCGAGCCCCTTGGGCCGAGTACGCCCATGGACGCATTAGTCATTGCCCCCTGCACGGGAAACACCATGGCGAAGCTGTCAAACGGCGTGACCGACACCGCCGTCACCATGGCCGCCAAGGCACATTTAAGAAACGGCAAGCCGCTCGTCATCGCCTTTTCCACAAATGACGGCCTGACCGGCTCTGCCCCGAACATAGCGGCGCTTTTTAACCGCAAAAATGTCTACCTCGTGCCGTACAAACAGGACGACTTCACCAAAAAGCCCTACTCCCTCGCCTCGGACTTTGCGCTGCTGCCCGATGCGATAGAGGCGGCGCTTGAGGGCAGGCAATTGCAGCCGGTGCTTGCGCAGTGAAGTTGAGGGCTATGCCCTCAGTTAAGTTTTTGCTGACGCAAAAGTGAAGTTATAAATAGTGAATTTTTTTGCTTCGCAAAGAGTTAAATAAAAGAACGACCGGCCGATTTTTACTATCGTTCGGTCGTTCAAATTTTTTGTATATTTTTCACAAAGAAAATCTTGACATTGCTGATAAATTGGTGTAGATTGGAAAGCGTAAGGCACATAGTCGTTATCGGGGCTTCATATTACAGGGAGGTGTTAAGCAGAAGCCACATTGTTATTGTTCGGTAGGTGTAGGATTAGACGCTCAACGGAGGTAACGAAATGAAAAAATGCAGTCATGGAATCATTGCAATGATCATTGTAGTATGCTTTATTGTTGTTAGTTGTGTACCCGTCAGCGCCGATAGTAATTTTGAGCCTGCGGTAACCACAGAAACCACGAGGATCAACGAGTATGAAGAAATAACCGCTCTTCAGAAAAACACGGCCGAGGAATTGCAGGAAATGGGCTATTCTGCGAGTGAAGCAGAAGAAATTCTAGAGTTCTCTTACAGAGATGCGCTTTTAGAGAGGGCAAGCTTACCCGAAAGTACATTACAGGCAAGAGGATATGATGAAGATCAGATAGCGTTCATGAAGGAATTTGCAAATGATCCGGATGGCGATTATGACTTTAGTGTCATGTCGGTCACGCTAAAGACGAGAAAATTTACACTTGTTGCGGGTGCAAACAGCTCAAAAACAAAAACCGTGAAATACACATGGGAATGGTCGGCAATGCCGCTGATGGCTTATAATGACAAGGTGGCTGTGCGATGGCAAGCGTACAACAGTAAAGGACTATCTGTAGACTCAACTGTTAATAAAGGTTCGGCAAACAGATCCTGCAAAGTGTATTATTATAGCGATTCTGGCGGAATAGCAAAAACGGAAAATGTTAATGTCACTTACAAAGAGGAGTATAATTGCTTGCACACAGATGGATTTGCTATGTCTCAAATCTATAAGGGAGATACAGTGTGGGCAAAGTCAGGGTATGTTGTTTTCAAAATGGAGATAGAATCATCTGCCGGTTCCATGGAATACATGAAAGTTCAAGCAACCTACGGTCATAAGACTTTTTTGGGAGGTATGAGCTTAACCTTTAAGGGTGTTTTAGGTGTCGCCTTTGAGGGCTCCTGCACTAATTACTATAGAAACGCACAAATAAGTTCTTCGGTTAAATATTTAGACTAAAGTAGTAGAGGTAACACTTTTTATGGAAAAGATATTCTTTTATTTTTGGGGTATTCCGGCCGAGATCATGCTTTTTGTCGGCTTCATCATCGTTCCGGCGACATTTTACGGGGTACTGAAATGCATTAAAAACACTCTGGACGGCAAGAGCGTCAAGGAGTATCTGAAAACATTCATCTGGACATCCGTCGGGCTTATCTTCTCGCTCTCTCCGGCGGTGACGGCGGCATTTCTGAGAGTGCTCCAAAGTTAAATAAAAAAGTAAGCTGTTCAAACGAACAGCTTACTTTTTTTATCCTATGGGGTTTCCCAATTTACTCAGTACTTCTTCAAAATATTCGGGGAGGGCGGTGGTGAGGTGGATCTGCTCGCCGGTGCGGGGGTGGATGAATTTTAATTCCCGGGCGTGCAGGCACTGGCCGACAAGCCCCTTTTCGGGGCACGGTGCGCCGTAGGTGAAGTCGCCGAGCAGCGGGTGACCGATGTGCGCCATGTGAACTCTGATCTGATGCGTTCTGCCGGTCTCAAGGCGGCATCTTACATGCGTGTAGCCGTTGTAGCGGGCGATGACCTCCCAGTGCGTCACGGCGCTTCGGGAGTTTTTATCCGTCACCGCCATGCGCTTGCGGTCGGTGGGGTGTCTGCCGATGGGGGCGTCTATCATTCCGCTGTCCTCACGCAATCTGCCCTTGACCACGGCCTCGTACACTCTTGACAGGCTGCGGTCCTTGAGCTGCTCGGAAAGGCCGAGGTGCGCAAGGTCGTTTTTCGCAACGATGAGCAGTCCCGAGGTGTCCTTGTCGATGCGGTGGACGATGCCGGGGCGCTTCTCGCCGCCGATGCCGGAGAGCGTGTCGCCGCAATAGTGCATGAGGGCGTTGACCAGCGTTCCGTCCGGGTGCCCGGCCGCCGGATGCACCACCATGCCCCGGGGCTTGTTTATGACGATGACATCGTTATCCTCAAACACCACATCGAGCGGGATATCCTGCGCAACAAGCTCCGTTTCCTCCGGCTCGGGGAGACTAAACCGCACCGTGTCGCCGCTTTGGCACTTGTAATTTTTCCTTACCGCTTTTCCGTTCACGCAAACCTTTCCTGCGTCCAGCAGCTTCTGCGCCGCCGAGCGGGTGAGGCTATCTTCCGAGCGTGCAAGGAGAGCGTCGATACGCTCGCCGCTCTCCTGTGCAATAATTTCGATAATTTCCATTATAAGTCCTTGAACTCCGCCAGGATCGAATCAAGATCGTACTCGGACGATTTCGCCTTGGGCTTGGGTGCAGCGGGCTTGGGCTTGGCCGTCGGCTGCGGCTTGGGTGCGGGCTTTGCCGTCTGCGGCTTTGCCTTGGGCTGCTCGTCCGTGTCGCCGTTTCTCAGCTCAAACTTGAACGACTCCCAAAAATCGCCCTCGTCGGCCTTGTCGTCCGATACCAGCGGTGTCGCCGTGTCGGGGAACTCAAACGACAGCGTCTCGATGCCGGAGACATCGTACTTGTCGTCCGTCACGGGCTTTTTGACCTTCTTCTCAAGCTTGGTTTCTGCCTTGGGCCCTGCCTTGCGCTCGGGCTTGGGCTCTGCCTTGCGCTCGCTTCTTCTCGGCTTTTCTTCCTCCTCGTCGTCGTCATCGTCATCGGACCTGCCGCCCTTGAAGATATCAACGATGAGGTAGATTATAAACGCAAAGCAAGCGAGGACAAGGAAAATGTCGGCGACATTGAAAACGGCAAAGTCCATAAACTCGACCTTGAACATGTCCACCACATAGCCGTACAGCGCACGGTCGATGCAGTTGCCCACGGCGCCGGCAAGCGCCAGCACGGCGCACCAGTTTGCAAAGCGGGACTTGAACATGTGCTTTGCCAGCACGACGATGATGACGATTACGAACAGTGCGGCAACGCCGAGGAACAGCCAGCGTGCATACTCTGCGTCGCCCAGAAGGCCGAACGCCGCTCCGCTGTTATGGATGTTGACGAGCTTCACAACGCCCGGGATGAGCGCAGCCTCGCCGGTTGAAAGCGTGATGTTCACCGTGACCCAGTATTTCAGCCACTGGTCGCCTATTAAAATTATTGCGGCTATTATTGCATATAACATATCTTTTCACCTTTAGGGTATATATAGACTATTTTGCACCAAAATGCTCAAATAGTCAATAGGGACAGCGTTCTGCTGTCCCTATTTCAACATATATTTTACAGTTTTGCAACGACTGCCGCACAGCGGGGGCACAGTCCGGTCTCGGGATCGGCCTTAGTTGAGTGCATCCAGCAGCGGGGGCACTTGGTGCCCGGTGCTTCCTTTACGGAAACGGTCAGGCCGCTGTTGTAGCTGCCGTCGCCGACAACGGCCTCGGGATCATGCTCGTCCTCGTCGGAGATAAGGCACTCGGACACGATGAACAGCTCGCTCAGGTTCATGTCGGAGATGCGCTCAACGGTCTGCTTGCTTGCACCCTTTGCGTGCAGGGTGACGGAAGCCTCAAGGGGCTTGCCGATGCGCTTTGCGCCACGGGCAGCCTCGAGAACGCCGTTTACATCGTTTCTCACGGAGATGAGTGCGTCCCACTTTGCCATCTCGTCATCGTCGAGAGCGTACTCGGTGAAGGGCTTGTTCATCTCGTTGAGCACGACATTGCGGACATCGTCGCCCTCACGGTGCGGCATCGCAAGCCAGATCTCGTCGCAGGTGAATGCGAGGATGGGGGCGAACATCTTGGTCATGGTGTCGAGGATGAGGTACAGAGCGGTCTGGGCGCTGCGGCGCTTGAGACCGTCACGCTCCTCGCAGTAGAGCCTGTCCTTGATGATGTCGAGATAGAAGTTTGAAAGCTCGACGACGCAGAAGTCGTTGATAAGGTGCGACACCACATGGAACTCGTAATCGTCATATGCGGCGGCGGCCTTCTCGATGAGCTTGTTGAGCTTGGTCATTGCCCACTTGTCAAGCTCCAGCATATCCTCGGGCTTAACGAGGTCGTTTGCGTCGAAGCCGTCAAGGTTGCCGAGGCAGTAGCGGGCGGTGTTGCGGAACTTGAGGTAGTTCTGCGAAAGCTGCTTGAAGATCTCCTTGGAGCAGCGCACATCGACATGGTAGTCGGCTGAGCCTGCCCACAGGCGGATCATATCTGCGCCGAACTCCTTGACGATGTCGGCGGGGTCAACGCCGTTGCCGAGGGACTTGTGCATTGCACGACCCTCGCCGTCAACCGTCCAGCCGTGGGTCAGGCACTCCTTGTACGGTGCGCCCATGCCCAGTGCGCCGACGGCAACGAGCAGAGACGACTGGAACCAGCCACGGTACTGGTCGCCGCCCTCCATGTACATGTTTGCAGGCCAGAAGCCCTGGTCACGCTTCATTGCGGCAAAGTGGGTCGAGCCGGAGTCGAACCAACCGTCGAGCGTGTCGGTCTCCTTGGTGAAGTGGGTACCGCCGCAGTGCGGGCACTTGAAGCCCTGCGGCAGAAGCTCCTCGGCCTCACGCTCAAACCATGCGTTCGAGCCGTGCTCCTCGAAGATAGCGGCAACGGACTCGATGCTCTCGTCGGTGCAGACGGGCTTGCCGCAGTCCGAGCAGTAGAAAACGGGGATGGGCAGACCCCAGCGGCGCTGACGGGAGATGCACCAGTCGGCACGCTCACGGATCATCGATGCCATGCGATCCTGACCCCATGCCGGCAGCCAGCGGACATTCTCGCATGCCTTGACGGCCTCCTCCTTGAAGCTGTCAACCGAGCAGAACCACTGCGGAGTGGCACGGAAGATGATCGGGTGCTTGCATCTCCAGCAGTGCGGGTAGCTGTGGACGATATCCTCGGAGGCGAACAGAACGCCGCTGTCTCTCATGTCGTTTAAGATGATGGGGTTGGACTCATCGGTCTTGAGACCGGCGTACTTGCCGGCATAATCGGTGTGTCTGCCCTGATCGTCGACGGGAACGACCATGTCCATGCCGTAGCGCTTGCAGGTCAGATAGTCGTCTGCACCGAAGCCGGGTGCGGTGTGGACGCAGCCTGTGCCGGAGTCCATGGTGACATAGTCGGCCAGCACCAAACGGCTGGTCTTGGGCAGGAACGGATGCGAAGCGAGCATATTTTCAAAGAAGCTGCCGGAGTGAGTCTCGACGATCTCGTACTCGTCGATACCGCCGACTGCCATGACCTTCTCGACGAGCGCCTCGGCGACGATGTACATTTCGCCGTTAGCGGCCTTAACGATGGCGTAGCTCTCGTCCGGGTGCAGGGCGATAGCAAGGTTGCCGGGCAGCGTCCAGATGGTGGTCGTCCAGATGATGAAGTAAAGCTTCGACTTATCAAGGTGCGAAAGCTTGCCGAGGTCGTCGTTCATGGCAAACTTAACATACACGGTCGTGCACGGGTCGTCCTGATACTCGATCTCGGCCTCGGCCAGTGCGGTCTCGTCATGTGCGCACCAGTAAACGGGCTTGAGGCCCTTGTAGATGTGGCCGTTTTTATACATCTTGCCGAACACACGCACCTCGTCTGCCTCGAAGCCCTTGTTCATGGTCTTGTACGGGTGCTCCCAGTCGCCGATAACGCCCAGACGCTTGAAGCCCTCCATCTGGATGCCGATATACTTCTCGGCGTAGGCCTCGCAGGCGGAACGGAAGTCGGCAACGCTCATTGCCTTGTGATTGAGCTTCTGCTCCTTGATGATGGCGCTTTCGATAGGCATGCCGTGGTTATCCCAGCCGGGGATGTAGGGCGTGTAGTAGCCGCGCATTGCGTAAGAGCGGGTGATGAAGTCCTTGATGGACTTGTTAAGGGCGTGACCCATATGGATGTTGCCGTTGGAGAACGGAGGGCCGTCATGCAGGTTGAACAGCGGCTTGCCTTCGTTTTTCTTGAGCATTTCGTTGTAAATATCGAGCTCCTCCCAGCGCTTGAGCATGTCCGGCTCACGCTTGGGAAGACCGGCTCTCATGGGGAAATCGGTCTTGGGAAGATTCAGGGTCAAATCGTATTTCTGTGCCATTGTTTACTCCTCCAGATGTTGTTCTTTTTCTCTTTCTATTCAGTATCGGAAACACCGACAGGCTGTTTGTCTCCTGTCGATTAAAACGCAAAAAAGCGTGCTAAGGGATGAAATGCATCCTCTGCACGCCTTTTTGCCGAGCAATCGAAAAAACTCAGTTGTCCTTAGAGAACGAAAATACCTGAGTATTGCCGGCATCAAAAGCAGATTTATCGGCGGCAGGTGCATTGTTCTCCTGAGGTATTCGTACGCTGTCCTTATCGGAGGCCGCTGCGCCAACGGTGTTGGAAGCGGCGATAAGGTCGAGCTTATTGAGCTGGTCCTGGCAAAGTGTGCGTGCCTGATCGAGGAACTTCGCAGCGGATATCTTAGCCTGCTGCAGACGGTTCTCCTCGGTAGCTATTCGCTCATCAATGCTGCCCAGAATGGAAGCAGCCTTAGTCTCCGCCTCGGAAACGATGGTGGCGGCACGGGAGCGTGCGTCGCTCTCTATCTGAACGCTCAGCTTCTGAGCCGACAGAATGGAACGGTTGAGTGCGTCCTCGTTGGTACGGTACTCCTCTATCTTGTCAACCAGAATTTTCATCTTGGTCTTGAGAGCGGAATTTTCCTTCTGCAGAGCTTCAAAGGCATCGGCAACATCGTCGAGATAATCCTCGACTGCGCCCATGTCGTAGCCGCCGAACACGGCCTTTGCGTTATCAAAGCTCTTTTCACGGATATCCTGATGAGTGATCATATCTAAATCCACCTTTCTAATTTGGGACAAGCTGCGTTTTTATATCAGAAATACAGACCTGCGCTTTCGAGATCTGCCATGCCTTCGCCGACAAGGTCGACATTCGTAGGCGTGAGCACATATGCCTGTGCGGATATGCGCATTATCTTTCCGCCGAGAGCGTACACCACACCGGACAAAAAGTCAATAAGTCTGCGGGCAGTCTCGTTATCGGTTTTTTCGACATTCATCAGCACCGCACGGCGATCCTTGAGATTATCGGCTATCTCGGCGGCCTCGTCAAACTCCGTGGGCGTGATGAGCATAAGGCGCATCCTCGCCTTTTCGGGAGCGGGGGTCGGCTGCGGAGCGGCGTAGGCTCTGTGCTCCTTCTTGCCGAACTTGGGCTTGGGCTCGGAGTACTCCTCCTGAGCGGGAGCGGGCTGCGGCTCGGGCACGGGCTCAAATGCGGCGGTCTCCTCCTCGGTAGCCTCGTTTTCTATATAGTCATCATCGTCATACGGACGAAGTGCGTTTTTAAAGTTATCCAAAAATGCCATGGTACAGCCCCTGGTAATTATTTATAGTTTCGGGCACCGAAGATGCCCGTGCCGACACGCACAAGGCTTGCGCCCTCCTCGACGGCCACCTCGTAATCAGCACTCATGCCCATTGATAAAAGCAACATACTGACATTATCGTATTTTTTTTGCCCGATGTCAATAAAAAGCTGCTTCATACGCCTAAAATATACTCTATTGTTTTCCGAAATTTCACAAATTGGGGGTATCGCCATCAATCCAAGCACCCGAACGGAGGAAAATTGCGCTATCTCGTCCAATGCGCTGGCAAGCTCGTCGGGCGCAAAGCCGGACTTGTTTTCCTCCGCTCCGATGTTCACCTCGAGCAAAATGTCCTGCGTGATGCCCAGTGCGGCGGCACGCCTGTTTATCTCCTGCGCAAGCGAAACGCTGTCCACCGAGTGGATGAGCTCCACCTTGCCGACGATGTATTTCACCTTGTTTTTCTGCAAATGACCGATGAAATGCAGCGGGCAGCCGTCATATGCCACTTGGGCGAGCTTCTCCTGAAGCTCCTGCACACGGTTTTCCCCGCAGATATCCACTCCGGCGGCGATGGCCTCACGCACACGGGAAGCATCGTTCATCTTCGTTGCCGCAACGAGCTTGATCTCCTTCGGGTCACGGCCGCAGCGAATTGCCGCCGCCGCAATGTTTTCCTTAACAAGCTTCACATTTTCCGCAATGCTCATTTTTTATCACCTTATCCCACTAAAACTTTCATATTTTCAAAAATGCTGTCGCCCTTTACAAGGCAGAGACCGTTTTTGTTGAAAATAACCTCGACCGGCGTGCGCTCGGGCTTGTCCGTCTTGAGGACATACACGAAACAGCCGCCGCCGTCCGAGTGCAGCGCCCTTTGCGGCACTCGCAGCCCCTCAAGCTCCGCCGTCGAGAGCGTCGCCCTGAGCTTGTCCGCCTCAAGCACGGCGTCCAGCCCCGTTTTGCAGCGCACGGTCACGGTGTTATTGTCGATTTTTTCGATATACGCAGGATATTTGTCGAAAACCGTCAGATACAGCCGCTGACCGACACGGTATTGACCTGCGTTTTTGAGCTTGGCAACAAACCGCCAGCCGCCGGAGACTATCCTGCCGACTGCGTTTTCGGGCGCATCAGCACCAAGCGTGCGGGTAAAGTAGCCTGCGCACGGTGCGGTCACGAGGTTTTCAAAGCTTGCGTCCCCGAGGGCGACAAGCTTGCCGCCGGAGACCCACTGCCCCTCCGAGACCGTGAAGTACACGGTCTCAAAGTCGGCTGTGATATACTCTGCATCGCACTGCACCCTGCCGACTGCCTCCACGCTGTCGTCGACCTCCATGCGGTAGACCGAAGCGGTCTCGGGCGAGCGCTCGACCTGCACGAACAGGCACACGAGATACGCCGCCGCACCGAGGAAAATGACCGCCGCAACGATGTGCAGGTAGTTACGCATCTTCCGCCGAATATTCCACGGGCCTTGGCGGGATTATCGTCGAAATTGCGTGCTTGTAGATAAGCTGCTGCTTGCCGTCGGAATCGAGTATCACGGTGAAGCCGTCAAAGGCACGGATGATCCCGTGTATCTGAAAGCCGTTCATCAGGAAAACCGTGAGGCTCGTCTTGTCCCTGCGTACCTGATTCAAAAATGCGTCCTGTAAATTTTGTGTCTTTTGCATTGCTGCCACTCCTATATATGTAATCTGCCGTGAGTTGACGGGAGCTGACCGCCAAAACCGATAGCGGGTCGGCTTCCGTCAACTTTGGGCAGAATTATCATATACCGCAGTGGTGCAAATAATCGGTCGAAAGCAGTCGGGAGCTTTCAATATCGGGCGTTTTGCCGTGGCGTATCCAGAAGATATCGCCGTTTCGCCGCAGCCATGTCAGCTGTCGCTTGGCGTAGCGGCGGCTTTCACGCTTGATTAGCTCCACCGCTTCATCCTTTGTTATCTCGCCCCTTAGATAAGCCGCCGGCTCTTTGTACCCTATTGCCTGCATGGCGGTGCACTCGTCGGAAAGTCCGTCGTTTAAAAGACCCTCGACCTCGTCAAAAAGCCCCTCAAGCACCATGATATCGACACGCTTGTCGATGCGGTCGTACAGGTCTTGGCGGTCGAGGAAGTCAAGTGCGATCGTTGCCGCATCGTATCTCGGCGGGCGGCTTCGTGTCTCCAAGTCGTGCTGCGTGATGGTCTTGCCGGTGAGCTTAAAAACCTCAATGGCTCGCACTATCCTGCGGCGGTCTGCCGGGTGCAGCTTTGCCGCCCTGTCGGGGTCAAAGCTGCGCAGGCGTTCGAGCATAGCCTCGCCGCCGAGCTCGTCATACTGCCGGTCGAGCTCGCATCTGAGGGCGTTGCCGAGCTCATTGTCGGCAAAGTCACGGCCGGAGATGAGCGAATCGATGTATAAATTCGTGCCGCCTGCGATGATGGGGAGCTTGCCCCGGGCAAGGATGTCGTCCACGCAGCGGGTCGCTTCCCCGACATATCGTGCCGCCGAAAAGCTCTCGGCGGGGTCGGCGATGTCTATCATGTAATGCGGCACGCCCTCCGTTTCCTCGGGCGTTACCTTTGCCGTGCCAATGTCCATGTGCCGGTAGACCTGCATGGAGTCGGCCGAGACTATCTCACCGTCAAAATCATGCGCCAGCGCCACGGCAAGCTTCGTCTTGCCGGTCGCCGTAGGGCCTGTTATAACTACAACTTTAGGGATCATATCAAACCTCCTGAACCGACGAAAGCCGAGCCTCTGCCGGTTATGGCGGGTCGCTTTCCGCTCATGCTGCGTTAAAGCCCTTGGAAATACGGAAGTATTCCCTTCAGTCTTCGCCTTGCCTGAGCGAAAATCGCCGCCGCCATAACTGCAAAGCACCAGAAAGGCGGCAGAGTTCGCCTTCCGTCGGCTCAGTCGGTCGGCGGTGATAATGTCGGTATATTCAGCGTTTATACTATACGACTGAAAAATTTGTCGAGCTCGTTTTTCGTAAGGCGCACGGAGACCGGACGGCCGTGCGGGCAGTATCTGACCTCGCCTGCGATAACGGCGTCGGCAATGCGCTCAAGCTCACGGATATCGTGCCGGCGTCCGGCCTTTATCGCCGCCTTGCAGGCAACCGTGTGCAGAAGCTCGTCACGAGCCGAGTCTGCGCTCACGATATCGCCCCGCCGGAGCTTTTCGCATATCTCCTCAACGGCGGCCCTGGCTTCCGTGACCTCCATGTCGTCGGGCAGGGCACGGATGGCGTAGGCGCCTGCGCCGTAGGGCTCTATCTCAAAGCCGAGATCCGATAAAAGCGCCTCGTTTTGCTCCAAAAGCTCGCCGTCCTCGCCTGTGGGCTTTATGATAACAGGGGTCAGAAGCGTCTGCGACATTATCTGCCGGCCCTGCGCCTTGAGCCTGTCAAAGATCATGCGCTCGTGCGCTGCGTGCTTGTCGATGAGCAGCAACTCGTCCCCGATTTCGACAAGAATGTATGTGTTCAGACATTCTCCGATAACACGGTGATTTAAATCAGTGATTTTTTCAACACTTTCAACCGTTTTTTCAACATTTTCAGTTGAAAAATCCGTGCTTTGCGCTGTAAACCCCGTTGTTGTTAACGGCTCGTTCACACTCGGGCGTGCCGTGGGGCGCGGTGCGGCATAGCCCGGCTCACGGCGGGGCGTCGATGCTGCCGCCGGACGGGTGTACTCCGTGCGGTATTCTCTGGCGGGCATGGAGCGGAAAAAGTCCGTTCGGGGGGTAGATACCATCCGCTGCGTGCTCTCGGAGATCTTCAGCTCAAGCGGCTGGGTCTCCGCTTCGAGTGCGGCCTTGACCGTCTGATAAACGGTGTCGAAAACCTTCTTCTCGTCGGAAAACCTGACCTCGGTCTTTGCCGGATGCACATTGACATCGACGGCGCTGGTCTTGAGCGTGATAAACAGCGTGCACGCCGGGTATCTGCCGGTGAGCAGCGTGTTTCTGTACGCCTGCTCGACCGCCGACTGCAACAGCGCAGACTTTATGAATCTGCCGTTGCAGTAAAAATACTGCATACTGCGGTTGCCTCGGCTCAGTGCGGGCGAGGACACGAAGCCTGTGACCTCAACGCCGTCGCCGGACCCCGTGCACGGGAGCATGGAGCCTGCGATATCACGACCCAGAAGCGAGTATACGGCGGAGTCCGCTCTGCCGTCGCCGGGGGTGAAGAAAACCTCCTCGCCGTCTTTTATGCATTTTACCGACACCTCGGGTCTGCCGAGGGCGCAGCGCAATGCCGCTGCGGTGCAGGCGGTCGCTTCACTGCGGTCGGATTTCAAAAATTTTAGGCGAGCGGGCGTGTTGTAGAAAAGATCACGCACGGTGATGCTCGTGCCCTCCGGGCAGCCGCAGGGGCTCATGTCGATTATATCGCCTGCCTGCACGGTGACTCTGATGCCCTCGGCAGCGCCCTTTTCACGGGTCGTGAGCTCAATGCGTGAAACGGCGGAGATAGCCGCCAGAGCCTCGCCTCGGAAGCCCATCGTGCCGATGGCCTCAAGTCCCTTTTCGTCGTGCAGCTTGCTTGTCGCATGGCGCATGAACGCAATGCCCGCATCCTCCGGCGACATGCCGCAGCCGTCGTCGGTTATGCGGATATAGGTCGCACCGCCGCTTCTGAATTCTATCGTCACCTTTTTTGCGCCTGCGTCAAGGGAGTTTTCCGCAAGCTCCTTTATCACGGAGGCGGGCCGCTCCACGACCTCGCCCGCCGCTATCATATCCGCAAGAAGCGGAGAAAGAATATTTATCTTTGTCATGCCAAGTCCTCCGTATTATGTCATTATACATTATTTTAGTTGAAAGTTCCACACCTTTTGTGTTACTATAAGGTGTATTTTTATCATAAGGTGTATTTTTATCCCCGTAAAGGAATCTGACAAAATGGCATACGAGAGAAAAGAGATAAGCATTGAAAATATCCGTGCGCAGGAGGCTGTCTGCGCACGCATCCGTGAGATACTCACCGACGGCGGCGGACAGCCGCTTGCGATGGTAGACACCTACGGCTGCCAGCAAAACGAGGCAGACTCCGAGAAGATCAGGGGCTATCTTGCCGAGATGGGCTGCGCCTTCACGCAGGACGAGTTTTCGGCGGATATCATCGTCGTTAACACCTGCGCCGTGCGTGAGCACGCCGAAATGCGTGTGCTCGGCAATGTCGGGCAGCTGAATCACAGCAAAAAGGCAAAGCCCGGGCAGATAGTCGCCGTGTGCGGCTGCATGGTGCAGCAGGAGCATATGGCCGAGAAGATAAAGCGCTCCTACCCCGTTGTCGATCTCGTTTTCGGGCCGCACGACCTGTGGCACTTCCCGGAGCTTCTGCTCAGGGTCATGACGGGCAAAAAGCGTGTGTTCGCCACAGAGCGCTGCGACGGCTATGTCACCGAGGGCATGCCCTTGAAGCGTGACGGCAAGGTCAAGGCGTGGCTGTCCGTTATGTACGGCTGCAACAACTTCTGCACCTACTGCATCGTGCCGTATGTGCGAGGCCGTGAGCGCAGCCGCAGACCCGAGGATATCGTCGCCGAGGCACGGCAGCTGGTTGCCGAGGGCTACAAGGACATTACGCTGCTCGGCCAGAATGTCAACTCCTACGGCAAGGATCTCGACTGCAATGTTGATTTTGCGGACCTTATCGCCATGATAAACGAGATCCCCGGCGAATTTCTCATAAGATTCATGACGAGCCACCCCAAGGACGCCACCGAAAAGCTGTTTAAGACCATGGCCGAGTGCGAAAAGTGCGCCCACCAGCTGCACCTGCCCGTGCAGGCGGGCAACGACCGTGTGCTTGAGGCGATGAACCGCCGCTACACGGCAGAAAAGTACCTCAGGCAGGTCGAGCTTGCACGAAGCTACATGCCCGACCTCGTTCTCACGACCGATATAATCGTGGGCTTTCCCGGCGAGACGGACGAGGAGTTCGAGGATACCGTCAGGCTGTGCGAAAAGGTGCGCTACGATGCGATGTTCACCTTTATCTACTCAAAGCGTGTCGGCACGCCTGCCGCCAAAATGCCCGATGCGGTCACGAGGGAGCAAAAGCAGGTGCGCTTTGATAAGCTTCTGGAGACGGCAAACCGCATTTCCGCCGAAAAGCACGCCGAATATATCGGCAAAACGATGCGTGTTCTTGTTGACGGCGTGACGGGAAAAACAGAGTATAATCTTTCCTCCCGCACCAACGGCGGCAGGCTCGTGCATCTGAAGGGCGATGAAGCCCTCATCGGCAAATTCATCAATGTCAGGATAACCTCCGGCAACACATGGGCGCTTTACGGCGAGATAGAGTAATTCGGGAGACAGAGAAATGGATAACAAAAAGCTTAAAAGATATCAGGTGACGCAGTCGCTGCGCTTCGGCTCAGGCTTTATAAAGGCGATGTTCGTTTTCGCCATGGTCATGGAGCTTGCGGCGATAATAACGCTCATTATAAGCCTCATAAACGGCAACAAAACGCTCATCGGAGCAGGGCTCATCGTCGGCATCGTCATGTTCATCTGGATGTTCGGCATAAGGCTCATTTCCGAAAACACCTTCGGCTACGCAAATATATCGTTCTACGAGGGCGGCATCATCTTCCGTGTGTCCAACGCCCCCGATGCAAAGCACTATACCCTCAGATGGTGCGACTGCGTGGAGTGCGGCATCGAAAAGACCCGCCTTGCTTACTGGGTCTATGCCGCCGACCATAAGCTCACCCCCGCCGAGCGCAAGGAGTTTCCCGAGCATGTAAAAGAGGGTGTGTTCTACTTCAACTACGCATACAACACATGGGAGGAGTTCATGACCTACCTGCCGGAGCGCTTCCATGCATACATGAACGCCGAAAAGGCGGCTAAAAAAGCAAGATAAGATAAGGAGGTGTGCGCCATGGCTGAGCTCACACCGATGAAAAGACAGTACAATGAAATCAAACAGCAGCACAAGGACTGCCTGCTGTTTTTCCGCCTCGGCGACTTTTACGAAATGTTCGACGAGGACGCCAAGATCGCATCAAAGGAGCTTGACCTTGCGCTGACGACCCGTGACCGCTCCGTGTCCGACCCCACGCTGCGCACCCCCATGTGCGGCGTGCCGTACCACAGCTCGCAGGCGTATATCGGCAAGCTCATCGCAAAGGGCTATAAGGTCGCCATCTGCGAGCAGATAGAGGACCCTGCAACCGCAAAGGGGCTCGTTAAGCGCGGCGTTATCCGCATCGTCACCCCCGGCACCGTCACCGATGCCGCCATGCTCGAGGAGGGCAAGAGCAACTACCTGTGCTCGGTGTATTACGAGCCCGAGGAGGGTAAGGGCGGCGTCGCCTTCTGCGATATCTCCACGGGCGAATTTTGCGTTGCAAGCTATGAGACCGATGCGGTAAACCATATCCTCAACGAGCTTGGCAGGTTTGAGCCGAGAGAGGTCATCATGAACAAGGCCGCCGCCGAGACAAAGCGCATCCCCGAGTTTGCGGCAAAAAGGCTTCACAGCATGCTCGAAATGGGCGGCAAGGACTATGAGTTCCGTGACTGCTCGCTTAGGATACGCAAGCAGTTTGATGTGCAGAAGCTCACCGAGATAAACATGGAGGGCAGACCCCTTGCCGTGTGCGCCGCCGGTGCGCTGATGAAATATCTTGACGAAACGCAGAAGCTCGACATGGGGCATATCCGCTCCATCGAGTTTCTCTCCGAGGAAAAATTCATGGAGCTCGACTGGGCGACAAGGCGCTCGCTGGAGCTTACCGAGGCGCAGCGCACGGGAGAAAAGCGAGGCTCGCTTTTGTGGGTGCTCGACAAGACCCGCACGCCCATGGGCGGAAGAATGCTGCGCTCGTGGATAGAGCGGCCGCTGCTGTCTCCGGTCGCAATAAAAAAACGCCTTTCCGCCGTTGACGAGCTTGTGAAGGACAATGTCACACGAGGTGAGCTCATCGAGGCCATGCGGGGCATCGGCGATATGCAAAGGCTCATCGGCCGTGTTGTCTACGGCACGGCAAACGGCAAGGATCTTGTTGCGCTGGCGGAGTGCGCCCGTGCGCTTCCAAAGCTGTGCAAGCTGCTGGAGGGCTTCAAAAGCTCCGCTCTGCGGCAGATCGCCGGCATGAACCAGCTTGAGAAGATAGTCATGCGTGTCGACTGGGCCATCTGCGACGATCCCCCGTTCTCGATCAGAGAGGGCGGCATCCTGCGCAAGGGCTATTCCCGTGAGGTCGACAGACTTCGTGAGCTGCGGGATAACGGCGCTCAGGCGGTTGCCGGGCTTGAGGCACGGGAGCGGGAGCGCACCGGCATCAAGAAGCTGAAAATCGGCTACAACAAGGTGTTCGGGTACTACATCGATGTGCCCAAATCCGCAGGCGAGGTCACTCTGCCCGAGGATTATATAAGAAAGCAGACCCTCGTTTCCAACGAGCGCTACTTCACGCAGGAGCTCAAGGAGCTTGAGAACTCCCTGCTCAACGCCACCGACCGCATTAAGCAGCTTGAGTATGAAATTTTCATGGAGGTCTGCGGTAAGATAGCGGCCTTTGTCGGCGAGGTGCAGGACAGCGCCGATGCCGTGGCGCAGCTTGATGTGCTGTGCTCGTTTGCCGAGGTCGCCGTGAGAAATGATTACTGCATGCCCGAGGTCGATGCCTCCGGCGAGCTTATCATCACCGAGGGCAGACACCCCGTTGTCGAGCAGTCGGTCAGCGATATCATGTTCGTCCCGAACGACACGCATTTAAACGGTGACACCAACCGTGTCGCCATCGTAACCGGCCCCAATATGGCCGGTAAATCGACCTACATGCGGCAGACGGCACTCATCGTGCTCATGGCGCAGATAGGCTCGTTCGTTCCGGCAAAAAGCGCCGTCATCGGCGTTGTCGACCGTGTTTTCACGAGAATCGGCGCATCGGACGATCTTGCCTCCGGTCAATCGACCTTCATGCTCGAAATGAGCGAGGTCGCAAACATCCTGCGCTATGCAACGAGCTCAAGCCTGCTCATCTTGGACGAGATAGGCCGCGGCACCTCCACATATGACGGCATGGCGATAGCAAGAGCCGTGCTCGAATACTGCGCCGACAAGCGCAAGCTCGGCGCAAAGACGATGTTTGCAACGCATTATCACGAGCTTTCGGCACTTGAGGGTGCGATAGAGGGCGTGCATAACTATTCCATCAGCGCCAAAAAGCAGGGCGGCACGCTCGTGTTCCTGCGCAAGATAGTCCCCGGCTCCGCCGACGACAGCTACGGCATCGAGGTCGCAAAGCTTGCCGGTGTGCCGGACAATGTCATCGCCAAGGCAAAGACCTATCTTAATGAGCTCGAATCGGGAAAGAGTGAGCTTGCCGTTGAGAAAAAGGTCGAGACCGATCAGATCAGCCTTGCCGATGTCGGCAGCGATGAGGTCGCAAAGCGATTGCGTGCGCTGGATATAAACTCCGTCACGCCGCTCGAGGCGCTCAACATTCTGAGCGAGCTTCAGCAGAAGGCGAGGGGATGATATGCGCTGGTACATGAACATGAAAAAGAGCGAGTTTTGGGGCGCAATGATAATGTTTGCGCTGCATGTGCTGCTGTTCCCCGTGCTGATAAGCCTTTTTATGATACGCTGGCCGCATGTGCTCAGCAGTGCGCAGCTGAATCTTATTTATTACCTCACGAGCGCCGTTTTGACCTTCGTGTTTTTAGGCAAATTCCTGCGTGCGCAGTTTGACCCGCTCGTCGACAGGCTCTGGGGCAATTTCGTCACCTTTCTGTTCGGCTGGGCGATATACTTCGTGCTCGCATTCTTCGTTGGTGTTATCATGACTTGGCTCGGCATCGGCAGCGAGGATAACCCCAACAACTCCGCCGTAAACGACATGCTCGGTCAGGAGCGGAACATCATCATAGCCATGACCGTTTTCCTTGCGCCCATCGTTGAGGAGTGCATTTTCCGCGGCGGCTTCTTCTGCGGCTTTTACCGCAAAAACCGCTATTTTGCCTATGTGCTGAGCATCGTGCTGTTTTCCGTCTACCATGTCTGGCAGTACGCCTTTGCGGCGCAGGATGCAAGCTACCTGCTCTACGCCATTTCCTACATCCCCGCCTCGTTCGTCCTGTGCTGGGTCTACGAAAAATCCGGCAGCATCTGGACGAGCATCTTCTTCCATATGAGCTTTAATCTCTATGCACTGGCCGTGACAATGTGATTAAGCGGTTATGACCGCCGCATGCTGCGTTGGAGCGATAGGAAATACACCTTTTCAATACGCATCAACGCTTCTGCAAATCGTTATTGCGTCAGCCCGACCGGTTTTTCAATACGCTTCTACGCTTCTGCTTATCGTTACTGCCTCAGCCCGACCGGTGGGTGCGTGTTATAGTTTAGTCTGACCATCAACCTGTCGGTGCGCTGTGAGCTTTTCGCACCTGTTTAACTGACGCAGTCCGCTGAATGGACGCACCGAAATCTACTCGCAGAGGATAAACCTCCGCAGCCAAATCGACTGGTGCAGCGTAAGCTGTTCGCACTTATCCAACTGACGCAGTCCATTGAACGGACGCACCGAAATCTACTCGCACTGTGTTAAACCACCGCAGTGAAAACGACCGCTGCACCGATACCCCGTACCGGGATTCCAAAGGGTGGTTAAACGCCTTTGGCTGCGTTTCTTTTGCAACTTTTCTTTGGCAGAACAAAGAAAAGTTGGTAAATAAGTAAATAATTTTACTAGCGAAGGAGACCGAATGAACAAAAACACAAAGAAGATAGTTATAGTTGCAATGCTGGTTGCGTTCGATGTCATTTTTTCGAGACTGCTGGCATTTAATGTGCTCATCGCAAAGGTCGGACTCGGCTTTGCCGCCACCGCCGTGTGCGCCATGCTCTACGGGCCGGTGTGGGCCGGTGTGTGCGCTGCGCTGGCCGACTTAGTGGGCGCACTTCTGTTCCCCACGGGGGCGTATTTTCCGGGCTTCACCGTAACCGCCGCCATGACGGGCGTTATCTACGGCCTGTTCCTTTATAAGTCCCGCCCGAATCTCAAGCGCTGCTTTTTAGCTTCGCTGACAAACAGTCTCGCCGTGACGCTGGCTGCCAACAGCCTCGTGATACATTTTGTCTTCGGCCCGGAGCTCGTTCCGCTCATCGCTGCACGCAGCGCCGAGACTCTCATCATGCTGGCCTTGCAGACCGTCGTCATGACCGCCATTGCCTCGTCCGACACGCTTTATAACAAAATTATCGCCTTCGGACGGTGAAATTTGCAAAAAACCCTTGACAAACAAGGCAAAACTTGATATTCTGTTCGAGCGCTCCAAAGACAGCAGGTCGCTTTCAGTGTAATTCCTGCCGAGGATAGCATCAATATCATTGATTGCTTACTGCCTCTGCGTCTTAGGATGCAGGGGTTTTTCTTATGAGCGTGAACATTAGTGTGGAGGTGAAAAACACACATGCCGAACGCAAAAGTTCTCAGCGAAAAGCAGGCGATCGTAGAGGCTCTCGCCGAGCGTATCAGCAACGCAAGCGCAGGTATCATCGTTGACTACCAGGGTATTACCGTGGCAGAGGATACCGCACTTCGTACCGAGATGCGCAAGGACGAGGTCGAATACACCGTCGTCAAGAACACCCTTACCAGAATTGCTCTCGATAAGCTCGGAATGAACGAGCTGGACCATGTCCTCAACGGAAGCACTTCTCTGGCAACCAGCAGCAATGACCCCATCGCTCCCTTCCGCATCATCAGCGATTACTCCAAGAAGCTTGGTGAAAAGTTCAACATCAAGGCAGCCTTCATGGAGGGCAAGATCCTGAATGAGCAGGAGATCGCAGAGCTTTCGACCCTCACCAGCAAGAACGATCTGTACTCCAAGCTGGCAGGCTCCCTGAATGCGATCATGGGCGGCCTTGCAGTAGCACTTGCAGAGGTCATCGAGAAAAACGGCGGCGCAGCCGCACCCGCAGAAGCAGCAGAATGATCGCTGCACACAATTGATTTTTATTGGAGGAAATTTAAAATGAGCGAAAAAATCACCGCTATGATCGAAGAGATCAAGGCTCTCTCCGTTCTCGAGCTTAAGGAGCTCGTTGACGGTATTTGCGAAACCTTCGGCGTTTCCGCAGTAGCAGCAGCAGCCGCCCCCGCAGCAGGCGCAGCAGAGGCAGCAGCAGAGAAGACCGAGTTTGATGTTGTCATGACCGAGTTCGGTGCAGAGAAGATCAAGGTCATCAAGGAAGTCCGCGGCATCACTGGCCTGGGCCTTGCAGAGGCAAAGGCAATGGTCGAGGCAGTTCCTGCAAAGATCAAGGAAGGCATCTCCAAGGAAGACGCAGAGGCTCTCAAGGCTCAGCTCGAGGCTGTCGGCGCAAAGGTCGAGATCAAGTAATTTTAATTACGAACATAAAACTCCGAACCATACGGTTCGGAGTTTTTTTATGCGCAGAAATCCCTTGATTTTGCGCAATTGGCATGGTAAACTGAATTGTAATTCTCAAAAACGGCGCATTTTTGAGAATTACACGCCTGAATTTGGGCGCACTTGCTCAAAAATTACGATTTTTGCAAAGGAGGGGCGACCATGCCGTATGTGCCGCTGAACAAGCTGTTTTATTCCGACAGCAAAAACTACGACAAAATTTATGCCGAGAACTTCGGCAGCAAATACGCCGTCCATGTCGATTTTAAGATCGGCGAGTTTGACGCATTTTTCGTGCAGACGCCGGAAATTATCGCAAAAATGCTGGCGATATATAAGGCTGCCAACATAGTCAATTGGTTTTGCTGTGACTTGCCCGGGGTGGCGCTTGAGCAGTTTACGACGAGATGCCTTATTGACGAGATAGTGCTGACGAACAATATCGAGGGTGTGCACAGTACCCGGCGCGAGATAGACAGCTTGCTCGAGGGCGGCGGCAAGTCGACACGCTTTTACGGGCTTGTTCAAAAGTACCTCATGCTCCGGAAGGGCAAGACGCTTGAGTTTAAGACCTGCGCCGACATCCGTGCGGTATATGACGAGCTCGTTCTGCGTGAGGTCGAGACCGATGACTCCGACAATGTACCCGACGGCGAAATTTTCAGAAAAGGCTCGGTGAGCGTGAGCTCGCAGACGCAAAAGGAGCTGCACCGTGGGCTCTATCCCGAAAGCAGCATAATTTCCGCAGCGGAAAAGGCGCTGGCGTTTCTCAATGACGAGAGCGTGGAGCTTTTGTACCGTGCGGCGGCATTTCACTATTTCATCGGTTACATCCACCCGTTTTATGACGGAAACGGCAGGCTCAACCGCTTTATCAGCAGCTATCTGCTCGGCAGGGAGCTCTGCCCACTGGTCAGCTTCCGGCTTTCGTACACCGTAAAGCAGAACATTTCCGATTACTACAAGGCGTTCGGCATTTGCAACGACCCGAAAAGCAGGGGCGATATCACGCCCTTTGTCGAAATGTTTCTCGGCATCGTCGAGACGGCGGTCACGCAGCTCGGCGAGGCGCTTCAAAAGCGCAGCGAAAAGCTTGCGTATTACCGCAGCCGGAGCGAGCTTTTGCCCGATGCCGCCGATGCGAAGATGGCGCAGCTTTACGATTACCTCATACAGGCGGCGCTGTTTTCGGAAAACGGCATCGGCACGGAGGAGCTGCTGCGGCTGTTCGGCGTGAGCCGGAACACGCTGCAAAAAAAGCTCGGCAAGGTCGAGGCGGTGGAGCTTCTGCAAACGGTCACGAAAAACCGCATGAAATTTTACAAGCTCGACCTCAATGCGTTTGACGAGCTGTTAGAACGGAGCAAATAAGACAATGCCCGCCTAAATCGGCGGGCATTAGCTTTAAATGCAAAATTCTGTATTACTGAGCGAGGGCGCTGCCGAGCCGGGCGCAGCTCTCGAGTGCGTCGGCGTCGGGCTCTGCCATGCAGGTGACGCTGTCGCAGGCGAGGGTGGCGCCGCATTCTGCGCACTGCTCCTCCCACTTTTGCATCCACTCACGATCGCCCCAGCCGTAGGAGCCGAAAAGTGCGATCTTCTTGCCGCCGAGTGCGCCCTTGACGCTCTCGAACATGGGTGCAAAGACCTCTTCCTCGAGGGCCTCCTCACCCATTGCGGGACAGCCGAAGGCGATTGCGTCGTACTGCCCGACCTTGCCTGCGTCAAACTCCGCTGCGGTCAGCAGCTCGACATCTGCGCCGGCGGCCTTCACGCCCTGTGCGACTGCGGAGGCCATTGCCTCGGTATTACCCGTGCCGCTCCAATAAACAACTGCTATTTTACTCATGATTTTTTTCGTTGCCGTGAGCCAAACGCCTATCGGTTTTGATGGGCAGCTTTCCGCCCATGCTTCGCTAAATCCCTAACCCATATATATCCATTATGGCCGTCGGGCTTTATCTTTGCCTGAACGAAAATCTGCTCCCTCAAAACTGCAAGGCATCTGTCGGTGAGGCTTCAAGAAATTTTCAGCTTTCCGTGAAAATGTCGAAAAGTGCCGAGCGGGCACACCGACAGACGATATAGTTCAGCTCCCGTCAACTTGTTTATATTACTTATAGGAGGAAAAAGATATGAAAATGCTCGAAGGCGTAAAGGTTCTTGACTTTACAACAAATGCGGCCGGCCCAATTGTCGGCGCGTACTTTGCCGATTACGGCGCAGAGGTCATCAAGGTCGAAGTACCCGGCGGCGAGGCCGGACGCAGGTTTGCCTACTATGCAGGCGGCATGTCGACCTATGCATGCGGCAAGGACAGAGGCAAAAAATCGATTGAAATGAAGCTCAGCGACCCCGATGCGCAGAAGCTCATTCTCGAACAGGTCAAAAATTTTGACATTGTGCTCGTTTCCAACAAGCCCGGCTTCATGGAAAAGTTCGGTCTCGGCTATGAAGATATGCGCAAGGTCAACCCGGGCATAATCTATGCTTCGCTGACCCCGTTCGGCGTAAAGCCGTCGAAGTACAGTAACAAGCCGTCCTATGACATTTGTGCCGTCGCAATGAGCGGCATAAACGCACAGACCGGCGAGGCCGACGGCGCTCCGACCCGCATAGGCTCGGTCATCGGCGACACCAGCGGTGCCGAGGCATTTTTCGCCTCCACGCTGCTTGCCTATATCCACAAGCTCAAGACCGGCAGAGGTCAGTTTGTTGATTTCTCGCTCGTGCGCAATGTACTGCACATCAACTCCAGCACCCTTCAGATCCACAACCACAAGGGTCACATTCAGAGCCGCTCCGGCAACCACAATACAAATCTTTGCCCCTACGGCATCTACACCGGCAAGACTATGTCCATGGTCATCGGTGCCGTGTCGCCGGCTACTTGGAATGCGCTGTGCGACTGCATGGGCAAGCCCGAGTACAAGGAAGACCCCCGCTTTGTCACCATGCCCGACCGCTGCAAGCATCACACATTGGTTGAGCAGATCATCACCGATTGGATAAACACCTTTGACGACTCCAAGGACGCCTATGATAAGCTCGATGCTGCCGGCGTACCTTGCTGCCCGGTGCTCACTCCCGAGGAGGCTTGGGAGGACGAGGAGTATAATCGCCTCGGCTGGTGGGTCAACTTCCCCATGTACCCCGAGTGGGAGGGCACGGATGTTGCATCCAACAAGCACTGTGCCTACTTTGCCGACTTCTCCGATGTCAGCGATGAGGATCGCAAGCCGCAGCTTGCCCCGCACATCGGCGAAAACAGCTACGAGATACTCGAAAGCTGGGGTAAGACCGAGGATGAAGCAAAAGCGCTGCTTGAGCAGTGGGGCGCAAAGAATATCTGATATAAACCGTGCCGTCTGCATGCGTGAGGAGAAACCATGGATAAGAGTAACTACATCGTTCCCGAATTCGGCCCGCTGCGTGGCATAAGGGTCATAGGCGCAGGTTCGCTTATCGCCATGCCCTTTGCGGCAACGATGATGGCCGATTTCGGCGCTGAGGTCATACAGATAGAGCGGCCGAGGATAGGCGACACCTACCGCACCTTCCCGCCGTTTAAGACTACCGAGCAGGGCACGGCAGGCTCGTCGTGGATACAGGATTCACGCAACCGCCTGTCGATGACGCTTGAATTAGACCTCAGCGACTCCGATGTAAAGGAGATATTCTATAAGCTCATCGCTCAGAGCGATATCTTCATCGAAAACATGGTTTGGCTCGAAAAGTTAGGCATTGACGATAAGGAGCTTCTGAAGATAAATCCCCGGCTCATTATTGTCCATATCTCCGGCTACGGACATAAGGAATTCGGCGGGAAGCCTGAGATCTGCGATCAGGCTTCCTATGACATGACCGGACAGGCCTACTCCGGCTATGCGCTGTTTAACGGCTATCCCGAAAAAGATCCCCTCATCGTCAAGCCCTCGCTCGGCGACTATATAACGGCGCTGTTTGCGCTCTTCGGTATGCTGGCAGCATACATAGATGCAAAGAACACCGGACACGGGCAGGTCGTCGATGTTGCGCAGTTTGAGTCAATGGCCCGTGTCATGCGTGACGCATTCACTATGTCATCCCTCGGCCTTGCCGAGGTGCAGCGCTGCGGTACAAAGGCAATGGGCTTCCAGCCGTGGGATCTGTTTAAGAGCAGTGACGGCGTTCATGTCAGCATCGGCGCTGTCGGCAAGGCGGTGTTCGAGCGCTTTATGAATGCGGCGGGCTTCGATCTTGAAAAGTACCCGTATGAAAAGACCTCGAAGGACAAGAAAGCGATCAATTCACCCGAGGGCAGGGAGCTTGACAGGCTCATAAACGAGTGGTGCCGTAGCCACACGGCGGACGAAATTGAGGAAGCAATGCGCCGTGGGCGTGTGCCGTGCGCACGGGTGAACGATGCGCAGGCGTGCATGCATAATGAGCACTTTTTAGACCGTGGAGACTTTGTCAACTTTATCGATCAGACGACAGGCATTGATGTCACCGCATTCGGCATAGCCCCGAAGATGAGCCGATCGCCCGGCATGGTCTGGCGTGGCGGCCCACGCCTCGGACAGGACACGGATGAGATACTTAAAACCGTCCTCGGCTACTGCGACGACGAGATTGCTGCATTCCGCAAAAAAGGCATAATATAAAGCAAAAGCCTCCGGCAGAGCCGGAGGCTTTTGCTTTATATTCGCTTAAAATAGGTAAAGGCAGAGGCAACAGCGTAAACACCAAGACGCTGTAGGGGGGAGTGTGCGGGGGTAACGAAGTGTCGGTGCGATAGTGAATGACATGCCGGGTGCGTGTCAGAGCCGCAGCGAGATTTTTCGTGAAGCAAAGCTTTACAAAAAATGTGGCGTGTTATTTGATGCGCTGAAAATGCAGCTTCTTGAGCAGTGCGGGGATGAGCTGGCGGTAATCGGCCACGATGGCGTAGTTGGATATCGCCATGATGGGGGCTTGGTCGTTGGTGTTTACGCTCACGATGCACTTGGAGTTCTGCATACCGGCAAGATACTGCGTTGAGCCGGAGATGCCGATGTTAATGATCAGGTCTGCCTTGACGGTACAACCGCTCTGGCCGAGCTGGCTTTCGTGCTGCATCCAGCCGCAGTCGGTGAGCGGCCTTGAGCATGCAAGCGATGCGCCGATGCAGTTGGCAAAGTCTGCGATCATGTCAAGATCCTCTTTTTTCTTAATGCCTCGTCCGCAGGCGACAACGATCTTTGCGTCCTTGAGCTGCACTTCTGCCTTTTCGGCGGCGACCGCTTCTAAAAGCTCGTATGCGGGGTCGACTGAACACTCGATCTTCTCACGGATGATGTTGGTCTCGTGAGCGCCGACGGGCTGTGCGTCAAAGACCTTTGCGCAGACGGTGACCATCTGCGGGCGCTTTTCACCGATGCAGATGTGTGCCAAGATGTTTCCGCCGAAGCCTGCGGTGACTTGGATAAAGTCGCCGTCCTCGTCGTAAATGAGGTCGAGAGCATCGGCTGTCAGGCCGGTGTCGAGCGCCTGCATGGTGAGCGGAGCTACTTCACGGCCGACGCCGGTTGCGGGGATGATGAAAATTTCAGGCTCATACTTTTTGGCAAGCGCAGTCATTGCCTGCGCATAGGTGCGGGCACTGTAGCTTGAAAGTGCGGCGTTTTCGCCGATGATGACCATGTCGGCACCGTATTCGGAGAGCTCTCTGAGAGCGGCGTCATCGGACGAACCGAGAACCACCGCAACAAGGTCGCCTCCGTTGTGCGCCTTGAGCTGTCTGCCCTTAGTCAGAAGCTCGGGGACTATATCGCAAAGCTTGCCGTCGTGTGTTTCGGCATATACCCAAATATCCTTGCTCATTTTAATTCCTCCCTCAAATCAGATGCATGTCGGCAAGAACACCGGCGAGGACTTCCGCAGCCTCGTCGCTGCTGCCGTTGATGACTGTGCCGTCGACCTTCTTGACCGTGGGCTCGGTGACGCATTTTGTGCGTGAGGGCGAGCCCTTGACGCCGCACTTGGCTTCATCGCAGCCGAGGTCTGCGCAGTTCCAGACAGTGATGCCCTTTTTAAGACCGTCAATGACATTTGCGGGGGTCATGAAGCGGGGCGTGTTCACGGCGGGGGTCACTGTGATGACGGCGGGCAGTGCGGTTTTTGGGGTCTCCGTGCCGCCGGTGAAGCTGCGGCGGCAAACAATTGCATTGCCGTCAAGTTCCAAAGCATCGACACTTGTGACGAGCGGCAGACCGAGGAAGCCCGCCGTTACGGGGCCTGTCTGCGCCGTCTCGGCATCGGATGCCTTGTTGCCGAAAATGGCGAGGTCAAAGTCGCCTAACTTTTTGGCCGCCATAGAAAGAACATAGCCCGTTGCGAGGGTGTCTGCGCCGCCAAAGATGCGGTCGGAAAGCAGAACCGCCTTGTCGCAGCCCATGAAAAGCGCACGCTTGAGCACATCCTTTGCCTGCGGAGGACCCATGGTTACCGCCGTCACGCTGCCGCCGAAGCGGTCACGCAGCGCAAGACCCAGCTCAAGTGCGTTCTTGTCCACGGGGTTTATCATCGTTCCGACACCGCTGCGGATGAGGTTGCCGTTTTCATCGAGCTTCACATCGCTGCTGTCGGGTATCTGCTTTATAAAAACAATAACTTTCATCTTGTGCACCTCTTTCACTTAACGCCCATCCACTTGGCAATGATCTTCTTCTGAATTTCGCTCGTGCCCTCGAATATCTCGGTGAGCTTTGCGTCACGGTAGAGCTTTTCAATGACAAATTCCTTGCTGTAGCCGTAGCCGCCGTGCAGCTGCAGGCAGCCACGCACGACCTCGTTGAGAACATCGGAGGCATAGTATTTTGCCATCGACGAGAGGTGGGACACACGCTGACCGTTGTCCATGAGGCTTGCGCAGTTATACACCATCAGGCGTGCGGCCTCAACCTTGGTCTGGTACTCGGCGAGCTTGAACTGCGTGTTCTGGAACTGCGAGATGCGCTTGCCGAACTGCACACGCTCCTTGGTGTACTTGACCGTCTGATCGATCGCATCCTGCGCCATGCCGACGCACACCGCCGAGATGCCGAGCCTGCCGGCATCGAGAGTAGACATCGCCGCATGGAAGCCCTTGCCGACCTCGCCGAGCAGATTCTCCTTGGGAACACGGACATTGTCGAAAATGACCTCGGCAACGGAGCTCGCACGCATGCCCATGAGATCCTCGTTGCGGCCGACGGTTATGCCCTCGCACTCATGAACATCAATGAGCAGGCAAATGGGGCTTTTTGTGCCGTCGGGAGCTTTATACTGGCAGTAGGTCTGGAAGAAATCAGCCTCACGGGCGCCGGTGATAAACGCCTTTGTGCCGTTTACGACGAAACAGTCGCCGTCAAGCACGGCGGTCGTCTGCATGCCCGCTGCGTCAGAGCCTGCGCCGGGCTCGGTAAGCGTGAATGCCGAGCGCTTTTCGCCCTTGACCCAAGGCACAACATATTTTTGCTTCTGCGCCTCGGTGCCGTAGTGCAGGATGGGGAAGCACATATTCGTCTGGCCGGAAACGGATTTTGCAACGGGGCCGCTGGCTTTGGAGAGCTCCTCAACGGCGAGCACATAGTGTACATAGCTGCTGCCCAATCCGCCGTACTCCTTGGGAATGACGATGCCGCAGAAGCCCAGCTCGTGCATTTCCTTGAGCAGGGGCTCAACGCTGAACAGACCCTTGTCGATCTCCAGCGTGTGCGGGCGGATGCGTTCATCGGCGTACTCTTTATATATCTTTTGTAATTCCAATTCTTCTTCGGTAAGAACGGTGTTCATAGGATATCCTCCTGTCAAAGATTTGACAATATAGTATCAAACGCTTGGAAATCGGGCAATATGCAAGTAAACTTAAACACATTTGAACACATATGTCAAAAAGTGTTGAACACATTGGGAACAGCGAGTATAATATCAGATGAAGTGTTCAAATGTGCTCAACACAAGGAGGACGCGATGGAGAAGCTACCGAAAAATGAAATTTTGAAACAGCTCAAGCAGCAGTTTATAAACGGCACGCTCGGGGAGTATGACCCCAAGTACAAGAAGAATGTTGCCGCATGGGAAAAGTCACGCCAAGCCGGGGCTGAGCCGCATAAGCTGCGCCTCAATGATGACTGCCGTGACCTTCATGTGTTCGACCGCATAGATGACATATCAAAGTGTCACCTTGCGTATTTCAAGGACTATTACGAAAGCCGCAGCACGGCGCTTGAACGCATGGGCGGTGCGATGTTTTATCTCGACACGCAGCTGACCGCATTCCACAAAAGCGGCAATGCGGCGCTTTTGAAGGAGCTCAAGGCCAAGGGACTGCGCATAGGCACACGGTTTTCGGTTGAGAATGTCGGCGTTTTTGCTGGCAACACCGCTCCGGAAAAGCCGTTCGTCACCTGCTTCAGCGCCGGTGAGGGGCATTATTGCGACCTGCTCACGCCATACGCCTGCATCGCCCGCTACGGCGAGACCTCGGCAGGACCGGGCTTCCACGCCGTGACGGTCATATTTCTGCCTCTTGAAAAGTGCTTCAAAAACTCGCTCAACTCGGCATCGTTTATGCTTGAGGCCGGCGATTTCACATACAAAAACCGCATACTCTACCCACACATCGAGCGTAGGTTTCATCTGCTCGAGCAGTCGGTGCAGTGCAGTACGGATATAACCATTCTCATCGACGACACCGGCGTTATCGTCTTTGCCAACAGCCGGTTTGAAAACGAGTTTGATATGCACATAACCTCAGTCATCGGCAAGCCCCTGCGTGAGGGCTTTCCCGAGCTGTCGTTCGTTTTGAAGGCACTGCGCACCGGCAAGGAGATCTCAGCGGGCAACATCGCACTCGGAAGTGCGGGCAAGCGCTATTATGTCGAGTGTCTTGCCATAAAGGAGAACAACAAGGTCATCGGGCTCAAGGTGTCGGTCAAAACGGCAGAGCAGATAAGAAAATACAGCGCCTTGGCCGAGCGCAATAACGCCGTGTACAGCTTTCAGGACATTATCGCCGTGAGTGCGGGCATGAAAAAGGTCAAAAACGAGGCACAGTCGGCGGCAGTGAGCCCGGCGAATGTGCTCATAACGGGCGAGTCGGGCACCGGCAAGGAGCTTTTTGCGCAGGCTATCCACAACGCAAGCGCCCGCTTTGCCGGGCCTTTCGTCCCGATAAACTGCGGCGAGTATACGAGAGAAACGGTCGAGACGGTGCTCATAGGCACGGAGAAAAACCCCGGTAAGTTCGTCCAGGCCGACGGCGGCACGCTGTTTTTAGACGATATCTCCGAAATGTCGCAGGATATGCAGAGCTTCCTGCTGCGCTTTCTGGAGGACGGCATCGTCACCCCGCAGGGCGCACGCCGCAGCATTCGTACCGATGTGCGGGTCATTGCGGCAGCGGACAGCGAGATACTCAAAAAAGTGCGGGACGGCTCGTTCAGGCTCGACCTGTACTACCGCTTGAATGTCCTGCGCATCGACCTGCCGCCGCTGCGTGAGCGCCGTGCCGATATGCAGGAGCTGAGCAATTACTTTGTGACGCTGCTGTCGGCAAGCTACGGCAAAAATATTTTCAGCGTATCGTCCGAGACCGTTGAGCGCTTCAAGGAGTACAACTGGCCGGGCAACTTAAGGCAGCTTCGCAACATCATCGAGCGCAGCCTGCTCAAGGCAGAGGACGGCTGCGAGCTGACGATAACTGAGCTCGGCGAGGACTTCGGCGATGCCGCCGCAGTTGAGCCCACGGCGTCAGCCGGCGCACCGTTTGATGTGCGTGATGCGGAGGCAAACCGCATGATCGAGGCACTTATAAAATTTAACGGCAACAAGGCTAAGACCGCCCGATACCTCGGAATGTCCCGTGGCACACTCTACAACCGCCTGCGTGAGCTTGAGGATAAAGGTATTATCTAAGAAAAAAACTCCGCTGTTCATTGGAACAGCGGAGTTTGTTACGCTTATTTTTTTATGTAATCGCTAAGATTCCTGATCTTATCGATGTAGCTGCGCAGGAGCTTATTCGGTCTGCCCTCGCATTTTTTGACGGCGGCAAGCAGAGCCTCCGCTGCGGCGACAAGCTCACGGTACATGGGAGAGGAGCTGCGCTCGGTGTAGACCTTCTTTTCGGGCGAGACGGGCTTGCCCTCGGTGATGCGAATAAATTCGCCCTCGGCAAGGTCGAAGCTCGTGCCGGAATATGGGGCGAAGGCGTTGTAGCCCAGCTCGTTTTTGAGGCAGGCGGTGAAGCTTTCGCAGGCATCGGGATCACCGTGGTTTACAAAGACCATGTCGGGCTTTTTACTGAAACCCTTAAGCCATGCGATGAGGCCGTCCTTGTCGGCGTGACCGCTCACACCCGGCAGCCAGCTTATCTCGGCCTGAACATTTATCTCCTCGCCGAAGAGCTTGACGCTCTTAGCTCCGTCGTGCAGTGCACGGCCGAGCGTGCCGACAGCCTGATAGCCGACGAACAGCACGAGGCACTCGGGCCTCCACAGATTGTGCTTTAGGTGGTGGCGGATACGACCTGCGTCGCACATACCGGAGGCGGAGATGATGACCTTGGGGGTCTTATCCTCGTTGATGGCCTTTGACTCGGCCTGACTTACGGCGGTGTGCAGCCCGGGGAAGAAGATGGGGTTTTTGCCTGCACGGATGAGCGCCGTCATCTCCTCATCGACATAGGTCGTGTCGCACTGGAGGAATATGCCGGTGGCTTCGATAGCAAGGGGACTGTCGATGTAAACGGGGAAATCATCGTGTCCATGGACGAGCCCACGCTCCTTTATCGCACGGATAAAGTACAGCATTTCCTGCGTTCTGCCCACGGCAAAGGCGGGGATGACGACATTGCCGCCACGGTCGAGCGTGCGCTGGATATAGTGCGCAAGCGTGGCGATGTAATCCGGTCTGTCGCCCTCGTGGTTGCGGTCGCCGTAGGTCGATTCGATGAGCAGGTAGTCAGCGTCGGCGATATGCTTCGGGTCGCACAAAATGGGCTGGTCGAGGTTGCCGATATCGCCAGAGAAGACTATCTTTTTCTCACACTCGCCCTCGTGCAGCCATGCTTCAATGGCGGCCGAGCCCAGCAGGTGGCCGACATCGGTAAAGCGCACGGTCACGGCGTTGTTTATCTGTACCATGCTGCCGTATTCGCAGGGGCGCAGGAGCTTCAGCAAGCCGTCAACATCGTCAAGATCATATAGCGGCTGCACCGGCGGCTCGCCCCGACGCTCGGCCTTACGGGACTTCCATTCGGCATCGGACATCTGAATGTGCGCACAGTCACGCAGCATGATATCCAAAAGCGAGCAGGTCGCCGAGGTGGCGTAAACGCTGCCACGGAAGCCGTTTTTATACAGTAGCGGCAGGTTGCCGGAGTGGTCGATGTGCGCATGCGTAACGAGAACAAAGTCTATCGCCGAGGGATCGACGGGCAGCTTCTGGTTAACGAAAATATCCTTACCCTGCTCCATGCCGCAGTCGACGATACCCTTTTTGTCACCGACCTCGATAAGTGTGCAGCTGCCGGTGACCTCATGTGCCGCACCTAAAAATGTTATCTTCATAGCGCATCTCAAAGCTCCGGCGTCCACTCATCTCCGGCACCGGAGGCGGGGACTGCGGTGAGCTGACGGTAGTACAGCGAGTAGGAAAGCTCCATGTACGGCAGCAGGAACACATAGCCGACATAGCCCAGAACGCTAACACCCAGCAGAGTGATGCCGAGACTTGCGCCGAAGCCGTCGACAAAGACGATGAGCAGCGCCCAGCCAATGAAGCTGAGGTCAAACACGAACAGCTCCCACTTATGCCCGCTCATAAGGCGCTTGCTTTCTCTGATGCAGTCCATGACGCTCATCTCGGGGTGCTCAAGCAGCAGGTAGATCGCCATACGGTAGCGGTACATCGCAATAATTCCGGGGAAGAAGAAAAGCAAAGACCACAGGAAAATGAAGAAGCCTTCGACGATGTACAGCCAAATGATGCGGAAGAACATCGCAAAGCCGTCAAACAGGTTCCAATAGCTTGCACCGCTGCCGTCAATGGTGCGCAGCGTGAAGATGACAAAGCCGGCGCCGATAACGGCCTCCACGGCGGTAAGCAGCAGGTCGAGCAATCTCGCCATCGGGGTGGGGCCCTCTCTTATGAGAGCAGCAGAAAATGCGTCAAAGTCAATGTTGTTGATCATGTCGTAAGCATCCGGACGAAGCAGACCGTTTGCATCGTACAGTCCTGAGCTTCCCATCACGGCAGCGTAGGCTTTCGCAAGGGACTCACCAACGAGCTTGTAGGACAAGACGGCGATAACCATAAGGATGACAACATAAACGATCGACACCAATACGGGCTTGGGCTTTGAGTTTCGCATAAGGCTCTTTGCCTGAGCCTTCATCTGTTTTCTGGTCATTTCTAACCTCCGTTATATAAAATGATACTTCATTATACCATCAAATTTCGCTGATGGATAGTTAAAGCTGAAAAATAATTGCCGAGCGCAGAATTAGCTTGACAACTTGCACCTTTGGTGCTATTATTATCAGGCATTGAAATTTGCGCGAGTGGTGGAATTGGCAGACTCGCTAGATTCAGGTTCTAGTGCTCACTCCGGGCGTGCGGGTTCAAGTCCCGCCTCGCGCACCAAAAAAGTCAAGTCGAAAGACTTGACTTTTTTTAACGAAGCTGATCCTTTCGGAGGTCTATATGGATATCATACGCATAACAAAAACCGGCTCTGAGCTGTACACTAAGGCGATGGAGCTGTACAAGATTAGCTTTCCCGAGCATGAGCAGAGACTGTCCGCCTCGCAGGCCGAGATAATGGGTAATGATGCCTATCATTTTGATGCGATCTGCGACAACGGCAGGTTTGTGGGCGAGATACTGTACTGGGATATCGGCGGCGCATATTACATCGAACACTTTTGCGTTATGCCTGAAAAGCGCAATATGCACTACGGGCAGCGGATACTCGATGCATACGCCGACATGCCGCTGATACTTGAGATCGACCCACCGACGGACGAGACGGCGCAGCGGCGCAAGCACTTTTACGAGCGCTGCGGCTTTACCGAAAACCCGTACAAGCACATTCATCCGCCGTACCGCAGGGAAAACTCCGGCCATGAGCTCGTTGTCATGAGCTCACCCGAGCCGCTGACGCCCGAGCAATACGAGACATTTCGGTGCTTCCTTTGCAATGTCGTAATGAAAAATGCATACTAAAACCAACTCCCCGAGCGAAGGCTCGGGGAGTTTTTGCGTTATAGCTTCACATCACGCTGCTGGCTGTTGTATACCTTATTCAAAATCGGTCTTACACCGTAATATAGCAGCTTGTTATCAAGATTGAACCAGTATATGAGCATCGAGGCGGGAATGATGCTTAAAATGCAAATTATAAGCTTCTTTTTCACTGTGTTTACCATCCTTCATAATCGTCAAAATCAACGAGGCTTGCGTCGAGGGGCTCCTCCTGCAGAACTGCGGTCATGTAGTCAGAGAACTGTCTGCGCATCTCGTTGCGGCTTATCGTGCGGTGGTCGAACATGTCATTTTGCACCCAAACAAGGTGCTTGCCCTTGTCCTTGGCCTGATCATTCACGACACCTGCAAGACCCATTGCACCCTTGCAGGTAATATCGTCGTAGACGAGGACTATATCGCAGTTGAACCTTTCGGCCTCGTCCCACACCTCAAGCAGGTGCTTATATCCGCCGGTGAGGTGGCGGCGCATAACGCCTCGCTCGTAGTTGTGAGCAATATCGATGAGTGCCTGATCGAGGTTATCCTCGCTCATGATGACATTGCCGGAGAACATGTCCATCTGCGCTGCGACCAGAACGCCCCAGCAGTTGTATGCCCATGTGTTAAAATCGACATAGTAACAACCCGGGCCGCCCCATGTTATCATGCGATGACGAGCCTTGTCAAAGCTGACGACCTTGTTTCTGTACGCCTTTTCGGCAATTTTAAGCGCCTTTTTGGCGGCCTTGTCGATATACGGCATGCTGCCGCCGGAGAAGGTGAAGTAAAATGCGTGGAACAGCGGTGAGATGACATGACCGAAGGCGGTGTACGGCGTTTTGGCGTACTCCCAGACCTCAAACTCGTTGCGCACCTCTTTGTTGTGCTGCTTTATTATCTCGAAAAAGACCTTTTCGTCGAACTTTTCGCCGGTGGTGTCCTCAATGAATTTGATGACCTCTTTCATCTGCGCAAGAGCGTATTTATCGGTGGCCTCGTCCTCCCAACGCATGGGAATGCCGGCAACGGTGGTAGGTATCTTGATGCGGCGCTCGATAAGCTGGCTGTTCATGGTCGATGAGTCGCAGGGCATATTGTTGGTGATAAGGCATGCGCCGACCTCGGGGTAGTCGTCGTTGATGGCGACACCTGCGGCATTAGCGCTCAGGCGGCAGGAGTCGGCGGGCAGGCCGACGCTCTCCATGATATCCATGTAATATGGGGCAAGATTCTGATCCATATAAGTGCCCAATAGTCCCTGCAGGACCTCGAGCGGCAACGCCTTAAGGGTGGGGAAGCCTGCGACTATCTCGGGACACATGGTTTGCTCGAGCATGACATACTTCTCGGCATTTTTCGTGTCGCCGAAGCGGCGATCGCCTATCATGCTGTCGGCGATAAGACCGGTAGCGCCCTTCATGATGGCGTGCATCTGCGTGTGCGAAACACGCAGCGCAGGACCGCGCATGCCGGCAAGCGAGCGATCAATCATGTGCAGCGTGCCCATGTATGCACCGAACCAACGGTACTCGAACAGTCCCCTGACGATGCGCACGGGGGATTTGGTGATGAACTTTACGAGTATGCCGAGGTTTACGACCCACTGAGTGTAATCATAGAAGGTATCCTTAAGGCCGCGCCACTCACGGTGCTTTGCGATGCCGCTGCCCTTGTAAAAACGCTTTGCTTCGTTAGCCATTACTCGTTACCTCCCTGAATTTTCTTTATCTCGATGCTCTCGACAAAGGCTTGGAACCTAGTGCGGAGCTGACCTGCCGAGGCCATGGTGTATTCCTTTTCAACACCGATGCAGGGAATGCCCTCGACCTCGTTCATATCGTGCACGCCCATGACACGCTCATAGCTCCAGAACTCGCAGAACTTCATTTGCAGGTACAAAATGCCGTCGGCCCTGTAGTCGTTTACGAGCTGCTTGAGGTAGCCTCTGCGCTGAAGCTGCTTTTCCTTGTTCATGAAGCGGGGGCACTCGCTGGTAGCAAGATAGTGACGGGCAACGGCGGTAAGTGCGCTCTCGCCGTCTTTTATCTCGATCTGCTCTCTGCCGGGCAGCGAACCGTAGCAGTAGCGGTCGGCGGCAACATATATGCCGCAGTCCTCGAGCAGCATTGTAAACTCGGGGTCATCGACCTCGGAGCCGGTCACGACCAAACGGGCGCGGTACCTGGGCTTTGCGTCCTTTCTGCGCTTTTTGATCTCGGCCAGAGTATCCCTGAGCTTATCTATAATGAGATACTGCGGGCAGACCTCGGAAACGAGTTGAATCACATGGAACTCGTAGCCCGTTACGGGAGGATTATCAAGCTTGCGCAGGTCGCCTATCTCAGTGATGATGCGGCAAATTTCGTTGTGCTCCTCGATCGCCTTGCGGATAGCTTCATCGGAAATGTCAACACCGTAGACACGCTCCAGCGGCTCGAGTATATGCTTGCGAAGCTGAGTCTCGTAATGCTCGTAGGCTGCCTTCGTGGTCACGAAGGGGACATCCATCATGCTCATGAAGAAGTCCGGATTTTGTTCCTTGACAAGACCCATAATGTCAAAATACTCATGCGCCCTGTGCATCATCTGGCAGGTCTCGGACGAGAACATGGCGGACAGGAAATTGTACCCGCCCTCCATGCTGCGCTCAAGAATGCTGCGGGTGAACGGGCAGGTTTTGTTGGTCATGTAGTATGTGCCGATGTCGGTGTTTGCCGTGCCGGGGGCACGCAGGCGCACCGAGAAGCAGCCGCCGAGATTAAGCAGCACCTCAGGGACGAAGTAGCAGGTGTAGCCCAGAGCCTTTTTGCCCTCGGCGGAAGCCTGCTTGACAAGCTCATTGTTTGCGTCCTGAAGCAAACTCTCAAAATAAATCAGATGCTTTAGGTCTTTCATATGATCCTCCTAACACAAATAAAAGAAGCCCATGGGACTTCCGATAGCACATGATAATGCGAATAGGCACAATTGAATATTAGCATATAGACAATTTTGTGTCAAAAAGAATTATGAATGTGGCATCAAAATGTGAAAAAGCAGCTACACATGGGCGGATTCAGATAAGGAGAAAACGGTTTTGACCGGCTCTTTTCCGCCCATACTTCACAAAAATCTCCGGTAATACAC
>ENA-OZDC01000016-OZDC01000016.1-human-gut-metagenome-genome-assembly--contig:-NODE-16-length-91116-cov-24.676459_pt1 | contig 91116 bp, 92 predicted proteins | sample MGYA00244082_ERZ653570 | MGnify/ENA primary metagenome ERZ653570 (study PRJEB26926, sample SAMN06164919) | human gut metagenome | biome: ENVO:00009003; feature: ENVO:2100002; material: ENVO:00002003... | reverse complement strand
CGGTCTCGTGGGCTCGGAGATGTGTATAAGAGACAGGGGAGAAAAAAGGAAGCACCCGGGCGGGTGCTTCCCTGTATGTTATTCGATGGCGATGATGTAGTAGTACACCGGCTGGCCGCCGGGGAGGGCGGCGACCTCGGCGTCGGGGCAGATCGTCTCGAACACCTCGGCGGCGCGGGCGGCATCGTCCTCGGTGACGCCCTGGCCGGAGTAGACGGTGACGAACTCGGCGTTCTTATCGGCGGCTACATGAGCCAGCTTATCCAGCAGCACGTCCAGGCTGCGGTCGGTGCCCAGGAGCTTGCCGTCGCACAGGGCCAGATAGTCGCCCTCGTTGATGGCGAAGCCGTCGAAGTCGGAGTTGCGGGCGGCGTAGGTGATCTGGGCGGTGGTGACGTTGGCGGCGGCCTCGGTCATGGCGGCCAGGATAGCCTGGGGATCGTCGTTGTCCGGGTCCACGGCCATCATGGCGGAGATGCCCTGGGGCACAGTGGCGGTGGGCACCACGATGACCTGCTTTTCCGTCAGGCCCACGCACTGCTGGGCGGCCATGATGATGTTCTTATTGTTGGGCAGGATGAACACGATCTCGCTGGGGGTGCGGTTGACCTCCTGCAGGATGGCCTCGGTGGAGGGGTTCATGGTCTGCCCGCCGGAGACGATGCGGTCCACGGTCAGGTCGCGGAACACGGCCTCGAGCCCCTCGCCGGCGCAGACGGCCAGGAAGCCGTAGCGCTTTTCCGGCGCGGCCACAGCGGTCTCGCCGCGCTCCAACTCAGCCTCGACGGCGTCCAGATCGTCGGTGGACTGGGCCTTCTTGCCGGCGGCCAGGTCGGCGGCCTGGGTACGCATATTCTCGATCTTGGCCAGCTCCAGCGTGCCGTATTTCTGGGCCTCGTTCAGGGCGTCGCCGGGGGTGTCGGTGTGGACATGGACCTTGAAGGCCTCGTCATCCTCGCCGATGACCAGGCTGTCGCCGATGCTGTTCAGATAGGCACGCAGGCCGTCCAGGGGCTTGTCGGAGGTCTTGCGGACGATGAACACGGTGTCGAAGGCGAAGGTAATGTCCTCGTCGCCGATGGCGGCGAAGTCCGCCTTCTCCTCGGCGGTATCGGCCACCTCAGGCACGGGCTCGCCCCGCAGGGCGCGGAGCATACCCTCCAGAATGATGAGGTAGCCCTTGCCGCCGGCGTCCACCACGCCGGCCTTTTTCAGCACGGGGTTCATCTCGATGGTCTCCGCCAGGGTGGTATAGCCGGTCTTGATGGCCTCGTCCAGTACGAACTCGGCGTCGTTCTTCTCGCCGGCGGCCTCCAGCGCACGTTGGGCGGCCAGGCGGGAGACGGTGAGGACCGTGCCCTCGGCGGGCTTCATCACCGCGCCGTAGGCAGTGGAAACGCCCTCCTGCATGGCCTCGGCCAGCAGGGCACCGTCGGCGGTGTCGTGGCCCTTGAGGACCTTGCTCATGCCGCGGAACAGCAGGGACAAAATGACGCCGGAGTTGCCCCGGGCACCCCGGAGCAGGCCGGAGGCCGTCAGCTTGGCGGCCTCGTCCACGGTGGCGGGCTCGGCCTTGCGGAGCTCGTTCACCGCCGTCTGGATGGTCAGGGACATATTGGTGCCGGTGTCGCCGTCGGGCACCGGAAATACGTTCAGGTCGTTGATGGCCTGTTTCTGCGCGGTGATGCAGGCGGCGCCGAAGGCGACCATCTGCTTGAAGGCGCCGCCGCTGATCTTATCTGTCATGTCTGTTCTCCTTCCGGGCGCGTCACACGGTGACGGAATCCACGCAGACATTCACCGCTTTGACGGTGACGCCGGTGTTGAGGTTGACCACATACTTGACCTCGCCCATAATGGATCGGCAGACTGTGGCGATGTTGACGCCGTTTTCCACGACGATGTGCAGCTCGATGGACACGGTGCCGTCATCATTGTACGTGACCTTGACGCCCTTGCTCATGGCCTCGGGCCGCAGGAGATGCACCAGCCCGTCAGTCATGCTGCGCTGGGCCATGCCCTTGACGCCGAAGCAGTTGGTGGCGGCCGCGCCGGTGATGGTGGTGAACACGGCGTCGCTGATGGTGATCTCGCCGTTTTCGGTGGGGACTTTTATCATAGCGGACTTCCTTTCTGCGGAAATGGCATAATAACACACGATAACATGGAGTATTATATACTACTTCCTCCGGGATTACAATAGAGATTTTACCGGGGCGGCATATGGGCAGGTTTCCCGCGCGGCTTTGAAGGCGCGGCGAAGAAAGGGAGCGCCCCGCGGGGCGCTCCCTTGTGCGTTACTGCTTGTAGGGCACGTGCCAGATGGTGTCGGCGTACTGGGAGATGGCCCGGTCGGCGGCGAAGACGCCGCTGCGGGCGATGTTGGTGAGGCTCATGCGGTTCCACGTCTCCCGGTCGCGGTAGGTGTGGCGCATCCGGGATTCGGCTTCGCAGTAGGCGGCGAAGTCGGCCAGGACCATGTACTGGTCCGCCTGACCGTCCATGCCGGTGACCAGCCGCTGGAACAGGTCCTCGTAGGTAACGCCGTCCCGGAAGCCTACCTTCAGCTGGTCCAGCACGCGGCGCAGCACCGGGTCGCGCTGGTAGAGCAGGTTGGGGTCGTAGGTGTGGCGCAGGTGCTCCACCTCATCGGCATGAAGGCCGAAGAGGAACATATTGTCGTCGCCCAGCAGGTCGTGCATTTCCACGTTGGCACCGTCCAGGGTGCCGACGGTCAGCGCGCCGTTCATCATAAACTTCATGTTGCCGGTGCCGCTGGCCTCCTTGCCGGCGGTGGAGATCTGCTGACTGACCTCGCTGGCGGGCATGAGGACCTCGGCCAAGGAGACGCGGTAGTTCTCCAGGAACACCACCTGGAGCCGATCTTTGCACAGCGGGTCGCTGTTGATCTGGTCGGCCAGAGAATTGATGAGGTGGATGATGCGCTTGGCCACGGCGTAGCCGGGGGCGGCCTTGGCGCCGAACAGGAACGTCTGGGGCGGGAGGTCCAGGCTGGGGTCATCCTGCAGGCGCTGGTACAGGTAGATGATCTGCAGGGCGTTCAGCAGCTGGCGCTTGTACTCGTGAAGGCGCTTTACCTGCACATCGAAGATGGCGTCGGTGTTCAGCACCACACCCTGGTGTTTCCTGGCGAAGGCGGCAAAGGCAAGCTTGTTCTGATGCTTGATGTCCTCCAGACGCTGAAGGACCGCCTTGTCACCGGCGTAGGCCTCCAGCTTTTTCAGCTCCTGCGGGTGGGTGAGGTAGCCCTCGCCGATCAGGTCACGGAGCAGTCCGTCCAGACCGGGGTTGATCTGGGGCACCCAGCGGCGGTGGTCGATGCCGTTGGTGACGTTCTTGAACTTGTCCGGCATCATCTGGCAGGCGTCCTTGAACAGGTCCTTCCGCAAAATCTCGGAGTGCAGGGCGCTGACGCCGTTGACGGCCATGCTGCCGGCGATGCACAGGTTGGCCATGCGGACGCCGCCGTCCCAGATAATGGCCAGCTTGGCGGTCTTGGCGGGATCGTGGAAGAAGTCCTCCACCTGCTGCTGCCAGCGGCGGGAGATCTCCTGCAATATCTGCCACACGCGGGGCAGCAGCGTTTCGAACAGCTGCTGCGGCCAGACCTCAAGGGCCTCGGAAAGCACGGTGTGGTTGGTGTAGGCCACGCAGTGGGTGGTGATGTGCCAGGCCTCGTCCCAGCCCATGCCGGCATCGTCGATGAGGATACGCATCAGCTCCGGGATCACCAGCGTGGGGTGGGTGTCGTTGATCTGGATGACATTCTTCTCATGGAAGTTCCTGAGGGTGCCGTACTGCTGGATGTGCTTGCGGGTGATGGACTGAATGGTGGCGGACACGAAGAAATACTGCTGCTTCAGCCGCAGGGACTTGCCCTCGTAGTGGTTGTCCTCGGGGTAGAGCACCTGGCTGATGGCGTCAGCCATGGCGCGCTCCTCGGCGGCGTGGAGGTACTGGCCCTCGCTGAAGAGCTTCATGTCGATGGGCTTGGGGCTGCGGGCCTGCCACAGGCGCAGGGTGTTCACATGGTCGGTGTCGTAGCCGGCGATCTCCATATCGCAGGGGATGGCCAGCACACGGGTGTAGTCCTCATGGACCACCATCAGGTGGTTGTTGTCCCAGCGGGTGCGGACCTTGCCGCCGAAGCGGACCTCCTCCGCCTCCTGCAGCTTGGGCAGCAGCCACGCGTCGCCCAGCTGCATCCAGTCGTCGGGCAGCTCCACCTGCTGGCCCTCCACGATCTTCTGCTTGAAAATGCCCAGCTCATAGCAGATGGAGTAGCCCGTCGCCGGGATCTCCAGGGTGGTCATGCTGTCCAGATAGCAGGCGGCCAGACGGCCCAGACCGCCGTTGCCCAGACCGGCGTCCGGCTCCATGTCGAAGATGTCCGCCGCTTTGAAGCCCAGCTCGCCGATGGCGGCGGTCAGGGGCTCCAGCAGCGCCAGATTGAAGGCGTTTTTCATCAGGCTGCGGCCCATCAGGAACTCCAGCGACAGGTAGTGGACCTTGCGCTTTCCCTCGTGGGCCGTCTCCTCGCGGGTCTGTACGCCGTGCTCGGCCATGATGTCCCGCAGGACCATGGCGCAGGCCTTCATCATCTCGCCGTCGGTGGCCTGCTGCTCGGTGCAGCCGTAGTTGAGGCGCAGCTTCTGCACGATGGCCTCTTTCAGGGTCTCTTTGTTGTAGGTCATATCGGGTAACTCCTCCTTGGGTCAAAGGTTCTCATAAATGTGTCGGTAGGCCGCCGCACTGCGGCCCCAGCTGAAGTCCGCGGTCATGCCCCGGTATCGAACGGTGTCGAAGCCTGTCCGGTCGCCCCGGTACAGGCCGGTGGCCTGACCGATGACGGAGAGCATGGCCCCGGCGTCATAGTCGCCGAACAGGTAGCCGGTGCCGTCCTCCTGCCCCACCTGGCAGGAGCGCACGGTGTCCGCCAGACCGCCGGTGCTCCGCACGATGGGCACCGCGCCGTAGCGCATGGCGATCATCTGGCTCAGGCCGCAGGGCTCGCTGCGGGAGGGCATCAGGAACAGGTCGGCGGCGGCATAAATGCGCCTGGACAGGTCCTCGGCGTACAGGATCTGGGCTGACAGGCGGCCGGGGTACTGACCGGCTTTCCAGCGGAAGAAATCCTCATACCCCCGGTCACCGGTGCCCAGCACCACGAACTGGCAGCCGGTGGCCATGATGCCGTCCATGGCCTGCTGCACAAGATCAAGCCCCTTGTGGCCCACCAGCCGCGTCACCATGGCGATCAGCGGCGTGTCCGGCTCCTGGGCAAGTCCGAGGGCAGCCTGCAGGGATGCCTTGCACACGGCCTTGCCGGCCGGGTCTGCCGCCGTGTAATGCGCCGGAAGCGCCGGGTCGGACGCCGGGTCGTAGGTGACGGTGTCGATGCCGTTGACCACGCCGTGCATTTTCCAGCCGATGGCGTCCACCACACTCTCCAGCCCCTCGGCATAGGCCGGGTCATGGAGTTGGGCGGCGTAGGTGGGGCTGACGGTGGTGACGGCGTCCGCCATGAGCATGGCACCCTTCATCAGGTTCACGTCGCCGTCCATGCGGAGGGTGCCGTCGTCGTACCAGCCACGATCCAGACCGAAGAGCTGGTCTACGCTGTCGCTGCCGTAGCGGCCCTGATACTCAATGTTGTGAATGGTGAACACCGTGCGGATATGGCGTATCTCCCACCAGCGGGTGGCCGCGTCCTTGAGATAGATGGGCACCAGCGCCGTCTGCCAGTCGTTGCAGTGGAGGATGTCCGGCATCCAGTCCAGGCTGGGCAGCAGGTCGACGACGGCCTTGCTGAAAAAGGCGAAGCGCTCGCCGTCGTCAAACTCACCGTACAGGCGGCCGCGGCGGAAGTATTTTTCGTTGTCCACGAAGTACCAGGTCACGCCCCGGTCATAGAGGGAGAACAGGCCGCAGTACTCATGCCGCCAGCCCAGGTCCACGTAGATATACCGGCGGAAGGTCATTTTCTCCCGCCATTGGGGGCCGATCTTGTCGTACAGGGGCAGAATGACGGCGGTCTCGACACCCTCCGCCGCCAGGGCGGGGGGCAGGCTGCCGGCCACATCGGCCAGGCCGCCGGTCTTGCAGAAGGGATAGGCCTCGCTGGTCACATACAGCAGCTTCATGGCAGGCTCCTTTCTCTTACACCGTCGCGCCCTTGGCGATGACGATGGGATAGCGCTCGTGGCCCATCAGGGTCACATTCTCGCTGACGGTGACGTATTTGTCGGTGATCACGCCCCGCAGTATGGCACCGCGCTTGACCACCGTGTCCTTGAACAGGATACAGTTTTCCACGCTGGCACCCTTTTCAATACGCACGTTGCGGAACAGCACGCAGTTTTTTACGCTGCCCTGGATGTCGCAGCCGTCGGCGGCCAGAGAGTTGACGCAGCCGCCCTCCGGGTCGATGTAGCTGGAGGGGGAGTCGTTTTCCTTGCCGTATACCGGGCGGTCCGGGCAGAACAGGGCGCTGCGGGTGGCGGTATCCAGCAGCTCCATGCTGCGGTCGTAGTAGTTCTGCAGGGTGCTGATGTGGGCGGCGTAGCCGTCGTAGACGTAGCTTTGCAGGCGGAGGCGGCTGCTCATGCCCTGAAGGATATCCCGCCGCAGGCTGTAACGGTTGTGGCTCAGGCACTCCGTCACCAGCTGGATGAGCAGCTCGGTCCGCAGGACAAAGATGTTCAGGCAGCGATAGCCCTCCGGCGTGTGCAGGCCGTAGGCCGTGTCGGTGATGCGGCCCCGGGAGTCCAGCCGGAAGTAGGTATCCTGCCCGTCGCCGGGGACGGCGGTGCAGACGGCGGTGATGTCCGCGCCGGTGTCGATATGGCGGCGGAGCACGTCCTCCAGGGGCGCGTTGATGACCGTGTCGCTGTCGGACAGCACCACGTAGTCCTGACGGATGCCCTTCAGGTAGTTCATCACGCTGCCCAGGGCATCCACGCGGCCGCGGAACTGGCCGTCGCCGCGGTGCTGCTCATTATAGGCGAAGGCCGGCAGCAGCGTCAGACCGCCGAAGTTGCGGCTCAGGTCCCAGCTCTTGCCGCTGCCCAGGTGGTCCAGCAGCGACTGGCACTTGCCGTGCATGATGACGCCCACGTCCGTAACGCCGGCGTTCACCATGCTGGAGAGGATGAAGTCGATGATGCGGTAGTCACCGCCGAAGGGGATGGAGCCGTGGACGCGATTTTCGATGAGCTCCCGCAGACCGTTTTCCTTGTCGTAGGAGAAGATGATCCCGTGCATTCCGTTCATGGCCGCACCTCCTTGCCGTTTTCGCCCAGCATCATTTTCGGTTCGATGACCGCGCCGTCCGCCACGGAGGTCCGGGGCCCCAGCACGGCGATGCCCCAGTCCTCAAAGGGGACGCTGCCCGGGGTGCCGCCCACCACGGCGTTTCTGCCTACGCGGCAGCCCTCGCCCACGATGGCGTAGGACACCTTCGCGCCTGCCTCGATGACGGCGCCGGGCATGACCACGGAATAGGAGACGGACGCGCCCTCGGCCACGGTGGTGCCGGTGCTGAGGACGGCGTTCTTTACCTCGCCCAGCACGGTGCAGCCCTTGGCCACGGCGCTGTTGCCCACATCGCCCGTTTTACCGATGTAGGTGGGCGGGCAGGTGGGCGTGCGGCCGTAGATGCGCCACTTCTTGTCCAGCAGGTTCAGCCCGGAGCCGGGGGAGAGCATATCCATGTTGGCGTCCCACAGGGAGTCCAGCGTGCCCACGTCCTTCCAGTAGCCCTCGAAGCGGTAGGCGGACATCTTCTCACCGTTTCGCAGCATAGCGGGGATGATGTTCTTTCCGAAGTCGTTGTCGCTGCGGGGGTCAGTCTCATCATCGATGAGGTACTGGCGCAGCTTTTTCCAGGTGAAGATATAGATGCCCATAGAGGCCAGGTTGCTTTTCGGTTCCTTGGGCTTCTCGGCGAACTCGGTGATGTTGTCCTCGCCGTCCACGGCCATGATGCCGAAGCGGCTGGCCTCCTCCCAGGGGACCTCCATGACGGAGATGGTGCAGTCGGCGCCGGTGGTCTTGTGGCGGCGCAGCATCAGGGAGTAGTCCATCTTATAGATGTGGTCGCCGGAGAGCACCAGTACGTACTCCGGGTCGTACAGATCCACGAAGCCGATGTTCTGGTAGATGGCGTTGGCGGTGCCCTTGTACCAGACGGCGCCGCCGGCGCTCTGGTAGGGCGGCAGGATATGTACGCCGCCGTTGACACGGTCCAGCTCCCAGGGCTGGCCGCTGCCGATGTAGGTGTTCAGCTCCAGCGGCCGGTACTGGGTCAGTACGCCCACGGTGTCGATGCCGGAGTTGGTACAGTTGGACAGGGGAAAGTCGATGATGCGGAATTTGCCGCCGAAGGGCACGGCGGGCTTGGCCATGCTGCCGGTGAGCACGTACAGGCGGCTGCCCTGGCCGCCGGCCAGCAGCATCGCCACACACTCTTTTTTCATCCTTGCGTACCTCCTGCGTTCTGTTTTTTCTGGGGGCGTTTTCCCTCCCGGCGCAGCAGCACCGCGCCCAAGGGCGGAATGGTCAGGGAAAGGGAAGTCTCCCGCCCGTGGGAGGGGATCTCGTCCACGTCGATCCGGCTGCCCGCCGGAAGGGCGCAGCCGCTGCCGCCCCAGCAGGCGTCGTCCGTGTTGAACAGCACCTCATACCGCGCCGCTGCCGGCACACCGAAGCGGTAGTTGTCCCAGGGCACCGGCGCGAAATTCACCGCGCAGATCAGCTCGTGGCCCCTGCGGTCCCGCCGCAGAAACACCAGCACGTTGTTGTGGTTATCATCGGCCACCAGCCATGTAAAGCCGTCCCAGTCCCGGTCGTTTTCCCACAGGCACCGGTTGCGCTTATACAGCCGGTTCAGCTGCCGCAGGCACTCATGGCTGGCCCGGCAGGCGGGATCGTCCAGCAGATACCAGTCCAGCTGGCCGCGGAAGTCCCACTCGTGCCACTGGGGCAGCTCGCTGCCCATGAACAGCAGCTTTTTGCCGGGGTGGCACAGCATATAGGCCCAGAAACTCCTTACACCGGCCAGCTGCCGCCAGTCGTCGCCGGGCATCTTGCCCCGGAGAGAGCCCTTCATGTGGACCACCTCGTCGTGGGACAGGGGCAGGACGTAGTTTTCCGAGAAGGCGTAGACCATGGAGAACGTCACGTCCCGGTGGTGGAACTGGCGGAAGTAGGGGTCCATCTTCAGATAGTGGCACAGGTCGTTCATCCAGCCCATGTTCCACTTCAGGTTGAAGCCCAGACCGCCCTGCTCCGGCGGATAGGTGACCAGCGGCCACGCGGTGGACTCCTCCGCCACCATCAGCGCCGCCGGGTCGGCGGCAAAGGCTGCCCGGTTCAGCTCACGCAGGAAGTCGATGGCCTCCAGGTTCTCCCGGCCGCCGTCCTTGTTGGGACGCCACGCGCCGCCCTGCCGGTCATAGTCCAGATACAGCATGGACGCCACCGCGTCCACCCGCAGCCCGTCGATGTGATATTCCTTCAACCAGTAGACGGCGGAGGACAGCAGGAATTCCCGGACCTCCGGCTTGCCGAAGTCGAATACACGGGTGCCCCAGCCGGCGTGCTCCCATTTCAGGGGGTCGCCGTACTCGTAGAGGCAGGTGCCGTCAAATTCGATAAGCCCGTGGCTGTCCTTACAGAAGTGGGCGGGCACCCAGTCCAGTATCACGCCCAGCCCCGCCCGGTGCAGGGCATCCACCAGGGCCATGAAGTCGTGGGGCGTGCCGTAGCGGCTGGTGGGGGCGAAGTAGCCGGTGCACTGGTAGCCCCAGCTGTCGTCCAGGGGGTATTCCGTCACCGGCAGCAGCTCTACGAAGTTGTAGCCCATGGCCTTTACATAGGAGGGCAGCTCCTTTGCCAGCTCCACATAGCTCAGGGGAGAGCCGTCCTCGTGGCGCTTCCATGAACCCAGATGCACCTCGTAGATCAGCAGCTCGCCGTTCACCGGCGGCTTTTCCAGCCGCTGCCGCCGCCAGTCATCGTCCCGCCACTGGTATCCGGACAGGTCGTAGACTTTGCTGTCTGTCCCGGGACGGGTGGCCGCGTGGAAGGCACAGGGATCGGCCTTCCAGACCACCCGGCCGTCCGCGCCGGTGACCACATATTTGTAGGCGTCGTAGACCTTGGCGTTCTCCGCCGCCGTTTCCCACACGCCGGTATCCAGCCGGGTCATGGGCTGGGGCTGCCAGCCGTTGAAGTCCCCGGCCAGCGCTACGGCGCGGGCGTTGGGCGCCCACACGCGGAAGGTGAAGCCCTGCTCCGCCGGGTGCGCGCCGAGGTAGGTGTAGATGTCGTGGGCCGGGTGCCGCGTCATGTGCTCAGCTCCTTTTCTCTCACGCTGCTCGTCTGCTCTATGGTAGCACGCCTGTTCCGTCAAAGGACGCGAAACAGGTCGCTGGTAACGTTACCGACATTGTACCCCATTTTTCCCGTCCCGTCAACAAACAAGGCGCTTTTTGTGCCGCGGCGGGGGCGGAAAAGGGCCGCAAGCACAAAAGGGAAACGCAGGCGCGCTGCGTTTCCCTTTTCGTTTACTCATCCCGCTGCTGCACGGCGCTGCTGCCGTTCAGGCCGAAGTCGTCCGCCACGCTGGCGGTGTCCCGGCGCAGCATGGTCTCCATCACCCGGATATCGCTGTCGATATCCATGGCATCGGTGCGGTACAGCTCGTCCAGCTGGTGCTCGAAGCCCGCCACGATGCTGTCCATGGTCTTTTCGATCTTGGCCTTGGCCTGGCTCAGGTTCTCGCCGCTGACGCCGGCCTCCTCGAAGCTGGCGTAGTTTTCCAGCAGCTTCAGGGTGGTGGGCAGGTAGTAGTTCAGGAACGTGCCGGCGGCGTCACGCTTGGCTTCGTCCTCTTCAATGAGTTTGAAAATACGGCCGGACACCTGCTCCATGCGGTCCAGCTTGGCGCTGATGGCCTCGTCGGCGATGCGGTCGTTCAGCTCGCGGATCTGGGCCAGGATGGCGGCGTAGCCCGCCGGCGCGGGCGCGGTCTGTGCGGGCTGACCCTGCTCCGCCTTGGCGCGGTGGGCGGCATCAAAGTACGCCGTGGCGGCGGCCTGGGACTTGAAGAGCATACCGCTGCCCATGTCGATATAGGCCTCGTCACCCCAGAGGCCCTTTTCCAGCATCAGGTTCACGTCCTTCTCCACCCGGCGGCGGGACACGTCGGCGGCCCGGGCCAGATAGTCCAGGGGCACGGCCTGCTTCTGCCCGACGGTGCGGAGGTAGGTGGCAAAGCGCCGCTGGCGGCGCTTCATGGCGCCGCTGCCCAGCAGCAGGGACGCGCCGCCGGCCATCATGCCCAGGGGATAGAACAGCTGCCGGGCAAAGTACCACCACTCGTTGTAGTGGTAGGCGTAGGACAGGTTGTCGCTGACGGCGCTGAGCATAGCCACGCAGCCCAGAATACCCAGCACCGCGCCGATGATCTTCATGGTTTTGGCGCCCTTGTCGGAGTAGTTCGGCGTCTCTGTGACCTTGTGGACGGTGTTCTTCGCCGCAGAGGCGCGCGCCTGCGCGGGCTTCGCCTCGGCGCTGCCCGCCGCCGTCCGCTGCCATGCATTCCGCGCCTGCTGGCGCATTTTCCTGCCGCCGCCCTCGCTGAGCTTGCTCAGCAGCAGGATCAGGCCCACAGGCCAGGCCACGGCAAACATCACCGCGATGAATATCCACGAACCCAGGTCGTTATTGTTCTTTTTCGGCGGCTTCGGCTGAAGACCGTTGTTCTCGTCGTATTCGTAGCTCATGCTTCCCCTTCTCCCTTCCCCCGCAGCTTTCGCTTGTTGCCCTTTTCGTCCACGATATAGGTATTCTCCAGCACGCTGCGGGCATTGGCCATTACCGCGTTCAGGTACTCCTGCCGCAGTGCAGCGCGCTCCTCGATCTCCGCGTCTGTCAGCCCCTCGGCCTTGGCCTTGCGGGCCAGCTCGTTGATGCGTGCTATCTTCTTCTCGTCCATAGCTGTTTCTCCCTTATATGTATCGCCGTATGGCCACCGGCAGGCGGCCCTTTTTCGTGGGAGCGCCCACGCTGTCCAATACGCATTTTCCCAGACCGCGGCAGGTGATGGTATCCCCCGCCGACACGGGCTTGTCCGGCTTCACACAGGTGACGTAGTTCACCTGTACGGACCCCTTTTCCACGGCCTCCGCCGCCCGGCCCCGGCTGAGAGAAAATCCCGCCGCCAGCACGTTGTCCAGCCGCAGGGAGGAGACGGTGTCCCGCAGTTCCTTCACCGCCGCATGGGGGACCGCCAGCGCCGAAAGCGGCAGCGGCGTTACGGTGAGCTTCTCCCGGCCGGCGCTGTCCCAGTTCTGCAGCAGGAAATCCGTCATGGACGGGTCCAGCAGCACCTGACAGCCGCCCTTTTCCACAAGTATATCGCCTATCTTCTCCCGGGTCAATCCCAGAGCCATCAAACTGCCCAAAAAATCCCGGTGGGTCAGGTCGCCGCCGCTGCGGCACGCGGCCCGCACCGCCGCGATCTCCGTGCCGTCCGGCTCCGCCATCCACTCCGGCAGAAACAGCAGCCGCTTTCGCTCCGCGCCGTCATAGCCGCCCCAGAAAATGCCGGACTCCCGCGCGCCCAGCAGCACCAGAAAGCCCTGCGCTGCAGCCTGCTCCGCAGGGGAGAGAAAGCCTGTGGCCGTGGGAATGTTCCGCGTGCGGCACTGCTCACACTTATCCCACACGCGGCTCAGCAGCAGCCGTTCCTCCGGGCTGTGGGCGGCTCTGTCCAGCAGTTCTCGTCTGTCCATGTTATGCCCCCAAATTCTGCGTGCGGTACAGTGTGGCGTACACGCCGTTCCTTGCCAGCAGCTCCGCGTGGCTGCCCTCCTCGGCGATCACACCGTCCTGTATCACCAGTATCCGGCCGGCCGAACGAATGGTGGACAGCCGGTGGGCGATGATCAGTGTCGTGCGGCCTCGGGCCAAACGGTCAAAGGCGCCCTGGATGCGGGCTTCCGTCACGCTGTCCAGCGCGGAGGTGGCCTCATCCAGTATCAGAATGGGCGGGGCCTTCAGAAACACCCGGGCGATGGCCACCCGCTGCTTCTGCCCGCCGGAGAGCAGCGCGCCCCGCTCGCCCACATAGGTGTCGAACCCGTCGGGCATGGCGCAGATATCGTCGTAGATCTCCGCCTGCCGCGCCGCCTGCTCTACCTCGGCATCGGTGGCGTCGGGGCGGCCGTAGCGAATATTCTCGCGGATGGTGTCGGCAAACAGGAACACATCCTGCTGTACGATGCCGATGGCCCGGCGCAGGGAGCGCTGGGTGACGGCGCGGACATCGCGGCCGTCGACGGTGATGCTGCCGCTGTCCACATCGTAGAACCGGGGCAGCAGCTGGCACAGGGTGGTCTTGCCGCCGCCGGAGGGCCCCACCAGCGCCACCGTCTCGCCGGCGGGGATGTGCAGCGTCACGTTGTGCAGCACCTCGGCCTTTTCGCCGTAGGCGAAGGAGACATCGTTCACGTCCACGCGGCCCTGTACATGTTCGAGGGGCTGCGCGTCGGGGGCGTCCTGGATGGACGGCTCGGTGGCCATCAGCTCAATGAAGCGGTGCAGGCCCGCGAAGCCGTTGGAGAACATCTCGGCGAAGTTGGCCAGCTTGCGGATGGGACTGACGAAGGCGGTGACGTACAGGGAGAAGGTGATCAGATCCACATAGTCCATTTTCTCCCCCATGATGAGCCAGCCGCCCACGGCGATCACCGCCACCGGCAATATGCCGGTGCAGAACTCCATCACCGCGTTGAAGCGGCCCATCTCCTTGTGAAAGCCACGCTTGGCGGTCTTGAACACCTCGTTGGCCTCGTCGAACCGCTGCTGCTGGGCTTCCTCGTTGGCAAAGGCCTTGGTGGTCCGCACGCCGGACAGGCCGGACTCGATGGCGGCGTTGATGGTGCCGGTCTTGACCTTGGCGGCCCGGGAGGCGGCGCTCATCTGCCGGCGGCGGCGCAGAGCCATGGTCAGCAGCAGCGGCAGCAGCACCAGCAGTACCAGCGCCAGCTCCCAGCGCAGGGTGAACATCACCGCCAGCGCGCCCACGATGGTCACCAGGGAGATGAACAGATCCTCCGGCCCGTGGTGGGCCAGCTCCGTCAGTTCAAACAGGTCACTGGTCAGGCGGCTCATCAGCTGGCCGGTGCGGTTGCGGTCGTAGAAGTCGAAGCCCAGCTCCTGAATGTGGCGGTACAGATCGCGGCGGATATCCGCCTCTACGCGGATGCCGAAGGTGTGGCCCCAGTAGGCCACCACGAAGTACAGCGCCGAGCGCAGCACATAGGCGGCCACCACCACCGCCATGACGATGAAGAACACCCGGAACTGCCGCTGGGGCAGCCAGGTATACATGGCGGCGCGGGACACCAGCGGGAACGCCAGGTCGATGCAGGCGATGAGGAACGCGCAGGACAGGTCCAGGGCGAAGAGCCGCCGGTGGGGTTTGAAGTAGGAGAGGAATATCCGCAGGGGGCTGCGGGTCTGATAATCTTTCGTGGTCATGCTATGCCTCGCTTGGTGTTTTTTGAATATATAGTATAGCACATCGGCACGGCGTTCGCAATAGCACGCAGCGCCCCGGCTTGCGTGTCGGGGCGCTGCGTGTTATAATTGGGCCATGACCTGGCCGATAGGGCCGTCGATGGTGACGGCGGCGCCAAGACCGCTGCCGGCCCCGCCCTTGTTGATGACCGCCAGCTTATGGCCGCGGTAGTACTGTATCAGCCCGGCGGCGGGATAGACCACCAGCGACGTGCCGCCGATGATGAGCACGTCTGCCTGCCGGATATAGTGGATGGCGCGGGCCATCACGTCCTCATCCAGGGACTCCTCATACAGCACCACGTCCGGTTTAATGATGCCGCCGCAGGTGCAGCGGGGAATGCCGCGGCTCTCCGCGATGCGCTCCACACCGTAGAATTTCCCGCAGCGGGTACAGTGGTTCCGCAGCACGCTGCCGTGGAGCTCAAGGACCTCCCGGCTGCCGGCCTTCTGGTGCAGGCCGTCGATGTTCTGGGTGATGACGGCCTTCAGCTTCCCCTGCCGCTCCCATTCCGCCAGCTTGCGGTGGGCGGCGTTGGGCTGGGCGTCCAGGGCCAGCATTTTGGCCCGGTAGAAGTCGTAGAATTCCTCGGTGTGCGTCTCGTAAAATGTGTGGCTGAGCATGGTCTCCGGCGGGTATTTGAATTTTTGGTGATACAGGCCGTCCACGCTGCGGAAGTCCGGGATGCCGGACTCGGTGGATACGCCGGCGCCGCCGAAAAACACGATGTTGTCACTGGCGTCTGTCAGTTCTTTCAGTCTGCGGATGGTGTCGTCCATACTGTCCCTCCATTTCTTTTGTAAGGAGCATTTGTCATGAATATCCAGATCTTCGGAAAAAGCAAGTCCTTCGACACGAAAAAGGCGGAGCGCTGGTTCAAGGAGCGCCGCATCAAGTACCAGTACATCGACCTTGTGAGCAAGGGTGTATCGCCGGGGGAGTACCGTTCCATCCGGGCGGCCGTGGGCAGCTTCGACGCGCTGGTGGACAAGGACTGCCGGGCGTATGAGACGCTGTACATGGCCTACATCACGCCTCAGGCGGCGGAGGAAAAGCTGCTGGAATACCCGGAGCTGTTCGCCGCACCCATTGTCCGCAACGGGAAGCAGGCCACCGTGGGCTATTGCCCGGAGATATGGCAGACGTGGGAATAGGAATAAGGGCTCTCATCCGTGCGCCGCAGGCGCACGGTTTTTTTCGGGCAGCACCGCGGCTTTCACTGTGCGGTGTTGCCCTTAGTCCGTGTAGCTGTGCTCCACCGTGACCACGGCGTAGTAATTGCCGTCCATGGCGCGGACCAGAGCGCGTATCTCCTGCGCTGCCTGGGTCGGGGTCTTGCTGCTGGAGAAGGGCAGCACCGCGTCGAAGATCAGGTTATCGTGTGTGGTGCCCCGCACCACCCGGAAGTCGTGGATGGTCAGACCGGGATCCACCTGCTTCACCAGCGCGGCCACCTGTTCCTTCAGTGCGGTGACGGAGCCGTCGGTGACGATGGGGTCCATGTGGATGACGGCGTGGCAGTGGAGCTTCTCCATCAGTTCCTTTTCAATATTGTCGATCACATCGTGCATGGCCATGATGTCCCCGTGGGCGGGGACCTCCGCGTGGAGGGTGATCATCAGACGGCCGGGGCCGTAGTCGTGGACCACCAGATCGTGTACGCCCAGCACTGTGTCGTTGGAGAGGACGATATCCCGTATCTGCTGCACCAGCGCCGGGTCGGGCGCCTGCCCCAGCAGGGGGGACAGGGTCTCTTTTGCGGCCTTGTAGGCGGAGAACAGGATGAACAGCGCCACCACCAGGCCCACATAGCCGTCCACCGCCAGACCGGTCCATTTGCCGATGAGCATGGCAAGGAGCACCGCCAGGGTGGAGACGGTGTCGGAAAGGCTGTCCGTGGCGGTGGCCTCCATGGCGGCGGACTTGATCTTCCGGCCGACGGCCCGGTTGTACAGCCACATATAGACCTTCACGCACACGGAGGCGGCCATGATGGCGATAGCCATCAGGGAAAAGGTGACGGCCTCCGGATGGAGGATCTTGTCAAAGGAGGACTTGGCAAGCTCCACGCCCATCAGCAGGATCAGGCCCGCTACGATCAGGCCGGATATGTACTCGATGCGGCCGTGGCCAAAGGGGTGGTCGGTGTCCGGCTTTTTGCCCGCCAGACGGAAGCCCAGCAGCGTCACCGCCGAGGAGCCGGCGTCGGACAGGTTGTTGAAGGCGTCCGCCGTGACGGCGATGGAACCGGACAGCTGTCCGGCGAAGAATTTGCCGATGAACAGCAGAATATTCAGTGCGATGCCCACAGTGCCGCACAGGGTGCCGTAGGCGCGGCGGACGGCGGGGGAGGACACGTTGTCCCGGTCAGGAATGAGCCAGCGGCTCAGCAATCGTATCATGGCAGTCGTCTCCTTTCGGCGGATAGACCCGGCGCTTTGTCAGCCAATAGCACAGGGGGATGGCGTACAGCAGTATCTCGTAGGGGATGGCGGACATGTCCGCGCCCAGCATGGCCAGCGGGATGGACACGGAGATGTTCCAGGGGATCAGCGGCGAGAGAACGATGCCGGAGTTCTCGACGTCAAGGGCCATCTCGCCCCTGCCGTGGCCGCGCTTGGTGTAGTCGTCCTCCAGCAGCTGGTTGCACACCACCGCGCAGGTGGACTGGTTGCAGAACACCATGCTGCACACCACGGAGATCGCCGCGCAGGCGGGGAACCGCCCGGCTCTCCGGGCCAGGCGCTGGGCCAGATGCGCCGCGCCGTTCAGCACGCCCATGCCGCCCAGCAGCCCGGCGTACAGCCCGGCGCTGACGGCCATGATGGTGGCCGAGACCATGGACATCATGCCGCCGCCGGAGAGCACGTCGTGCAGCGCGCCGGGGGCGGGGAGGTAGCCCAGCACCGCATCCCGCAGGGTGGGCAGCAGAGCGCGGCCCTGGGCGAACACCGTCACCAGCAGCGCCGTCAGCGCACTGACGGCCATGGTGGGCCGGATGGGGACCTTGCACAGCGGCAGGATCAGGATCAGCAGCGCCGGGATGGCCGTCCACCAGCTGAGGCTGAAGGTGCCGGACAGCTGGTCCAGCACACCGCTGTCCACCATGGCCAGCGGGTGCGTTACGGACAGGGCGGCGTAGGCCGCGAGGCTGACCAGATAGGGCAGCCAGCCGGTGCGGTGCATCATGTGCAGGTTGTCATAGAGCTTGGTATCGGTGGCAGCGGCCACCAGCGTGGCGCTGGAGGAGGCCGGCGAGCAGCGGTCGCCGAAGTAGGCGCCGGCCACGATGGTCCCCGCCGTGATGGCCACGCTGACGCCGCCGGAGCGGGCCAAGGCCATCAGGATCACGCCCAGGGTGCCCACCACGCCGAAGGACGTGCCCAGGGCGTAGGAGATGAAGCTGGTCAGCAGGAACGTCACCAGCAGGAACAGCTGCGGCGTGATGATACGCAGCCCGTGATAGATGAAGAAGGCGATGGTCCCGGCGCTGCGCCACAGGGCGGTGATGGCGCCGATGAGCATGTAGATCACGATCACGCAGCACATTTTGCGGCCCTGCTCCCAGGCGGCGTCCCACATGGCCCGCACGGTCATCCCGCGGCGCAGGCCCAGGGCGGCGAAGGCTGCTATGCCCACCCATATCGCAAGAATCAGGGACTGGCCCAAAAGGATGCAGAGACCCACTGCGGCCAGAAACAGCAGAAAACAGAAGACAGCGCCCATGTTACCTCCCCGGGATGGTCAGCGTCATGCGGCAGCACAGATCATCCAGGTCGCTGTCGGTGGCGGCGGGAAGGCGCAGGCGTCCCCCGCATTTGGCACAGGTCAGGTCCACCGCGCCGCGGCGCACCTGCATGGTGTATTCGTGGCTGCCGCAGGCGCAGGCGATGCCGCCCCGGGCGGCGATATCCTTCAGCTCGGACAGTACCTCATACATGATGACGTTGTCGGTGAAGGCCTCATCGGGGGACGCTTTTTCCTTGGCCACCCGCAGGGCCAGACCCTCCATGGCCTTTCGCACCTGGGCCTCCTCGCCGATGTAGCAGCACAGCTCCTGTTTTACCGGGCAGGCCAGGCCAATGCCCCGGCCGTGCAGCACCGCACCGGCGTCGCACTCCGCCTGGTGGTGCCCGCCGCACACGCCGCAGGGCACGTTCAGCCGGAAGCGCAGGCCGTCCGTCTCGGCGGTCAGAGCTTCTTTGCCGCATTCGCATTCCATCCGCGCCGCGGCGGCGTTCAGGGCGAAAACGCTGCGGCTGTGCAGCACCGCTTTGCCGCAGGCCGGACAGATATATCCAAAGCTACGCATTTCTTCCATGACATACGCTCCTTTGTCAACCAAAAGTCACAACAAGTTCCTGTATTATATACCATTTATTCGCTGTTTTCCAGTATTGCGGGAAAAAGAGTTTTACATTATAATGGCGCCGTTATCCCACGCTTCAAAGGATGTGATACCGTGCAGAACAGGAGCTTTGCCGCGGCGGTGAAGGCGGCGTTTCCCCATACCATCCCCATTATGACCGGCTATCTGGCCGTAGGCATGGCCTACGGCGTACTGATGGCCTCCAAGGGTTACGGCTTCCTATGGGCCGGCTTTGTCAGCGCCTTTGCCTTCTGCGGCAGTATGCAGTATGTGGCCATTACGCTGCTGACCACGGCCTTTGATCCCCTACAGGCCTTTGTGCTGAGCCTGATGGTCAACGCACGGCACCTGTTTTTCTCGCTGGCGCTGCTGCCCAAGTACCGGGGGCTGGGCAGGCTGCGGTATTTTATGATCTATACCCTCAGTGACGAGAACTTTTCCCTCTCCTCCTCGGTGGAGCCGCCGGAGGACACGGACCCCACGCTGTTCTACTTTGCCATGAGCTTCCTGACCTGGCTGTACTGGGTGGCGTTCTCCATGCTGGGTGGCCTGCTGGGCGGGCTGATCACCTTTGACATCACCGGCATCGACTTCGCCCTGACGGCGCTGTTCGTGGTGCTGTTCATCGAGCAGGTCATCAAGAAAGAGAACCGTGCCCCCGGCGCTGCCGGTCTGGTGTGCGCTGTGGCGGGTCTGGCCGTTTTCGGCGCGGACAACATGGTCATCCCGGCCATGGTGCTGACCCTGGCGGTCCTGCTGCTGGGAAGGAGGAAGCTATGCGCCTAGACACGATACATTCCCTGATCATCGTGGCGATGGTGGCGCTGGCCACCCAGATCACCCGATGGACGCCGTTCCTGCTGTTCTCTGGGGACAAGAAGCTGCCAAAGGTGGTGGAGGACCTGGGCAGGCTGCTGCCGCCGGCCATGATGGGCCTGCTGGTGGTATACAGCCTGCGCAGCACCGACCTTCTGGGCGGCAGCCACGGTATTCCGGAGGCCATCGCCGTGGCGGTGACAGCCGGGCTGCACCTGTGGCGGCGGAACACGCTGCTGTCCATCCTGGCGGGCACCGCCTGCTATATGCTGCTGGTACAACTGGTGTTTTGAAGATCTGTGAAAGCGCCGTCCCGCGGGACGGCGCTTTCATATTTTTCCGTAAATGGTGCACACTACGGCCAATGCTATGTTTGCGAGGTGCGTATCATGGACGTAAAACGCTTGAGCCGGCAGACCTGCCGGTTTTTGCAGCCGCCGGGAGTGGTCAGCTTTGCGGCGGTGGCGGGAAAGCTGGAGGGCGAGGGGCCGCTGGGCGGCTGCTTCGACGCTGTGGGGACGGACGCCTTCTGTGGGAAAAAGACCTGGGAACAGGGCGAGGCACAGATGCAGGCGGATGCCCTGCGTCTGGCCCTGCAAAAGGGCGGGTTGGCGGCGGAGGACGTGGACTGCGCCTTCGCCGGGGATCTGCTGAACCAGAACATTGGGGCCACGTTTGCCCTGCGGGATTTCAATATTCCCTTCTATGGGGTATATGGGGCCTGCTCTACTATGGGGGAGACACTGTCGCTGGCCGCTATGGCCGTGGCCTCCGGCGCGGTCCGTATGGCGGCGGCGCAGACCTCCTCCCACTTCTGCACGGCGGAGAGGCAGTATCGGATGCCTCTGCCCTACGGCAGCCAGCGTTCTCCTACTGCCCAGTGGACGGCCACGGCGGCGGGGTGCTGCATTCTGGGGGCCCAGGCGGAGGGACCGTATATCACCCATGTGACCCGGGGACGCATCGTGGATCTGGGCGTGACGGACATGACCAACATGGGCGCGGCCATGGCACCGGCGGCCTTCGACACCCTGCAGGCGGTGTTCCGGGACACCGGCACCGTACCCGGGGACTATGACCTGATCCTCACCGGCGACCTGGGCGATGTGGGCAGCCGCATCGTGCTGGAGCTGTTCGCCCGGGAAGGCGTGACGCTGGAGAATTACACCGACTGCGGACTGGTGCTCTATGACCGGAAGAGACAGGATATGCACGCCGGCGGCAGCGGATGCGGCTGCTCTGCGGCGGTGCTCTGCGGTTATCTGCTGCCGGAGATGCGCCGGGGCCGGTGGCGGCGGGTGCTGTTCGCCCCCACCGGGGCGCTGCTGAGCCCCACCAGTTCATTTCAAGGGGAGAGCATACCGGGCATCTGCCACGCGGTGGTGCTGGACCGGACGAAGGAGGATGCGTGATGGAGTATCTCAATGCCTTTCTCTGCGGCGGGCTGCTGTGCGCCGTGGGCCAGATCATTCTGGACAAGACAAGCCTGACCCCGGCCCGTATTCTGACGGGCTATGTGGTGGCAGGTGTGCTGCTGCAGGCTGTGGGTGTGTATCAGTATATCGTGGACTGGGGCGGCGCCGGGGCCACCGTGCCGCTGACGGGCTTTGGCTATTCGCTGGCAAAGGGCGTGGCCAAAGCGGTGGCGGAGGACGGCTTGCTGGGTGTGCTCACCGGCGGATTGACCGCCACCTCCGGCGGCATCGCCGCGGCGGTAGTGTTTTCCCTGTTGGCGGCACTGCTGGTGCGGCCCAAAGAAAAACGTTGACAAATACCCGGTGGGGGTATATAATGCGACCGTGATCAAAAATACCCCCAGGAGGTATACGACTGTGGAAAATACTTGTTGCTGCTGCCAGGGAAAGACCAAGCACCGCACACCAGAGGAGCAGAAAAAACTCCTGAACCGCCTGTGCCGCATTGAAGGGCAGGTGCGGGGCCTGCAGGAGATGCTGCAGAAGGACGCCTACTGTCCCGACATTCTGATACAAGTATCCGCCGTGGGCGCGGCACTGAACAGCTTTAGTAAAGAGCTGCTGGCTACCCACATCCGCACCTGCGTGGCGGATGGTATCCGACAGGGGGACGACGAGGTCATCGACGAGCTGGTGACCACGCTGCAAAAGCTGATGAAATAAGGAGATGGCAGTATGACAGAGAAATTCGTCATCACCGGCATGACCTGCGCCGCCTGCGCCGCCCATGTGGAAAGGGCCGCGGCTTCGGTGCCCGGCGTACACAGCGCGTCGGTAAATCTGATGCTGGGCTCCCTGGTGTGCGACAGGGACGAAAATGTGGATCCCGCCGCCATTGTGGCCGCCGTGACGGCGGCGGGCTACGGCGCGGCGCCGGAGAGTGAGGCCCGGCGGGACCTGCACGCGGAGCAGGACGCCGCGGTAAAGGCCATGGGCCGCCGGCTGCTGTGGTCGGTGGTGTGTCTGGTGCCGCTGTTTTACCTGAGCATGGGGCACATGATGGGGCTGCCGGTGCCTATGTTCATGCACACGCGGCCCCTGCTGTCGGCCTTTGTGCTGCTGGCGCTGACGGTGCCTATCCTGATCCTGAACCGCAGTTATTTCACCGTGGGATTTTCCCGGCTGTTCAAGGGCGCGCCCAATATGGACTCGCTGGTGGCGCTGGGCGCGGCGGCGGGGCTGGTGTACAGCCTGATCGAGATGGGCCTGCTGGCGGCGGGAAAGGTCACGGGTATGCCGGACCTGTACTTCGAGTCGGCGGGTATGATATTGGCGCTGGTGACGGTGGGTAAGTACCTGGAGGAGCGCTCCAAGGGCAAGACGACCGGGGCCATCACCGCCCTGCTGGCGCTGGCGCCGGAGTCCGCCGTGGTGCGCCGGGACGGCAAGGAGGTCACCGTCCCCACCGAGGACATCAAGGCCGGCGAGACGGTCATCGTCCGGCAGGGGGGGCGTATCCCCGTGGATGGCACCGTGACGGCGGGCAGCGGCACCGTGGACGAGTCCGCCCTTACCGGCGAGAGTATGCCGGTGGAGAAGACTGTGGGCGGCAAGGCGGTGTCCGCCACCATCCTCACCGGCGGCTATCTGGAGCTGACGGCGGACCGGGTAGGTGCGGATACCACTCTGTCCCAGATCATTCAGCTGATGGAGCAGGCCGCCAGCGGCAAGGCACCTATCAGCCGTCTGGCGGATAAGATCAGTGCCGTGTTCGTGCCGGTGGTCATTTCCATCGCGCTGCTGGCGGCTATCCTGTGGGTTGCGGTGGGCGGCATGGGTGTGCGCTTCTGCCTGTCCATCGCCATCGCCGTGCTGGTGATCTCCTGCCCCTGCGCCCTGGGCCTGGCCACGCCGGTGGCCATCACTGTGGCTACGGGCAAGGCGGCGGAGCAGGGTATTCTGGTAAAGTCCGCCGCCAGCCTGGAGCTGATGGGCCGGGTGGACGCGGTGGTGCTGGACAAGACCGGCACCGTCACCGAGGGTAAGCCCCGGGTGACGGATGTGCTGTGCGCCGGCGGCATGGACGAGGACACGCTGCTGTCCGCCGCCGCGTCGCTGGAAAAGCCCTCCGAGCATCCGCTGGCCGGGGCCATTGTGGCCGAGGCGGAAAAGCGCGGACTGGCCCTGCGGCCGGTGTCCGACTTTGCCGCCGTGGCCGGCGGCGGTGTTGCCGCCCGGGCGGAAGGTACATTACTGCTGGCGGGCAACGAGGCCTTTATGGAGGCATCCGCAGTGGCCGTCAGCGAGGAGATGAAATCCGGTGCGGCCAGACTGGCGGAGGACGGTAAAACGCCGCTGTTTATCGCCGCAGGTACATCGCTGCTGGGGGTCATCGCCGTGGCGGACGTGGTCAAGGCGGACAGCGCCGCCGCCATCGCCGCCCTGCGGGAGATGGGCTGCGACGTGGTGCTGCTCACCGGCGACAACCAGCGCACGGCGGACGCCATTGCCCGGCAGGTGGGCGTCAGCCGGGTCATCGCCCAGGTGCTGCCCCAGGACAAGGCCCGGGTGGTGCAGGAATTGCAGGCCGAGGGCAAGAGGGTGGCCATGGTGGGCGACGGCATCAACGATGCCCCGGCGCTGGTGACGGCGGATGTGGGCCTGGCCATCGGCGCAGGCACGGATGTGGCCATCGAGTCGGCGGACATCGTGCTGATGAAGAGCAGCCTTATGGATATCGCCGACGCGGCAGCCCTGTCCCGGGCCACCCTGCGGAATATCCGTCAGAACCTGTTTTGGGCGTTCTTCTATAATTCTGTGGGCATCCCGGTGGCGGCGGGTGTGCTGTACCCGGCCTTTGGGATCACCCTGAACCCCATGATCGCCGCCGCGGCCATGAGCCTGAGCAGCGTGTGCGTGGTCAGCAACGCCCTGCGTCTGCGGGGCTGGAGGGGCCGCAGACGGGAGGAAACGCCGACTGCAAAAGAGCCACAGCTGGTGCAAAATATAAATAATAACGAAAGCAGTAAGGAGGATACCGCTATGAAAAAGACCATCACCATCAAGGGCATGATGTGTGCCCACTGCGTCTCCCACGTGGAGAAGGCGCTGACCGCCTTGGGCGTACAGGCGGACGTGGATCTGGCGTCCGGGACCGCCGTGGTCACCGGCAACGCCAGTGACGAGGCGCTGAAGAAGGCTGTCACCGACGCCGGTTACGAGGTCGTGGAGATCAAGTGATGCAAAAAAGAGCACCCCCGCAAGGGGGGTGCTCTTTTTTATGCGCTTTTACGCGGCACCGTCAGTCTCGGTTTCCTCGACAACGGGAGCGGTCTGCGCGGCGGTGCGGGTGACGCTGTCGGCGGTGAGGATGGTGCCCTCGCCCTCAGCGTACCGAATGGCGACGCTGTCGCCTACATTGAAGATGACCACCTCCGGCTGCTGCGCGGCGGAGATGACGTAGTAGTGCTCGTCACCGGTCAGGTGCAGGTAGTAGAGGGTATTGCCGTCCACCACGGCGGAGCGGATATCCTCCAGCACACCGGTGACTTCGTTCTGGCCCGTCAGGGGCAGATCGGCGTCATCGGCGGATACCAGACCTTTCTCCGCCAGGATGCGGCGGTAGTTGGCCTCACACTGGGCCACCGTGTCGCCGGTGGCCACGATCTGGTACTGGCTGACGTTGACCATGGCGTACATCTTCACCAGCTCGGCGGCGTCCTTCAGCGCCATGAAATACGTGGGCTGGTCGGAGATATTCAGCAGCAGGGGGAAGGTGGCGGTGTATTTCATCTGTTGGACCTGCCCCTGGGCGCTGTCCATGGCGGAGTACTCCTTGGCGCCGGCCACCAGATAGAACCGCGTCTCCTTGGTGCGCTGGTTGGAGAGAATGAAGCCGATGTTGGACTCGTCGGACACCACGGAGGTGACGCCGGTGTACATATACACGTCGTCACCGATGGCGATGTAGTTATAGCCCTCGGTGGTGACGGTCACGTCCCGCTGGCCGAACAGGGAATTGATGAAGCCGTTGACATACGCGCCGTGGTAGTCGTACTGCTGCATGATCAGCTCGGCGGTGTAGACGTGATCCACCCAGTTGGGCACGTCGCCGGTCTTGTAGTAGGCGCTCTCGCCGGTGACGGCGTTCACCAGCACGGCACCGATGATATCACGGCCGCCGAACAGGCCGATGGTGTGGCTGACACGGGGGCAGACCCACCACGGGTCGCCGTTCTCGTCGATCTCAAAGGCCGGCTCGTCGAACATATAGGTGGGGTAGTGGAAGCGCAGATGGCGGTACAGGTTGCGGCTGAAGTGCTCGGCGGTGGTGTAGTGGATGCCCTCGTCCAGACGGATGACCTCCACGTTCTGAGTCACCATGTCGATAAGCAGATAGGCGGGCAGGCCGTCGGCGCGGTTGTTCAGCCATTTGATGATATCGCCGTAGCGCAGGGGCGTGACGCGGACAGGGCGGCCCTGGTAGTTGATCTGGGTGTAGTCGTCGGCCACCTCGAACTGGGAGACCATGTCCGCCAGCTCACCCAATTTGCGGTTGCCCAGCTTTGTGGCGGAGTTGGCATCCAGCATGGGGATCTGGTCATAGCTGATCTCCTCCACCTCCGCGGCAAAGTCGCCGTCGGTAACGGTCAGCAGGTCGCGGTAGTCCCCGGCGCGGAACAGCTGCCAGCCGATCACCGCGCCCACCAGTGCCGTGACGATCAGCGCGGCGGCCGCAATGAGTGGCACGGTGCACTGTTTTTTCAAAAAGGTGAAGTAGCCCTTGGCACCGGTGCCCTGAAAACCGGAGGTCAGTATGGCACAGCCGCCGTACACGGCGCACACCAGCAGTACGAAGATGTAGAAATCCTCACTTTTCAGACTGATGGGCGGCAGGACGATGTAGAAATACACGGCGGCGAACACCAATGTGACGGCGATGTTCAGCAGCGTGCGGCCCAGGGGCGTGCCCACGGCTTTGCGTTCCTTTTTCGGGCGGGGCTGGCGGCCGAAGCCCTGAAAGTTGGGGTCGTTCCAATTTGTATTCTTCATAGACGGTTCCTTTCTCTGTTGATATGCCTGTTGGTACTATTATAACCGATGTAGCTTCGTTTGTATAGCAACTTCAGGTTGCAAACGGCAAAATTGCCGCAGAGAGATGCATTTGGCTGTTCACAAATTGTTTACAATAAAAGTCAAAGAAAGTCAAATTACCCTATTGACAAAGTAGGAAAGGCGGTGTAATATATGCTCAAGGTCAAAGAAAGGCAAAGTCAAATGAGCCGAGCTTGACCGAGAGATGCAAACGAAAGGCGGCGAGGATTTGGGTATTTCCGATATTATCGCTGGATTTATCCAGCAGGAGTTAGACCAGGCGGGCGGTGCGCTGGAGCTACAGCGAGCCGACCTGGCGCAGCGGTTCAACTGCGTGCCCAGCCAGATCAACTACGTGATGTCCACCCGGTTCTCGCCGGAGCATGGCTACATCGTGGAGTCCCGGCGGGGCGGCGGCGGCTACATCCGCATCACGCGGGTGCAGGTGGACCGCCAGACGCTGCTGATGCACGTTATCAACAGCATCGGCGACAGGCTGGACGCGGCCAGCGCACGGGCGATCGCCCAGAACCTGGTCCAGTCCGAGGCCATCAGCCGGGAGCTGGGACAGGCGTTGCTGTCCGCCACCGGCAGCCGGGCTCTGCAGAGTGCCTCTCCGGAGAGCCGGGATGCCCTGCGGGCTGACATATACAAGCAAGTTTTGATCCATTCCGTCTGATGACGGCGTAAGGAGGTTATGATTATGAAGTGTGATCGCTGTGGAAAGAACGAAGCGACGTTCCATTATAAGACCAATATCAACGGCAGAGTGACCGAGGCGCACCTCTGCCCCGACTGTGCCCGGGCCATGGGCTATGCCGGTTCCATGTCCGGCCGCATGAGCAGCTGGTTCGACGATGACTGGTTCGACCGTCCGTTCCGTATGCTGGAGCCGTTTTTCGGCGGCTTCGGCAGCCGGATGCTGACGGAGTTCCCTCAGCCGGTGGACGTGCTGGAGCAGGCGCAGAGCGCCGGCCCGGAGAGCAGCGCCGCCGAGGAGCTGCTGCCGAAGGACGAGGCTATGTCTCTGGCGCTGGAGCGTAGGCGCAACGCGCTGGAGACGCAGCTGCACAACGCGGTGGCGGAGGAGCGTTATGAGGACGCCGCCCGCCTGCGTGATGAGCTGAAGGCTCTGGGCGGCAAGGCGTCCTGACGCCGTTCCGCTATGTTAAAATAACAAATCGAAAGGAAGTGTTCCTTTATGTCTGAGAATAAATTTACCCCCCGTGCAGAGGAAGTTCTGCGTTTGAGCCAGGAGGCTGCCGAGGATCTGGGCCACGGCTATGTTGGCTCCGAGCATCTGCTGTTGGGCCTGATCCGTGAGGAGGAGGGCATCGCCCACCGCGTGCTCAGTGAGTTCGGCGTCACCGATGAAATGGTCTGCTCCGTGCTGCAGCGCAGCGTGGGCAAGGGCGTTTCCGGCGCCGCGCCCAGTCAGGGCCTGACGCCCCGCGCCAAGAGCGTGGTGGAGCTGGCTGTGTCCGAGGCGTCCCGCATGGGCAGCGGCGCCATCGGCACCGCCCATCTGCTGATGGGCCTGCTCCGTGAGGGCGGCAACATGGGCCTGCGTATCCTGCGTACCGTGGGCGTGGACCCCAATAAGATGTACAGCGCTGTGCTGAAGAAGCTCAACGATATGCCCCGGGCTGCCGCTGGCGGTGCCTCTGCCCCTAACCGCGAGGCGGACAAGAAGAACAAGACGCTGGCCGAGTACACCCGCGATCTGACCGAGGCCGCCCGCAGCGGCAAGCTGGACCCCGTTATCGGCCGCGATACCGAGATACAGCGGGTCATCCAGATTTTGTCCCGCCGCAGTAAGAACAACCCCGTACTCATCGGTGAGCCCGGCGTAGGCAAGACTGCCATCGCCGAGGGACTGGCCGAGCGCATTGCCGCCGGCGATGTGCCCGAGGAGCTGCTGGACAAGCGCATCCTGTCGCTGGACCTCAGCGGCATGGTGGCCGGAACCAAGTACCGCGGCGAGTTCGAGGAGCGCATCAAGAACACCCTGAATGAAGTGAAGAAAGACGGCAACGTCATCCTGTTCATCGACGAGCTGCACACCATCGTGGGCGCAGGCTCCGCCGAGGGCGCCGTGGACGCCGCCAACATCCTGAAGCCCGCCCTGAGCCGCGGCGAGATCCGCGTTATCGGCGCCACCACCCTGAACGAGTACCGCAAGTACATCGAGAAGGATGCCGCGCTGGAGCGCCGGTTCCAGCCCGTCACCGTGGGCGAGCCCACCCCCGAGGCCACGCTGGAGATCCTGAAGGGCCTGCGCGACCGCTATGAGGCGCACCACAAGCTGACCATCACCGACGAGGCGCTGGACGCTGCGGTGCAGCTGTCCAAGCGGTACATCGGCGATCGGTTCCTGCCGGATAAGGCCATCGACCTGATGGATGAGGCTGCCTCGCAGGTCCGCATGACCGCCGAGAGCTCCTCTCCGGACCTGAAGGCCCTGGAGGAGAAGATCACCGCCCTGCACCGGGAGAAGAACGATGCCATCGCCGCCCAGGACTTCGAGAAGGCCGCGCAGCTGCGCGATATCGAGAAGGACTACCAGGAGCAGGTGGACATCGAGCGCGACAAGTGGCGCAAGAGCCTGTCCCAGAACCGGGGCACCGTCACCGCGGACGACATCGCCAAGGTGGTGGCCGGCTGGACCGGTATTCCCGTCACCCGCCTGACCGAGGATGAGTCCATGCGCCTGCTGAAGCTGGAGGAGAAGCTCCACCAGCGTGTGGTGGGGCAGGACGATGCCGTGACCGCCGTGGCCAAGGCCATTCGCCGCAGCCGTGTGGGTCTGAAGGACCCCAAGCGGCCCATCGGCTCCTTCCTGTTCCTGGGCCCCACCGGCGTGGGCAAGACTGAACTGTGCAAGACCCTGGCGGAGTCCATGTTCGGCGACGAGAACGCCATGGTGCGTATCGATATGTCCGAGTACATGGAGAAGCACACGGTGTCCCGCCTGATCGGCTCGCCTCCCGGCTATGTGGGCCACGAGGAGGGCGGCCAGCTGACTGAGAAGGTGCGCCGTAAGCCCTATTCCGTGGTGCTGTTCGATGAGATCGAGAAGGCCCACGAGGATGTGTGGAACATCCTACTGCAGATCCTGGAGGACGGCGTCGTCACCGATTCCCAGGGCCGCCGGGTGGACTTCAAGAATACCGTCATCGTCATGACATCCAACGTGGGCGCCCGGAACATCACCGATGCCGCCGCCAAGCTGGGCTTTGACGGCGACGAAAAGGGCGGGAAGGAAACTGAGGAGGCTCGCTTCGCCCGTATCCGCGAGGCGGTCATGACCGACCTGAAGCACACCTTCCGCCCTGAGTTCCTGAACCGTATCGATGAGATCATCGTGTTCCGTCAGCTGACCCAGGAGAACATCGTGGAGATCGCCCGCCGTATGCTCACCGTTACCGGCAAGCGCATGGCGCAGCAGGGGATCACCCTGATCTCCGACGATGACGCCGTGGCCGAGTTGGCCCGTGACGGCTTTGATCCCCAGTACGGTGCCCGTCCTCTGCGCCGGGCCATCCAGAACCAGGTGGAGGATGCCGTAGCGGAGTTGATGCTGGAGGGTAAGCTGAAGTCCGGCGATACCGCCCATGTCCGTCTACGGGACGACAAGGTGGTCATCGACAGCGAGGCGGTTCCTGCTGAAGCTGCGCCTGCGGCGACAGCGCCCGCCGAGACGGCCGCTATCCCTGCGGAGAAGTAAACAAAAAGGAACGCCCTTGGGCCATGGCCCAAGGGCGTTCCTTTTTTGTCCTATTGCTTCTTCGCGCGGAGAGAAGGTTTACAGGGTGTCCAGCGCCTGCTTCAGGTCGGCGATGAGGTCCTCGGCGTTCTCCAGACCCACGGACAGACGGATCAGGCCGGCGGCGATGCCGGAGGCGGCCAGTTCCTCCTCGGTGTAGGTGGAGTGCGTCATGGAGGCGGGGTGCTCGATCAGCGTCTCGGCGTCGCCCAGAGACACAGCCACCGTCACCAGGTGCAGGGCGTTCACCAGCTTCACGCCGGCGGCACGGCCCCCCTTGACCTCGAAGGACAGCATACCGCCGAAGTCACGCATCTGGCGGCGGGCGATGTCATGGCCGGGATGGTCGATCAGGCCGGGATAGTAGACCTTCTCCACGGCGGGGTGGTCATACAGGAATTCCGCCACGGCCTTGGCGTTGGCGCAGTGCTTCTGCATACGGATCTCCAGGGTCTTCAGGCCGCGGAGGATCAGGAAGGCGCAGAAGGGATCCATCACTGCGCCGGTCATATCCTTCAGGCCGAACATACGTACCTCATTGCAGAATTCGGCGGAGCCCACCACAAAGCCCGCGATCACGTCGCCGTGGCCGTTCAGGTACTTGGTGGCGGAGTGCACCACCACGTCTGCGCCCAGCTCCAGCGGCCGCTGGAGGTACGGGGAAGCGAAGGTGTTGTCGCAGATGACCTTGATGTCCTTGTTGTAGCCGTGGGCCAGTGCCGCCACGGCAGAGATGTCCGCGATCTTCAGGTTGGGGTTGGCGGGCGTCTCCAGATACACCGCACAGGTGTTGGGCTTCAGCGCCTTGCGCACGGCATCCAGGTCGGAGGTGTCCACAAAGCTGACCTCCACGCCGTAGCGGGTCATGCCGTGGTTCAGAAGGGCGAAGGTGCAGCCGTACAGGGTGCCGTCGGCCACGATATGCTTGCCGGCGCCGGCTACGGTCCACAGCGCGGAGGAGATGGCGCCCATGCCGGAGGCGGCGGCCACGCAGGCCTCACCGCTTTCCAGGGCAGCGACCTTGGCCTCCAGCACCGAGGTGGTGGGGTTGGACAGGCGGGTGTAGATATAGCCCGCTTCTTCACCGGCGAAGCGGCGCCCGCCCTGCTCACAGCTGTCAAATACGAAGGTGGAGGTCTGGAAAATAGGGGTGGTCAGTGCGCCGTACTGGGTGTCCTTCACGTTTCCGGCGTGAATGGCTTTTGTACCGAAGCCGCAATCCTTGTTCTGCATGGGTCGTCCTCCTTGCACTATAATGTAACAATAAAGTGTACAGGACCATACGGCCCTTTGCCATAAGGGTAACATATCTGAACCCGACGGTGGTAACGGCAAAATGCGCCAGCTCGCTATCAATTGGAATTGTAGCTAAAACAGATAATTTCGGAATATATTTTTGTGCAGAATGCTGTATTGCGGGGAAATCGCAAAAAGTTTTAGCGGAAATTAGACATCGTGCCGAAAAATACAGCAAAATGGCGGCGGATTTTTGTCGGGGAACATGATAAATGAAACAGATAACGATGGGCGCGATTTGCGGGAAACGGTTGCCATTTCCGCCGGAATGTGGTATAAGAGAGACAGAGAGTGCGCCCGGTGTCCGCCGGGTACATGCAGCTTACAGGAGGTCATCACCATGAAGAAGATCATTGCCACCACCAATGCCCCCGCCGCCATCGGTCCCTATTCCCAGGCCATCGACTGCGGCAGTTTCCTGGTCACGTCCGGCCAGGTGCCCTTTGACCCGGCTACCGGCGAGTTCGTCCCCGGCGGCATTACCGAGCAGACCCGTCAGGTACTCACCAACATCAAGGCCATCCTTGAAGCCGCCGGTCTGACCATGGACAATGTGGTCAAGACCACCGTATTCCTGCAGAGCATGGGCGACTTCGCCGCCATGAACGCGGTCTACGCTGAGTTCTTCACCGAGGGGCAGTACCCTGCCCGCAGCGCCGTGGAGGTCGGTGCGCTGCCCCGGGGCGCACTGGTGGAGATCGAAACCATCTGCGTGAAGTAAGCAAAGATCTCCGCCGATATAAAACGGCAAAAATAAAGCGAGGAAGTCCGGCAGGGCTTCCTCGCTTTATTTTTCGTAGCGTATCAGGTCGGCGGCGGTGCAGTCCAGGGCAGAGCATATCTTTTCCAGCACGTAGCTGTCGTAGCGGACGACCTTGTTCTTATAGTAGTTGTCGATGATGGGGTAGCGGATGCCGGTGCGCTTGGCCAGCTCGTAGCGGCTGATACTGCGCCGGGTCAGTACCTCGTCCAGCGTCAGGTAGACCTTGCCCATGATACACCTCCTGAGATATTCTGCTATACATTTTATAAAGTGTATATGGGCTTGACAATTTATTCATTGGAGTATATATTTATATAAGGATATAACGAAATATCCAAAAAATGCCAAAAATAAGAGGAGGGTATTTATGAAAAAGTTGTTGGCGACTATCCTGGCGCTGGTCATGGCCATCGGCGTCACCACCACCGCCTGGGCGGATGATGAGGGAACTACTGCGAATATCGCAAAAATCGGCGAGACCGGGTATGCTACGCTGGCGGATGCTATCGCGGCGGCGCAAGCGGACGAGACCATCGTGCTGCAGGCGAATGCTGCGATAAATTCCAACACTCAGATCACGAAGAATGTGTCCATCGATTTGAACGGCAAAACCGTGACCGTGACGACTGTTGGCAGTCAGAACGCTTTTGAAGTCCAGAATGGGGCTACGTTTACCATTAAGGACAGCGGGACTGGCGGAAAGCTTGACTTGGGCAAGTTTGGCATTATGCTGATGAACTCGAAACTCAAGATCGAGGGCGGCGAGATCAAAGTGAGTCCGGCTAACCCCGGCGCAGGTGTTGTTGTGGCAGCTATCGGAGACTCTGAGGTTACTATGACTGGCGGTAAGGTAGTTGCGACGAACACGGCCTGCTTCAATGCCGGCTATTTTGGTACGCAGACCTTCAATATTTCTGGCGGTACGCTGGAGAGTAAGGGCGCTTCTACCGCATTGATGGGTATTAGCAACAATTACGGTGGCCATACGAAAATGACCATCAGCGGCGATACGCAGGTGGTGATGAAGGATGCTGCGGGCAATGCTGGCAGCTTGGTTTCTGATGCGACGGACACCGATGTGATCAAAGTTGTTGGAGGCACCTCCGATAGCGATATTACGGCCTATACAGAAGCGACTGCGCCTGTTGTTTTGACGGGTGATGGTACATATCACATTGGAACGACTGCGGCAAACGCGGCTGTGCGTAATGCAGCAAGTGGTGAGACGGTTACCGTTGTTAAGGGCAATGCAGCTTTGACTGAGGTTCCTGCGGGTGTGGTGGTCGTTCCCAATCAGGGTACTACCGTGACAGTCAATGGCGTGACCGTGACCGGTGACTCCTACACCGTTCCTTCTCGTTACTACTACCACCCCACCACCGACACCAAGGCCGATGACACCAAGGGCAGCCCCAAGACCTTCGACGCCGGTATGGGCATCTATGCAGTCAGCGCTCTGCTGAGTGTCACCGGTATGGCCTGCGTGGGCAGGAAAAAGTTCTGATCTGCTCTCGACGGCGGTGCGCTGCCCCGGGGCGCGCTGGTGGAGATCGAAACCATCTGCGTGAAGTAAAGAATCCGGCAAATAAAGAGAGCCGCCCCTTAGGGGCGGCTCTCTTTATGCCTCCTGGTTCAATTCCGAGACGATATCCTTCAGAATGGCGATGAACTTCTCGCCGTAGTCCGTCAGCGGTACGTCCCGGGGCCGTATGACCCCAAGGCGCATATCCGGCACGTCGCCGATCAGCGGCAGCGTCATCAGCCGGTCGTCGCCGTAGCCGTCCGGCAGTACGCCGCTGCCGGTGGAAACGCAGTCCGTGTGGGCCATGACATTGTAGGCCGTGGCACGGTCGCTGACGGACACCACCCGATCAAACTCCGCGCCGGTGCCTACCACCGCCTCCTCGGCGAAGTGGTAGTTGCTGTCTGACTGGGTAAATACCGCGTAGGGGTAGGCATACAGCTGCTCCAGCCGCACGGCGCGTTCGCCGGACAGGGGGTGGCCCTTCCGCAGAAATACCCGGGGGCGGATGTCCACCAAAGGCTGGAACGTCAGGTTCTTCTCCCGCAGGATACGGCCGATGAAATGCTCTGTCATGTCCGACACGAAGATGATGCCGAAGGCGCTGCGCCGCGCCGTCACCTCGTCGATGACCGCTGCCATCTCCATCTCCTTGAAGCTCACCTGGATATGCGGCTCGTCCAGCAGGTGCAGGAACTCCACGAATGCCTTGGCGCAGAAGGGATAGCGCTGTGATGCCACCGACAGGGATACCCGGTCGGCAGCCCGGCGCTCACTGTAATAGCGCTCCAGCTTCCGGCTGCGCTCCACCAGCGGTGCGATCTGCGCCGTCAGCTCCCGGCCCTCCTCCGTCAGCGTCACGCCCCGGTTGGTCCGCAGAAAGATGGTCACGCCCAGCTCCCGTTCCACCTCGGCGATGGCCGCCGACAGGGCCGACTGAGACAGAAACAGGTTCCGCGCCGCCCGGTTCATGGACCCGCAGCGGTCCACCTCCAATATGTAGCTCATTTGCAGCAATGTCATCGCGCCGCGCCCCTTTCCCACCGTTTCTTGCCTTTACTATACCAAAAACCGCGCCCCCTGTAAATAGAATTGACAGATATACGGCCCATCGTGTATAATCGCCGGTGATATACCGTATATATTGCTCTATATAGGAGGCGTACTATGAAACGAGTTATCACCGTCCTGTTGGCGGTCCTGCTGGTCCTGTCACTGGCGGCCTGCGGCAGCGGGGTCGAGACAAAGAAGCTGGCGGGCACCTGGACGTGTACGATCGATGTGACTGACCGCATGAACGCGGCGGCGGAGCAGGCACTGGGCCTGTCCGCGGCGGACGGCGCGGCGAAGATGCCGCTGCAGCTGGTCCTCACCGTGACCGAGGACGGCGCCTATACCCTCCGCTACGACAGCGACGCCGCCCGCACGGCGTTGGATGCCTATGCCGCGGCGCTGCACCCGGCGGCGGTGGAGAGCGTCTATGCCGCCGCGGAGGAGCAGGGCCTCTCCCGTGAGGAATACGACGCGGCCATGGAGAAGGCCGGCATCACCATGGACGATATGGTGGCGGCCATTTTCGCCGGGGTGGACGAGGAGGAACTGCTCTCCCTGCTCACCGGCCGCAGCGCCGCGCTCACCGGCTATTGCAGGGCGGAGAGCGGACAGCTGTACCTGGCGGATACCGCCGCCGAACTGGCCGAGACGGCGGACTGCCTGAGCTATACCCTTTCCGATGGGACCATGACCTGGACCGACGCGCAGGGCGAGCTCAGCAGCCAGCTGACGGAACAGGAGCAGGAGCTGCTCCGCGTGCCCCTGACTTGGACAAAACAGGAGGAGAGTAAATAAAAAAGAGCGCCCGCAGGGCGCTCTTTTCCTTTGCCTCATGTCTCAAAAATCCAGCTCCGTGCGGGTGCAGACCTCCTTGATCTTGGCCTGCAGGCGTTTCAGATCCTCGAAAGTCTCCGGTTTTTTCCGGGGGTCCCGCAGCAGGGCGGCGGGGTGATACAGCGCCATCATCAGGCAGCCGTCCTTCTCAAAGAACTGGCCGTGCTCCTGGCTGATCTTAAAGTCCGGGCGGATGATCTCCATGGCGCTGACACGGCCCAGACACACGATGATCTTGGGCTGCATCAATGCCCGCTGCCGCTGGAGGTAGCCCTTGCAGGCGTCCTTCTCCGTGTTCATGGGATCCCGGTTCTCCGGCGGGCGGCACTTAACGGAGTTGGTGATATACAGGCGGCTGCGGTCCAGCCCGATCATCTTCAGCATATCGTCCAGCAGCTTGCCGCCCCGGCCCACGAAGGGCTCGCCCTGCTTGTCCTCGTTAGCGCCGGGGGCTTCGCCGATGATCATGATCTCCGCATCCTCCCGGCCCACGCCGAAGACCACGTTGGTGCGCGTTTCCGCCAGTGTACAGGCGTGACAGTGCAGACATTCCTGCCGCAGGGCTTCCCACTCGGTCATAGTCGTTTCTCCTTTATCTCTCCGCGAACGGGCTTACTTTTCCAATCTGGACAGCAGCCACGCTTCAATGTTCTTCGTAATATCCGCAGTGTATGCCTTTTCGTTGAGTATCTCATGCCGCAGGCCCGGATACAGCTTTAGTGTGCAGTCCCGCATACCGGCAGCCCGGAAGGCGTCATAGGTCTGGCGCACGCCCTTGCCGCAATTGCCCACCGGGTCCTTGTCACCAGCTACGAACAGCACCGGCATTTCCCTGTCCATCTGCCGCAGATGGCTCTGCCGCTGGTTGAAGCGTATGCCGTGCAGCATCTGGCGGAACAGGCCCACCGTGGCGTCCGCGCCGCAGAGGGGGTCGGCGATGTAGTCGTCCACGTTGCTCTCGTCGGCGGAGAGCCAGTCCACCTTCGTGCGGTTGGGGGCGAACAGCTTGTTGTAGCTGCCGAAGGCCAACTCCGTCACCAGCTCGCTGGTGGCGTTCTCGCCGCTGACGGCGGCGATGGCATTGGCCAGCGCCAGCCCGCCGGTGATGGCTGCCCGGGGCTGCCAGCCGGTGCCCATGATGACCGCCGCCTTCACCGTGCCGGGATAGCGGATCAGGTATGTCCGGGTCAGGAAGGAGCCCATGCTGTGGCCCATGATGCACAGCGGCACATCAGGATAGCGCTGCTTCAGCCGTTGATGCAGCACGTAGATGTCATCCACTACCGTGTTCCAGGTGTTGCCGTCGCCGAAATAGACGGGGGTGCCGCCCTCCGGCAGCGACTTGCCGTGGCCCAGGTGGTCGTGCCCGGCCACGACGATGCCCTGTTCGTTCAGCGCCCGGGCAAAGCCGTCGTACCGGGCGATATGCTCGGCCACGCCGTGACAGATCTGCAGTACAGCGCGGACGGCCACGCCCTCCGGCTCCCACAGCATCCCGTGGAGCTGGGTCTTGCCGTCGCTGGACAGAAACGTGAATTCACTCAAATTTGTCATGGTGTATCCGCTCCTTTCATGGTATAATTCTTATCATCATACAGTGTACCACAAAAATCCGGAAATGAAAAGAGGGTTCGCCATGTCGCAGTACATATTGGCACTGGACCAGGGTACCACCAGCTCCCGTGCTATCGCCTTTGACCGGTCGGGGAATATCGCCGCCCTAAGCCAGCAGTCCCTGCCCCAGCACTATCCCCAGGCGGGGTGGGTGGAGCACGACCCCCTGGAGATATGGGACACCCAGCGCCGCGCCGCGGCGGAGGTCATCGCCCGGCTGCCGGAGGGCAGCGTGGCAGGCATCGGCGTCACCAACCAACGGGAGACGACAATCCTCTGGGATAAGGCCACCGGTGAACCGGTGTACAACGCCATCGTCTGGCAGTGCCGCCGGACGGCGGAGCTGTGTGAGGAGCTGAAGCGCCGGGGGCTGGAGGAGCGCATCCGCTCGGCCACGGGGCTGCTGATCGACGCCTACTTCTCCGGCAGCAAGATCCGCTGGATACTGGACAATGTGCCCGGCGTCCGCCGCCGGGCCGAACGGGGCGAGGTGCTGTTCGGTACCGTGGAGAGCTGGTTGATCTGGAAGCTCACCGGCCGGCATGTCACCGACTACGCCAACGCCAGCCGCACCATGCTTTTTGATATCCACCGCCTGGCCTGGGATGAGGAGCTGTGCGGCATTCTGGGGGTCCCTACGGCCATGCTGCCGCAGCCCGTGCCCAACAGCGCCGTCTACGGCACGGTGCAGCCCGGTATCCCGGGGCTGGAGTCCCTGGCGGGCGTCCCGGTCTGCGGCGCGGCGGGCGATCAGCAGTCCGCCCTGTTCGGGCAGACCTGCTTCGCCCCCGGCGAAGCCAAGAACACCTACGGCACCGGCTGCTTCACCCTGATGAACGTGGGCGAAAAGCCTGTGCGCTCCCGCGCCGGACTGTTGACCTCCGTGGCCTGGCAGGTGGACGGAAAGACCACCTATGCCCTGGAGGGCAGTGTGTTCAACGCCGGCAGCACCATCCAGTGGCTGCGGGATGAGCTGGGTATCATTTCCTCGGCGCCGGAGATCGACGTGCTGGCCGCCACAGTGCCGGACAGCGGCGGCGTGGTGGTGGTACCGGCCTTCACGGGCCTGGGTGCGCCTTACTGGGATATGTACGCCCGGGGCGCGATCCTGGGCGTCACCCGGGGCACAGGACGGGCGCACATCGCCCGGGCGGTGCTCAGCTGTATCGCTGCCCAGGTCACAGACCTGATGCTGGCCATGCGCCAGGATGCCGGCTGCGATATTGCCCTTCTGCGGGCGGACGGCGGGGCCAGTGTTTCTGATGTGCTGCTGCAAATGCAGGCAGATCTGCTGCGTATCCCTGTGGATCGGCCGGAGATGGTGGAGACCACCGCCTTCGGCGCGGCGGCGCTGGCGGGGCTGAGCTGCGGCTTCTGGCGGGATATGGACGAGATCGCCGCCCTGCGCCGCAGCCAGAGGATGTTCCTGCCGGAGCGCCCACAGGCGGACTGCGACGCCTATTACCGTCTGTGGAAACGGGCTGTTTCCCGGGCCGCTGACTGGATAGAGCATTAAGTAAACAGTGTGTAAATTTCGCCATATAGCGCTTGCAACCGCTGAAAAAACGCGCTATACTGGCGTCAACAGGAATATATGCCGTGCACTGTCCCGCGTGTGTACGCGGCGGGAGAGCCGGGAGATATGGAAAGGAGCTATTATCTATGGGTATTCTCAATGACATCAGCAAGAAGGCGCAGGAGTACGCCGGCATCGCCGTGGACAAGGCCAAGGACCTGGCCGAAGTGGCCGCGGACAAGGCCCAGACCCTCAGTGACACCGCCAAGACCAATATGGCTATTATGAACGAGCAGCGCGAGCTGGAGAAGAACTACCGCGCCATCGGCGAGTGGTTCGTGGCGGAGCACCAGAGCGACGTCCCCGACGCCGTCAAGGACGTGGTGGCTGCCGTCAACGCCAGCAAGGAGCGTATCGCCCAGCTGGAGGCCAGCAAGCCCCAGAAGGACGAGCCGGCGGTGGACGAGTCCGAGGTGACCTTCAAGGTCTGCCCCGTCTGCGGCGCCGCCAGCGACAGCAAGTTCTGCCCTCACTGCGGCGCGCCTATGGGTGAGTAAAATACAGAAAAAAGAGGACCGCCGCCGGCGGTCCTCTTTTGCAAGCGCTTCATAAAAAGGAAGGCCCGCGAGGGCCTTCCTTTTACTTTTCGTTGGGCATCTTCCAGCCGTTGTGGTCGGTGTGCAGCAGATGGTGGGACTTTTCGCCCAGCGGAGCTTTCAGGAATTCCCGGTACAGCGCCTGCACGTCCTTGTTCCGGTGGGAGAACCGCACCTTGGCACTCTTGTCGATGCTCCACAGGATATCGCCGCGATATGCCGCCAGCTCCTGCCCGTCGTGTATGGGCTGCCCGCCGCCGCCGGCGCACCCGCCGGGACAGGCCATCACCTCAACGAAGTCGTAATCCACATCGCCCTCGTCGATGGCGTGCATCAGCTTACGGGTGTTGCCCAGTCCGCTGACCACTGCCACGCGGACGTTGCCCGCGCCGGGGATGGTGAATACGGCCTCCTTCCAGCTGTCCATACCGCGTACGGCGGAGAAGGCGTCCGGCTTCGGTTCCTTGCCGGTAATGAGATAGTACGCGCTCCGCAGAGCCGCGTCCATCACGCCGCCGGTGGCGCCAAAGACCACCGCCGCGCCGGTGCCGGTACCCAGCGGACTGTCAAAGGGTGTTTCCGGCAGCACCGCGGGATTGATCTGTTCGCCCCGCAGCATCCGCACGATCTCGCGGGTGGTCAGCACCACGTCCACGTCCGGGTCGCCCTGCTCGTCCTTCATGGTGGGCAGCGCACACTCCGCCTTCTTGGCGGTGCAGGGCATGATGGACACCACAAACAGCTTCTTGGGGTCCACGCCGATCTTCTGGGCAAAGTAACTCTTGGCGACGGCACCGAACATCTGCTGGGGGCTCTTGGCGGTGGACAGGTTTTCCGTATATGACGGGAATTGTCCCTTCAGGAACCGCACCCAGCCGGGACAGCAGCTGGTGAACATGGGCCAGTGGTATTTGTTCCGGTGGGTAAAGCGCTCGATGAACTCACTGCCCTCCTCCATGATGGTCAGGTCGGCGGCGAAGTCTGTGTCGAATACATAGTCGAAGCCCATGGTCTTCAGCGCCGTCACCATGCGCTCCGCTGTGGCAAACTTGGGGTCCAGATGATAAAACTCCGCCCAGGCCGCCCGCACCGCCGGTGCGACCTGCACCACGGTGATCCGGTCCTTGTTCGCCAGCGCGTCGAACACCTTGCCGGTGTCGTCGTGCTCCTGCAGACCGCCCACGGGACAGTGGGTGATGCACTGGCCGCAGAAGGTGCAGTCGCTCTCGCCCAGGGTCCTGGTGTGGGCCACGCCCACGGTGGTACGAGTACCGGTGCCCATCAGGTCCCAGATGCCCATGCCCTGGATCTTTTCGCATACCTGGATGCACCGCATACACTTCACGCAGCGGTTTTCGATACGCACCACCGGATTGGAGTAGTCCGTGGGGATGTTCTTCAGGTCGTCGATATAGTGGTCGCCCAGCAGGTTATAGTCGTTGGTCAGCTGCTGGAGCTTGCAGTTGCCACTGCGGGTGCACTTGGTGCACTTCGTCTCATGCTGGCTCAGCAGCAGCCGCAGATTGACTCGCCGGGCCTCGCGGACGCGGGGCGAGCTGGTGTACACCACCATGCCCTCGCTAACAGCGCTGTCGCAGGAGGGCACCAGCCGTGCATAGCCCTCCACCTCCACCATGCAGATGCGGCACGCGCCGATCTCGTTGATGTCTTTCAGATAGCACAGGGTGGGGATGCTGATCCGCAGGGTCTGGGCCGCCTCCAGAATGGTGGTGCCCTCCGGCACCGATACGGTCCGCCCGTCGATGGTCAGAGTTACCATTTCTCATTCCTCCCTCCCCGGAAAATGCCGTAGCCGTAGTGATCGCACCGCAGGCAGCGGGACGCCTCGGTCCGCGCGCCCTCCTCGGTGAGCCCACACTCGATATCCTCAAAGTCGCACCGGCGCTCGCAGGCCTCGCGCTCTGTGGTGTTTATTCGGCCGTGGGGCGCGCGGTTGTTCAGCCGCGGTGCTGGGATGTCCAGCTCCACCTTGATCTCATGCCGGAAGCCCAGGTGCTCGTCGATGTTGGCTGCCGCCACCTTGCCGGCGGCAATGGCGCGGATAGCGGTGGCCGGCCCGGTGACGCAGTCACCACCGGCGAATACGTTATCCATGTCGCCCACTTGGCCAGACAGTCCCGCTACGAACGTGCCGCGCTTGATGGGTACGCCCGCCTGCTCGAAGCCCTGGATCTCGATGCCCTGGCCGATGGCCACCACGATGATATCCGCCGGGATGCGCACCTCCGGCAGGTCGGCCTTGTTGGGCCGGGGCCGCCCGGACTTATCCGCCTCGCCGATGATCTGGGGCTGCACCCACAGCGCGGCGGCATTGCCGTCCTCGTCGGCCTCGATGTGGGAGGGGGCCATCAGGGCGGCAATCTCCGCGCCCTCGGCCATAGCGCCCGTTACCTCATCCGGCAGAGCGGTCATGTCCTCGATGCGGCGGCGGTACACGCACGTCACCTTTTCCGCCCCTAGGCGGATAGAACTGCGGGTCACGTCCATAGCCACGTTGCCGCCGCCGATGACCACCACCCGCTTGCCGGTGAAGTCCGGCATCACGTCGTCACCTATGGAGCGCAGCATCTCCACCGCGGACATCACGTTCTTGCTGTCCTCGCCGGGGATGCCCACTTTCTTGTCCTGATGGGCGCCGATGGCGATATACAGGCAGTCGTATTCCTTTTGCAGCTCCTCCACCCACAGGTCGACGCCCACGGTGACGTCTGTGTGCGCCTCGATGCCCAGCGACAGGATGGACTCGATCTCCGCGTCCAGCAGGTGCCGGGGGAAGCGATAGCTGGGGATGCCGTAGCGCAGCATGCCGCCCAGCTTGTGCCGCTCCTCAAATACCGTGACCTTGTGACCCATCAGGGCCAGGTAATAGGCGCAGCTGAGTCCGCTGGGGCCGCCACCGATGACCGCCACCTTCTTGCCGGTGGAGGCTGCGCAGGCGGGCTGCGGCACGTCTCCGGCAGTGTCCACGGCGTAGCGCTTCAGGCCGCGGATATTGATGGCGTCATCGATCATATTCCGGCGGCACCGCGCCTCGCAGGGGTGCTCGCAGATATAGGCGCAGGCCACAGGGAAGGGGTTGTCCTTACGGATCAGCCGCACCGCATCGGCGCAGCGTCCCTCGCCTATCAGGGCCATATAGCCGGGTACGTCCACACCGGCGGGACACAGGGCCACGCAGGGCACCGGCAGCTGCAAGCCCGCCAGACAGCGGTGGTGCAGGATGTGTTCCTCGTAGTCATCCCGGAAGCCCTCCAGCCCGTCCAGCACCAGTCGGGCGGCGTCGCGCCCGATGGCGCAGTCGGCGGTGTTCACCACGGTCCGCGCCGTTTTCTCGATAATGGCCAGGGTGCCCATGTCGGCGGTGCCGTCCAGCACGGTGGCGATGAGCTTGCTCAGCTGCCCCAGACCGATACGGCAGGGCACGCACTTGCCGCAGGACTGGGCGTGGCACAGCTGCAAAAACGACAGGGACATATCCACCGGACAGAGGCCCGGAGGACTGGCGGCGATGCGGCGCTCCACGTCCCGGTAGAGATTATCCACCACGGTCTGGGCGCGGCTTGGGTTCTTGATGTCGAGTCTGCTCAAGGGGGTCACTCCTTCCGTCTGCACTGCGCGGAAGCGTGTCCGCGCGGCGCTTGGAAATTATAAGTTAAACAAAAGAATGACACAAAATCCACCAAAAGTCAACATAAGAAAAAAGATTGTTTTCATAAGAGGAAATTATCGTAAATTGCCTGGTTTTTAACGTTATTTGTGCAGCAAACGGTCCAATTTGATTGGCTGTTTTTTCCTAAAACGAAAAAATCCCCGGCACACTGTGCCGGGGATGAGAGAGGGTGGCTGTCACATACGGCTGTGCCGCAAGTACCGGTAGTCGCTCTTGATGATGTTGCGGAAGAAGGGCACGCACAGCACCGTATCCGCCGCGATCCACGCCATGGGGTCGGCGGCGCAGAGGGCGTAGAAGGCCATGGCCGGTGCATCGGCGCTGACGGCGCCGCCGGCAAACAGCCCCGGCAGCACCAGACACACGGTGATACGCGCCACCAGCTCTGCCGCGCCTGCGCCCAGCACGAAGCCGCTGCGCCCAATGCCCTGCACGCAGTTGCGCACCACAAAGACGAAGCCCAGAAACAGGTACATGGAGAAGTCCACATACAGCAGCGAGTTGCCGTAGCGCACCGCGTCCGGCGTCACCTTGTCGGCGCTGAGGAACACATGGTAGCAGAAGTCGCCCCTTGTCAGCAGCAGACCCGTGCCCGCCGCCAGAATCGCCAGAATGGACACCATGCCCAGCGCTTGCAGCGTGCCCCGGCGAATGCGGTCGTACTGACCTGCGCCCAGATTCTGCGCCGTGAAGCTGGTCATGGCGCCGCCCAGCGCGTTCATGGGCGTGGCCACCAGATTGAACAGCCGGTTGGCCGCGCCAAAGCCGTTCTGCGCCGCGTTGGACACCATCACGCCGTCCCGCATGTCGAACTTCACCACGCCGCCCTGCATGACGATGATGCCCACCGCCAGCACGGAGAACTGCAGGCCAAGGGGAATGCCGCGGACCAGGTGCCGCTTCACGTCCATGAGGGTGATGCGCCAGTCCTCCCGGTGCAGACGCAGCACCGGATAGCGCACAAAGGCGTAGATAAAGCAGCCGATGGTGCTGACCAGCTGCGCCAGCACCGTGGCGCCGGCCGCACCGGCCACGCCCCAGCGGAAGGACAGGATGAACAGCAGGTCCAGCCCCACGTTCAGCACCGTGGAGAACAGCAGGAACAGCAGCGGTGTCACGGAATCGCCCATGGCGCGCAGGAAGGAGCAGATGAAGTTGTAAAACAGCTGCGCGCCGATACCGGCGAAGATGATGGCGCAGTAGGTGTACGCCGCGGTGTATACCTCGTGGTTGTCCGGCGTCACGTTGATCCACGCCAGCATGGGATCCAGCAGCACCAGCGCCAGGGCCGTCAGTGCCACCGTCAGCGCCGCCGACAGAAGGATCTGCGTGGCCAGAGAGCGGCGCACGCCCCGTTCGTCGTGCATGCCCACATAGTAGGACGTGATGACGCAGAAGCCCGCGCTGACGCCGAAGGCGAACTGCAAAAAGATGAACACCAGAGAATTGGTATCGTTGACGCCGGCCACCTCGGCGGCGGTAAGCGTCTGACCAACGATGGCCGCGTCGCTGATGGAGTACACCTGCTGCAAAAGGTAGGACAGGATCACCGGCAGAGAAAACAGGAGGATCACCTTCCAGCACGGCCCCTGGGTCAAGTCGATGGGCTCCCTTCTTTTATGTGCTGTTTTCACAGAAATCGCTCCCTTCTTTTGTGTAGTATAGACAATTATCTCTCTCAGAGCGCCGATTATAATACCTTGCGGCGCCGTTGTCAAGAGCTCTTTTATAAAAAATCCGTCCACCGGTCATTCCCGGTACCGCGCTGCCGTTCTTCACGCATTTTGCGGCGCATTTCCGCTTTCCGCCAGTGGATACAGCCGGTATTTCGTTGCACTTTCTGTCACTTTGTGGTAAGATACCATTGACACAAATGAAACGGGGAGGTCACTTGATATGAGATCCGATGGCACAAAAAAGTCACCTGTGCGTATGCTTGTCTACCTGCTGCTTCTCGCGGCGGTGGTGGCCCTGGGCTATTTCACCGACATCGTTGACTTCACGGAGCTGAAGACTGTTTTTTCTCTGAAGCTCACCGCCCTGCTGAAGCTGGCTGTCATGGTCCTGCTGGTGCTGCTGGTGTCCAACCTGGTCATCTTCATTCTGCACGGTATCAAGCCCCGCACCCACCGCGGCGGGTCTGTGCTGTCGCTGCTGAGCAGCCTGGTCAAATATGTGGCCGGCATCATCATCGTCTGCCAGAGTCTGTCCCTGCTGGGCGTTAACGTGGGCACCATCATCGCCAGCGTCGGCGTGCTGGCCCTGGTGGTCGGCTTCAGCGCCGAGAGTCTCATCGCTGACGTGGTCATCGGCGCCTTCATGCTGCTGGAGAACCAGTACAACGTGGGCGACATCGTGGAGGTCAACGGTTTCCGGGGCGTGGTCACCAAGATCGGAATCCGCACCACCTCCATCACCGACGGCGGCGGCAATGTGAAGATCATCAACAACTCGGAGATGAAGAATATCCTCAACCGTTCCGATAACAACTCCTGGTCTGTCAGCGATATCTCCATCCCCTATGAGACAGACCTGGAGAAGCTGGAGGCGCAGCTGCCCGCCCTGCTGGAGGAGATTTTCCGCGCCCGGGGCGACGTGATGCTGGATGTGCCCCAGTACCTGGGCGTTCAGACGCTGGACGCCTCCGGCATCGTCCTGCGCTTCTGGGTGAAGGTGGCGGAGAAGAACATCTACGCCGGCGCCCGCGCCCTGAACCGTGAGCTGCTGCTGGGCTTCCGCCGTCTGGGTGTGGAGTGCCCCTTCCCTCAGATGGACGTACACATGAAATAAGTCATGGAAGAGAAGAACAAGGAGTTCACCCTGGCGCAGGAGCACGCCGCCCCTCCACCGGAGTGCGCTGCCCTCCCGCCGGAGGTCCTGCCGCCGGACACCGTCCTTCCCGGCGAGGCCTCCGCCGCGGAAAGTGCCGCCGCGCTGAAAAAGAAGGCCGCCAAGTGGAAAAAGATCGCCATTATGCTGGTGGGCCTGTCGGCCATGACGGCGGTGGCCGTCACCGGCGGCGGCACAGCGGAGGACCCCATCCCCGCAACGCCGGACACCCCGCCGGTCCAGCAGGAGCCGTATGTTCCGCCGAAACCGGAGCCGGAGCCCCTCACCGGTGTTCTGCACTATACCATATACAACGATACCTTCGACGACAGCGGCGTGCCCCTGATCCTGGCCGAGGGTACCGTGGACATGGCCGCGCTGTCCGATACGCCCCTGGCGCTGCCCCAGCCGGAGACGCCGTCCGATGGCAGCTATGCGTTCCTGGGCTGGGTGGGCCGGTATGACACCGCCGGCGGAAAGGTCTGGACGACGGTGCCGGACCCCCTGACGGCGGACTTCGCGGCGTCCATCAGACCCGGAGATACAGGGGAGAGGTCGATCGTGCTCCGCGCCGCCTGGCGGCTGACGGAGCAGAGCCGCTACCCCTGGTCCCTGACGCTGGACGACGGCGTCAATGCCGTCACCTATGAGGCGGCGGTGCCTATGGCCTCCGGCGGCGACGTGTACCTGTGCGCCTACCCGCAGCCCACCCGCGACGGCTATCGCTTCACCGGCTGGCTGGACGCGGCAGGGGAGAGGGTGGAGCTTCTGCCCGCCTCCGCCTTCTTTGCCAAAACCGCCGACGGCGATACCGACTGGCGCACCACCGTCCCTGTCACCCTCACCGCGGAATGGGAGAAAGCATAGCAAAAAAAGAACAGTCCCTTTAGGCCGCCTGGCATAAGAAAACATACGCCGCAAAAGGCGCGTTTCGCGCAGCCCCATCGTTGCGCCGCCTTGACAGACATCCAGTATGCCTGCGGCGGTGCGCCTCGGCTCTGCACAAAACGCGCTCTTTTTCGGTGCGAAGCAGTTTTGCCAAAGTAAATTCAAGCTGAAATTGGCTGCAAAAACGCCCGCATGCTGACGCATGTGGGCGTTTTTCGGTCGATTTCAGCCGGATAGACACAGGCAAAACCGTGTGTTTTCTTGTGTCAGGCGGCCTTTCGACTGTTCTTTTTTGATTCTTCTTAGTACGCCACGCCCCAGTAGATGTCGGTGGTGCATTCCTTGCCGCACACCACGCACTTGCCGGTGGTGCCGGACTGCTTCAGCGGCATGCAGCGGCTGGACACGCCGGCCTTCTCCTTCATGGCCAGCTCGCACTCCAGGCTGCCGCACCACTTGGTACGGGCAAAGCCGCCCTTGCCCTGGGCCATCTCCTTGACCTCCTCCCAGGAGGTCATATCGAAGGTGTTGTCCTCCAGGTTCTTCTCCGCCATGGCGTACAGGTTGTCGTGCACATCCTGCAGCAGCTGCTGCACGGCGCTCTCCAGCTCCGTCAGGGGGACGAAGGTCTTTTCACCGGTGTCGCGGCGGGCGATGCAGCACTGACCCTTCTCCATGTCCTTGGGGCCGATCTCCACACGCAGGGGCACGCCCTTCATCTCGTACTGGGCGAACTTCCAGCCGGCGGACTGGTCGCTGTCGTCCATGCTGACGCGGATACCGGCGGCGGTCAGACGGTCGCGCAGACCGGCGGCGGCCTCCAGCACGCCCTCCTTGTGCTGGGCGATGGGGATCACCACCACCTGGGTGGGAGCGATCACCGGGGGCAGCACCAGACCGTGGTTGTCGCTGTGGGTCATAATGATGGCGCCGATCAGGCGGGTGGACGCGCCCCAGCTGGTCTGGAAGGGATATTGCAGGGTATTGTCCCGGCCGGTGAACGTCACGTCATAGGCGCGGGAGAATTTGTCGCCGAAGAAGTGGCTGGTGCCGGACTGCAGGGCCTTGTGGTCCTTCATCATGCACTCGATGGTATAGGTGGCCTCGGCACCGGCGAATTTCTCCTTGTCGGTCTTGCGGCCCTTCACCACGGGCATGGCCAGCGCGTTTTTGCACACGTCGGCGTAGCAGTTCAGCTGCTGCTCCGTCTCGGCCTCGGCCTCGGCGGCCGTCTCGTGGATGGTGTGACCCTCCTGCCACCAGAACTCGCGGCTCCGCAGGAACGGGCGGGTGGTCTTCTCCCAGCGGATGACGGAGCACCACTGGTTGTACAGCATGGGCAGCTCACGGTAGCTGTGCAGCACGTGGCTCCAGTGGTCGCAGAACATAGTCTCGGACGTGGGGCGGAAGGCCAGACGCTCCTCCAGCTGTTCGCTGCCGCCATGGGTGACCCAGGCCACCTCCGGGGCGAAGCCGGCCACCAGCTCGCCCTCTTTTTTCAGCAGGCTCTCGGGGATGAGTACCGGCATGGCCACATTCACGTGGCCGGTCTTCTTGAACTCCGCGTCCATGTACTTCTGGATATTCTCCCAAATGGCATAGCCGTAAGGTCGAAGGATCAGAAAGCCCTTGACGCTGGCGTAGTCCACCAGCTCCGCCTTCAGGCAGATATCCGTATACCACTTGGCGAAATCCTCCTCCATGGGGGTGATCGCCTCTACATTTCTCTGATCCTTAGCCATAGCTTTATACCATTCCTTTGTTAGTATATAGGGTGTGTGCCAACTTCACATTTTACCCGCCGCCATGTGACTTGTCAAGTTGCCGCCGCAAAAAGGCCGCAAAAAAGCGCCCCGCAGGGCGCTTTTTCAGCAATCCCGGCCCAGCCGCCTGTCGCGGCGCCGGCCAACGATGACATACACGAACACATAGGCGATGGCGCCGGTCAGCAGTCCGGCCAGCACATCGATGGCCGCGTGCTGCTTGACGAACACGGTGGCCGCCATGATGAGGATAGCGTACAGCGTTACGCCCCAGCGCCAGCCGGGCTTCCGCAGTCCCGGCGTGTGCCACACCGCCGCCACAGCCGCCATACAGCCCAGAATATGCACGCTGGGGAAGACGTTGGTGTTGGTGTCGATGGAATAGGTGTACTCCACCAGCCAGGTGGCGGCATTGTGGTGCGCCATCACCGCCGGACGCAGATCCTGCCCGTTGGGCACCAGAATGCAGAACACCACCGCCGTTGTGAACGTCACCATGATGAACCACATATACCGGCGGAAGCCCTCGGCGTCCTTCAGGATCAGATAGACGCCCAGCACCACCAGCAGCGGGCTCCAGGACACATAGGGGAAGATGAACCACTCGCAGAAGGGGATATAGCTGTCCAGCACCGTCTGTGTGGCCCAGTAGTTATCGGTAATAAAGTGCTCGATGGTAAAAAACATCGCCAGATAGACCGGCAGATACGCGCCCCACCAGGCGTGGGGATGGGTCTTGAAGAATTGCTTGATCGCCTGCATACGATCCCTCCGACAGACTTGATAATTTCGTATCCCGTATTGTACCAGAACCGCCCCGGAAAAGGCAACCCCCGCCCCGCAAATATCACAGAATTTTTACAACTCAGGCAAATCACCGCAGGTGTTGAACGGACTGGACAAACCGGGGCGGCGTATAGTATACTGTCTCCAATACAGACACAGGAGGAACTGCCATGCAGATCATCAAGCGGGAGGAGCTTCCCGAACAGCGCCAGGTGCGCCTGACTATCGCCGTGGACAAGGACACCTGGCAGGCGTCCCTGGCCAAATGCTACCAGGGCGTCAAGTCCGTCTGCCCCGTGGCCGGCGAGCCTACCCGTGAAAACCTGGAACAGGCCTACGGCCCCGAGTTTTTGTACCAGGAGGCCGTCAATGACACCTATCCCCAGGCGCTGGTGGAGGCCATCAGCCAGAGCGATATCCAGATCGCCGGGACCCCCACCCTGTCGGTGGAGACCATCGGCCCCGACGGCTACACCTTTGCCGCCGTTATCGATCTGTACCCGGAGGTGGAGCTGGGCCAGTACAAGGGTCTGTCCGCCGTCTATCCCCAGGTGGAGCTGAGCAATGACGATACCGAGGCCGCCCTGGACGAGTACGCCCGGGCCAACCCCGATGTGCAGCATCCGGAAAGAGCCGCCATGGGCGACGAGGTGACGCTGGACTTCGAGGGCTTTGTGGACGGCGTGCCCTTTGAGGGCGGCAAGGGCAAGCAGTATCCCCTGCTGCTGGGCAGCGGCTACTTCATTCCCGGCTTTGAGGAGCAGGTGGCCGGCGCCGCCGTGGGCGAGGAGCGCGACGTAAAGGTCACCTTCCCCACGGAGTACGTCCCGGAGCTGGCCGGCAAGGACGCGGTGTTCCATATCAAGGTCCACCAGATCACCCGGCGGGCCATGCCGGAGTGGGACGATGATTTCGCCCGCCGGCAGGGCTTTGCTGATGTCTCTGCCCTGCGCCGGGCCGTCATGGAGACGGCGGTGCAGAAAAAGCAGGCCCAGGCCGCCGAGCAGTTCGCCAACGACCTGATCTGCCAGGTGACGGAGGCCATGACCGTTACCATTCCCGCCGCCATGGTGGAGAACCAGCTGGACGGGCTGATCAACGAGCTGCGCGGCCACCTGCAGGCCCAGGGCGTGTCCCTGGAGCAGTATCTGGAGATGGGGAACACCACGATGGAGCAGCTGCGTGACCACGCCCGCGAGCAGGCCGCCGCGGCGGCGCGCTATGAGCTGGCCATGACCGAGATCGCCCGCCGCGAGGGAATCGACATCACCGAGGCGGACGTGGACGCCAAGTACGCCGAGCTGTCCAGGCAGTACGGCCTGTCCGTGGAGCTGCTGCGCCAGCAGCTGCCGCCCCTGCGCCTGCGCCACGACCTGAAGCTGGCCGCCGCCCAGGCGGTGGTGGTGGACTCCGCCAAACGCAAATGACCGTCCTGCGGGCAACAGCCTGCCCGCGTACCGATCAATGAAAAGCAAGGGAAGGCCCGTACGGGCCTTCCCTTTTTGTATCCCGAAAACCACTCGCCCAGTGAGTGGTTTTCAGGATACAAGGGGCGGCGGACAGATACTGCCCGCCGCCAGATCGCGTCGCCGCTTACAGGTCCCACCAGGGATAGAAGTAGATCACCGTGTCCGGCTCCATCTGAATGGGCAGATAGGAGCCGTGCTGTCCCTTGTCGACGGACAGATATCCGCTCCCGTTGGGGTCAGCGTTTGGGTCAGAAAAAACGGCAAGTAAGATATTAGGCGCAAAAGTACGGAAAAAGTCCTGATTTCGCAAGAAATCAGGACTTTCTGTCATGCGTGACCAATTTAGATGCATGCTGAAAATAGGAAAAATCGAGAGCTGAAGCGGCTTTGGGCTGTTTCAGCCATATTTTTTACTTACGATTTCCCGTGATAGAGAAGAATCGAGGGATTTTTAAGAGTGACCAAAATAGATACAGCCTCTCATCTCCGATTTCCGTCTTTGCGCTTATTTCCGCTTGCTGTGTTTTTGAGGATTATTTTCCCGATCTTTCAGCCACGCCTCAAATGCTTGAACATTTTCTTCGTGCGTATAGAACTCGCGAACGACAGGGAGCAGTGCTGCAGCCAGACCTTTGAGCGCCCACAAAGCAGGATCGACTTTATCGAGGTTGTAATCCTCTACATCAGTGACTGTGCCATCCTTATCAAAATGGATGACACTGACGGGTATTCTATTAAACTTCTCATCCATCTTTCTTCGGCTCCTCAACGGCAGAATCTATCTCAATTTGAAACCAGTCGTTTATAGGTCGTCAGGCACTTCATCCGGAAAGTTCTCGGCAAACCAGCGGAATGGTATTAGGACCATATCCGGCAGACCGTTTTCTGTTATTACGAATCCGATGTCTTCGTTGTCAATGCGTTCCAGGATTTCATCCAGTTTTTCGACGAGCAGGGTTTGCTCGATGCGTTCCATTTCGGATAGTGGCGGCAGTCTTTTCATTTTGACATCCCCTTATTCCTGCTGTGATGTGCTTTCTCCCGAAGATACAGGGACAGGCTTCAGCGTACCGGTTATGTAATCATACAGAGCTTCGGGGTCTTTGAGACAATACTTCATGGTGCAATCTGCTTCCCATACCGTATAGTCATCGGTTGCTTCATACAGCCACCAATCGATGTAGTCGTATTGGTCATTGACCGCTTCTTTCAAAACATCTCTAAGAGCCATGAGATACTTGTTTTCGGCACCGAATACAAAGTGACCATCGCCAACCAGATTGAGCGCTTTGCTGAACTGTTCGTCAATGGACTCTTGCTCCTTTATCATCTGGAGCGCCTTGCAGAAACCTTCTTTACTTAGCATTGGTGCTATTCCTCTCTTGAACTTCCTGTTCCTCTTTCCATCTTTTGAGAAGTTTAATCGCATGATCCTGTGTCTTTGGGTCGGCACAGTATTTGAAGAACTGCACCGCGGCTTCTTCCGGCGTGAGGCCATAAGACTTTAGCACCTCGGTTACCTGCGCCAGCAGTTCTGCATCGATTTCAATGGTAATCGTTACTTTGCCATCATCCATAATGCTGTTCCTCCGATTCTTTAAGATTGTCGTATTGAGGTTCCTCAGAGTAAAAGACCTGCATATCATCCAATCGGAGACACGACAGTCTTCCAAGTGCTCCTGACCAAGGGTCACCCTTTTCAGGGAGCATACAGCCGCAGTCGATTCCGATCCAGCTCTTTGCATCCCATATTGCCATTGGGTTATCATACTGGAAACGGATAGTTGGCGTGTGTCCGAAGATGACTGTACAGTCCTCCAGAACAGGGAAACTGTCAAATCGCATCCAGACGGCAAAGTCTCGCTCACACTCATATTTACGACCGTAGGTCTCATACAGCTCGGCAGGAGCCGCGTGGGTCAGAATGAATTGCCTGCCATTCACCGTGATTTCCATGTTTACAGGCAGCTTCTCCAAATACTCGAATATCTCCTGACGAACGGTTTTCTTTATGTGCTTCAGATAATTATGTGTTATCTCGCCTCCATTTCTATACCACAGAGACTGCTTGCGCTCATAGTAGTATTCAGGCCACTCCTCATCCTCCGGGGGTGGGTAGTAGAGAGCATTCATCATCATTAATTCGTGGTTACCCAGAAGCATTTTGGCATTTGACATCGCCATGATCTGACGAAGGATTTTGATGCCATCCGGGTTTCTGTCTATCACATCTCCAAGGACATAGAGGGTGTCCTCGGGCTGTAGGTTGATTTGCTTCATGACGGAATCAAAGCGTCGCTTTTGTCCATGAATATCGGACATTACATAAATCATGGTGTTCCACCTCCTTTTCTGTAACACGAACAATTACCATATTTCAGAGCAAATAGCTATCAAAAAATCACAACTCACAGATAATGATCCTGATTGGCATTTCCGATGACCTATCAGTCACGAAGTACGGGATGGTCTGTCGAAAAATCTGGATTTGGTCTTGGATCCTGACAAGCAGCCCTTTGAGTAAATCCTTTGAAATGTATCCATCGTTTTCATTCTCAACAGGCTTTTGAAGTAGCATCTCCAAGTCAGAGAGGTTGCCCCAAATGAAAAAATCCCATGAGTCGAATGTACTGCGTTCGAATGCTGGATTTTCTGCGCAGATGATATCCTGAGTTTCTGCTGCCAGGTCAGAAAAGTAGATTCTCTCTTTACTAAGAGCCAGCTCATCATGTGCGCTGGAGAAGATATCTCGTTCGGGCGCAGTATACAGATAGCGGTGTCTGAGTTCTCCATTTGCGTGTCGATGCCACTGATCGATGTTGAACCATTGACCATTGGAGAATAGCTCTACTGTGTAGCCGAGCCATTTACTCATGTGGTGCGCCTCCTATCGCCAAGTGCTTTGCCGTACCTCTAATGGAGTCTTCCAATTTAAGCAATCATCTTCCCCACGGGAACCCGAAATCCTTGCGTTTGATCTTGCACCGAGGGTGTCCATCTTTCCAGAAGACGATTCCCTCGATCACATGGGTTTCCAGATAAGTGCGGATGCCTTCAAAGCTCCGATCCAGTTCAACAATGTCTTTCCCATGGGGCTTGAGTACATCGGCATCGAGGTTGTATGGGTTTGCTCTGAAATGTGGGCCGATGGCCTCATATGTTCCATTCGGTACGATTCCCATTCTGTCATACGCATCCCAGAACCATTTGTCGCCGGTTGCAGTTCGGTCACAAGGTACCCAACAAGGCAGGTGGCCAGTGACAGGGTCTGCGTTCTCCTGACACTTGATTGCGTTAGATGGAATGGGCTTTCCATGTTTTGCATCGTATCTTTTGTAGAAAACACCATTGATGACCGCACAGCAGGCACCGTCCCATTTGATGGTAGCTACGCCGTCGCCGGCCATGACCCAAGCAAGGTCAGGGCTGATATTTGGCAGTATCCGGACAATTCGATGGTTTTCAAATTCTCGTTCAAAGAGAGTGGGTATCTTTTTCATTTAGGCTCCTTTTTGATGTTACTTCACTGCTGCTTCTATCGAGCCATTCCTCAATGGAAATAAATCTCTCGGCATGACTGATTTTGCCAGCACAAGTGTCACAGTAGGGACTGATCCAACCAGTAGAAACCTTTGTTGCAGGATTCCCACATCTGATGCAAGTTCTCGCAGATAAGTGCTCATATTTCGGGATGATCTCACGAAGCATCCGTTCTGTACAGCCAAAGTCGTACCAACGGAGCGATCCATATTTTTCTTTGATCTGAGTGATGCGGTATTGGTCGAGATAATTGGCATGCACCAGTTCCTCGCGGATCTCCTCACACATTTGCTCACCGAAAGCCTTTCGCCATCCGTCAGGCATGGAATCCAGCTCCGTATAGGAATAGTCGAAATCCTCTGGCACCTTGTCCGTCCAGCGGTTACGGGGCAAAAGAAACGGAAATCTCTCAATCAGTTTTTGGTTTGCTTCTTGATTCGATTGCATCTGAAACCCTCCTGTGTGTTTTCCTTTAGGTTGAAAAAAGCATTATTCGGACAGAGGTGATTTCTGCCCGAGGGTTTATCGCTTTCCAATCCTTGACCTGTGCGGCGACCTTCTTTTGGATCTCCTCATAATAGCGATACGCACCGGAGCGGTCATTCCATTCGAAATATTGATAAGCCTTCTTGAGTTCATCCTCCATCTTCCGATATTCGTCTACTGAGACGAATTCCAAAATATTATCGGATTCATCATTCTGAAAGGCAGCTACTTCAGATCGAAGAGCAAATGCAGAATGTTCTTTGCCGGAAGTGTTCAGTAGCTTCAAGATGTCATCGTAGCAAACGGCAATTCGGACACTGTCCTCTGGGGTAAGCCAGTCGTTCACCGATGCCTGTAGATTTCTTGACATTTCGTCTACTGTGAACGGGTGTCCATCGCACTCAAGCTGTCGGTATGCTTTTTCAAACTGATACCTGCTGTCCGAGCGAAGCGTTGGAACAAGAATGAGATGTTCGATAGGCAGCAACTTCATCACTTGGGGGTTGATACAATGCCACTGATCATTTGCCAGAACCTCCGTAAAAATGAAATATGATGTGCTCATCTTACTCACTCCTTTCTGCGCTTCGACCGCTTTGTGATGTGGCCAACTCTCTTGCATTAGCTTCCACATCTCAAGTCTTCCGTCCAGACATAATAAGGAATTGGCGAATGTGTCCCACGTTGGTGGGGTGGGAGATGCGTCATAAGTGATTGCAATGGAATACCCATCTTTCCCCTTTGAGGCAAGATCGGCTTTGATCTTTGCAATCCTATCTGGAGACTTGCTTTCTTCATATGTGAGGCGGTAGCAGGCAAACTTGTATCTGCCACCTTCACTGAAGGTTACCTCCATACATCTTCTATCAAATCATTTCTCATCGGGTCCCTCAAACAGCGCACGGAAAAGAGCCACATGCTCTCCTACGAGCTGCGGATATTGGTAATAGATGTGTCGGCAAAGGCTTCGATAAAGATCGATGAAGCGAATCTCATCGCAGAAATCGCAGAGGCCATCCATGATTTGTTCTAACTGCTGCTCGTCGGTGATTTGATCCTTCAGCACCTGCTCGACCAATAAAGAGTAGTGCGCGTATGCTGTGTCGCGCAGCTTGCGGATCCCCTCGACGATACCGTGGAGTTCTTCCATTGCGTTTTGGCATTCATCCATTTGTCTGTCCTCTTTTGTCATATAGTTCTCGCAGCTCTGCTTCTCTCTTTTCTGTGATGGCTTTGCTGTAATAGGTTGGGCGGCCTGAGTGGTACTCTTCTGCCATCCATTTGTCGAGATCAAAACTCCACTTGTGGGGTCCGAACTCGTCTGGGTAGTTCTCAATGAGAATACGCTGCTTCTCTCGAATCTGCTCCACGATAGAGCCTATATCGTACCCCGAGAACTTCTCAGCGCCTTTCAGAACATTGAGGATCTCGTTGCCCCACACACGCTCATCAATGCCACTGTACTTCTCGAAGCCACTACTGTCTGGCTGTTCCTCGATCTTTCCGCCATAGGAGATCAGGAGGCAGTCATCCTTTAGGAAATGGTTGATCCACAGGTTCGGGATGTACCGCAAGTCGGTAATCCCCTTTGTGGAGAGAAAGCCCCACATCTTATAGTACCGGCCAAAGACATACCATTCCGGGAGATCCTCCTCGACGATCTTCGTCTTGTGGTGCCCTGAAAAGAGAGTAAAGTCATCATTTTGAATCAGGCACATTTCGTGGTTTTTCCAAGTTCGGCGCTCGACTGTGTAGAGATTGCTCTTGAAACGGCTCATTTGAAACCTCGCTTTATCATTTCCAACGACACAACATCGTGAAACAGGAAGCGTAGCTTGTCGATCCGCTTCTCTATGTGCCAGTGACCGCAAAGCCATGCCTTGTAATCTGCTTTATCTTCTATCTCATCGAGCCATCGCTCCGTACTGTCATCAACCGTGCGTTGGTCGATCATGGGTAAAAACGCATCCCGTGGTTCATACTTATAGGGACAGGTGTGGGAGAGAACGATATCAATGTGATGCTTAGCGATTTGCTCCTCCACATAGGCTTTGATTTCTGCCGAGGGCTGCTCGTCCGCGAACCACAGCAGGTTGTTTTCCAATCGGTAGTATTTGTCTACGCTATATGCACCGCCGATGACTAAGTGCTTGATCCCATCCATAATGAAGATGTCGCCGTCCTTGGCGAACAGCAAGTTTGGATAATCATCCTCGTACCAAACGCGGCCACCATTCCATTCTTTCTGCTTATAGCCTGTGAGAGTGTCTGGACGCCGTTCATGGTTTCCGTGAATACAGAAGACGGTGGGCTTTATTCTGGCAAGCGCATCTTTGCAATACCGATCCCGCCTGTTGCCGTAATAGTTCGCTCCGACATCACCAAGGATGACGATGATGTCCGATTCTGTGAGCTCATAGTGTTGGGCAAAAGCAACGATTCCTTTCGCACTGCCGTGAATATCGCCGGTGTAATAGATCATTCATCCTCATCCTTTCTGGCTTGACCGGATTATAGCATCAATAGAATGGAAAATCTCGCAAAAGCCCAAATCATAATCGTTTTGGGCGAAAACATAATCGTTTTTTGCACGCAACAGACCACAGGTCAATCTCTTAACCTGTGGCCTGTTGCTATTTGATATTCAGTTGATAAAATGATTACCACTCATCCTTGAGGAGATGGTGGTGCGAGCGTAGAGCGTTCTTGGTTGTTTTCAGCACATCCAACAGGACATAGGTTTCATACGGGGTGCAGTTGGCGAAGATTTTCTGCGCCTCGGCATTAGACATCTCAGTCGCACCCGTGAGCTGCCTGTTCAGGAGCGTATCAGTCGACACCTCCAGCGCATTGGCGATGCCAACGAAAGTTTCGAGGCTCATGACCTTTGTGCCGCATTCAAGGTAGCTGATGTATCCAGCAGACTTGTCGATCATGGTGGACAGCACCGCTTGGGAGATACGCTTGTTCTTTCTGATTTTCTGGATTCTTTGGCCAAGGACATAGTAATTGAGTTGCATAGAGAAACCTCCTTAAAAATTTTGGCAACTCAATTATATTTGAACCACTATTTTATAGCGGTACGATTATATAAACTTGACCTTCGCATATTATATACTAACTTAAATTATAGTCGTTAGCTTATATCCGGCGAAGGGGAGGTGAGCTGGTCATGTATGAACAACAAGATCTGAAGCTGGTCGGCTCACGCATCAAAGCTGTTCGAATCAGCAGAGGCATGAGCCAAGCGGATTTGGCAGTCGAAGCTTCTGTTTCACTGCCGCTGATTAGCAACATCGAACGAGGAAAAACGGGAATGCAACTTGAGACTTTCGTCAAAGTGGCGGAAGCCCTTCAGGTATCTGCAGACTATTTGCTCCGCCCAGATGTACCGGAGGTCAAAGCAATCTATCAAGGTGAGTTTGCGGAGCTCCTTGAAGACTGCTCGGCCAGTGAGATGGAAACCATCTTAAAGATTGTCCGAGAGGTCAAAGCCTCCATGCATAAGACGCAGAATAATGATTAATTATCGGATTGGGTGACCAATCCGATAATTTTTTTGTCATTTCCATACCATAGGTCAAGATGCTGACCTATGGTATCTTCTTATTTTTAAGCATTTTCCCTATAATTCACCCAAAAGGGCTTGCCCAAATGCCGGAGGAAAACATGGAAAACACGAAACTGCTGCCTTTAGGTACTGAACAAGGACTCGAAGAGACTGAGTATCCCTCCTTTGACTTGTGCCTGGGAGAAAACATGGTATCACCCCTTGTGGCACAACACAGGCAGTGGTTGAAAACTATCCGCCATGAAATACCTAACCCCAAGATCCCATTCAAGGTTGCCGTGTACATCCGCTTTTTCAACCAGACGAAATATAGAGACGAGGAATATCTCGAACGCAACAAAGAGGTTTTTCGTGCTACGCTGGCTCAGTATCCTATGTGGGAGTTTGTAGGTTTCTATATTGACAATGGATCGACCGCTCCGTATATGGAGAACTCTACAGCATGGTCTGAACTCCTGTCTGACTGCGATGCTGGGAAAGTCGATCTCATAATCACACAGAAGGTCAGCAATGTGTCCAGAGATGCTCAAGAAATGGCGATTTGCGCAAGAATGCTCGCTGCTCGCAAGCCTCCTGTTGGCATCTACTTCATATCAGAAGATCTATACACTTTGGCATCGTATTATCGCGACGATCTTCGAGAGCCTTGTTTTCTCCCAACCCCTGACTGGAAGATCCTGCCTGATGACGAGCTGGATATGAGAGGTGCGCTCCATGAGTAAATCAGCCAAGAAAGCAGCTGATCAAGCAGAACGCGAGAAAGTACATAAGCGATACTCGAATCGGAGAGAGCCGGATGTCATCTATCCGGCAAAGAAGCAGGTCGATTTCTACGATGCCGATATTCATCAGCGTGTTGCGGTCTACGTCCGAGTTTCAACTGATAATCTCGGTCAGGAAACTTCCTATGAACTTCAGAAGAACTATTATGAAGAGTTCGTCTTGAAGCATCCCAATTGGAAGCTTGTAAAGATCTACGCCGATAAAGGAATCTCGGGCACTTCGACAAAACACCGCGTTGAGCTGAACCAAATGCTCGCTGACAGCAGAGCTGGAAAAATCGACTTGATCATCACCAAATCAGTTTCGCGTCTTGCCAGAAATACCGTCGACTGTATTACTATGGTGCGTAATCTTGCGGAGCTCCGCAATCCAGTGGGCGTTTTCTTCGAGAGTGAATGCATCTTCTCATTGAACGAGGATACAAACATGCCGCTGTCTTTTTTGGCTTCCATTGCGGAAAACGAGTCCCGCATTCGAAGCCGCAGTATGGAAGTTTCGCTTGCTCAGCGGTTGAATGGAGGACTTCCTCTAACACCCAAGCTGTTGGGCTATTCTCATGATACTGACGGCAAGCTGGTGATCAATCCGGACGAGGCTCCGACCGTCAAACTCATATTCTACATGTATCTGTCCGGATATTCTTCATCGCATATCGCAAAAACCCTCGAGGCGCTTGGTAAGAGGACATTCCTTGGTAATTCCAAGTGGACTTCCGGCACCGTTATTCAGGTCTTGAGGAATGAGCGGCATTGTGGTGATGTTCTCACAAGAAAGACATTCACGCCTGATGTGATCAGTCATAAGTCCAAGAAAAACAGAGGAGAACGGCAGCAGAGCCTGTATAAAGGAGAACACGAGGCAATCGTTTCAAGGGACGATTATATAGCCGTTCAGCACATGATCAATAATGCTAAATACGGTGGAAAGTCTATTCTGCCGGAGCTTCGGGTGATTGAATCTGGCGTTCTGAAAGGATTTGTCACGATTAGCCCTAAGTGGGCAGGTTTCAAGGCAGCCGATTATTTGCAGGCTTCTATGAGTGTCTACACGGATGATACATATTACGGCCAGCCCGCAGAGGGCGACACTACATTCGAGGTGGCAGCTGGAGATTTTGATTTGCGCGGCTTTGAAGTTACGAATTCATCTCTCTTTGATGCGAACAAAAGACCGTATGTCTTATTTCAGAGCAAACAAATCAAGTTCAGCACAGATTGCGTCAGGCAGTTCGGGAAGGACAACAAAGTTGAACTGCTGATCCATCCGGGATTGCGGAAGCTCGCTGTTCGTCGCGCCTCTAAGGATTCTCGCCAGTGTGTACAGTGGTCAAGACCTGACGATGGAAAATACTATGCCAAAGAGATACCATGTACCGCATTTGGTGGAACCCTATTCGAACTGCTCGATTGGGAAACCGATTTTAAGTTCAGGGCCTATGGTAGACTCCTCCAAAACGAAGGGGATTCGGTGTTCATATTTGATTTGAGTGAACCCGAGATTTTTATCCAGTCCTATCTCATGACGGGGACTGATTCTCCCATCAGCGGCGATGGTGAGCTTTCTCCGCTTTCAGTATCAGGAAAGCGTGTTCGGGCAGTTCCTAAGAAACTGGCAGACAGGTTTGGTAGTGACTTTTATTCTCACAGACTTACCTCATCTTCACCGGAATTACAAAGTGAAGATGCATGGAAGCTTTGGCTGGAAGGCCAACTCTTTGAAACCGGTGAGAAACTTCGAGTCACCCAGTTTGATGAAATGCAGCGATTCATAGCCGAGCAATTAGCCCCCATAAAGCAGATGGAAGAGGTGGATTTTAATGCCTGAAAAAAACGATATCCCAATCTTTCGGAATCTTGATGGAGTGTACTACCGCGTGGTTCGTGATGGTATACATGTCAACAGATGCTTTTCTGATTTGTCCGAAGCCGAGCAGGATGTGATCATGGCAGAGTATAACACGGAACAGCTCAGACGGCTTTGTCGCTATCTCAGCATGAGCCTACGCCAGATTGGAGATGCGCTGGATCTTGTCAGAGACGAATGAAAGGAGAGCAGAATGGAAGTAGAGAATCAGGTTTCTTTCATCTCACCGATGCTGCAGAATACTCAATTCGGCAATGTCGATGATGAAACTACCATTACCTTTAAGGAGGATGCGGACACGCCAATGACAATCGACGCATCGGCACCAGGTGATGTGATCGAACTTAGTGACGACTTCGATTTTGATGGGTATCAGGTGGTTCGTAGGGAGTTCTTCGCCCATACTTTCGAGCCGTCTATCACCTTCAACAATTACAAAGTTTATGTCAATACTGCTTGCTTGAACAAGTTTCCCCATGCAGACTGTGTCCAACTCTTGATCAATCGAGAGTCGCACATTCTTGCGCTACGCCCTTGCGCCGAGTCAGAGCGAGACGCATTCGCGTGGTGCAACACATCTGGCGGGAAGAGGAAGCCTCGCCAGGTGACGGGCAAGTTCTTCTTTGCAAAGCTCTTTGAGCTGATGGACTGGAATATTGATTACAGGTACAAGCTGATTGGCAAGGTCATCCATGCTAATGATGAGTATCTGATTGTATTCGACTTGACCGCCTCCGAGATTTATCAGCGTATTGCAAAAGACGGAGGCAAGCCCAAGACTGCGCGTACACCTGTATTCCCAGCCGGTTGGAAGGATCAGTTCGGTTTGCCCTATCGTGAACACCAGAAATCTCTGCAGATCAATATCTTTGACGGATACGCGATTTATGGAATCAAGGATAGCACTGTATCATCCACGGCATCCGTGGAAAATGTCACATCAGTCCAAACCGCATATCAACCAGAGGTACCTGTGCAGGAGGGGAGTGTAAATGGGTAGTACGGATAACAGCGCGATCATGACCATTGACTTAAAGTGGAATCGCTTTCGCATACATAAGTCTACCCTGAACAAAATGGGGAATCCGCAATATGTTCAATTTCTGGTCAATCCAGAAGAAATGTTCATTGCTGTACTTGGCTCAGATCGGCCCCTCGCTGGTGGCACCTCCAACCGAGTGAAGTTGGTTCAAACATCACGCCATTATTCTGTTGAGTTCTACAGCAATACACTACTGTGCGCTTTGGTCAATATGATCGGTACTCTCGACTTCCAATACAGTTATCGTATGAGCGGAGAGGTGGATGTTGCAAACAGAGTAGCCTATTTCTCCATGAAAACCTTAAAGAAAAATGAGAGGAGACCTCCCAGCGATGGATAAAGGATTTGCGGTGTTGGAGATCGACCCAGAATTCAAGACACTCATTCGACCTTTACGGAAAGATGAGTATCTTCAACTCGAAGTAAATCTTGCAGTAGACGGCTGCAGAGAGCCGATCATCACATGGAATAACATCATCATTGATGGCCATAACCGCTACGAGATATGTAATCGGCTGCATATCCCCTATGCTGTACAGAAAATGCCATTTGAGAACCGGGAGCAAGCGATTGTATGGATCTGCAGCAATCAGCTTGGCCGCCGAAATATCACGGAGGAAACCAGACGATATCTCATTGGAAAGCAGTATGAACTTGAGAAAGTAGCGCGTAAGCATCCGCCCAACATCAATGGGTTCAACCAGTATAAGCGAAGAAACAAGGGTGAGCGAGGCGAGACTTTTCGGCGCACAGCCCAGAAGTTCAGCGCCCAATACAATGTATCTACTGGATCTGTGCAGAAGTATGCAATCTTCAGTAAGGCGTTAGACGTTGTTGGACAGGCAGACCCTGAACTTCCTGGCAAAGTGCTTTCTGGCACTTTCAAAATATCTCACGAGAACCTTGTGGCCCTTTCGAAAATGCCGCCGGAAGAGATCAGGCGAATCGGGACAAGACCCGAAGACCTACAGCACCCGTTCACCAGTTACAGTGACACACGAAAAGAATTTGCTGATACAGATGAGGAGCCAGTCGAATCTATGCAGGAAACTTTACCTCTTATCAAAATTCCCCCTATGCACGACCCGGATGCCGAAATCGCCGGTTTGACTCTGACCGTTCCGTCATGGGTCAGTTCCATCGAGCGAGCCAGAAACAATGCGGATATGAACGCCGCTTCAACGAGTGCAAAAAGCAAACTTGAGGAGGCGCTGTTGTCACTACAGGAGAAGGTGTCCGAGATGCTCTCAGAAATCAGGGAGGTAGACTAATGCAAGACTTCAGCAGATTTGTTCCGAATGTCCACTTCGAGCAGATTCCAATCAAAAATCTCGTATCTAATCAGGAATACCAGCGGCCATTGTCTCAGGCACAGGTTGAAAAAGCCATCGAGGATTTCGACCTGAACCAAATCAACCCGGTAAAGGTGAGCCGCCGTGATGGTGTCAACTATGTCTTTAATGGTCAGCACACCATAGAGATTGTTGCTACTGTATCCGGTTCGCGGGAGACTCCTGTTTGGTGCATGATTTATGACAGCTTAGATTACAAGAACGAAGCAGACATTTTTGCAAATCAGATGAAGCATGTGCGCCCGTTGAAGCCTTATGAGATATTCATGGCCAATATCGAAGCAGGGAATGAGCAGCAGCTTGTTATTAAGCGGCTCGTTGAATCCTATTCTCTTTCTATCGGGCCGACCAAAGCATATGGCGTAATCTGTGCGGTTGCCACGCTGGAGCGGATCTACACCAAATATGGTTACCATGTGCTTGATCGAACTTTGCGACTCTGTGTTGGTACATGGGAGGGGGATATCGACTCTCTGGGGGCAAATGTATTAGCCGGTGTTGCGAGAATGGTCGTAGCGTTTGGTGACCAGCTTCGTGACGAAACCTTTAAGGAGAGGGTTGGCTTCATGTCTGTTCGGCAGTTGTCTCGCATCGCTAAAGAGCGTGGAGCAGGGTCTCTTTGCTACGCCGAAGCTATGCTCGTTGCTTATAACCGAAAATGCAAATACACCTTGCGAATGACGAAGCTGCATTCTGGAAAGGTTGCTGCGGAAGATGACTTTGTAGAGGAAAACGAAGAACCCCTTGCAGACGATCCTGTCCTTGAGGAATAGCACATGCGGAATGTTCTTTGGCTTGTGACTGGCAAAAAAAGATCCCCCTTGCTCGAAGGGAGATCTGATGGTGAATCAAGCTGTGTTATTCAAGAGCCAGCGAGAAGGCCGGCCGCATATATTCCTGTGCGCTCCGGCTTAATCCGCATTCTGCTGCCAGACGATTCCAGTTATCTCGGACGGTTTTCAGGACATCTGCTGCCATAGCTGTCGCGTCCTTGGTGCTGATCTCACAATACGGTGCGATCTCCAGCGCAAGGTCGAGGGAGATCGTCGCATCGTCCTCATTTACACAGAGGGACAACTCGTCACCCTCCGGGACAGGGTTTACATCGTACAAGGGCGAGAGATGCCAGCCATCCGACTTGAGGATAAAGCCGTGGTTTCTCATGTGGTCATCCGTATTGGAAACAGCCATATTGAACACGATCCGCTTCCACAGCTCCGTCAGATCTTTCTTGGGAGCAGCGCCGTTGGCCTTGATAAAGGACACCAGCTCAAGATAACTGGAGCCGTCCGCCGCCGAAGCCCCATCTGTTTTTCCAAGCATTGTCATGGCGGACGCGAAATGAATCCGCGCAGCGCCATTCCGGTCAAACCTTCGTACAAGGAAGGTGCTTCCGTACTTGGAGAAGTCGATCAACATGGATTCAGGAACATCCAAGCCGCAAAGTCTTGCAAGGTCATGGGTGACCTTTTCCCATGCGCCCACGTTAACATCATCGTGCTTGGACGGAAACTTGGCGATCCACAGATTTCCGCTTGTGTCCAGAACGGTGGCCTTCGGACGAGCGCCACCCAGCGAGGAACCGGGCTTGATGAGCTGATTGATCCATTTCTGTTCGAGACCGGACTCATCGTTTTCAAATTGACGGGAAGCCTCCTCCAGCGTTCGCAGGCTGGTCCAGGGAGGAGTCGGGGTTTCTGAATCATCCGAAAGGAACGGCCCGTCTTTGTCCAGCTTGAAGCGAATGGCGCCCATGCGAGTCTCATCGTAGACGCCCATCAGGAAGTCGCTGTCTAAGAGCTTTCTTGGTTTCCGGCCTTCCTGCTCCGCCAGGATTCTTTCTCTGCGCGTCATCAGCAGGCGGCCCCAGCGGTCAGGGGAGGAGTCAGCGAAAAGGCCGAACACATTTTTTGCGCCGGTGGGATACTGCCGCCCGGCATACAGTTGAAGATCCGGGTCGAGATACATGTAGTTTGCGCTGCTTTTTAACCAGTCAGCATCATACTCAAAGGAGTAGCTCTCACGGCCGCGGACATTCTCCACGAAGAGCGTCCCCAGAAAGTTTGGCGTTGTAGATCTGAAGCTCTCATAGACATAAATTACTTTTTGGCTTGACGCCATGGTCAATCACCTCCGTTTCGTGGTGCTCTCTTGCGCGTGGTAAGTTCAAGGTCTTGGAGTTTACGCCCCAGCTCGTCATCCTTTGCAACGAGCAGAAGGTCTTTATCCATATTGTTCAGTGCATGCAGAACTGCGGCATAGATCCCAATCGCGACAGAGGGGTTTCCCTTTTCAACATTCCACACTGTGGCTCGGCTCACACCGGCTCTTTCCGCGACCAATTCGGCAGACAGGTGCCGCCGTAATCTGGCAAGTTTGATCTGTTCTCCCAGCTGTTCTAAAATCGCCTGCGTCTGCGGCAGCACAGCAACACTCTTTCGTCCCATTCTGCACACCACCTCTACATCATCTTTGTGCTTGTTATTATAGACGATACATCTATGATTGTCAATAAATAAAGACATTAAAAGGAGGCGTGCCTGCGATTATCCTATACTTCATTGTGTGCTGACTACCTTACCGATATGCATCCGGCCTTATGCCTGATTGGGGGGGAATTCTATGGAAGTAATCATTCATTTGCCGCGCTCAAAGGAAGGTCAGGAGGAACTTGCCAAGCGCGTTGCAACTGCCCATGCACAGTTGATTTATAATTACACCTCAAGGTTGGAATGTTCAACAGAGCAAAAGGTCGCCCTTCTCGATGCGATTCAGAAGAACATCCACGATGAAATAAAGAAAGAGAAAGAGGGCTGATCCCTCAATCTCCTACGCTTAGACGGATTCTTCGACAAGGTAACCTCCACCGAAGATGATTTCCAGCTTGCCGCTGGGATAGACCTTAATGCATTCTACCATCTGGCGGACGATGGAGTCATCATACTCCATGCACTTACTTTCTCGTTCGGCAATGATAGCTTGAATCTGCTCGAGGCGGTTCTGCTCACCGTTATCCTTGGCGGTGCTTTCCTGAATGGCCGCTATACGCTGCTTGAGAAGTTCTGTTTCCTGTGACAGTGTCATGAACTCACTTTCATGGGCCTCGATGCCATCGCCGGAACTGACACTCTCATTGACAAGTGCCAGCATCTTATTGTTTAAGGCTTCAATCTTTCGCTCCAACATATCTACTTCTTCCGGATCTCCATTAAGGCCGAGGGCTTCGCTGATGGTTGCTCTCATGAGTGCCTTATAGGTGGCGTTATCCTGCTCGTTGAACTTGTTGACTGCCCGAACGATGGCTTCCTGCAACTTGTCCTCCATAATGGTGGGGGAATCGCTGCAGTATTTCTTGCCGTAGTCCAGTCGGCTGATACAGCGCCACACGATGCGCTTGGTACCATTTCTTGACCATGTCACGCGGCGGTAACGGGTACCGCAGTTGCCACAGATGAGCACATCGGTCAGGGCGTAGCGGGAATACTTTCCGGTGGATGTGATGGAGCTCTTTGCAGAGCCTGGCGTTTTCGTTTTTCGCCTGGCCAGCTCTTCCTGAACCTTGTTGAAGGTCACTCTGTCGATGATGGCTGGATGGTTATTCTGAACATAGTACATTGGAGCTTCTCCGGTGTTCTTCTTCCGCTTCTTTTCGATGCAGTCAACGGTGACGGATTTTTGCAGGATTGCATCTCCGCAATATCGCTCGTTGGAGAGCATATTCATGATCATGCCCTTGCTAAAGCTGATGGTTTTGTCGGGGATATCATAGTTCTCAGCCTGCATCATCTTGGAGATCTTGTCCACAGTCTCTCCGGCCAGGTAGAGATTGAAGATGCGTTCTACGATAGCCGCTTCGCTCGGTACGATCTCCGGCTCACCGTCAGCGCCCTTTTTATAGCCGAGGAACCGCTTGTACATAAACACTGGAGTTCCTTCCTCGAACTTCTTGCGGACGCTCCATGTGATATTCTTGCTGATGCTCTCGGATTCGGACTGTGCGAAGCCAGCATAGATGACCAGATACAGTTCACTATCTGTCTTAAGTGTATCGATCTGCTGCTCCTCAAAGTAGACGCCGATGCCTTTGGACTTGAGCATTCGGACATAATCGAGGCAATCCACCGTATTTCTCGCAAAGCGGGATACGGATTTAGTGATGATGTAATCGATCTTTCCGGCCAGACAGTCGTTGATCATTTTGTTGAACTCAGGCCGCTTGTCAGCTCTTGTGCCGGACTTGCCCTCGTCAGCGAACAGGCCTGCGAAGCACCAGTCTTTGCGGCTGGCTATCATCTCAGTGTACACCTTCTTTTGGTTGGTGTAGGAGACGAGCTGTTCTTCGCTATCTGTTGAGACTCGGCAGTATGCTGCCACTCTTTTCTGTCTGTATTTTTCTTTGTCTACCGTCATGGAGCGTTTCGGCTCTATGACAGTGATTATTTTCTTAGGGACTTTCGTTACTTCCATCGTCCAGCGTGACCTCCGTTTCTGTCTTAGTATGAAGCACCACTCTGCCTTGTTCACCGAGTGTGATGTATGAGGCGAGGGCGGTAAAGTAATCTTGATTGAATTCATCCTGCGTGACCATCGTATGTGCCAGTTTCCTTGCGAGCGATACTGTGAGGTTCAACTTGGCATTGCTTTGCTCGTACATGAGCGCTGCCATCTCGATGGTCTTTTCAATGATGTACTCCTCGTTTGGAGCGTCACGCTCCAGCTCCAGGGCGATATCGTTTCCTACCTTGGTGACCTTCGCGTCTGGTTCATACCGTTTCCTGGGCTTCGGCTGGAGCAGATGGTCATTGAGGATGACCCGATTGATGAGGACGGTAATGGTTTCGATGAGTTGGGTATCGCTGATACGAACTCTGATGCCGCAGTCATCGTTAGTGCAGTTCCAGCTCTCTCGAATGCGATGCTTCATACTGACACGACGCTTCATTGGCTGACCGCAGTTGTCGCACCGAACGAAGTCACGGAGCAGGTCGATGGCATCGTTTTCCTTTTCGCAGGTATTGCGCTGCCGCGCCGTTTTCAGGCTGACTGCCGCTTCATACATATCTTCATCTATGATGGGGTCGTATTCTTCAGTCCCAATATATTTGGCGTTGTCGATGATTCTTGCGATACGGGCTTTATCCCATGTGGTGGTCTTTTGCGTATATGGGATCTGGCGACCGGTCAGTTCTTCCGCAATTGCTTTGAGAGAAGCGCCCTCCAGATATGCCTTAAAGATCTCTCGGATGATCTCTGCTTCCTCAGTTGAGATGACCGTTCTGCCATTTCGCATCGTGTATCCGTATGGGATGTACCGTATCTTTTTCATGAGTGCCTCCTATATGCGTTCTCTGAATCGAAGCCCGCCAAGGAGTTCCACGGACATTTCGTCCTCTTTATTGATTTGGATGGACTTCACAATTTCCAGAAAGAGCTTCTCATCGAATGCTTCGAGAGGTTCTTCCAGTTCGAAGATGAGCATTTTTAGTTTCTTGATTTCCTCAAGCATGATGGCGGCTTTTGAATTGAACTTCTCCTGTCTGACGTCCTTGAGTTTTGCCAGCTCTGCGCTGATCTCGTTGGCTTGCGCCTGATAGACTTCAGGGGCGAGGTATCCCTTGGACCGGAGTTGTTCAAGCATGAGCAGTTTCGCATTCAACTCAGCGATGCTCTTGCTTAAATCACGCGCAGCCAGATTGTTTCGCTTCATAGCTGCCAGTGTCATCTCCAGCCGGCTGATGACCTGTCCGAGAATGTTATCTTCAGAGAACCGCAGTTTGTTCACCATGGAGATGAAGCCGTCGTAGATTCTTTCTTCGCTGTAGTAGTTGGAATCGCAGGCCATGCTGTCATCTTTGTGAAGAGAGCATACCCACTTCACAGTCCCCGACACGATTCTTCGCCTATAGAAAGAGCCACACTCAGAACACTGAATGCGGCTTGTAAGCGGATAGATATTTTGTGTTGTTGCTTTGGCGAAGACATCCTTGCGCTTTTCAATAAGGGTCTGAACGGCATCGAATACATCCTTTTTGATAATGCCGGGGTGGGTACCCTTTGCGTAGAAGCGATCTTCCTGTCCACGATTGGGGTGTTGGTTGAAGGGAACGGTGGTTTCTCGGTAGGTCTTTTGATAAAAGCTGTCGCCGATGTACCTTTCGTTCTTCAGAATATATGCCACGCGACTTGGCCGCCAGATTTCCTTTCCGGCCTTGGTAGGGATGTTGAGCTTGTTCAGCTCTCTTGCAATCTCACTTGTGGAGAAGCCCTGCAAGTACAGAGCGAAGATATTCCGCACAATGCCTGCTTCCGGCTCGTACACGGTCAACATCTTATCGACTAACCGGTATCCGTAAGGGGCGTTGCTGTCCACATACTCGCCAAGTTCCATGCGTTTGACGATTGAGAGCCGCTGGTTCATAGAGATGGACTGCGATTCCTCCTGCGCTAGAGCAGAGAAGGTATTAAGAAGCATCTCGTCGCCCATAGAGAGCGTCGAGATGCCTTCCTTTTCAAACTGTACACCCACACCCAGCAATTTGAGCTTTCTTACATAGGCCAGAGCGTCTTTTGTGTTTCGTGCGAAGCGAGAGATGGACTTCGTAATGATCAGGTCAATTTGTTTGAGCTCACACATGCGGATCATCCGCTGAAATTCATCACGGGTTTCACTTTTCATTCCGGTAAGCCCTTCATCGGCGAAGATGTCCACCAGTTCCCAATCGTCGCGTGCTCCGATATATTTTTTGTATGCTCGGATCTGTGCGGCATAGGAGTTGAGCTGATCGGCGGAGTTGGAAGACACTCGGCAGTAAGCTGCAACCTGCATCTTCTTCGTGTTCTGTCTTGTGATAGGGGTGATGAGTCGTACTTCAGGCATTTCGGTGTCCTCCTCTCTCGTTTTTTGGTTGGTATCATATTATGATACCAACCACTTTTGGCAAACCACATTATACTGATAACTCTTCTGAATAGCTACCAAAACAATTGGAACAGCGCAGAATTGACCTTATGCACAATTTTCAGTGGGCTAATACGATATCTGCGCCGGTAAGCTTCATATAATATTTTTTCGCCCTGGCATATTCCTTTTCTGTGATCAACTCCTGCGCAAGGAGATCCTTCAGCATATCAACAATAAAGAGAAAATTGGCGTTCTTGGTGTTCTTGTTTGACAGCATGGTGCTACCTCCTCGTGGTTGACTTCGTGTTTATAGAAATGAGCAGAGACAGCAGTTACAGTATAGTCTGCTGCCTTTGACGGTTTCGCTGCTCCATGTAGTACACATTGCAAAGAGCAACTTTTCAATATAATTATGCCGAAATTATTGGCACTTTTCAAAATTGCAGATGATAGGAATCTAAGGACAAGTTTTGTCCTCACATTTCTATCATCAAAAAGGCGGGAGCCGTCCATTGGTTGGAAGAATATTGCTTTCCCATGGTATGGCTCGGCTCCCGCCGCATTTGTGTTCTTACTTACTAATGATCCTATTCGACACTACTCCCCGGATCGTGGGCGGCTAAACTGACCAGTGGCTGGCACCACCCTCCGGGAATCTCACCCCTCCGAGGATCTCTCCGAGCTGCCCCCATTGCTTGAGTCTGTGGCTGGACAGTGAGTACAGGTCAACGGTGTCATTGCGAGACAGCTTGCCAAAGCTGCTTTGGGCTGGGTGGGTATCGCTCGGCCACCTTAGTAGGCCGTCTTTTATGCGGAGTTTTCCGCACAGGTGGGTCTTGGCGCACCCGCCGCATCGCTGTTCCCCTTCGTCAGGGGCCCGTTGGCTGACGTTATCAGTCGCCGGATATGCAGTTTTCAATGTTCACAAGAAAGAAGGTAAATTCCTTCTCACTTGTATAGGGGAAGATGTAAGAAATAATTTCGGGTTATTCGGCAAAGTTTTTCAATACTTTTTTCAGGTCGCGGAGAATACGCTTCCGTCTTTCGCTCAGCGTGGAAATCGCACAACCCTTTTCTTCGCCATACTCAGAGAGAGTTTTGCCCTCAAAGTAGAGAGCTCTGATCAAGTCGCAGTCACTCTCGCTTAATTGATCCAATGCTTTGTAAAGGGCCTCCAGGAGCATCCTCTCGGTAACGGCATTGTCCACTGCTTCAGGGTCGCCGATGAATTCTCGGAAATTGTCATAACCGCCGTCTTCGCCACCAATCAGACTGCTCATCTGGATCTCGTGCTTAAAAAAGGACTGATTGTTGTCTGCAATATTCCATCCGGAGCGGCGATAGGCGTTGTATACTTCGTGTGTGACCGTAACGCGCTCAATCTTGCGGGTGGCGGGATCGTAGGACTCGACGATATAAGTTCTCTTAGACATTTTTTGATCTCCTTTTGATTTTTGAATTTGGTGAGGTTCAAAAAATCGGAGATCAAGGATATTGAGCGATATAGGGTTCCCAAAGGCTGGTCAGCATTGTTACCTCCATTAGGGGGCAACAGCACAAAAAAGCCGGGCATCAAGAAGATAGGTACACTTTGCAGTGACCTTTTCTTCTCAATGCCCGGCAATTTGGTGTCTCATAGACTTCCTAATCTAAGGACCCGTGGCTCGGTGCAATCAGCTTTCTTATTCTGTTGTCGTTTACTCTTATGTGTAAGTATGGCAGGATGCTCGATAGTAGGTAGCTCTCCTGCGGATTGGGGTACGATAACTCAGATCTATCTCAACAATCTTTCGACAGTTGGGACACTTCAACTCAATGATGCCCGAAGTGGGAGTCACTTTATCAAAAATGCGCCAGTCGCATTTCGGGCAACGCTTTACAACTTTGATTTCATACGAGTTAGGTTTCATAGTATACGGTCCTCCTCATCCATTTCGACTCGAACCAAACTATAAGGGTCGGAAAGATCATTTCTTTTCAGAAGACCAAGCTGCATCATTCGAATGGACAGTGCTGTTTTAGAAGCCCCCATAAATGATGCCATCTCTTCGAACTTCTTGTAATCGGCAGGGGCAAACACTCGGTTTAGAAGGCGCATCTGTGCTCCAAGGCCGAATCGCTCCATGCTTCGAACTACACATTCGGGCGGAAGTAAAATCATGGCAGCCAGTGTTTCAACCTGCCACTCCTCCCAATCACCATTTCCTCTGTTGCTTCGATAACAACAGTGAACGGAACGCCCACTTGCTTGGGCTCCGTAGTCGTGCGGAAATAGCATTTTCAGAATATGGTGACAGCTCTCGTGGGAAACGGTATAGTTCCTGCGGCCTATATTGGCACCCTCTTTCATGAGACCACTTTCAATCAAAATGGTTTTTCCATCAAGCATATAATACTGTTCTTCCGTGGAGCTTGGATCTTCAGGGAATACCTCGACGCCTATATCGCAAGAAGATGTCAGGCCGATTTTCTCGCCGTTTAGAGATAATCGAGCATAATCGATACGAAGCCCCAGAAGCTCTTGGCAGAGGAAGTCGATATCTACTCGCTCCAGCGCTTGGCCTGATATAGCCGGAAGTCTCTTATATGCTGCGATGACTCTCCCACCGATAGTCTCGAGATCATTGCGTGATAGATATTTCAATTGCATATCTCCTATATATGGAGGTTCTTTGCTTCAACAAACCACTGATCCTCGTCTTCGAAGAGATAGGTCTGTCTTCCTCCAATCATAATTGTATAACGGATGCCTGTTCCACCGACTTTTGTCGCTGCTGCTCTCTGCCTGCTGCAGACACGGTCGATAGAGTATTCCTTCCCATCTTCAAAGGTCAGAGAGACAGGCGTCTTGGTTCGGTCTGTGGCTACGATAACTAATACCTTCACCACAGCTTTATGAAATTGCATTTTCATCTCAAACGGTTTCTCCCTTCCGTCGGTGGTAGTTACTGATACATAAGTCCGGGCATGGTCACCAACTGCCTGCCGTCGTCGGGGATCTTTAAGTCACCCATAAGAATGGCATAGGAAATGGCGCATTTGCCAAATCTCCTTCGGATGTTCTCGACAGCGTCCTCCAGAAGAATGCGGCGATCCCGTTTCTGATGATCCACGAACATAGAGAGTTGCTCTGCATCTTTCTGCGATACCAAATCAATACCGCGAATCGTGACAGCTCGAATTGGTTTATCCCACCGATACCGATCCATAAGAAGATGAAAGCCTGCTCCGGCGATCTCGTTGGGGAGCTGCGTTCTGAATGGGAGCTTACACTGGTACTGTGAGCCATACAGGTCATTTGTCCGGATGGAGACTTGAACACCACACGCCATCAACTCATGGACGCGGAGCCGATGCCCGACATCCTGGCTCACTTCCAGCATAACGCGAAACACATCTTCCGGCGTTTGCAGGTCAGCAGTACAGGTGATTCCGTGCCCGATGGACTTGACGGGGCTGACAAAGTCCTTGTGCATAACACGAGAAGTATCCGTTCCGTTTGCATATATCCAGAGCTTAAGACCATTGATCCCCAGCATATGCCGCAGTGTATCCGGAGAAGTCTTTGCCAAATCCCCGATGGTGCGGATTCCGTATTGAGCCAGCTTATTTTTTGTGGCTCTGCCCACATAAAGTAGCTCTGCAGCATCGAGGGGCCAGATTTTCTCTTTGAAGTTGTCCCATTTGATTTCAGTGATTGCATCCGGCTTTCGCATGTCTGACCCGAGTTTGGCAAAAATCTTGTTGAATGACACACCGATGCTGACCGTCAGGCCAAGCTCCTCTTTTGTTGTCTGCCGGATCGCCTCGGCGATCTCCATGCCCGTTCCGCAGACACCAGAACCGGTCACATCAAGCCAGCATTCATCCATACCATATGGCTCAACAAGATCCGTATATCGGTGGTAAATTTGACGGGCCAGCTTAGAATACTTGAGGTACTGATCGTACTGGGGCGGCACAACGATCAGTCCTGGGCAAAGCTGCCGAGCTTCCCAATTCACCATGCCCGTTTTCACTCCGGCTTTCTTGGCCAAGTCTGATTTGGCCAAGACAATACCATGACGTTCTTCGGTTGATCCGCACACCGCGACAGGTTTTCCTTTGAGTTCTGGGTTAAGCATCATTTCAACGGATGCGTAAAAGAAGTTCATGTCGCTGTGTAGAATGACACGCTCATTATCCATGCGTTTTCACCTCTTATCTTGCTCGTGTGCCTCTATAATAAGCGGATTATTTATCTATGTCAATGTCGCATTTGTAGAGTAATAGTCAATTTCCTATTGACAGCGAATCTTTTCCACTATATACTGAAGCCATAAACAGAAAAGGCGGTTGCTATTATGAGTAAGAGCAAAGCTAAAATTCTTTCTCTCCCGATAACGAATCACGCGAACTATAATGCAGAGACAGAGCGTCAAGAAAATGTTATTGGGGTCCGCATTGATGAAGCACGCCGCAAGGCTGGCCTCAGCCTCGTCGATTTCAGCGCACTTTTGCGGCAGTATGGGATAACGATGTCCCCCAGCGGCATCAATAAGTGGGCAAAGGGCAGTGCTTTGCCAAACGCCTATCAGCTGGTGGCTGTCTGTCATGCGCTTGATCTGGATGTGGATGTTTCTTATTTTTGCAGCAGTCATACACCGGCACTCAATGATGCAGGCTTGGCAAAAGTCAGGGAGTACAAGGATGACTTGATTGCGTCGGGGAAGTATAAGCCGCAGCCAAAGGTGGTCAGCATTCTCAAGTACATAGAGATGCCTGTGAGTAATCTTGCGGTATCCGCTGGTACCGGCGAATTCCTCGATGAGGGCAACTTTGAGATGGTTAGCTTTCCCGAGAAGTCAGTTCCAAAGGGTGCTGATTTTGGTGTACGGGTTTCCGGCGATAGTATGGAGCCTGTTTATCATGACGGTCAGATTGTATGGGTCGAGGAGTGCGAGACCTTGGCCATTGGAGAGGTCGGCATCTTTGTCTATGATGGCGATGGCTACTTGAAGGTATACAGTGAGCAGGAGCCAAGTGAACAACAAAAGGACGCATTCACTGACAGCTATGGTTGCCTGCACATGCAGCCCGTGATGTTGTCCTATAATCAAGCATACGAGCCCAAGGCGATCATGCCCGACTCGAGATTTCAAGTCGTAGGTCGAGTTCTTTGAGTACAGAATATTGGACTACATTCCCTTTAGAATTAATGGCGGGATAGGGTGTAGAAAGGCGGGGATTATATGGATACGATAGCAAGAGTGATGCAGCTGGCTGACGAGCGTAACCTCTCACTTTTCAAGCTATCTCAGCTGTGTGATGTATCATATTCAACCTTGAAGAATGCTGAGATGCGTGGAAGTCAATTAGGCGTTCCCACGATTGAGCGTATCTGCGTTGCGCTGGGAGTCACATTGAGCGACTTCTTTGCCGAGTCGGGAACTTGACACATCGACGGCGTCACCGAATATGAGACAGATAATGAAAATCACCGAGCATTGCCTGTGAAGGCATTGCTCGGTGATTTCTTCGATTAATTCATAGGGATTGCTTGGTGCAGCTTTAGCAGTTAGTTTTGATTCTACAGATTTAGAAGCTGCAAGTCTAACTTCGTGTTGTCAATGTAGTGCCGGTACATCATTTCCGCAGGCAGCAATCGCACCTGAATGTCCTGCAGTCCCAGTTCACTTAGCATGGAAAGGGATGCAGTTCCTTTTTCGACTATTTCAGCAGAAGAAGTCGGCATGAGGAAGCAGTTCCGCACTGTGCCGATCTGATGTGCTTCCACAAACGGCTGATAGGCCAACTGGTATAAATACTGCTTGGTGATGGACTCGATACCGGGCTGACCACGCAGCTTTTTGTTATGCTCCAATTGGATGTTATAGTATTTGGCATCAAAAATAATAAACTGATAGTTCCCATCGACATTAACAATGGAAATAAGGTCTGGGATGAGCGTATCCTCGGCCTGCTTTACAAACAACTCACTGTTTGGAGCGGTCCCAGACCACTGCGGTTTATCAATCAAGTCAATGAGTTTCTTATGCCGCATATCACGGTATTGCTCGGCCAACGGCATAGGCAGTCGCAGTCCACCGATAGGTTTCTGTAATTGGTTGTCCATTACTTCTGCACAGACTTTTTCCCACACTAGGTTAAAACTGTTTGTGCCGAACATACTGAAACAGTCCAAATCGTCCAGTGCGCTGCTGTTGGCTATATAGGCATATAGCGTTTTCAGCAGAAGCTGTTTCCGGGTATTGAACTGGACATTGAGTTCCTTGACAATTCGCTCCAGAATATACTCCTTGTCGCCAAAGTCCTCAATATGCTCATCTGAAATGTCGACACCCATAATATCGAACAGATCCAACAGATCGGCATCTCTTAATTCCTCTGTGCAACGGGTGAGAATACACTCATGCAGACGCTTAAAGAAATCAAAATCGTCATTTACACGCTTCATGGTCAGCAATTCCGGGTAATATGGCCGGTTGTTACTTAAGAGCGTGAATGTTTCGTTGATAGTTTTATCCCAAAGAATATCACCAGATCCGTTGAACTCGATGATGTCCTGCGTGTTGGTATAAGCGCCATACTCGAAATAATCTTGGAGGAGAAATAGCATAACAGCCAACATATTAAATGCGCTGCTGTCACTCGTATCGTTGTACATACGAATGATCTGCTCCTTGGAGTTGTATTTTTCCAGAACCTTCAGCACTTGTTTCAGTTCCACCTTGGGGGTCGTAGCATCGAGCAGATATTTCGGATAGCATTTCAGCACACGCCCCTCAATAGTAATCACACCCACAAATGTGAACACATACAGATACTCGTTTTCGCCGACCTCAACGTCAGCGATTTCAATGTCCTCATCCAACAAATCGGTGAGATCCTTCTGGGTATCATTTGCTTTTACGGCTTTCAGCACACTGTATTCTTTTAGGCGCTTTAGAATGCGGACAGCCTTTTCCTCGGAACATTGAAACTCTTTAACCAGGTCTTCCTGGGTATAGCGTTTTTGCTCTCGTAAAAATACTGAAATCATTCTCCATCATCCTCTGGGGCATTGTCGATAAACTGACTGCTGATTCCTTCGCAGAAGATATACACGCCTTTGGTGTCGAATTCTCTGCAAATCTTGGAATACTGGTTCTTTGCCTTTTCGTCGCAACCACCAAACAGAGTAATGCGTTTCTGTTTTGCGGCATCATCGAACAGGTACATAATAACCTTGTTCTTAAAGATTCGAGCGAAGACAGCAGGGTCAATCATTTCATCCTCTGGGAGATTCTTCTTGGAAATGAAATATGGCCCCATCAGTTTATCTTCGTTCACCTTATAAGTGAGCAGTTCATTGTTGATGGCTTTGCGGAGCGCATTCCATTCCACAATGCGGCGATAATCACCCTGGCCGAGGATGACCTTTTTACCAACGATTCCAGCCTCACTGTCATCTATGCCCAAATAAGTGAAATCCCATCTGCGCTTGAATGCGGTATCCATCGGGAAAACACCTTGGTCAGCACTATTCATGGTAGCCCAGATGAACATGTTGTCTGGGATTCGGATTTCGGCGTAATCATCGGGATTGCCGCCAAGTTCTCCTGCCAGATACTTTTTGATGTCCTCAGATGCCTGAATCGGATATTCACTGACCTCATCGTTACCACGGTCAAGCAACTGGAATACATCGCCGAACACGGCAGCAACATTAGCGCGGTTGATTTCCTCGATTACAAGCAAGAAAGGATTGGGAGCATCAGTTCTGCTGTTCTGGAGGGCTTTCACATAAGTGCGCATAAACGGACCAGGCACATAGGAATAAGTTATGGCGTCCTTGCCATCACTGTCCTTACAGGGCACCGGCTTATATGTACCAACAAAATTGGCATAGGAGTAATCCGGATGGAAGGTCACACGCTCATATTCACCGCCGTCCGCAAGTAGCAGATCCTTCTCATGGTTCAGAGTAAAGCTCTTACCGGTGCCGGGAGCACCGAAGAGGATACGATTACGGGAAAACTTACTGTGATAACCAGTACTATAGCAAATATCCCGGGTGGGCTCGGCTTTACGTTCAAGCAAAAAGCGATTGTAGAGATCAAGACCTGCAGACAAGGAACCATTGCCACGACTACGGTTGAACTCTTCGTATGTAACATCAGATTTGATGGCAGCAACCGCCTTTTCCAGAGGATCAGCATTCGCAATTTCAAAAACAGAAGTGAAAGGGGCTATGGCATCTGCGAACTGAGTAGAGACTGCCTTCAGTGCGCTGATATACTGACTTCTGGTATTTTCGGAATACAGTTCACCGTTTGCCTTTGTTTGCACAGCCAACCAGTTTTTAAACGACATTTCCAAGTTGCTTTGTTCTGGCGAAGAGGGTGAATACGAAAAATCGGCCGTAGACAGGAATGATTTGATTGGAGCATCTTCCTCTTCAACACCCAAAGCAGTCAGAATTTCAGAAGGAATTCTCGCTGCATCATAATACTGTCCCCACTTTGGACTGGAAATGACATCTCGTACACCATCTTCATCTGGTGCATCATACAGATTTTCAAATCCATCAAAGAACACATCCATATCTGCAATAACCTTAATGCATTCGTATGCGGCAGCATAGTTCCTTTGTGCCAGCAATAGTCCAAATTTGGAGTCCCTGGTAAATAATCCCGTTTTTTCGAGAATGTGGAAATTGCGCTTAAAGTTAGTCAGCCCTTCAAGGTTCATTTCCACATTGTCGCCGGTAGCACAGTATTCAGAGAACACTGAAGATACTAATTCTACAGGGGGATTGTAGTTTTGGTTGATACGACTATCGTTTACCATACAGAAAATTGAAGAGTATGGTATGGCTATATCGCTGAATTTTTTCTTTTTGATTTCTATTTCGCCCACAACAATCTTACATATCAAGCGAAGAGGATTCAGGCGGATGCCATTTTGGATTTCTCGCAAAGTGTCCGCTTTGATGTTCCCCTGCACAGACTGGCCACCATTTGCGGAAATTCCAGCCCCCGCTCCATTGGGGTACTGGAATAATGATAACTGCGATCTACAAAAGGCGGCGGCATTAGGGTTTTGGCAACATAAGAACTTTTTTGCCGCATCAGAAACAAACACGTACCATTTTCCGTCTCGTTGCTCGAGATGATAAACTCCAAGATATGTACCATAGGCACCAAACTCATCGCGGAAGTTGGACGAATCCCTCTGCGCCCGGGTAGCATCTCTACCACTCATTGTGGCAAATTTATTCATAAGGATGTCCCGATTATATTCCTCGCCGTCAAGAGTATAGAAAATACGAGCGATTTGAACCAGATAGCCGTACCAATCATCGCGGGTACTTTCAATTTTATTTGTGAAAAACTTTTTCACAACAGGTTCTTTAGGCAGCGCCATGTTGAATACCTCCTATCTGAATGATTATTCTAAATAAGTCAACCCCAACCGATGTACCAACTCAGCATAATTGGGAGCATCTGTTTCTCCAAAACCGTGTCGGAGCAAATTTGATGCAATCACTCCTGCAAAGAGAGGTGGAACAGCATTTCCTACTTGCCGTATTGGGTGACGGCTTGTTCCAGTAAACTCCCAAAAATCCGGGAAGGTTTGAATTCGTGCAGACTCTCTAGGCGTTACTTCTCTTGGCAAAAAAGGATGAACATGCCCCTTTCCGCCCCCTTTGTCAGATCCGACAACGATTGTGTAGCTCGGCTTGTTCGGGTCCAAGCGGTTGATTCTCGTTTTTGAATCTCTTTCGCCATATGCCATATTATTATATCTTTCGATAACTGCCGGACCGTGAGCCCGACCAACATGATTTGCCAAAACATCGGAAGGTGCGTCTGGCAAGCCCCTAAAAGCTGTGGCTACAGTAACAGGCGGCAGCAAACCTGGAACAGGAGCATCTGGCTGTGTATAATGAGTTTCAGCAGGAAGCGGAATAGCTTCGTGACAGCGCACACCATAGATTATGACACGTTGCCTATACTGCGGTATTCCATAAGCTGCTGTATTAAACAGCGCGTAAGAGAGATTATAGCATCTTTCACCAGAGTCGTTTGTTTCCAAAGCGGCTTTCAACATATCAAATACGCGCCCACCATCGACGGTCAAAATACCAGCGACATTTTCAAAAATAAAACTCCGAGGCTGAATTTCATGAATTACTCTAATGTAGTCCCACAAAAGAGTTCCGCGAGGGTCGTTAATACCTTGGCGCTTTCCGAACACGGAAAACGCTTGACACGGTGGCCCTCCGTAGACGAGATCAACCTGCTCTCTGGTAAGCCGTGCATCCTTAAGAATTTCTTCTGTAGAATACTCTTTGATATTGCGCTGAGCAATTGCTGCCTGCTGCAAAAATTTTCCATGTTGACGCGATTTATTGAGATTGAGCGTTCTGCAACTAAAATCATCGATATCAGTACAGAGACGAGTCACAAAGCCCGCGGCTTCAATTCCAAGATCCAGTCCACCTGCACCAGAAAAAAGTGAAATAGCGTAGTGAGTATTCATGAGTTCCTCCATTTTTTCATGTTCTTTTCAACACTATATTCTATCGCGCTCTTTCCGCTTTTCACCCATTCTTCCAGTTCGGAGCGTCTGAATTTCCACTGCTTGCCTATTTTATGAGCCGGTACATTTTTATCTTTTATCCACTTGCGTAGCGTTACTGGCTTTATATTAAGAAACAACGCTGCGTCTTCTATGCTGATATAGTTTTCATTAATTGAACTGGACATGTTTGCACACCTCACCCGCCGCATTTGTTGGCATAGTTTAACTTGTATAGTATAGCAGATTATTCAATCGCTCACAAGCTGTTTTGATATATTTCACATTATTTCCGCTATTTTGCGATATTTGCGATATGAGATTGCTTGATTCCCTCACTACTGAATCTCTCAGGCATAGCATATTTCTACAGCTCTGATTTTGGCATAATCTATAGTGTTTTTTGTTCCACCGAGCTGACCGTTAAAAACCGCAATTACTCTCGAAGAATGGTCTACCATCCACTCGTTGCGTATCTGAAAACATGATTTGCTGTAGTTGGGGCAAATAAAGCGAACGAGATCTGCGGCTTCAATCACATTATTATATCGTCGCTGCCAATCAATGCTCCAATTTTTTTCAAAACCCCTATATGGACTAGCGCATATCAGCTTAATATCTTCGCCTTCCGAGCGAATCTGCAGGACGATCTCCGCTGCCCAAATATCCACGCCACGAGCCATGCCGGAAATAAAGACATTGCTTCCATCAACAATAGCTTGCCGAATGGCAGTTTCAAGTCCGTCTAACACCGATTTTTCACTTCGATTCAATTTCTCTGGCCGATGTCCTGTAAAACAAACTCTGCGAAGTCGCTTTATTTCTTCAGTCATTGTATTACCCTCCATCAAGTTGCTACCCATCGCCTTACTGTTCAGTATAACCGCATTATCAGTACAAGTAAACTGTATATTGCATCTCATCATAAAGGTAAAATAATTACAAGAAAGATGGTGATGCTATGGACACGCACGAGAGACTCCGGCAACTTTTAAACGAGCGCGGATGGTCTGAGTATAAGTTGGCCAAGAGATGTGGTCTATCTGAATCAACTGTTGCAAATATTTTTAGGAGAAATACAGTCCCCTCCATCGCAACACTGGAAACAATCTGTAGTGGTTTTGGCATCACTATGTCACAGTTTTTTGCCGAGGGGGACATGATAGAGATCACCCCAGAACTTAAAGAACTATTCGAGAATTGGGTCAACCTTACACCGGAACAGAAGAAAGCAGCTAATCAGATGCTAAAGGCCATGAATAATTCTAAGTAGAGTCCTCTAAAGAGAAGCCCTTGAATCTCTCAATCGTATTACCTTAGAGTGTTTTGTTCTTTCTCTGTCTTAATCTCTGATAGAGTGGGCTGTTCTGGTGGGGCCATATTGAACCCATCCTCGGTCCAGCAAATAGACATAACTCTCTCTTGGTGGAGCGATGTAATCCTTCTCTTTATTCGAGTAAAGTGGTTGGTATCACATTATGATACCAACCACTTTTGCTTTATTTGAGCGTATAGAGATTGGAGGTGTTGCTCCCATTGGGGCGGTATCGGGGCAGCTTGGCAAGATAGCCGTACTGCTCCAGATCCGCCAGTGCCCGCTTGACGGTACTGCGGGAGAGATTCATATCCCTCGCAATCGTCTTGATACCGGGCCAGCAGCTTCCTGCACTATTGGACCGATCCTTGAGATACATATAGACGGATACAGCTCTGGGCGGCAGGAGCGTGTCGGCATAAATGCTGTCAAAGTAGCTCACCGATCCACCTCCTGTCGGGGAAGATTATACGGGGTGCGCTTGTGCGGCATATGGTCATAGTCAATGTCCTCCGCTACCACCATCTCCTGCACGGGCGCGTCGTGGAGCTGCCCCTCGCCCTTAACGGAGCGGGTGGTCTGCCGCTCCGGCAACTTGGGCGGATACTTCCGCACGATGGCGCGGGTCAGCGCATCCTGATCGGCATAATATACTTTCCGGGCCACCTGCTCCTCCACGCGGTATTCCTCCTCGAAGGTGATGCCCCATTCGAGAAACAGACGCAGGCGGGTACGCATGGGGTGGCATCCGGTCTTCTGCACGATAAAGCTGCCCTTGGGAATCGACTTGAGTTCATCTGCCGTCAGCAGGGGGCGCTCCATCATCTGCAGACTCTGGCTGGGATCATTTTTTCCTCGGCTCACAGAGCCGGAGAGCACCGTGCGGCTGCCGAGGGCTTTGGAGAAGGTATCCGCTGCTTCACTGTTAGGCGCAAAGCCGCCGCAGATCACATCCTGGCAGTTATCCATCAGAATGGATGCACCTTCTTTGCCATAGTTCTTTTCCAACTGCGCCAGTGACTGGATAATGGGTACCAGCGTCAGGCGGCGAGAGCGTCCAGCACTGAAAAGCGGCAAAATATCAAAGGGCGGCATGGTACCCAGCTCATCGCAAAAGAGAATAACGCGGTTTTTCAGTTTGCCGCCGTTCTCATCCGCTACTGCGAACAGCTCACGGGAGAGGTTCTGGATCATCAAGCCAGCCATAAAGTTCTTCGTCTGATCCTCCTCCGGCAGGATGAGGAAAATGGCGGATTTCTCCGCCGCAAACATCTCGGCGTCAATGGCACTGTCGAAGCACAGGATCTGCTCCAGCTCACTGTCGAGGAACGAGTTGAGACGGGACAGCACCGTGGACATGACTGAAGCCATCGCCTGCTCGGAGCTGTTGAGTGCGGCGCCTGCCAGCCAGCGTGCTTTGTGCTCGGACGGCAGCTTGTCCATGAGCAGCTGGAAGCGGGAGCGTCCCCGAGCACCACGCGCCGGCTCCAGTAGATCCTGCACCAGCTTGAATACCGACACGATGTGCCGTCGTTCTTCCGGGTGCTCCTCATCCGGCGGCAGAAACTCTGCAAGCAGCAAGATCGTGGAAGACAGCAAGCCCTCCGCCGCATCGTAGAAGAAGGCGTTCTGTCCGTGGTCGGAGTTTCCCTCCGGGCTGACGATGGACTTGGCGAGGATCTTGGCGTACTTTTCGGCTTTGGCGTGGGCAGCGAGATTATCCGGTTGTTTTCTGGCGATGTCCATATAGCGGTTGATGAGTGTCAGCAGATTGTTGCCGTCCGAGCGGGTGGGATTGCGCAGGTCTATAACGGAGATGTGCTTGTAGCCGTAATACTTTTTGGCAATAGATCCGTAGTTGCGGGCGAGATCACCCTTGGTATCCAGCGCCAGAAAGCTCATGCCGGACGCGCAGGCATATTCAAGGTTGGGATAGAGGAAGAAAGCCGTCTTGCCCGCGCCGGAGGCGGCAATCATCAAGCAATGAATGTCGTCGCTATCCACCAGTGCGGTCAGTTCATCTTTTTTGCCCTTGCAGCCCAGCACCAGCCCCTGTTCTGTGGGGAGGCTTACTCCCTTGCGCCAGTCTCCGACCTTGAACGGCACATGGGCATAGGTCTGGCGGATCTCCCTATCGGTCGCCCAACGCGCCGTGCCGTGCTGCCCGTCACCCACGGTGCGGGACTTGATGCCGCTGAGTGTATAGTGGTAGGACAGCATGGAGAGTCCCCCAATAATGGCGAACATCCCCAGCCCTGCCGCGACCAATATCCCGATGTTGGAGCTTTTGATCGTGTCCCACATTGTCAGCAGAAGGTTTGGCATAGCTCGCTCCTTTCCATTTTGTTTTCCTGTTCTGCCTTGAGATCGTCGTTCCAGTCCTTTTGCTGCGGTACGAGCCGCTCTGCGGAGATACCACGCTCCTCCAGCAGCTTCGCCATGCGCGCACTGGCGGCATGACCGGCATCGTCATTGTCCAGGCAGAGGTACACCTGCCGGAGCTGCGGGAGCTGCCGCAGCATCTCCATCACAGGAATGGACGACGTTCCGCAGCAGGCCACATAGTTATGCTCCTGCCACCTCTCCGGGAAAAGGGAGATGTAGGAGAGCAGGTCGATAGGGGCCTCGAAGACAAAGAGCGTGTCATCGCCGCCGAGATAGTGGAAGCTGTGCTTCGGGTCGCTGCCCTCAATGTTGCCGCGATAGCCTTGCCCCATGGTATACAGCCCACGCTTATGCCCATGGCGGGGAACGCCGTGTTCATCGAATCCGACGAACACGGCGTTGTGGTATTCCTTTGTCCCGTCCTTGGATCTTTCACAGCTCTCGTAGACGAGCTTCTTGCGCACGAAGGCATTGAGTATCTCGTGGTCGATGCAACGCTTTTGCAGCAGGTAGGCATACACACGGCGCATGGACTCACTCTGCGGCGGCAGCACGAAGGGCTTTGCAGGCTCTGGCTCCTTCTCCCTTGCCGCAGGGTAACTCCCGCCCAGATCATCACCGAGGAGCAAAGACATAGCGTCCGGGTAGCTGAGGCCATAGAACTGCTTGACGAAGCTGATTGCTCTGCCGCCCTGCTCGGTGGCGTGATCGAACCACTCGCAGCCGCGGATGGTGATGCTGTGGTCACTGGCAAGGCGTTTGTCCCTGCCGGAGGTAATGAGCTTTTCTCCTCGGCGGCGGAGGAACTCCTCCAAGTCCACCGAGGCGGCTCGTTCTTTCTGCTCGGTTGTAAACGGAATGTACTTTGACATGGTCCCTCCCTTATTGTGTCTGTTGCGTCAGTCCACGATCCTCATGGTCATCCACCTTGTGTCCCATTGCCATGCGCTTCTCCTGCAATCTGCGGCGACGCTTCTTGTCGATCTGCATTCCTGCATAGATGGCAGGCTGGGCGGCGTTCTCGCGGAAAATGCGACTCATCTGATGAAGCATCCGAAGGATAGCGGTTCCCGCCGCCGCACCGGAGAAGTCGTCCTGATGGTCAATGAAATATTGAGCGTAGGTGTTGCCCTGTGTCGCTGCCTGTGCGAAATAGCGCAGAGCTTCTTCGCGGTCTGCTTGCACCTCGTGTCCCAGCAAATAGAGCTTTCCCAGCGTGTATTGGGCAAACGAGTTTCCTTGCGTGGCAGAGTTCTTCAGAAGCTGAATGGCCACATCTATATCCTTCGGCACACCCTCCGCACCGGTGAGCAGCAGTTTGCCGAGCCGGTATTGCGCGTATGGATCGTTCTGCTCCGCTGCCTGCCACAGCCAGTGGAGGGCCTGCGGGAATTGCTCCTGCTCCAGCAGCAGTTTGCCCAGCGCGTATGCAGAGCAAGGATTACCGGCCTCCGCCGATTTTTGAAACCACTCTGCCGCCGCTTTTCGGTCAATCGATGTGCCAAGCCCGTCCTGATACGCCTTTCCCATCTGGTGTGCCGCGATGGTATAACCCTCCTCCCACAAACGGTGGAGGGTGACCAATGCCATTGACTTCTCACTGGGATCTGTGTCCACAGCATCTAACATGCTTTTTGCTCTGCGGTAAAACCGCGCCTGCTGATGGATCATCCGCTCCGCACTTGGATCTGGAGGAACAGGCGGTTCTTCCGGCTCTGGCTCATCCTGCATGGCATCATCCTCGAAGGTGAAGTTCATTTCCGAGAGTCGTAGCGTTTCTTGGATGACCATGTTGCGTACAGTCTTGAACTCCTTTTGCTGCGACAGCGGTACACGCTGCGGTGGAGTCTGATTATAATCAATGCAAAGCAGCTCTTGGAGATCCTGCCATAGAGCATAGGTGGACGACACCCGTTCGTCCTTTGCCAGTTCATCCACGATCTCATCTACGATGCGTTTGACACGAGATGGCAGATAACCGTAGACCTTTTTACCGCTGACCTCCCGAAGCCGCTGGGCGAGATCCGTCACCAACAACTCCAACTTATCGCTTTGCAGAGTACCGGTTGCCATCTGCTCAATGAGCGTTGCCATCCGTGCTTCCGCTTCCTGCCGGAGCAGGCCGCGCTGTTCGTCCTTCTGCTCATAGATGTGCAGGCGGTCGTTCCGATAGATCGTGCTGACCAGTGCGGACTTGATGCTGCGGATACCTTGCTTGGTGAGAAAGCCTTCTTTCGGGTCAGCGGAGAAGATAATCATATGGACATGGAAGTGCTTCTCTTTTTCATGGAGAGCAGCATACCAGCGTAGATGGCTCGGACGGATCTTATAGCCCTTGGCGATGTCGGTGATAGATGCGTTGATGAGTTCCTGCCAGTTTTTAAGGTCGGTATAACCCAGACGCTCTGCATTCTCGCGAGAAAGGGAGATAATCGGTGTCCACACATTTCCCGTGTGCTGCGCCACCTCCGCAATAGCGTTCTCCAGCGATGGCACCTTGCCATGGGCATTCCACAAGCCGTGTTCGCCCATCGATTTTACACCGGGACGGTTTGCGACATAGTCAAGATAGTTTTCACGGCTATCCATCGGCTCAATGAAGTCCACGTGGATCTGTTCGATGAAAGCAAAGGCAGTCTTTCGGTTGGGTGTGTTTGCATAGTTCTCATACTCCGGCAGCTCCCTTGCCTCCGGGAAGCTGCGGAGCAGACGCTGGATGTACTGCTGCTGTTTCTTCGTGACAGGAAGATGAGCATTGTCATCCTTGAGGAGCTGCACGCCTTCACGGGTGGCGAAGTAGCGGGTGCGATGGGCCAGCCGAGCAGAATCTCTGCCGCCCTTCATGTAGGGCGAGATAAAAATTATTCGAGCCATGTATCATCAGGTAACTGTCGCTGGACATCCTGGGCATCCTCGAACCTGATTTGACCATTGGTGCGCTTTACCTCGTCCACCACATACCCGCGCAGGGCACGGCGATCTTCCATCGTATCACGGAAGTGGGCAGCGATAGTATGCGCCATGATGCCCTGCTCTACCGCGCACTTGAATAGGAGACTGTTGGTACGATTTGCACTGTCAGCTACAATTCCGCGCAGCGTCGCCACCAGCGCGTCCGAGAGAAATTCGGTAATATTCTCCGTGCCGAGGTAGCCCATATAAAAGCGCAGAGCCTTTTCCACGAATTCGTTTCGGTTTTTGCTGTTGCTTTCTTCCAACCAACCATCCATTTGTCTGCGCGTTTCTGGATAAAGCCGGATGGTCATTTGTTCTTTTGACATAGTTGCCGTCCTTTCTTTTGATGTCGCTTTTTGTGGGCGCAAACCCCTGCGACACGGAGCTTTTGGGGAAAATACGCCTACAGCCTGTTTGAAATCAAGCGAAAACGCCTACAATTCAAAACGCTGAAAAGCCCCGCACTGCGGGGCTTTGTGGGCGGTCCGGGGCGGAAACGACACCGGGCCTTTATCTTGTGCTTTTATCGAACAGGCGGGTTCCCAGCACAGTTCCCCATAGGAGGGGCGAAAGCGGGGGCAAACAGCGCCGATGCTTGTCTGGGGTGTAAGGATGCTACCCTCGCCCCCAAAGCCGCACACAGCGGCTCACAGGGGCGGACACGGCGGTTACATCTGCATCTCCGAAGTCTGTGCCTGTTCCTCACGAAGCTGTTGGGCGTACTCGCACAGACTCATGCCGGTCTGCTGCTGGCAGAACGCCTCCATCTTTCGCAGTAGAACATCCTGCTCGGCTGCGTTGAGCAGGTAGCTCCAGCTCTCCTCGGAGCCGTCACCCTTGCAGAGCGTCAGCTCCAGCGTGTCGCAGGGTCTATCCTCCGCGATGTCGTAGTTGGCATAGATGTTGAGCCAGTCATCGTTTTTGTCCGTGAGGACGAAGGTTCCGAAGGCAGCGTCCACATCAAAATCTGCGTCCACATAGAAGTTGAGCTTACCGTCTTCCTCCACCATGATCTCATCACTGAAAGAAAAATTCCGCGCGGAGAGGTGTCCCGCCGAGGTGATCTCTTTACCATCCAGCAGCTCCAATAGTTTGGAGAGCTGTTCATCCCCCGAAGCAAAGTGCGACCTTGTGGCATGGTAGACGGACGGGGAGACATCCCGCATCGCCCAGGTCCGCCAGCCGTCCATGGTGTGTACGGCGGAGAACTCCCGCTTGTCGAAGTTCACATCGAACACGCCGCGCACCTTGCCGGTGTTCTCCATGCGTACAGCGGTCAGGGCGTCAAACTCTTTTGCTGTGATGGGTTGCCCACCGAAAAACATTCCGATAAATTTGTCCGGCGCAGTGCCTTTCTCTGCGGTGACATAGCCGCGCAGCTTTTTGCAGGCGACCAACAGCTCCTCACCGGGCGAGGTCTTGAAGTACCACTCCTGCCCGCGCTCCGTTACATGGTAGGCGGCGTAGGTGCGGGTAGCCTCCCTCGCTTCACGCTCTGCGGCATCCTCCGCGTAGATCTCGGCACTGATGCGCTTGTAGTCCTGCTCCGGGAGCTGGTTGCACAGCTCATCCAGCACATTCTCCAGATGCTCCTGCAGGGTTTCACCTTTGAGATGCTTCTCAATGGCATTCTTCCAACGCCGGTCGATCCACAATGTGATGTCTACATGATCCGCCATCTCAGTTGCCCTCCTTCACCGGGACTGCCGCAGGCTTTGGCTCACAGATCGGCGCTTTCGGAGTAGCGGCTTTGGCCGTGCGCTTAGGCTTGGGCGCAGGGGCGGCTTTGCTGTCCAGATACTCCCGCACAGCTTCCGGTACCGCCTGCTCATAGAGCTGCTTGAGGGCATCGTCCATTCGAGATTGCACGGAAGAATGTTCCTTGCGAAGGGAAAATTCCAGTGCATCCAGCTTGTCATCATCAAAGGTAAGTGTGATATTCGTTTTTTTCATTACTGTCCTCCAATCACATAGTCAAGTCCTGCCGCTGCTACATTTTTTGTAAAGGTAGGAAAGTACATAGATGAAATCCTTGCTGCTATCATTGTCAATATGACATTCCATCCTGCACCGGTTCTTCCGCCACTGGATAAGCGATGATCCGACCACCCACATTCACAAACACCTCCGGTTGCCGGAACTGCTCTGCAAACTGCTCGACAAGCTCGTCCGGCAAATCTATAAAATCATCCTCACCGATACCAGCAAGGAAGAAGTTCCCGGCAACAATGTCATAGATGTCGCCATCCTCATCACGGAGCGCACGGTTAAGCGGCAGGCCATCCAGTTTGCCTTCCTCGTTGCAGATCAACACAACCGCCTCCTCGTAGGGATACACAGCCTGGATATATCCGCCGACTGCCTGCTGCATACTGTGCAAATCATTTCCAATATCAGTTACATACGGAGCTTTTCCCGGCTCTATCATTAAAACATTCATGTTGCATCCTCCTCAGTTGTAATTGATGTACGGTATTTTTAACCAGTGTGTCCAATTGCGTTTTGCAAGTTCCGTTTTAACAACGCCATTCTTTGTTCCCATGGCCTCGATGACCTGACCGCCGCCGATGTAAACACCGATGTGTCCCTCATGCCAAACCGCAAGACCGGGGATGTCCGGCATTGTGCTAATGGGTCCGGATTCCCTTGCGGTATAGTACATCTGGTTGGCACCGATATCCGGCATCCCGTGGGTACCGTAGTCGATGGTCATCGTTTCCGGGGACAGCCAGCTGTAGCCCTTGATAAGTCCTACACAGTCGGTTGTTCTACCGCCCAACCAGTGGGCACGGATGAAGTTCTCATGATTGCCAACACCATCTGGGTATTGCGACACCTTGTAGGCGAGGAGTGACTCCGTCAGCACATTACCATAGGTGCCCCAGACATAGCCCCAGCCGGACTCCCATGCATGAACCGCATAGGTAACAAGTGGAGTAGTACACTTTAAGTGCAGTCGCAAATTCCCCAAAAATCTGTTAAACTGAACGAACAGAGACGGAGGGGATCGCAATGAAACGTTACAGCAAAGAATTTAAGGAAGAAGCACTGAAGCTGTCGGATGAGATCGGCGTAAAGAAAGCCGCGCAGCAGCTCGGCATCGCGTACTTCACGCTGGCGGACTGGCGCAGCATACGCCGAAATACACCGCCCGCGAAGCCGCTGAGTGCGGAGGAGCAGATAATTCGCATCCGCGAACTTGAACGGGAGAATGCCGAGCTTCGCACTGCGAACGATATTCTCAAGGATGCACTCAGTTTTTTCGCAAAAGACCGCAAGAAGTAAAAGCGTGTGAACGACACCTGTTCGTAGTCGAACGCAAGGGCGTCTACACGGCAAAGGAGATGTGCCGTGTCCTGTGCCTGAGCGAATCCGGCTATTACCGCTGGCTGAGAAACAGGGAAAAGCAGAACAGGCGTCAGCTTCTTGCGGTCAAGATCGACGCGATTCTTGCGGAGCATCCGGATAATCGCAACTACGGCGTGGATCGCGTATGCCTCGCGCTTGAGCAGGACGGCGTCGACGTCAGCCGGAGAACGGTGTACCGCGTGATGAAAGAGAATGGCTGGCTCCATAAAAAACGCGTTCCGCACGGTATCACGAAGACCACGACAGAAGCGCAGGAGCAGGAAAACATTCTGAAACGGGACTTCAGTGCCCAGCGCC